>Ga0208153_100092_pt1:2500-38887 | contig 38887 bp, 36 predicted proteins | sample Wag42014_10_18_FD_187331 | JGI IMG/M metagenome (GOLD analysis project Ga0208153, IMG submission 187331) | Deep subsurface shale carbon reservoir microbial communities from Ohio, USA - Utica-2 Time Series 2014_10_18 (SPAdes) (version 2) ... | reverse complement strand
AGTCATTTGCTTATATTTCAGGGGGAAAGTTGGCGGGTGAAACATTCGCTTGTTAACAAAAAAAATTCCTCACCGGGGTAGGGAAAAATTTTTTGCAAAAATAGGGAATTTCTACTTGCAAAAAACAGGGAGATGCTTGGACAAATATGATACAGCCTTTTTGGGCATTACCGGCACTAGGCATAGCAGGTTTAGGAGCAAGGGACATTATGGGCTACTGCCTGGTTGCCTTACTTTACAGTGGAGTTGTACTCGGGTTAACACTCCTGATCTTATAATGCTGAGGGAAAAAATGTTTACAGATGTTAACGGTTTAAAAATACATTATGATTTTAATGGAAAGATAGGTGCTGATACTCCTGTTCTTTATACCCATGGAGCGGGAAACAGTCATCACTCATGGGTTAATCAGCTTTCAGCAAATATCGAGGGCTATGTGCAGATAGCCCTCGATTTACCGGGGCACGGAGTTTCAGAAGGTCCGGGATTTAAAAGTATTGATGATTATACAGACTTTATAAAATCATTTGTAGATGCATTAGGCATCAGTAATTTTGTAATAGTTGGCAACTCTATGGGTGGCGCAATATCCCAAACATTTGCCTTAAAATACCAAAATTATTTAAAAGGAATGATTCTTATAGGCACAGGGGCAAAGCTGAGAGTTAAAAAAGAGATTTTAGAAGGTGCGTTAAGGGGAGAGTCTTATGCAAATAAAGCCTACAGTAACATAACTGATTATGAGCTGGTAAAAGAAGCTGAAAAAGATTTTTATAAAACGTCTCCTCAAGTCAGACATGATGATTTTTATGCATGTGATAATTTTGATGTAATGGATAAAATATCTAAAATAGATGTTCCCACTTTAATAATATGTGGCAAAGATGACGAATTGACACCGGTTAAGTACTCTGAATATTTACACAGCAAAATAGAAAATTCTGAATTAAAAATTATTCCTGAAGCCGGCCACATGGTTATGTGGGAGAAGCCTAAAGAAGTAAATGAAGCTATAACTAAGTTTGTAACTAATTTATAGAAGGAGGGTTTAATATGGAAGAGGTATATTTATTTGAAGCTTTGAGAACACCTTTCGGCTCTTTTGGTGGTTCTCTTTCAGATGTACCGGCTACCGATTTGGCGACAACTGTTATCAGGGAAATTATAAAAAAATATGATTTGCCGAATGATGCTGTCGATGAAGTTATTCTGGGGCAGGTGATCCAGGGGGCTGCTAAGCAGGCGCCGGCAAGGCAGGCAATGCGCAATGCAGGTTTAAGCGATAAAACACATGCCATGACCATAAACAAGGTGTGTGGCAGCGGGTTAAAATCCGTAATGTTAGCTGCCCAATCTGTAATGCTTGGTGATTCCGATCTGGTCCTGGCAGGTGGGATGGAAAGCATGTCTATGGCTCCTTATGCACTGGAAAAGGGACGTTACGGATATAAAATGGGCAATGGAAAAATAATTGATACCATGATTGTAGACGCTTTGGAAGATCCGTACTCTGGCAATCATATGGGTGAGATTACCGAAGAAAGCATTAAGAAAAACAACATAAGCCGTGAAGAGCAGGATGAATATGCAATAAGATCATATACCCTTTCACAGAATGCAATTCAAAAAGGAACCTTTAAAGATGAAATTGTACCGGTAACAAAAAAATCGAAAAAAGGTGACATTGTAGTAGACACCGATGAGGAACCGGGAAGAGGTAAAATCGAAAAAATCACAAGTTTGAAACCTGTTTTCAAGAAAGACGGTACTATCACGGCAGGAAATGCTTCCACAATAAACGACGGAGCAGCTGTACTTCTTGTGGGTACTAAAAAAGCCGGAGAAAAATACGGATTGCGCCCTAAGGCAAAAATCATCGCTTATTCCACAAACAGCATACATCCCGATGATTTTGGAGAGGCCCCAATTGGTGCCATAGAAAAAATTCTGGCAAAATCGGGATTTAACAAAGAGGATATTGACTTATTTGAAATTAATGAAGCCTTTGCTGCCGTTCCTCTTATGGCTATAAAAAGACTGGGTCTTGATTTTGATAAGGTTAACGTGAATGGTGGAGCAGTTTCTATGGGCCACCCTGTGGGAGCAAGTGGCGGAAGGCTGGCAGCTACACTTTTAAGAGAGTTGATAGCAAGAGATAAGAGATATGGTATCGCATCACTTTGTATTGGCGGCGGCGAATCCGTTGCTGTTTTAATTGAAAAAATTTAACACTTAAGGAGGGTATTGTGATGAACAAATTGTACAAAAATGCTGAAGAAGCATTATCAGATGTCATTAAAGACGGAATGTTGGTTGCCGCCGGAGGTTTCGGACTTTGCGGGATACCGGAAAATTTGATTAACACATTAAGAGACAGTAAAGCTAAAGATTTGACAGTTGTCAGTAATAATGCAGGTGTGGATGATTTCGGTCTTGGTCTGCTGCTCCAAACAAGACAAATCAAAAAAATGATAGCTTCCTATGTTGGTGAAAACAAAATTTTTGAACAGCAATACTTAAATGGAGAACTGGAGCTTGAGCTTGTTCCACAGGGGACACTTTCTGAAAAATTAAGAGCTGGAGGAGCGGGAATTCCCGGATTTTATACCAGAACGGGTTATATGACTAAACTGACAGAGGGTAAAGAGATAAAAAACTTTAACGGTGTTGATTATGTGCTGGAGGAAAGCATTGCTCCGGATCTTTCTCTTATTAAAGGATGGAAAGCCGATAAAGCCGGAAACGTGATCTTTAGATATACAGCAAACAATTACAATGAACCGGCAGCAAAAGCCGGCAAAATGACAGTGGTGGAAGTTGAAGAAATAGTTGAAGTCGGCGAACTTGATCCGCACAACATTCACCTGCCCGGGGTATATGTGGACAGGCTTATCAAAGGTGAAAATTACGAAAAACCTATCGAGCAAATAACTACTTCTGATTCCGGAGTAACGGCAAAAGGATTTAACGAGAAAAGGGAATGGATGGCAAAAAGAATTGTCAAAGAGCTGGAAGACGGAGCCTATGTCAACCTGGGAATAGGTATGCCAACCCTGGTGGCCAACTATATTCCTGACGATATTGAAATTACGTTACATTCGGAAAACGGACTTATGGGCATCGGACCTTTTCCAAAAAGGGATGAAGTTGACCCTGACCTTATTAATGCCGGAAAACAAACTGTCACTTTCAAAAAAGGAGCCTCTTTTTTTGATTCCTCCGAATCGTTTGCAATGGTCAGAGGTGGACATATAGACCTTTCGGTTCTTGGAGGTATGCAAGTGAGCAAATACGGCGATCTTGCCAACTGGATGATTCCGGGCAAGATGGTGAAAGGTCCAGGTGGAGGAATGGATCTGGTCAGCGGTGTAAAAAAACTGGTTATAATGATGGAGCATGTCGCCAAAGACGGCAGCCCCAAAATATTGAATGAGTGCAGTCTCCCTTTAACGGGTAAAAATGTTGCCAATATGCTTGTTACCGACAAAGGTGTTTTTAATATAGATAGGAATAAGGGTTTGACACTCATTGAAATATCACCGTACTCAGATCTTGAAGATATAAAAACGTCAACTGGTTGTGATTTCCACGTGGCCGATAACCTGACAGGAGGATAAGAATGAAAAACAGAACAGCGATAATAACCGGTGCCGCCAGCGGCATCGGATTGGCTGTAGCAAAAAAATTTGCATCGGATGGAGCCAATGTTGTCATGGCGGACATTAATGACGAGGACGGCATTAAAGAATCAGAAAAAATAAACGCATACTTCATTCAAAGTGACTTAACAAAACAGAAAGATTGTAAAGCCCTGATCGATAAAGCTTACGATAAATTCGGCCGGATAGATATTTTGGTTAATAATGCCGGTATTCAGCATGTAGCACCGATTGATGAATTTCCCGAGGAAAAATGGAATTTTATTATAAATCTTATGCTGACTGCACCTTTTCTTCTTACCAAATATGCATGGCCTTATTTAAAAGAAAACAAATGGGGCAGGGTAATAAATATAAACTCAGTTCACGGACTAAGAGCATCAGAATTTAAATCGGCCTATATATCCGCTAAACACGGTCTTATGGGGCTTACTAAAACTACCGCACTTGAAGGGGCTCCTTACGGCATAACGGTTAACTCCATATGTCCGGCATACGCCAGAACTCCCTTGGTGGAAAATCAGATCAAAGATCAGGCAAAAACACACAATATTTCCGAAGATGAAGTAATTGAAAAAATAATGCTGAAAAAAGCATTTGTGAAAAAATTAATCGAACCTTCCGAAGTTGCAGAGATAGCCTCATTTCTTTGCAAGGATGCTGCTTCAACAATCACTGGAACGTCAATAACTGCTGATTGTGGGTGGACTGCGAGCTGAATTAATAAAATATAAAGTGTGTCAGTGCCTCCCAAAATTACCATTATTTGGTTGGTCCCTCTCCGTATCTTCTTAGGTACTGACACTATATGGTAATTTTATTAGAAGGTTAGGAGAGGGATCATTTGAGTTAAGTCTTGGCAAAAGCAGATTCAAATAACGCTTTTAACAAAAAACAATAGTTCGAATGTAAACTATACGCCGGATTTTTTCTCAATCAGACGCCCAAGATAGCGGGATTTTATCTGCTCAGAGGCAAGCACTCTTTTAACAGGAGGTAATTTCAATACAGCACCCAATAACGCCGCCATTGCTCTATGAGAGAAAAGAACCCTGTTATCAAAAATCAGATGTTCAAGCCCGCCTCTTTCTATTGCCATCATTACAGATTTATGAACAGAATTAACCGGAGTCATAACCCTTTTTTTACGCGGCTCCATATTGATGCACTGCACAGGACATATGCGTGCACAGACACCGCAGCCCAGGCATCTTTCAACATCTATATCTGCCTTTTTGTGTCGGGGTTTTTCCGGATTATTGGCAGAAACAAGTCTCATTGCCTCCACAGGACAGACTTCAACACACTTACCGCATCCGGTGCAGCTATCATAGTTAATTTTCGGCATAAAATTAGACGTATGTACCGGATTCATCAGACCGAATTTCCTTGCAGCAATCATCGCCTCACAACAACACCCGCAGCAATTGCAAATAAAAGAAACTTCCTGTTGGACATTCTCTCCGAACTGTACCAGATTATTATCATAAGCCTCTGCAAGAAGATCCAGTCCTTCTTTTTCGTCCACCCGTCTTGCAAAACCGTGTCTGATCAGGGAATCTGCAACCGTTCCGAAAGTCATACAGATATCCATAGGTGCATCACAATTTTTTCCCAAATGCTGCATTTTATGGCGGCAGTAACACATACTGACACCCATATGTTCTGCTGATTCAATGACTTTACTGGCCTTATCGTAATCATAAACAAAGAGATCATTGTCCATCGAGATGGTGTCTTCATTAACAAAAGTACGCCCCAATTGCGTTTCTCCATTGACAAAAAGAGCTTTTATAAAATCCTCTTCAACTGTTATATACTGATAAAAAAGCTCACTTAACAGTTTCTGATCGATATCACCCCTAGTGCGCATCATTGAAAATTCAAAAAATCCGGCCATAGGAGGTGGAAGTACATAATATTTTTCCCCTTTGATCATCATATCAATCAAAAGCACCCTGTCAGCAAGGCTGTCCAGCTTTTTTGAAGCTTCTGATTCGGAAATCTTCCATATCCCGGCAGCTTTTTGTGCAGTAAACGGCCTTACAGGAAGTTGTGCAATCAACGAAGCTTCTTTTTCATTCATAAGTACAGATAAAATTTTATATAAATATTTTGATGGAGGGGCACCCTGAGGAAATCTGTTCAGCCTGCTTGTAAGCTCTGCAAATCCTTTACGTGCAGTCAAATGTGCCATTAATAATTTCCTTTTTGATAATTTTATAAAAATTATAACATTAGAAAACAAATATTTAAAATATTTTAGTGGAAAACTTCGTTTGCTTAATAAAATTAAACAAACGTTAACCCGATATATTTTTATTTTCTTCAAAGACTTATTGCTTTTTATTATATCATTGATTATAATTTTTGTTTGTTTAAAGTCAGGAGGTAAATATGATACCTATGTTGGATTTGAAAAGGGAACTTGCAGATATCGGAGACGAGATAAGCAAAGCTGTTGATAAAAGTATAGGGGAAACAAAGTTTATTTTGGGACCCAGCGTCAAAGAATTTGAAAAGAATGCAGCTGATTATCTGGGATGTAAATACACTGCCGGCGTTGCAAGCGGTACTGATGCTCTTCATCTTGCATTAAAGGCTTCCGGAGTAAAAGAAGGAGACGAGGTAATTACAACGCCTTTTACCTTTATTGCAACAGCCGAAGCCATTGTATACTGCGGTGCAAAACCCGTTTTTGTGGATATCGATCCTGAAACCATGAATATAAATCCTGAGCTTTTAGAAAAAAATATTACAGAGAATACAAAAGCAATCATTCCGGTACACCTTTTCGGCAACCCCTGCAAAATGGATGAAATTAAGCAGATTGCCGACAAATACAATTTGTTGATTATAGAAGACTGCGCACAATCCTTCGGCGCCACTTACAAAGATGAACAAACAGGGATTCTCGGAGACATCGGATGTTTTAGCTTTTTCCCCAGCAAAAATCTGGGATGTTACGGCGACGGTGGCCTGATTTCAACAAACAATGAAAAGATATATAATGATATTATGGCTCTTAGAAATCACGGCTCATACGAAAAATATTACCACGACAGAATAGGTTTCAATTCAAGACTGGATGACATTCAGGCTGCTATTTTGAATGTAAAAATCAAATATATAGATATAGCTAACGAGGACAGAATCCTTGCAGCAGAGAAATATAAGGATATTATGCAAAACTGTGTCTCTTATCAGAAAGTTGAGGATAAATCAAAACATGTATACCACCAGTTTACCATCAGAAGTGAAAAAAGAAATCAAATCATGTCAGAACTTCAAAAACACGAAATAGCATCAGCCATCTATTACCCGGTACCTCTGCACCTTCAAAAAAGCTTTGCTTCTCTGAATTATAAAGAGGGTGATCTGCCTGTATCGGAAAAACTTAGTAAGGAAGTACTTTCTCTTCCGATAAATCCCTATCTGGAAGATGAGGAAATTACAATTATCAGTGAAATAGTAAAGTTAGCAGCCGGAAAATAGAGATGTCCTTAGGCAGCAAAATCGGACTTACACTACTCTTTTATATCATCAGAATCTATTCCTGGACCCTTAGATTCAATGCAATATACCTTTCCGGTGAATTTAATAATAACAAAAAAAAAGTTTTTGCCGTATGGCACGGCCAGCTTCTCCCTTTAGTCCTGTTTTATAAAAACACACAAACTGTGACCATTGTATCAAAGAGCAAAGATGGGGAAATTGCTGATTTTTTTCTCAAAAAACTGGGTTACATAACGGTACGGGGCTCCTCATCCAGAGGGGGAAGTGAAGCTCTTATGAATGCTGCCAGTTTAATGGAAAGGGGATTGAATGCTGCAGTTACAATAGACGGCCCTAAGGGGCCGAAATTTTCAGTGAAACCCGGTGTAATTTATCTTGCAAAAAAAGCACGTGGCGAAATTATCCCTGTAATATGCAGTGTAAAATGGTACAAGAGTTTTAGCAGCTGGGACAATTTCATTCTTCCAGCGCCGTTTTCCAAAATCAACATATATTTCGGTGAAAATATACAGGTGGCAGAACCCATAGACAGAGAGACAATAAATTACGAAACAGATGTTTTGAGAGAAAAAATGCTGGAGCTTACACGTGTTTATTCTAAAGATTTTTTATAATATTTTTATTTACTTACTGATTCCTGTTGCACTGCCGGTGGGATATATTTTTGCATATAAAAAAGGTGAACAGGATTCGTATTTCGAACGTTTCGGTTTTATCAGGTTGAAAGGTGAACATAAAAAGTCCATATGGTTTCACTGTGCAAGTGTAGGAGAAGTAAAAAGTATAAAGTCGCTCGTGGATGAAATAAGAAGCGTATACCCTGATTATTCTGTTGTATGCTCTACAATGACTGCCACCGGGAAATCTGTGGCAGAAGATTACCTGCGGCCGGACGAAGCGTTTTTGCTGCCCATAGAAAACAGTATTGCTATAAAATATTTAATCGACGTACTAAACACGAAAATTTTTTTTATTGTCGATACAGAACTCTGGCCTAATCTGATAAACTCTGTGCATAAAAGATGCAAACTATGCATGGTTAACGGCAGAATTTCCGATAAAAGCTTCAAAACATACAAAAGATTTTCGTTTATTTTCAAGCCCCTGTTACATAAATTTCATAAAATATTTGTAAAAAGTACCGCCGATTCCGAAAAATTTTCAAAAATTACCGGAATTAAGGATAATATTATAAACTCCGGCAATATAAAATTCATGCAGCCGACTGAAATAATATTGTCTAAATCCGGTGAAATCCTGCAAAATAGAAAATTTTTCCTGGCAGCAAGCACACACAACGGTGAAGAGGATATTATATTCAAAGCATTCAATCAGTGTGATAGTAAGCTGGATCACCTCGTAATTGCACCCAGACATATTAACAGGGCTGATGCTATCTGCTCCAGAGCTCAAGAATACGGATATCAGTGCGGGAAATTAACAAAACTTGATACTGCCGGAAACTTTCCGTCCGTTATTGTTGTGGATAAACTTGGCTCACTCGAAGAGCTTTATTATATAACAGATAAAATTTTTATCGGAGGATCCCTGATCAATATCGGGGGGCATAATATTTTCGAAGCTTTGCAATTTAGGAAATATATATCAACCGGTTCCCACATGCAGAATTTCCAGGAGATAATGGATATTGCCCGGAAATATGATGTTATCAAAATTATTAAAAACGTGGATGATTTGGTCGAATATATAAAAAATGATTACGATAAATCGAGCAACTTCGATTTGTTTTTTCAGAAACTGAAAGAATCTAACAAAAATAAAATGAAAATGATTTTAAAAGAGATACCGGATGAAAACAGCAGTAAAACTAATCAGTAATTTTCTGAAAAATAAAGACTGGCAGACACTCAACAAATACGGCCGAATAATCGGATTGCTCATGTATTATATCCTTGGAAGCAGACGTGGTGTAGTGGCAAAAAATCTTGAGATTACAACGGGTAAATCCGATAAAAAATTACAAAAGAGTGTATTCAAAAATAACTTCGCATCCTTTATGGAAATTTTTTTTACGCCAAAGATTAACGAACAGTTTATTGTAAACAATGTTGAAATAGATAATGAAAAGGATATTCGGGAATTTATCAGAAAAAATAAAAAATTTGTACTTGTAAGTGCGCATATGGGAAGCTGGGAGCTGGCTCCGCCTATCATGTCGAAGGTGTTCAAAATAAAAATTGCCGTCATCGGCAGACGCATAAAGAACCCGTATGTCGACTCACTCGTGGCCGGCCTGAGAAGTTCCGGCAAAGTTGAATACCTGCACCATAGAAATATCACAAGCGATATTTACGAATACCTTGAAAACAACGTTCCCATAGGTGTACTTCTGGATCACAGTGCAACAAAAAAAGATTCAATTTATGTCGATTTTTTCGGGCTGAAAACCACATTCAATGCAGGCATACCTGCAATCTGTATTCGGAAAAATATTCCGGCTCTTGTCTGCTTCTGCATACGTGAGTCCGGGAGAATAAAACTGATCAGCTATCCTCCCGTTTATCCCGATTCAAAATTAAAGCTTAAAAGCCGTGTCAGAAAATTTGCAAAAGATATCAATGAAATATATGAAGACATTATAACGAAATATCCCGATCAATGGTTAATGCTGCATAAAAGATTCAAAAGACTGGAGCAGAGTGATGACAAAAAGACCGATAGTATTTATCGATCGTGACGGCACACTAAACAAAGAGGCCGGATATATAAATCATATAGACAATTTCCAGCTGTATCCTTTTGTATATCAAGCAATACGTCTGTTAAACCATTTTAATATACTCTCTGTTATCATAACAAATCAGGCGGGTATCGCCCGGGGCTATTTTACAGAAAGTTTTTTAAAGGATGTGCATAATAAGATGCTCGAGCTGTTTAAAAAGAACGGTGCTTTTATTGACGCACTGTATTACTGTCCTCACCATCCTTCTTCAAAACTGGCTGATTATGCTGTCGAGTGCGATTGCAGAAAACCAAAAACGAAGATGTTGGAAAAAGCTGTAGCTAAATTCTCACCGAATGTTGATACGGAAAAAATGTATGTCATAGGGGATAAATTCAGTGACATAAAAATGGGGAGCAATTTCGGATGCAGGACAGTTATGGTAAAAACCGGCTACGGAGCCGGTGAATTAATATCCAAAGATAAAGATAGCCCGCAGCCTTCGAAAATTGAAGAAAATTTTCTTTCCGCCGTTTTATGGATAATAAGAGACCTTAACCTGAATGCCTTTTAGAATTCCCCGATAAGTTTTGCCATAATAGCTTTCTGGGCGTGCAGCCTGTTTTCAGCCTCATCGAAAACAACCGATGCATCGGATTCGAACACATCTTCCGTAACTTCCTCTCCTAAATGTGCCGGAAGGCAGTGCATAAAGATGGTGTTTTTACCCGTACTTTGCATAAGTTTTCCATTTACCTGGAAATCAGCGAATTTTTCTTTTCTGCTGTCAGCTTCACTTTCCTGCCCCATACTTGCCCAGACATCCGTATATATAACATCCGCACCTTTCACCGCAGTAAAAGGATGATTGGTCTGGGAAATATTGGAGCCGGTTTCACCTGCAATTTTCACCGCTTCGTCAATATACTTTTCCTCACACTCATAACCTTTCGGAGAAGCTATGACAATATCCATACCGAATTTTGCCGCTCCGATAACCCACGAATGAGCCATATTATTACCATCACCCACAAAAGCAACTTTCACGCCTTTAAGTCTTCCAAGTTTTTCGTATATCGTCAGAACATCAGCCATCACCTGACAGGGGTGCAAATCATCGGTAAGCCCGTTTATAACAGGAATTGATGCATTTTCTGCCAATTCTTCAAGCTTGGAATGCTCAAAAGTTCTTATCATTATGCCGTCCACATATCTGCTCAGTGTCCGTGCCGTATCTTTTATAGATTCACCACGCCCCAGCTGAATATCGTCTTTACTTAAAAATAACGGATAACCACCCAGTTCATGAACACCCACTTCAAAAGAAACCCTCGTACGTGTGGAAGATTTTTCAAAAATCAGAGCAACTTTCTTGTCATCCAGAGGCTTTTTTGTATAAATGCCGTTTTTCATCTCACCAGCCAGCTTTATAAAATCAAATAACTCTTCAGAACTAAAGTCTTTTATCGTCAAAAAATCCTTCATTTAATCCTCCGACAGGTCTTTTAATGTTTTCTCTGCCAAACCAAGGCCGTAATCCAGATCACTCTTTGCTGTATTGAGAGGAGGATAAAACCTGACGGTATTATCGCCGGCGGCAACAAGCAAAAGCTTATTCTCCGCAGCAGCTTTAATAAACTCTGCCGCATCCATTCCTTTCAGGGACGCCCCAATCATAAGCCCCTCTCCTCTTATCTCTGCCTTCTCTCCAAACAGATTCTCAAGCTCCTTTTGAAGATATGCCCCGTTTTGTCTTACCTTCTCAAGAAAACCTTCCTCCGTCATAATCTCCAAAACTTTGTCTGCAGCAGCACAAGCGAGATAATTTCCACCGAATGTGGTTGCATGAGTACCGGGTTTAAAATAAGTAGAAACCTTTTCCGAAGCGACCGTTGCACCGATTGGTACACCATTTGCCAATGCTTTGGCAAGGGTCATTATATCAGGTTTTATCCCATAATGCTCATAAGCAAACATCTTTCCTGTCCGCCCCATACCGGTCTGGACTTCATCAAAAATCAAGAGAATATCTTCCCTGTCGCAATAATCCCTGAGCTGCTTTAAAAATCCTTTCCCGGCTTCTTTCACACCACCTTCACCCTGTATAACTTCAAGCATAACAGCAGCAACATCACCCTTATCAGTCAGGGTACGTATCGCCTCAAAATCACCGAAAGGAACGTGCTTAAAGAAATCTGCAACAGGTCTGAAACCATCTTTAACCTTATCCTGGCCTGTAGCAGAAAGTGTGGCATAAGAACGACCGTGGAAGGAGTCTTCCATCGTAATAATTTTATATCTAATCCCTTCATACTTTTTGTTTCCGTAGATACGGGCAAGCTTTATAGCCGCCTCATTGGCCTCGGCACCGGAATTGCAGAAAAAAACATCTCCGCCGAAAGACAGCTCAGAAAGCCTTTCGGCCACCCTTTGCTGCAGCCGGTTTTCGAACAGATTGGAAGTATGTATTAATTTGGAGGACTGTTCACAGATAGTTTTTGAAATATCCTCATTGGCATGCCCCAGATTCACCACGGCAATACCGGAAGTAAAATCCAGGTATTTTTCACCCTTCTCATTGTACAGGTAACATCCGGAACCGCTGTTGAAGCTTATCGGCATTCTGTTATAAGTATTCATAATTCCGCCCATATTTACCTCCGTTTAAACTTTTATTGTACATATTTTGTTTTAAAAATCAATTTTTTATGTTGTGTTAATTTGTGTTATTCTATATATAAATCATCATGCTGCCAAAAAATAGTTTTGAAATTATAACAGAGTTTATTGAACAAGCCGGTTTCAGCACAGGCTTTGCTGAAATAAATTTCCCCATATTTTTCCCGGATTACGACTTAAGACTTTCGGCATCTGAAGGCATCAACTACCTCCTGGGGGCCGCTACATCAGGCAACAAAAGTATAGGCTTTTTCCATTCACCTGTCTATTTTAATTTACATAATTTTATTAAAAGTGAATGCATTTTCATAACCACCAGCCTGCCTGAAAATCTATGTGTACCGGTAATCTTCTGTAAAAACATTGTCTCTCTTAAAAATAAGCTGACCACTGCAATCAGGGTTTCAGAAGAATCAGGACTCCCCGTAATCCTGGTAATAAGTGGCTCAGTGCTTTTTAACTATTGTGAAATAGATGACTTTGAATTCGATAATGGGCGAATGAGCCCCACTATAGACAAACGAAGCCTGGATAAGAAAATTTCAACAGACAATTTTCTTGATAATCTGAATATAGCTGAAGCACTGCTATCAACCTCTTTTGACAACAAATTTTCTTCAGGCGATACCGTCTCATTAAACAATGAGCAGGGAGCATTCTTCGACTATATAGTGCCCCATATAAAATCCCCGCAGCTGGAATCCATTGAAAAATGCTCAGAAATTTTTATTTCCGAAAACGAGGAAAGGTTTTTTAAAATACTCTGCCTTCACTATCCACTGGTTTTCAACTATCAGGTCATTCCGAATAAGCAGGAGGAAGAGCTTGTGCCGATACTCTGCCCGGGGTGCCCTTTTGCTTTTATATTTTCACGGCTCAAAACTGAAGTCTATCTTGTTTTTACAGACATTAAATGCCCTTCGCTGAGCAGGCATCTTAATGTGAAAATCAGAGAAGCTTATTTTACAATTGGATTGGCTCATAATATCAAAAACAAACTCCTTTTTATAGGAAATGTCAGCAATTTCAAATATCCCCTGATTAACATTGATAGCAATGTTGAAATAATCCTGCTTAAAGATACTGATACCGACCGGGAGTTTTATCCCGAGGTAAAACTCAATAAACTGCAAAAAGCCGGTGTTACATTACCTTACAGCTGCAACAATATAAAAAAATACGGCCAAATGAAAATCAACCCCAAAAAGTGTAAATGTCTGAAAAAAAATGAACGTCCGGAATGCATTGAGCAATCTTTCTGCCCGGCACTTTTCAGAAGCGATGATATTATTTTGATAAATGAAGATCTCTGCACAGGATGCGGTTTGTGTAAGAGCGTGTGCCCTTACGGAGCTGTAAAATGAACTATTGTATTAAAATGTTTGGAATTCACAGAAAAATTTTTGACAAAACAACCAGACTGCTTTTACAAACTTTTGCCGAATCGGATTATTTTGTACAAACCCATTCCGGCATACCGGAAAATTACTTTGCACCATTAAAACTGAAAATAAATATAATCGGAAGTCAGAAACATACATTCAGATATATTCTTGTAGACTTTGATAATCTGTTAAAAAGTTCAGAATCCCAAAGCGATCTGATTTCCCCAAGCAAACTGAACGTCAATTATTCACCATCAGGTTTGCACTACTGGGCTGTCTCCGGCAGACTTTTCCGGATTATCGAAGATATCTCCCCTGCGTATATATCCGGCTGCCTTCTGGAAGAAAAGCTGGAAAAAGAACTGGCCTATTTTAGAAAATTCTCATCCTAAAATTCACCTTTCAGAATGCACATTACTCCTTCAAATCTTTTTCGGAAAAAACAAGCGCCTCGAATCTGAAAACTTTTGTATCTGCACTCTTATAGGCATCCACAGGAAGCCCGGCTTTTCGGCATGTATTTTTCAAAAAATCTTCCACGTCCCAGCCATACTCAGATGCAACCTGGGGCAGTAAAACGCCTCTGAATATACCTTTTGAAATATACAGTCCATCCCGCCCGATCTCTATTTCATCAAAAGAATTCACAGGAACCATGGGGCTTAAAACTGAGATTTCAATCTCAATAATCGAAAGCTCATTTTCAGTGAGCGGAGGAAAACGCATATCGTTAAAAGCCGACTGAACAGCCATCTCCGCCACATTTTCCACAATGTTTTTGTCTTCCCTGAAATTGCCGATGCACCCCCGGAGTTTTCCGTTCTTGTGAAGGGTAACAAAACAACCGCTCTTAAAATTAAGTTCTTTGGGGATATCCTGTTTATTAATTATTAACTTATTCTTATCATATTCAGAGGTGATAGCCTCCCGAGCCGTTCTTACTAAAAACTTACGGGCATTTTCAGATAATTTAAAACTCATTTTATCCCCCTTTACATGTTGAAAATTTGTTCAAAAAACATCCTTATGAAACCCTTGTGTTACGGCAAATTACAGTTTAAACGAAAAAATTATCTTTTACACCAATGTTTTAGAAAAAACATTTTCTATTGTAATAACTTACAAAAGCTAACAAAGAAATCAACAAATTTTTGTTATTAAGTTGTTGAAAATTGCCTGTAAAACTCCAAAAAACATTTATGACAAAAAGCTGCATTCATGTTGACTAATTTCTAAGCATATCCAGTGAACAATAATTCAGTACCGGAAATCCCTAATTATCATTAACTTTTCGTATACACCTCAAAGGGTAAATTTATAAGATTAAAACCCTTAAACAATTCAGGAAACATGACGACAAATACTTCTTTCCACTTCACAATCTCCCAATTTCACTACCTAACTATTTAATTGATAATGTCCCACATTTCATAAATATAAAAAACACATTATTCAAAAGTCTTTTCTATTATTTTAAAGAATAAAATATTAAAATTCAATTTCATGATCCCCAATAAGAGATAAAATCTTATCAATTTTAAATGTCACAAGGTGGAGTTTCTCTTCATCCAGCATCTTTTCCACTGGTGAATTTCTCCGCCGGTATTTATCCACAACCGCTGGGTCAACACTATCTTTTAAAAATGTCATATACATTCTGACTCCCTCAAACCCTTCATTATCTGAAATATATAAATAATTCGCACTGCCATTCTCATTTAAATTTGCATACGTTCTCCTCTCCCTCATAACAAAGACAGCATTACCATCTTCTATATGAGGTCTTGCATACAAAGCCGTATTAACTCTTCCTTCTCCATCCGCAGTTGCCAGAATTCCGATACCTTTACCTTTTTCAAAATATTGTTCCAGTTTCATAATTCACCTCGCATTTAAATTGATTTAATATCATTTTTCAAAAATGTACAGATATTTACCGTACCCTTCTTCCTGCATCCGTGATTTCGGTATAAACTTTAAAGATGCGGAATTTATACAGTATCTCAAGCCCGTTGGCTCAGGGCCGTCCTTAAACAGATGACCCAGATGAGAATCTGCATATCTGCTTCTAACCTCTGTTCTTTTCATCAAAAGACTTTTGTCATCTTTCGTAATAATAAATTCCTCAGAGATAGGTTGTGTAAAGCTCGGCCAGCCTGTCCCCGAATTAAACTTATCTGTGGAGCTGAAAAGAGGCTCACCTGACACAACATCAACATAAATTCCTTCTTCCTTAATGCTCCAGTATTCATTGTCAAAAGGCTTTTCTGTAGCATTTTTCTGTGTAACAGCATATTGGATACCGGTTATTTTTTTTGCAAGTTCACCATCTGAAGGTTTGCGGTATTGTTTCCAATTCTCTTCAAAGATGTTTCCTTTGCCACGCCAGAGTCTGTTTAAAAATTCATCCCTGCCTGAGGCCGCTCTGTAAAAATTATACTGATTAACCCTTTTCCTGAAATAGTCCTGGTGGTATTCCTCTGCTTTATAAAACACTGATGCAGGGAGAATTTCAGTAACAACAGGGTGGCTGAACCTTCCGCTTTCATCCAAAATCTCTCTGGATTTTATAGCTGCTTCTTTTTGAGCCTCATTATGATAAAATACTGCAGTTTTATACTGACTGCCTTTATCAGCAAACTGACCTGCAGGATCTGTCGGGTCTATATTTGTCCAGAAAATTTCAAGAAGTTTTTCATAGGAAATTTCCGAAGGATCATAAACAATCTGCACAGCTTCATAATGACCGGTCTTTCCGGTACAGACCTCTTCATATGTTGGATTTTCAGTCTTCCCTCCGGTATAACCGGAGATAACATTCTTTACTCCATCAACCTGCTTGAAAAGCGCCTCCATGCACCAAAAGCACCCCCCGGCAAAAGTCGCTTTTTCATAACGTCTGCCGCCCCCTTCCGAAACTAAAGGAAATTTTGCCTGCATAAATACCGGAAGTATTATAAATTTTATTTTCACAGCACACCTCATAAATAACCTGAAATTAAAATAATGATAAAAATACAAATTTAAAGTGGTTTATGTATCTTTTTAGTGAAAAAAATAATTATTTTTGCTACTATCTCATATGCTTGAAATAATGCTGTTTTTGATAGGGATAATATCCGGTTTTGTGAATATACTGGCTGGCGGCGGCTCTTTTCTAACCATCCCCATACTTATATTTATGGGGCTTCCTCCCACTGTTGCCAACGGTACCAACAGACTGGGAATCTTTTTGCAGAGTCTTATAGGAGCTGTCAAATTTAAACAGTACGGTGTTTTTCCTGCAAAATTCGCACTGATTGTTTCAATCCCGGCCATAATAGGAAGTATAATAGGCAGCTATCTGGCCACCGTAATAAGTGATGAAGCATTCAAAAATTATCTCGTTTTTTTTATGGTAGCCATTACACTCATCACCCTTTTTAACCCCGTAGGAAAATTAAAACAGAAGGATATTTCACTATCCCGAGGCAAATGGATTTTCAGCATAATTGCTTTTTTCTTTGTTGGTGTTTACGGAGGGTTTATACAGGCAGGCGTCGGATTTCTTATTTTGGCCGCAATAATTGTTACCGGCTACGATCTTGTCGCTGGTAATGCAGTCAAAACATTCGTCATCCTGATTTTTACTATTTTTGCCCTTGCCATATTTTTCATCCAGGGCAAAGTCGACCTCTATTTGGGCTTAATTTTAAGCATTGGCAATGTGATAGGGGCAATAGCCGGTACAAAGGTTACAGTATTAAAAGGAAACAACTTTATCAGATGGTTTGTCGTAATCTGCGTATTGGTTTTTGCATTAAAACTGATTTTTTTCTAACAGCCCTGTTTATCCAACTGCTAAAAGATAGCCTTCATAATAAGCTTCTCAAACTCTTCGTGCCCTTCAATTTTTATTTTCTGCCTGCCGTCGATAACAGCTGCAGGCGGATTGATTATACCATAATTTTCAGGGATCTGGTCTTTTGTTGTATCTTTAAGAAAAATATCAACTTTATCTGCAAATTTTTCTTTTAACTTTTGTGCCAGCTTTTCAGTCTCATTGTCCACTTCGCTGTTATAAAAAAGTTCCAGTTTTATCATCAATCCCTCCTTTTTAATTATATATAACAATAATAGGGAAATAATTCAACGGTATTTGACCGCAAACCGCCTATTTTTTTAAAAGCTATGACAATTTATTGGTGAGAGAGTGAAGTAGGGAGATAGGGAGGTTGCCAACATTTACGACAAACAAACAGAAACTTACAGAGACTTTCGGGAAATACTTGAAGAGCAAATGGAAGGGGACTCAATCCCCCTTCCACCTTATTGTAAGTTTAGGCAAACTGGCAATCAGGGATCGATAGTTGTACCCAAAACCTCCAGAAACTTTCTCATCCACTCTGGGTGTGCAGGCCAGGCAGGAGCAGTCACAAGCTTACCATCCACCACAGCGTTGGAAGCAGTATCATTGGCATCCACCCATTTCCCACCACTTTTTTCAACTTCCGGTTTTACAGCAGGATAAGCTGTACAGCTCTTACCTTCAAGGATACCTGCAGCCGATAATATCTGCTGACCATGACAGATGGACGCGATGGGCTTGTCTGCCGAATTAAACTCCCTCACCAGTTTCAGCACATCTTCGTTTAGTCTCAGATACTCCGGAGCTCTCCCGCCGGGAACAACCAATGCGTCGTAATTATCCGCCTTCACATCCTCAAAATCTGCGGTAATCATAAAATTATGGCCTCTCTTTTCCGTATACGTCTGATCTCCTTCAAAATCGTGAATTGCAGTTTTTACAGCATCGCCTTTTTTCTTACCCGGACATACGGTATCCACCTGATGCCCCGCTGTTAGTAAAATCTGAAATGGTGACATAGCCTCATAATCCTCAACAAAATCACCAACTAACATTAATATTTTCTTTGCCGCCATATTTACCTCCACATTTTAAGATTCATAATTATTAATTTAGAAATTCAGAAATCTTAATCAATAAAAAATTATAAATGTAATCTCAAAACTTCTTCTTCACAAAGATTCAGATAAGTTTGCAGTTTTAACTCATTGGAAGATGAAATCCCTAAATTAAAATTAAATTTGTACAAAAAGCTTTTTTTCTGGTATAAATCTTTCTTCGTTAACCCTGTGAAGGAGTATAAGAATGAATAACACAGTTTATCCGGAGGAAAAACTGAATAAGGAAAATTCGGCAGAATTAAAAGGGAAAATACTGGATTTTATAAAGAAAAACAAAATCACATTTATTTCTTTTAAAAATGTCATTTACTTAGACAAGGAAGGCCTGAACACACTTATAGAGCTACTGGAGTACAGTAAAAAGCAAAACAGGGAGCTTTGGCTGTGTGAAGTGAAATCTGAAATAATGGAATTCTTGACTTTTACAAACCTCAACAATCTTTTTAAAATATACAACAATCCCTGCAATTCTTCGGAGTAAACAATGTCTTACAGAATTATCAGAGAAAACGGTATTGTCAAAATTATAATGTCTGAGTCCCTTTCAGTAAATGATATTGAGAAAATGAAGAATGAACTGGGACTTTTTGAGGAAATAACTCTTGTAAAACTGGATTTAAGAAACTGTTCATATATTCAGAGTAATGTTGTCTCAGAAATCATTGATTTAAAAAAAGAGCTCAACAGAAAAAATGCCAGACTTATACTGACAAATGTTCATGAAGCTGTAATGCAGCTTATGGAAATCAGTAATTTAATAAATTTTATCGATATCGAAAAAGATTTCTCTTCCTATTCTGTTAATGAACTGACCGAATTCTTTCTGGATCCCGAAAATTGTGATTCAGCCTCTGACTACATTGCTGAAAATTACAATGATAACCTTAAGCAGAAGATGACAGAGCTCTTATATAACACGGATCCAATACTCAAAGAGTATGCCATATTAACCGTAGGAAAGGCTTTTGACAGAAGCCTGCTCACAACAATAAGGGAAAACCTCGATGATGATGTTGGCAATGTAAACAAAGCCGCAATTCTGGCTCTCGGCTGGCTGCAGGATGTTGAATCGAAAGATAAAATATACTCATTTCTTAAAAGCCCTTTTATAGACGTAGCCGAATCGGCTGCGGCTACAATAGCTTTGTTAAGCGATGAAAATGATTCAAGCCGTCTAAAAGAATACTTAAACAACCCGGATGACCGGCTAAAGCGAATTACAATCCGCGCTTTAAGTCTTATAAATGATGATAAAAGCTATGTATACCTGAAAGATATGCTAACAAACGGAACCAGTGAATTCATCAAAATCGTATTGACCAAGGCCATTTCCTTTTACAACTATCCGGAAACAGCTGACATCCTGTTAGGGCTTTTAAGAGACGAGTCTCTGAAAGTACGAGAAGAAGCTGCGTCCGCTCTTATCAGAATTAAAGCCAAAGATAAAATCAACGAGATTCTAATGATGATACAGAAAGAAAACGGATGGTTTGCTTATTATGCAACCAAAGCTATAGGCGGCATCTGTGACAGTGAAACGTGCACCAACTTTCTCGTTAATGCCTACGATAAGGCCTCGGGGAATGTCAAAATCGCAATAATTCAGGCTGTGGGAAACATTGGTGTGGATTGTTCCGATTTTCTCTCTAATCATCTCGGAGATGAAGATGAGGATATACGTAGAGAAGCTTTGGTATCACTTTTCAAGCTTAACATAAACAGAGCGGTTCCCGCTGCTAAAGATATGCTGCTCAATGACAAAAACACAGAAGTCCGGATAAAAGCTGTCGAAATATTGATTGAGGCAAGACCTTCCGGTTACAGAAGATTCCTGGAAAAAATATGTAAGCTGGAAAGCAGCGAAAAAATTAAAGAAAAAATCCTTAATGCTATAGAAGAGTTATGAGCCACTGGATAATTCAGGAAGCGCTGTAAAAAATGCCGTAATTCGTGATGAGTGTGAGATAGTTCAACGTTCAATGTTCAATGTTAGCAAAAGTGAACAGTTATTTATTGTCATTCTTCGTTATTCGTAGTTATTTACAGGGTCGGAAAAGCTTGTCCGTTGAAATAGCTAAATTTTACGAAGGTACCCAAACTTACTGCTTAGCACTTAGCGTCTAACACTGATTCTCCGCTCAACCATATCAATCTATTCAACTTCCTCAACTATTTCAACACGTTTTGGTCTTGCCCCTTGAGCCTCGCTCCTATGCCCTGTAAACTTAGCACTTAATCTCTCCATTTCACTAATTTAACGCTTCTTCCTTTTGAATTTATAAGATATATTTACTAAGATCCTGATCCCGGACAACATCTTCCAGTTTGGAGTCAACATACTCTGCATTGATTTCTATTTTGCTGTCCTTAACATCCGGGGCTTCAAAAGAAATATCCTCAAGCAATCTTTCCAGTATCGTGTGAAGTCTCCTGGCACCAATATTTTCATTCGACTTGTTTACCTCTGTGGCAATTTCAGCCAGTTTTTCTATGCCGTCATCGCAAAATACCACTTCCACATTATCAGCTCCCAGCAACGCCTGGTACTGCTTTGTAAGGGCATTTTCGGGCTCTTTGAGTATTTTCACAAAATCAGACTTTGACAATGAATCCAGCTCGACACGAATAGGAAATCTCCCCTGCAATTCGGGAACCAGATCCGAAGGTTTTGAAATATGGAAAGCACCCGCAGCTATAAAAAGAATGTGATCCGTTTTTACCATACCATATTTCGTCATCACAGTGGAACCTTCTATTATCGGCAAAAGGTCCCTCTGGACACCTTCACGGGAAACATCGCCCCCTTTATATCCTGAAGCTCCGGAGGAAACTTTGTCAATTTCATCAAGAAATATAATCCCTGACTGCTCCACTCGTTTCAATGCATCACTCTTAACTTCATCCATATCGATAAGCCGGTTGACTTCCTGCTGCAGAATTATATTCCTTGCTTCCTTTATTTTAACCTTTCTTCTTTTCTTCTTTGAAGGGAACATATTTTTAAACATATCCTGAAGATTCATTCCCAAATCTTCCATACCGGTATTGGTTAGAACCTCCACCTGGGGGCCTGCCTCATCCACTTCAATTTCCACACTTCTCTCATCAAGTTTCCCATCTCTCAGCAACTTGCGAAACTTTTCACGTGTCTCCGAGTCATCATCCGCTTCAGCATAACCTTTCGGTTTGGGAAGCAGTAAATCAAGCAGCCTGTCTTCTGTATTCACTTCCGCTTTATCAAGCACATATTCCCTTCTCTCGGCTTTAACCATACTGATAGCAATCTCCACGAGATCCCTGATCATCGACTCCACATCTCTACCTACATAGCCCACTTCGGTAAATTTACTGGCCTCTACCTTAATAAAAGGCGATTTGGTAAGTTTTGCCAGACGTCTTGCAATCTCAGTCTTGCCTACCCCTGTGGGTCCTATCATAATAATATTTTTGGGAGCAATCTCATCCTGCAGATTTTTTGACAGCTGAAGGCGTCTCCACCTGTTCCTCAGGGCAATGGAAACGGCCTTTTTGGCATTGGCCTGTCCTACAATATATTTATCCAGAATATCAACAATTTCCCTTGGCGTAATATTTTCCACATTTTCCTCCATTTTACAAACTTTCAACACTGATATTATGATTCGTATAGATGCATATGTCAGCGGCTATCTCAAGAGATTTCCTGACAATTGTGTCTGCATCGTAGTCGGTATTTTCAATTAAAGCGGTTGCAGCGGCCTGTGCATAAGCTCCGCCGGAACCTATTGCAGCCAGATTCTTTGCCGGATCCACAACATCGCCGTTACCTGTAATAAGAAAAAGATTATCTTTATCCGCAACAATCATCATCGCTTCCAGGTTTCTCAGATATTTATCAGTCCGCCAGTTTTTCGCCAGCTCGACTGCAGCTCTGAGAAGCTGTCCGCTGTACTCTTCAAGTTTTGTTTCAAAACGTTCCATAAGAGTAAATGCATCAGCAGTTGACCCTGCAAAACCGCATAAAACTTTTTTATTAAAGAGTTTCCTTATTTTCACAGCATTGTGTTTTAATACCGTATGTCCAAAAGTAACCTGCCCGTCAGCACCTATGGCAATATTACCGTCTTTATAAACGGCTAAAACTGTTGTCCCGTCAAACATTCTCATCTCCATTTTTTGAAATAGGGGATTAATATATCACTAATACTATATTTTTCAAGGGATTACTGATTAGGGTTACAATATCCAAATTTGATGAAAGTACTTAAAACTCAGCACTTAGCGCTTAACACTAATACACTACTTCTCCAACTCTCCCCCTCACAAGTTCACTACCTCCCCATCTCGCTACTTCACTCTCTCACCGATTAAATTGCCATATCTTTGGCAAAATGAGAAGGTGGTAAATTAACAATTCTACTGGGTAAAGCCCGGCTGATATATTTTACAGAAAAGAAAAGCTGTGTTAATATCTATTATATATTTGAAATAACAAGGAGGGAATATGCCGGTCAAACCATTAACATATGAAACGCTGTACAACAGATGTGATCCGGAATCCTTTGACTTTAAAACAACAGAGGATTTATCAACAATAAAAGATTTCATAGGGCAGGAGCGTGCTAAACGCTCTCTTGAAACGGGGACAGGGATCAAACACAGAGGATACAATATTTTTGTAATGGGTCGTGCAGGAACCGGCAGACACGTTTTAACAAAAGAATACCTGGAATCCATTACAGATAAAGATGGTAAACCTTATGATTGGTGTTATGTAAATAACTTTAAAAATTCCCACAAACCTTATGCAATAAAACTTAACCCAGGAAGAGCTTACAACTTCAAAAAACATATGGATGATCTTGTAAGTGCCTGCAAAAGAACACTAAATGAGGCTTTTGAAAGCAATGAATATCAGAATCAGCGCCGTGCTATCACAGAGCTGTTTAACAAAAAGAATGAAGAACTGTACCGCCAGCTTGAATCCCAGGCCCGCTCAAAAAACATTGCAATGGTTCAAACACCGCAGGGGATAGTATTCGTCCCGATGAATAAAGACGGGAAAAATATGAGTCAGGAAGAATTCCAGCAATTGGATGATGCAACAAAAGAGGATTTTTCCAAAAAAATTGTCTACCTTCAGGAAGAACTTCAGGCACTTATGCGGAAAACAGGGCAGATGAGAAAAGAGATGGATGAGCAGATAAATGCTCTCAACAAAGATACCTCCAGGAATGTCATAGATCCTCTTTTAAAACAGCTGAAAAGCTATTACTCCAATAATTCAAAAATACTGAAATACCTCGATGAAGTGGGAGAGGACATAGTAGAAAATTTTCAGGACTTTATTTATAAAGATTACAACCAGCAGGAAGAGAAGCAAAACCCATTTTCGGCATATTTTAAACCGAGCTTTAAACGGTATTCCGTGAATGTTTTAGTGTGTCACGAAAATGGTACAGAGCTGCCTATCATTTATGAACAAAACCCCACGTATCAGAACCTTGTTGGGAGAATTGAACACACCTCACAAATGGGAACGCTGATGACAGATTTTACTCTGATCAAACCGGGCTCACTTCATTCCGCTAACGGTGGTTATCTAATAGTGGACGTCAGAAAACTGCTGATGCAGCCTTATGCATGGGAAGGGCTTAAAAGAGTTATCCGCTCTGAATCGATTAAAACTGAAAGTATACAGGAATTATTAAGCTTAACAAGCACAGTTACACTCGAACCGGAAGAAATTCCGCTTAAACTGAAAGTCGTTTTGATAGGAGAAAGGATTTTTTACTACCTTTTGAGCCAGTACGACCCTGATTTTCTTGAACTGTTCAAAGTTGTAGCCGATTTCGAGGAAGAAATCGTAAGAACCGATGAAAATATGGAACTTTATTCAAAACTCATAGCTTCAATAGTTTCAAACTGCGAACTGAAACCGTTGGACAGATACGCCGTTGCCAAAGTAATCGATGCAAGTTCAAGAAAAAGCGGGGATACGAAAAAGCTCAGTATACATATGCAGAGTATTTCCGATCTACTCAAAGAAGCTGATCATTTCGCTGATATTGAAGGACGAAATGTTATAGGAGCTCCAGATATTAAAAAAGCTCTCGAAGAGCAGGAATTCAGAGGCGGAAGAATAAAAGAAAGGTTATACGAATCCATTAAAAGAGAAATTAAACTGATAAGTACAGAAGATGAAAAAATAGGTCAGTTAAACGCTCTCACCGTTATGCAGCTGGGTCAGCTTGCATTCGGCAGCCCTGCTAAGATTACGGCCACGGTAAGAATTGGAGAAGGCAAGGTGATCGATATTGAACGGGAAGTGAAATTCGGCGGTCCCGTACATTCAAAAGGTGTACTGATACTTTCCGGTTTTCTCGGAGATAATTTCGGTAAAAAAATAAAGCTCGGTTTGACGGCAAGTATTGTATTTGAACAGTCGTACGGAGGAGTGGATGGTGACAGTGCCTCTCTTGCCGAATTGTGTGCCATACTCTCTGCCATAGCTGAGAAACCTATAAAGCAGAACATCGCACTCACCGGTTCCGTAAACCAAAAAGGGGAAGTCCAGGCAATCGGCGGAGTAAACGAAAAGATCGAAGGGTTCTTTAAGGTTTGTAAAGAGAAAGGGCTGTCAGGAAAACAGGGGGTAATTATACCAAAATCCAACATAGACCACCTGCTGCTCAATGATGAGGTTCTTGAAGCTGTGAAAGAGGGTAATTTCACTATATATGCAGTTGAAAATGTCAGTGAAGCTCTGGAGCTTCTTACAGGCTATCCCCTGGGAGAGCGAAACACCAAAGGCAATTTCAAGCGCGGCAGTCTCGGATACTATATAGAAAAGAAAATTAAAGAATACAACGAGGCCGGTAAAACCAAAAAAAGCAGACATGACCAGCATAAAAAATAAAGTCAAGCTCGTTAAGTTTGTGCGAGCTTAACTTTATTTTGTTCTTTCGAGACTTTTGAATAATGTATTCTTATAAATTTTGCCATCTCTCAATTTCCTGCTAACTCTTTGATAGGCGAGGAGATAAAGCTCCTCCCCCTAAAATAGGGGAGGATGGGTGGGGTTCTTGTTCAAAGATCTCTTTTCAGAATTTCAAACTTTTTGACATCATCTCTGATAATTTTTTTACAAAATCAGAAGGGTTTTCCGGTTTTTCTCCCTCCACAACAAGACTCAGGTTATACAATAAATCTGTATATTCACTTACAGTTCCGCTATTAGGATCAGTTTCGTATATTTCCTCCAGTTGCTTTACAACCGGATGTTCCGCATTTATCTCCAGAGTTTTTTCCTGAGAAGGAACCTCCTGCCCCATGGATTCCAGAAGTTTTTTCATTGCAGGGTCCATGGCATTTTCATCAACCACAAGACAAGCAGGAGAATCTTTCAGTCTGTTGGAAATCTTCACATCTTTAACTTTGCCTTTAAGATGATCTTTTATCGAATCGAGAAAGCCTTTCAGCTCTTTTTCTCTGCTTTCTGTTTCCTTTTTCTCTTCCTCATCCAGACTTATGTCACCTTTCAAAACGGATTTCAGCGTTTTTCCTTTATATTCACCAAGGGTACTCATAATCATGTCATCAATTTCATCGGTAAAAAATATGACTTCAACATCCTTTTCCTTAAAACGCTCCAGATATGGTGAATTTTTCACCTCTTCCACACTGTCACCGCAAATATAATAAATCTCTTCCTGACTTTCTTTCATATTTTCCAGATATTTATCAAAATCTATCTTTTCATTTACAGCTGTTTTGGTCGTATGAAACGTCAGTAATCCTGCTATCTCTTCTTTCCTGCTGAAATCGTAATGTATACCTTCTTTGAGAATTTTGCCGAATTCATTAACAAACTTCTCATATTTTTCACTCTCATTTTCTTTGATTTTCTTTAATATTTCCAGAACCTTCTTGGTAATATTTTTCTTTATAACTTCCACTTTTCTGTTATTTTGCAGGATCTCCCTGGAAATATTAAGCGGCAGATCAGAGGAATCCACAACACCTTTGATAAATCTGAGATACGGAGGCATCAGCTCTTCACAATGATCCATAATCTGAACCTTTTTTACATACAATGCAGGACCAAACTTGAAGTCTTTGTAAAAGATGTCGAAAGGAGCATGAGAGGGGATATAAAGAAGAGCTGAAAATTCCTGTGTACCTTCCGCTTTGAAATGTATAGTTTCCAGCGGGTCGGTAAAATCGTGAGAAATATGTTTGTAAAACTCGTTGTATTCGCTTTCCGTTATTTCTGACTTATCTTTCAGCCACAGGGCCTTCATCGAATTCAGCGTTTCCTCTTCAACGGATTTGTTGCCGTCTTTATCCTCTTTTTCAACATCCATCGTTATCGGATATTCGATATAATCGGAATATTTCTTTACAATCTCCTTTATACGCCATTCATCCAGGAATTCCTTTTCATCTTCTTTTAGAGTAACTGTAACATCTGTACCAAAATTTTCCTTATCGGCATCATCCACAGTAAATGTGCCGTCAGCAGCTGATTCCCACTTTACACCTTTCTCCTCGCCGACTTTTTTGGAAATCACAGTTATATTGTCAGCAACCATAAATGCCGAATAAAAGCCGACTCCGAATTGCCCGATCAGTTCCGGCTGTTCTTTTATCTGACCGGATTTAACGGCATTGATAAATTCCTTTGTACCCGAATGCGCTATTGTACCCAGCGATTTTACAGCTTCATCTCTGCTCAAGCCTATTCCGTTGTCCGAGATAGTAATGGTACCTTCTTCTTTATTAGGTATAATTTTTATTTTCCATTCTGTACCGGCAAGATTGTTGGACTTATCGGTGATTGAAAGATACTTCGCCTTATCGATGGCATCCGATGCATTGGATATCAATTCCCTTAAAAATATCTCTTTATGTGTGTACAAAGAATTGATCACAAGATTTAAAAGCTCCTTAACTTCTGCCTGAAACTGGACAGTTTCCGCCATTTTACGCCTCCGTAATATTAATTTTTTCGATGAGATAATTTATATATTTGCTATAAAATTTCAACAGTAAATGCCGTAATGCGTTATGCGTAATCCGTGATGAGTGTGAGATAGTGCAATGTTCAATATTAGCAAAAGTGAACAGTTATTTATTGTTATTCTTCGTTATTCGTAGTTATTCACTGGAAAAAAAGTTTGTCCGTTGAAATAACTAAATTTTACGAAAGTACCCAAACTTACTGCTTAGCGTCTAACACTGATTCCGTTCAACCTTTGCTCTGCTTCTCCACTTCACGAGTTCACTACCTCTCCATCTCACTATTTCACTCTCTCACCAACCAATTGCCATAGTTCTTAAAAAAATGGGAGAGTGTATGTTAAAAAGTCTTTCTTATTATTCCGCCTCCGGCAACTAAATCTCCATCATAAAGTGCCGCCACCTGACCCGGTGTGGGAGCCGACTGCTTTTCATCAAAAAGAACAGCCGCTTCGTTATTGGGAAGGATCTCCACTGTACACGGAGCGCTTTTCATTCTGTATCTGAGTTTGATTTTGGATCTGAAAAACTTTCTATCTGTAATCACATTACATTCCTCTAACTTGACACCCTTAAAGTACGTTTCCTCTTTGGAGCCAAGATAGATATTGTTGGTATCAGGGTCGATTTCAACCACATATAAAGGCTTGTGAAATCCTGTTTTCAGGCCTTTCCTCTGACCTACAGTATAAAATTCTATTCCCTCATGTTCTTTGAGTATTTCACCTTTGTAAATAAAATTTCCCCTTTTCAGTTCGTCACATAGAATCTTTTTACTCAGATATTCTCTGTAATCCTCACCCTCAAGAAAACATACATCCTGGCTGTCTTTCTTATCGGAAACTTCAAGATCAAGCTCCTCGGCTATTTTTCTTACCTGATGCTTGCTTGCAAATTCTCCCAACGGAAATTCTGTTAAATTGATATAAAATTCGTCCAACAAACTCAAATAATACGACTGGTCTTTTTTTAAATTTTTAGCTTTGGAAATAAACCAGTGCCCGTTTTTAAAGGCTTTACGGGCATAGTGCCCTGTAGCTATCTTATCGGCCTTATGCTTTTGCTTCTGCTCAAAAAGATATTTGAATTTAGCATACTCATTGCAATAGCAGCAGGGATTTGGTGTCTTTCCTTTTCTGTATGTATGTATAAAATATGAAATGACCTCTTCTCTGAAAAAATCCGAATAATCTTCAAAATACCATGGTATATTAAGCTTTGCAGCCATTTTACCCGCATCATCCAGATACTTTTCCTGCCCTTCAAACATTTGCAGGGTTAAACCGATAACATCAAACCCCTGATCCTTTAACAGGTGAGCGGTTACTGTACTGTCAACACCTCCGCTCATAGCCACTAAAACTTTCTCAGGCAAATTTTACCCCCGTGATTGACTTCTAAAGCGTTTTGAATATATTTTCTACCTGTGTTAAAGTCAATACAGGAGTTTATAATGAGGTCTCATGATTTATGACGATGTAAGAAAAAAGGTAAACGAACTTATCATCAGATGCGCAGAGTCGGAAGAACTGGCAAGAAACCTTCTGGAAAATTTTTTAAGGGATAATAATTTCGGCTCTTCACTCAGACGCGAAATAACCGATTATTTTTACTGCTGCATCAGATTCTACGGACTTTTCAGAAAAGATACAGAGAATTTCAGTTGTGAAAAGGCTTACAATATTCTTGAAAGTGAAAATATAAGCTCCCCCTCATTTCTATCAGAAATATCAGGCTTCAACCCTTCTTTTGCCGAAACCGTTTTGAAAAATGTAAACGATATACGACCTTTTTTTTACAGAGCACCAATGAGTATCAGGGTAAACCCATTAAAGACTACAAAAGATTTGCTGCTGGATAAACTCTCAGAAAAATACAATATTTCCTCAACTAAAGTCAGCCCTTTCGGAATCACGTTCCATCAACATATAAATGTCAGACAACTTAATGAATTTAAAAAAGGTTACTTTGAAATACAGGATGAAGCCAGTCAGCTCATTCCTCTGCTTCTGAATATAAAACCCGGTGAAAAAATCCTCGATTTCTGTGCCGGAACAGGAGGAAAGGCTCTGGAAATTGCTTCTTTAACATTCAACAGTGCGGATATTTACATACACGATATAAATGAAAACAGAATAAAAAAAGCCATGAACAGATCCAGGAAAACCGGTGCTAAATTTAAAAAATTAAAAGAGGGACAGTATAAATTTTTCGATAAAGTTCTGGTGGATGCTCCCTGTTCAGGTATTGGATCGATGCGGCGGGATGCCGACTTACCGATGAGGCTGGATACCAATAAGCTTGAAAAATATACAGAGTTACAAAAATATATATTCAACAAAGCGTTGTCTTATGTAAAGCCGGGCGGTTTAATAGCGTATGTCACATGCAGTTTTCTTGAACAGGAAAATGAGAAACAAGTGAGTAACTTTTTAGACAATAACCACCGGCTTGAACTGGTACAAGCCGGCGATATCCTCGATAGTGATATCTCGGAGAAACTGAACCTCGGAGAATTTTTCAGGACATCACCTGCATATTATGGCATGGATGCCCTTTTTGGTGCTGTTTTCAGGGTTTCGTAAAGGTAGCCACAGTCATAAAACTTTCATTCTTAAAAAATTTGCCGTAATCAAAATCTCCGTTAAAACAGACAAAGGATGAGCCCGTTCTGCTTGAGGCTCGAATAAAATCTTCATAAAAAACAGGCACCAGATTCACTTCGGAAGACCGCCTTTTATTATTTTTCTTGTCAGTCAAAACACCTTTAAATACAACCTTTTCGTCATTAGTATATTCATAATATCTTTCGAATTTAACATTGGGGGTTTCAATAGGATCCAGCTCCTTAATGCCGTTAGCACAAATCCTGTCATAATTTACCGTCTGAACCACCAGGCTGCCCTTAGGCTTTAATAAAGAAAAGGCACTGTAAAGTACTTTATGTACCTCATTCCTGTCAATGGAGTGCGCAAGTGTATTGCCAATACAAAATACGGTTTCAAAAGACTCTTTTTTAAAGGGGAGTTTATGCATGTCACCGATTACCATTTCGTAGGGGTCATTCATAAATATTTTACTGTACTCAAGCCCTGTAGCTTTAAATCCATCCTTTTGAAAGGTTTTAACATACTTTCCGGTTGCAGAGCCTATCTCCAACATATGCGCATTTTCAGGTGCCAGATCCTTTATAAAGCCATAAGTGGACTTACTGAAAGGGAAGATTTCGTCATAATAATTATTTAACATTTCATAAAATTCCATCATTACCTCCGATTATATTTTACTCGTACACCAGAAAAGTTTCAACCCCTATCTTGGATATGAGTGAAAATCCCGCTATTGCCATAGCTTGTGGAAAAAGCGACGGCACTAGTCTTGCTGGCCTTTCTTCATTATAAGCAATGTCTTGTGGGTGTGAAATCATGAAAAATTCACAGATATAGACAAAAAATAACATATGGGATAAAATTGTCCAAAAAGGAGATTCTTATGGCAAAATCAATTTTAATCACAGGCGCAACTTCCGGATTTGGCGCAGCATGTGCTGAAATTTTTTCCCGCAACAAATGGAATGTAATTTTAACAGGCAGAAGAAAAGATAGACTTAATAATCTGAAAAAAAAACTTGGCAAATTTTCCAGTGTTTACACTTCGCAACTTGATGTGAGAAACAGTGATGAAGTAGAAAAGTTAATAACAAATTTACCTCAAGAATTCAGGGATATCGACGTTCTTGTCAATAATGCCGGTCTTGCTCTGGGCTTGGATTCTGCAGATGAAGCAAATTTAGAAGACTGGGATATTATGGTGGATACAAATATAAAGGGACTGCTGTATTGCACAAAAAGTGTGCTTAAAACAATGGTAAAGAAAAACAGCGGACATATTGTCAATATAGGTTCCACAGCGGGAAACTGGCCGTATCCGGGGGGCAATGTCTATGGCGCAACCAAATCTTTTGTCCAGCAATTTTCGAGAAATCTGAGGGCAGATTTACTGGGAACAAAAGTCAAGGTGACAAATATTGAACCCGGCATGGCTGAAACAGAGTTTTCCCTGGTGAGATTTAAAGGTGATAAGAAAAAAGCTGAAAAAGTTTATGAAAATGCCGACCTACTGCAGCCAGAAGATGTCGCTGAAATAATATATTGGGTGGTAAACACACCAGAGAGGGTCAATATAAATACTTTGGAAGTAATGGCAACATGCCAGGCTTGGGGTCCGCTGCAGGTACACCAGAGCTAAAAGGAAACAGTCCGGTTTTTAAACCGGACTGTTATTAATCAGGGATGCCGGTGTAATTTTACAAGTTTAACAGTCGTCGTTGCCGGTGCAAAGATTATCCTTATTCATTTCGAAAACTCTCTGCCCTACACCGTCAACTTTCATAAACTCTTTTATATTCTCAAAAGGCTTTTTTTCCCTGTACTCAATTATGGCCTCTGCCTTTGCATCCCCGATATACTCCAGCGAGGAAAGTTCCTTTTTGGAGGCGGTATTGAGATTTACCTTTGCAAAAGCAAGAGTAAATACCATAAGCAACATTAAAATAGCAAAAAATATCTTTTTCATACAGTCCTCCTTGTAAAAAATAGTTATAAAACTATACCATACTATATATACTTTTCAACTTTTTATGAAAAATTTTTAGCGTTTTGCATTCTTGAATAAGCAAAAAAGCTTGAACAGAGCTAAAAATAAAAGTAAATTTGATAAAAGGAGGTGTTTTAATGGATTATAAAGAGAAAGTTAAAGCAGCTGCTGATATAATCAAGAATTCAGAGGTTGTGGTTGTAGCTACGGGTGCCGGAATGGGTGTGGATTCAGGTCTACCTGATTTTAGGGGCAACCGGGGATTCTGGAAAGCCTACCCTCCTTATGAGCGTCTGGGACTCAGCTTTATTGAAGCCGCTAATCCTGCTCATTTTGAAAGGGATCCCGCATTTGGATGGGGTTTTTACGGACACAGGCTGGAAATGTACAGAAAAACAGTCCCTCATAACGGATTTTATCTAATACTGGGCTGGATAAAACAGTTCGGTATGGATTATTTCGTTGTGACTTCCAATGTTGATGGTCACTTTCAGAAAGCGGGTTTTTCGGAAGAGAAAGTATATGAGATTCACGGTTCCATTCATTACCTCCAGTGTCTAAACGCCTGCACATCAAATATTTGGAAGAACAACGAAAAGATTGAGGTTGACACAGAAAGTATGAGAGCAAGAAATGTTCCCAAATGTATCAACTGTCACGCAGTTGCCAGACCAAATATCTTAATGTTCGGCGATTTTTCGTGGCTGCCTTACAGAAGCCATGAACAGTCAGAGCGTTTTGATGATTTCCTGAGCAATCTAAACAATTCAAAAATAGCAGTAATAGAGATAGGCGCAGGAACAGCCATACCTTCTATAAGACACACCAGTGAGCGCATACACAGAAGCTTAAATGCTGAAATTATAAGAATAAATCCCAGAGAACCTGAAATTAAGAAGCCGAACATAGGAATCGCAGAAGGCTCTTTAAAAACACTCTCTGATATTGACGAGGTTTTAAATGATTAGACTATTAATACTTATTATTCTAATTCCCGGTTCTCTTTACGCTGCACAAACTAATTATTTAGAATTAGGAGCGGCATATTTGTACCAAAAAAACAACTTGGCGGCTGACAGTGAAAACGAAATAATACACAGCTATTCCGAACCTGAGGACGGCTTCAGCAAATATATACCTGTAGTACGTTTTAACTACTCCCAGCGTAAAAACGGTGGCGGCTTTTACATCGCTTCACCTTCCCTAAACTCCTCAGGCGGAGGTTTTCAGATTGGTTTGAATAAGCCGGATATATTAAACACTGAAGCTTCTTTTTATCTATCTTACCGTCTTCCGGAGAAAGTATGGGAAGATCCTTTTATCCTGAACAAAGACCGTTCAACTACTTATAAAGATAGTTACGGCTTTGGAATGAGTCTAAGAAACATTTCCGGCACACATTTCTCATACAAGCTCAAATTTCTGTCTGAAAACATTCGTGATGACGTTAGCGGCAGTAATTACAGCAAACTGCAAAGAGACGGGTACGTAATCAGTCAGGAAATATCCAGAAATATCCGCATGAGCAACAAAATGTTTCTCAGTTTAGGAATACTTTACAAAAAGGGTGAGTACGAAGGTGAAGCCAATTCGTATAACGAACCCGGAATCAAGGTATCTTGGGGATATTTATCGCCGAATGGATTATCAGCAAGAATAATATATTCCCTCAGTTATGCAAAATATTCTGCGGAACACCCTCTGTTCAGCAAAACAAGGAAAGATATAAATGAAAACACTTTTCTTGTTTTAAGAAAAAATAACATATTAAATTTCAAAAATGTTTTTGCTTCCGTCTATATAGGGCTTGGAGGGACATTCTCCAACACAGATTTTTACGAAAAAAGATTCACTTTTACTGGAATAAGCACAGGATATTCCTTCTGAAGAGAATTTTTGTATAAAGCCAAAAGTTTCTGTAATTCGTTTAGTAGTGTATTTGTTATTGAGAATAAATTCTTTTTGATTTGTTAAAGTCCGAAGATTATTACAACATCTTCTGCCAAGTTTACTGATTTATTCAAAAGCTTTCATTTATAATAAACAAGGGAGGGCAGACGGAACCGCCCGCTTTATTGAGATTTAGCCGTTCCGGCTGCACATGTGCTACATGCGTCTGTAGTACTTTTATTTTTAGGCTTGCTCTTATCAGAATTACTATTTGCACAGGTATTCTTGCCTTTGTAATCTGTCACATACCAGCCTGAGCCTTTAAGCTGAAAATTGGACATAGATATAATTCTCTTGGCATTTCCACCGCAACTGGAGCATTTTCTTATTTCACTTTTTGAGTTAATGCTTTCAAACAACTCAAACACATCAGAGCATTTTTCACACTTGTATTCATATATCGGCATATCTACCTCCCAAATACTATAATTTTTCAAAGGAATAATATGCTAATCATTCAAAAAAAATCAAGTGAAATATTTTTTGGCAATACATAAAATTGATGCGCCGTGACACGTGATGAGTGATGAGTGTAAGATAGTTCAATGTTCAAAGTTCAACGTTCAGTGTTGAATGCCCACTCAACTAATACACTACTCAACAAATCACTATTTTTCCATCTCCCCACTTCACTACCTCCCCATCTCACCATTTCCCTATCGGCACAGCTCTTGAAAAATGGAAGTGTGGCAGAAATATTTGTCACACAAGTTTATATTTGTTTCTGCAAAAATCTTGAAAAACTCAGCCCTTGCAGAAGCTTTATCATTATATTATCATATGCTGTGTAAAAGGAGGTACTAATGAGCTCAACAGTTTATCATATAGGACCGCATTCAAAATCATTCACTTATGAAAACGGCCTGCAGGGAAAATTTGGACAATTTTTGAAAAACTTTGAGATTGACAAATACATCGACAAGGACGAAACAGTCCCTCTTAAAATACATCTGGGAGGAAAAGGCGCTTTTCGAACTATCAGACCTCAATTTGTACGGCAGGTTGTTCAATCCGTTAAAGAAATTCCCGCAAAGCCTTTCGTTACCGATTCTGTAAGAATACCTGCATATGATTACCTGGAGGTAGCAAAAGAAGCTGGTTATAATCATTTGACACTGGATGCTCCGGTGGTCATCGCAGACGGGATGTACGGTAAAGACTCCCTGAAATCACGGGCAGGAGATTTAATAGGCGATGTCTATATTGCATCAGCCCTTTACGAAGCCAATTCAATGGTCGTTCTGACTCACGTAAAAGGCCACATTCAGGCGGTACTCGGAGGAGCGATAAAAAATATTTCGATGGGAGGGGTTTCCAATGAATCCCACCACGGTGACTGGCATGAAGGCCGCGGAAAGATGCACTTTCTCATGGGAGATATAATGGAATGGGACAAAGAAAAATGCATCCTCTGTTATGATTGTATGAAGGTATGTCCTGCAGAATGCATTACATTCCCGGACAATATATATACAGTGGACAAAGATAAATGCTGGCGGTGTGGAAGGTGTGCCCATGTTTGCCCGGAAGATGCCATCCATGTGCCGGTGACTCATGAAAAATTTATGAAAGCTGTTGCTGAAGTAGCAAATGCAGTCACTTCCACTTTTGAACTCAAGCGCATTATTTATATGAATTTTTTAACGGAAATGCAGCCTGAATGCGACTGTATGCCCATTGCCGAAAATCCGGTGGCACAGGATCAGGGTATTCTAATATCGGATGATCCCGTTGCAGTAGAAGACACAGCCACACTGGATATATTAAGCAACGTGGACCCTCTTCCCGGATCAAGGGCTAAAGGCATAAAAAAGAAGGACGGTTAGGACATATCCAGCCTGTTGCACCAAAAAGACGGAAGACTTAAGGTAATGGAGGCGGAAAAAATTGGACTGGGAACAATGGATTACACAATTGAACAAACAGATTGAATTAATATCAGAATTTCTCA
>Ga0208153_100090_pt1 | contig 39134 bp, 28 predicted proteins | sample Wag42014_10_18_FD_187331 | JGI IMG/M metagenome (GOLD analysis project Ga0208153, IMG submission 187331) | Deep subsurface shale carbon reservoir microbial communities from Ohio, USA - Utica-2 Time Series 2014_10_18 (SPAdes) (version 2) ... | reverse complement strand
CAAAAACCTGAGCTACATTGTTGGCGGAAGCAATATCGGACATTTTTAGCTCAGAACCGCCATTAAAACCGAACCAGCCCATCCACAATATAAAAGTACCGAGTGTTGCAAGCGGAAGATTAGCGCCGGGAATAGCATTCACTTGTCCTTTGGGGCCATATTTCCCCTTTCTGGGACCCAAAAAAATGGCGCCTGAGAGGGCAGCTGACGCTCCGGCAAGATGAACGATACCAGAGCCTGCATAGTCTGAGAATCCCATTGCACTCAACCATCCTCCGCCCCATGTCCAGAAACCTTCCACAGGGTAAATGAAACCGGTCAGTAAAACAGAGAAAATGACAAATGCCCATAATTTCATCCTTTCAGCAACTGCGCCGGAAACTATTGACATCGCAGTGGCAACAAAAACCACCTGGAAAAAGAAGTCTGACCTTGCCGAATAGTAGGGAGCAGTCTCACCACCGAATAGAATATCTGTAGCAGTATTTTCTGAGCCTATCAAAAAACCAAAGTTTGGCAAAATCCCTCCGGCATTGCTTGAATACATAATATAGTAACCTATTAGCAAATACATTACACATGCCATTGCAAACAGAACAACATTCTTTGTTAAAATAACCGTTGTATTTTTAGACCTGACGAGACCAGCTTCAAGCATAGCAAAACCAGCCGCCATCCACATAACGAACGCGCCACATATTAAAAAATAAAATGTATCAACTGCATAACTTAATTGTGTAAAACTTTCCATATCTCATACCTCCGAAAATTTATATTATAATGCTTCTATCCCTTTTTCCCCGGTTCGGATACGAACAGCTTCCTCCACTGGAAAAACAAATACTTTACCGTCACCAATACGACCGGTCTTTGCAGAAAAGACAATTTTTTCCACTACAATTTCCACCTGGTCATCTGCAACAACAACCTCAACCTGCACTTTCGGAACAAAATCGATTTTGTATTCTGCTCCGCGGTAAAGCTCGCTATGACCTTTCTGCCTGCCGTAGCCCTTGACTTCGTTTACTGTCATGCCGATTATACCAATCTCCATCAGGGCATTTTTGACATCATCAAGCTTGTGTGGTTTTAGAATTCCTCTGATAAGTTTCATTAAAACCTCCTGCTTTGTTTTATTTATTCAAAGCAACAAAAAGGCCAAGTTGATAACCAATTGGTAAATATTATAATTTTTCATAAAATACTATATAAAAAAGTTTTATATGACTATATTTTAATCAATTATCGAAAACTTGATTATTTTTTAATCATGCAAGAGCTTTTAATAAATAAAGGAAAAAAGTATAATTATCAAAATTTAGGTATCACCAATATTTCAGTTCAGGTCCGGAAACCGAAAAACGTCAGTGCCATGCGATGTCTATTTCATATCTATTTTATTATAAGCAGAAATGCATATATATTTGTTATATAAGAATAGAGATTTCTCGGTTCCACTTCGTTTCACTCGCCCTGTTAAATCCATCTCCGATGGGCTGCCTTCGGCAATATTTAACTAGGTTTACCCTGTTAAATATCAGCTTTGCTGATAAACCGAAGGTCATTTAACAGGGCAAGGGTGACAAGTATCAAATGTGTCATCGTATATTAAGAAAGTAGGAAAAATTGTTTAACAAGGTATTAAAAAGTTGTATAAGGTTCCAGAGCACTGAAGGTGATAAAGGACAATATTGTCATTGGTTCCAAGAAACCGTTCGAGATGTTGTCCCCACCTTCAGCTTTCCGAAACCTGAACGGAACATTAGGCATAAAGCCTGCATGTGTTGCGATGATAGCGTACAGGAAAGCAAAGCTCAAGTAAAAAATTAATAGCAGTGGCGATTAAGTTAATAAGGCAGGTATTTGGTGTATTGAAAAGTGGCAAACCGTATGATCCGGATCATGAAAAAAAGTTAACTTTGGTTGCAAAAAATGCTTGACTTTTAACACGGAACATCTCGACCGGAACGGAGTGGAGCGGAGAGATCTCAGACCTTATTTGACAAGAGATTCCTCGACTACGCTCGGAATGACAAAAAACTGTCATTTCGACCGAAACGGAGTGGAGTGGAGAGATCTCTTTTACTTAATCCTATATGCTAAATAAATATACAGTTATGCTTAGTAATTGCCTTTTCTGCGATTCTTTTGTATTTGGTTTTTTCAATTTGTTAATGATATGTGAACATGAGCTATTAGGCTTATATTTACATTTTTATTTAAGTGGAAAAAACAACACGTTTTAGTAAAACTTACCGTTACTGACTTGTTATAAACACTGTAAAAACAGAATTATGGATTAATATTGTCATTTTTTAATATAATTGAGACAGAAACTATGCGATATATCAAACATTTTTCTATTGCAATATTTTGAACTTAATTATAATATTATTAAAATGTACATAGGGAGGTATCTATGTTTTCCAGAAAGTTGTTATTAATGCTTACAAGTTTTTTGCTTGTTTTTGCATTTAGTTTTTCCGCTTATGCGGAGAATGTTATCAAATTGGGGTGTGCCATTTCTTTTACAGGTTCAAAGAGCAGAACCGGTAAGCTTTATGTGGATTCCTACAAATTTGCCGTAGACAAAGTTAATGAAATGGGTGGAGTTAATGTGAACGGCAAAAACTACAAGTTTGAACTGGTATTCTACGATGACAAAAGTGACCCGACGGAAAGTGCCAGATTGGTTGAAAAGCTGATAACTGTAGATAAGGTTGACTTCTTATTAGGCCCCTACAGCAGTGGTATAACAATTCCAAGTAGTATTGTTGCCAGAAGATACCGCATTCCAATGATAGAAGGTGGCGGTGCTTCCAGTAAGATATTTGATAAAGGCAATAAATATATTTTTGGAACTTTGCCAAGAGCGGGAGACTATTTCAGATCTACGTTAGAGTTTCTGACAAAGCAGGATCCCAGGCCGGAGAAAATAGCTATTCTTTATGCTGATGATAAATTTGATGTGAGTGTTGGAGAGGGTGCGAAAGCCATTGCTGAAGAGATGGGATTTGAAGTGGTTGAGTTTGAAAAGTATTCCGAAGGTGCTTCCGATTTTACTTCAGCCATTACAAAGGCTAAGAAAGCAGGAGCCGAAGCAACCCTTGTTGCCGGGCATACCGAAGAAGCTATTAATTTTATCCAGCAGTCTAAAGAGCTGAATTATTCACCAAATCTTCTTGCTTTGACAGTCGGACCATCCGAGGCCGATTTCAGAAAAGCTTTGGGTAAAGATGCAAACTATATTTACGGTGTTGCTTCCTGGTCTGCTGAAATGAATTTTGAAGGAACATTGTTCGAAGACACCCAGGCTTTTGTTAAGCAGTTTACGGACAAATTCGGTTATGACCCGGATTATCATAATGCATCCGGTGTTGCAGATGTAGCTATATATAAAGACGCTGTAGAAAGAGCAAATTCCCTGGATCCGCAAAAGGTAAGGGATGCAGTTGCCGCTACTTCCGGTCTGAAAACGATATACGGACCGGTGGATTTCATGGATAACGGTCAAATTATAGGCTCAAGTGTTGTCCTGCAGATTTTGGACGGCAAAGTCAGGCAGGTCTATCCGGCAAGCGGGTATGATGCTGTTTATCCGATGCCCGAATGGGATAAAAGATAAACAATAGCTTATGATACCCCGATTAAAAGTCGGGGTATCTTATTTTATTTTTTAATCGGAGAAGAATATGCTTACTCAGATACTCATAAACGGTATTCTCAAGGGCGGTCTGTATGCGCTGATGGCTATGGGAATGTCGCTGATTTGGGGAGTTATGAACATAATCAACATTGCACATGGCTCTTTTATTATGCTGGGTGCTTATACCACATATTGGTTTTTTACCCTTTATGGAATGGATCCTTTTGTTAGTATACTGCTTTCAATGGTTTTAATATTTTTCTTAGGTTTTTTTATACAAAAATACATTATTAATTTTGTTATAGGCGCCAGCTTATTTATCACCCTTTTACTTGCTTTCGGTATAGAAATTCTGATTAATAATCTGGCTTTGCTCTTCTGGACTGCTGACGTTAAAAGTGTACAGGTGACATATGGAGGTGCCAATACTGAAATATTGGGTGCTGTTATTCCCACTGTCAGGCTTTTGGCCTTTTTGCTGGCAATAGCTGTATCAGTAATTCTTTTTATAATTATGAACAAAACATGGTTGGGAAGGGCAATCAGAAGCACCGCTCAGGATCTGGAAGCGGCGAGACTTAATGGTGTGAATGTTGGGAACATTTATTCGATTACATTTGGAATCGGGACTGCAGTGGCAGCGGCAGCAGGTACACTCTGGGCAGTAATTTTCCCCATAAGTCCGACAATGGGCGGGCATCTTACGTTAAAATCCTTTGTCGTAACCATTATCGGAGGACTGGGAACTATGATGGGACCTTTGGTGGGAGGATTGTCCCTGGGAATAGTGGAGTCCCTGGGCACAAACTGGTTTGGTTCGACTTTTGAAAACCTGATCAGCTTTACAATATTGGTACTTGTTTTGATATTTAAACCAAACGGTATTCTTGGGAAAAAGGAATGATATTATGAAGGGGACATTGTTCGGATTTGCTCTAATTATAATAATCGGTATATTTGTACCTTTTACTGCGGGTAATTTTACCATAAGGCTTGCAACGGATATAGTAATTTTTGCAATCCTTGCCAGCAGCTGGAATATTATAGGCGGCTACACAGGCTATGCCTCATTTGGAAATATCGTTTTCTTCGGTGTAGGGGCATATGCTACGGCAGTTTTAATGTCAAAAGCCGGTCTGGGTTTTTATCCAGCTCTTATTTTAAGTGGACTGATAGCCGGTGTTTACGGTTTTGCAATAGGCTTTCCCATACTAAGATTAAAAGGACATTATTTTGCCATTGCAACGCTTGGTCTGGCTGAGGCGACAAAAGCTCTGGTACAGAACCTCGGTTTAACCGAAGGAAATTCAGGGATGTATCTGCCCATGCCTGAAATGGGAATAGATGCATCATATATGTTTTTTTACTTTAATGCTTTGGGGATTTTATTGATACTGTTGATTGTCATGTATTTTATACTTAATTCGAAGCTCGGGTACGGTTTTGTTGCAATCAGGGAAGATGAGGATGCTGCGGATTCCCTGGGTATAAACACTACAATCTTTAAAAGCATATCTTTTGGTTTAAGCGGTCTTTTCACCGGAATGGCGGGCAGTGTTTACGCATATCAACAGGGATTTATTAAGCCGGAACCCGTTTTTATAGTGACCAAGACCGTTAAGATGATTGTTATGGCTGTTTTTGGCGGTGTTGGCAGTTTGTTCGGCCCCGTTATCGGAGCTGTCTCAATTGAATTGATTTCAAATTATCTGTCGGAGCATTTTCTGGTGATACATACAATATTTTTCGGCAGCATAATAATTCTTGCCGTAATTTTTGCCCCAAAAGGAATTATGGATATTATTACAGCAAGAAAGAAACTGGGTTTGAGTTATTTTCTTGAAAATATCAGAAAGAACAGAGTGTGAATTATGGCTGAGAGAAAAGTAGTACTTGAAGGAAAAGAACTTACAAAAGATTTTAAAGGTTTGAGAGCCAATGAAAATGTCAGTTTTAAACTCTTTGAAGGTGAAATTCTGGGGCTAATAGGCCCGAACGGAGCAGGTAAGACAACCCTGGTTAATATGCTAAGCGGAACACTGTCAATAACAAGCGGCGATGTCATTTATAACGACAGATCAATCAAAGGACTGAAGCCTTATCAGATAGGAAGACTTGGATTGATCAGAACCTATCAGATAGTGAAACCGTTTCCGGGGATGTCTGTACTGGAAAATATTTCCGTTGGTGCAATGTTCGGCTCAAAAGATAAAGTATACAGCTCCAAGGAATCTAAGGAAAAAGCGGAAGAGATTGCTGATTTTGTGGGCCTGAGTGATCTTAAAAACCAGCGTGCCGACCAGCTTAATATCGCTGCCAAAAAACGGCTGGAGATTGCAAAAGCGCTGGCGGCAAGACCTAACGTTGTGCTTTTTGATGAAGTTATGGCGGGTCTGAATCATAAAGAGATAGATTCGGCTGTTAAGCTTATTAAAAAAATCAGGGATACAGGCATTTCTATTATTGTTATTGAGCATGTTATGAGAGCTATCAAGGCTATTTCGGACAAAATTTTTGTCCTGCACCATGGTGTAAAAATAGCCGAAGGTGAACCTGATGATGTTCTTAGTGACGAAGAAGTTATTAAAGCTTATCTTGGTAAGCGATATAAACAATTGGTATCGTGAGAGGTTTGTAGATGTTTTCTGTTAAAAATCTAAATGCAGGTTATGGTGATGTGCAGGTTTTGTGGGACTTGAGTTTTTCCATAGATGAGCCTAAAATTCTTGCAATTGTCGGCTCAAATGGGGCCGGTAAAACAACACTCCTGAGGACAATTTCCGGGGTGATAAAGCCGAAAAGTGGTGAAATTCATTTCAAAGGTGAGCGTATAGATGGCAGCTCTTCTCATCATATAGTCCAGAAAGGTATTATTCACGTGCCCGAAGGCCGCCGATTATTTCCTGACTTAACCGTTAATGAAAACATTTTAATGGGTGCATATGCCCGAAGAAAGGGGAAAGATTTGCAGAAAGGTCTGGATGAAATTTACGAACTTTTCCCCCGCCTGGGCGAACGCAAAAAGCAGAAAGCCGGCAGTCTCTCCGGTGGTGAGCAGCAGATGGCAGCAATTGCCAGAGGTCTTATGGGTGATCCTGAAATACTTCTTATTGATGAGATGTCTTTGGGGCTGGCGCCTCTTATTGTTGATAATCTTGTTGACGTTGTCAGTATGATTTATGAAAGGGGGGCAACTGTCATGCTTATTGAGCAGGATGTGCAATTGGCATTGGAAAATTCTCATTATGCCTATATAATGGATACAGGACGTATTGTAAAAGAAGGGGAATCTAAGAAGCTGCTTGATGACCCTGAAATCAAAGATATTTATTTGGGTGTTCAATAAACATTTCGGAGGAAAAATATGTTTTTAAAAGACTGGATGTCTTCGCCTGCTGTTACTGTTAATAAAGATGAATTTATTCCCAAGGTCATAGAACTTATGAAAGAGAATGATATAAGACATGTGCCTGTAATGGATGGAGATAAGCTTGTTGGAATTATTTCCGACAGAAATATAAAGGACTATCTCCCTTCAAATTCCACTACACTGGATGTTTTTGAAATTCATTATCTGATTGGTAAAGTTAAAGTATCTAAAATAATGGAAAAAAATGTTATTACCGCTGCTCCTTACACACCTATTGAAGATGCTGCAAAGCTTTTGTATGACAATAAAATAAGCTCCCTGCCCATCTTAGATGACGGTCTGCTTGTGGGCATTGTTACCGACAGGGATGTCTACAGGGCATTAATCAGTATTACAGGAGTTGAGGCAAAAGAAGCCGGTTATAGGATTTACTGTGAAATTGAAGACAGACCGGGAACTATCAGAGAAGTTGCCGATATAGTCAGATCACACGGTTTCGGTATCGAAAGCATCCTTTCATCGCATACCCTTACAGAAAGCGGAAAAAGAAAAATTGTAATCAGAACACGAGGTAAAGGGGATTTTGAAAAAATGGAGGATGCCGTCAGAAAAGAGCATCCGGATGCTATGATTACTTAGTCTCATCTGAGAGTCACTTACAGAACTAAGCGATTTACTTCAACAAATTTAGTAAATAAATCGAGTCTACCATGAGACAAGAACAGTATATTCTTTCTATCGATCAGGGTACAACAAGCTCACGAGCTGTCATATTCAACAAAGCCGGCAGAATTATAACCATTGCCCAAAAAGAGGTTTTCCAAATATTACCAAATCCCGGCTGGGTGGAGCAAAATCCGCTGGAAATATGGTCATCCGTCCAGTCTGTAATAGCAGAGGCTTTGGCAAATTCAGGTCTTTCCGGCAGCAGTATTCAGGCGGTCGGCATTACCAATCAGCGGGAAACAACGCTTCTATGGGATAAAAATACCGGCAAACCTGTTTATAACGCAATAGTTTGGCAGTCAAGACAGACTGCAGATATATGCCGGGAGTTAAAAAGTAAAGGACTCGAAAAGATTTTCCGTGATAAAACCGGGCTTGTAATAGATCCATATTTTTCAGGAACAAAAATAAAGTGGATTCTTGATAATGTGAAAGGGGCGCGTCAAAAGGCTGAAAACGGAGATCTGCTTTTCGGAACAATCGACACCTGGCTGCTCTGGAAACTGACAAAAGGCAAAGTCCACGCCACTGATTACAGCAACGCTTCCAGAACACTCCTTTACAACATTCACCAACTAAAGTGGGATGAAAAACTGATGAATTACCTTAATATCCCCTCCTCAATACTTCCCGAAGTAAAAAATTCCTCGGAAATATTCGGATACACCGTGCCTGAAACCTTTGCCGGCTACAGCGTGCCTATCGGTGGAATCGCAGGTGATCAGCAGGCGGCTTTATTCGGCCAAACCTGTTTTACAAAAGGTATGGTGAAAAACACATACGGAACAGGATGTTTTATACTGATGAATACGGGCAATAAAGCATATCACTCAGAAAAGGGATTACTCTCAACAATTGCCTGGGGAATCGATGATAACATTGAATATGCACTGGAGGGTTCGGTTTTTGTGGCCGGAGCCGCAGTGCAGTGGCTGAGAGACGGCTTAAAAATTATAGAGGACGCCGGAGAGATTGAGGCGGAAGCCTCAAAAGTAAAAGATTCCGGGGGAGTATATGTGATTCCCGCTTTTGTGGGTTTGGGGACACCGTATTGGGATGCAGAGGTTAGAGGCAGCATTTTCGGATTAACGAGGGGAACAAAAAAGGAGCATCTGGCAAGGGCAACACTTGAATCAATCGCTTATCAAAGTAAAGATGTCATATCTGTAATGCAGGAGGAGACAGGAATTGTAATCCCCCTTCTCAAAGTGGACGGTGGAGCCGTGTCAAACAATATATTAATGCAGTTCCAAAGCGATATTCTCTCTACTAAAATCCAGAGACCTGTCTGTATGGAAACAACTGCTCTGGGAGCTGCATTTCTGGCAGGACTCTCAGTTGGTTTCTGGAAAAATACTAAGGAAATTGCTGAAACATGGAAAATTGAGAAAGAATTTACTCCCAAAATGGATAAAAAAAGAGCTGAGAATTTATATGAGAAATGGCAGAAGGCTGTGAGGGCGGCAATGAGTTACAAGCCCTGACTTAAGCTCCCTCCTGCACATATTTAAACCCCAGTTCATTGGAAAGTTCCGCTTTGGCAAGCTCTTCTCCTAAATAAGCGGCATGACTTAAATGTGTAAGCCAGCCTTTACGTATAACCGTATGATAAATACTTTTGGCATCATTACCTTCCACAGTGTTAAGAAGCTCATTTTCATAAGAATAATGTTCCACAAAAATTCTTTTACTTTCCGGTTCAGTAAAAATAACAAAATAGCCCGCCTCATCAAGCTCAACATTTGAGGATTTTACTGCATTTATTACAGGTATGTCTTCGGCTTTATACGGAATATTTTCAGCGCACTCCGTCTCACAGCAACAAGTTTTGCCGGCATCTTGTGAAATTTTATGAATTTTCGAAAGTATCTCCTCCTCTTGTTCACATCCAGTCATATCAACTACTTCTACCTGCCTGCGGAATGCCTCCACCTCTTGCAAAGTCAAATTGCTTAACCTGGAGCTTTTATAATCCCCTATTTTGATTTTCATATTCTCATCGACGCCATTTTTCCATAAACAATACAGATGCCTGCCGCTTTGATGTCCTCTGCTTTCTTTGCCTGCCAAGAGCAGGAAACGGATTGTAGGATTCGTTATTATATTTTTAACTACCTTTTCCACACCGATATTTTCCGTTTCCGTTTTACCCACAATGCAAAGTTCCGCAGGTTTTCGTAAGGCAAGTTTTTCAGCAAGTTCGACATCTGAAAGTGTGGAAACTGCAACAGGGCAGCCGCTTCCTTCACAAAAAGAATAATATTCACCGGGTACAAAAGGCCATGATTTATTTCGGTTATCGGAACAGCTATCATTTTCATGGCTGTTCAATTCTTTATCATCTAAAAAATAATTAAAATGGTTCACAGCCACAGCCGGATAACAGTACTCACATCCCAGACAGTTATATTCCCTGCTATGCATATTCCTTTGGTAATTTTTTATTTCTTCCAAAAACTCACGATAATTCTCAGCTTTTTCCTCAAAAAAAGCTTCCAGTTCATCAAGTGCTCCCTGCATACAACCGCATTTTCGGCACTTTGAAAGTTTCATACCCTTTTCTAACTCAACAAAAACCTTATCCAAATAGTCTTTATCCATCATTTTTATATCCTTTAACATCTCCATAACAATATATAAGTAAAAATATCAAAGAACAATAACTTATCAAGGAAAGAATATTAATTGAAATTTCGCACTTTCACCTATTGCAAGTCTTTGCTCGCCCTGTTGAATCCAGCTTTAATGTGTTCAACATATTTACCAGCCCTCAGCTGGTGATAGCCGGGCCGCAGTGCAGCATTTAATAGACCGAGGAGTGATAACGGTTTTGCGAGGTTGACTTGAAAGACGGAGATCGTCACGTAATTGCAAGTACAAAACTTGAAAATATAATTTGAAAAGTGAATTTATTTAAATTATTATAAGCAACACTTTTGAATCCATAGGTTTCCACCTTAACTGAAAAAAATATATTCTGTAACTTAAGATCAGAAGTTTTATTGTACTGTTTTGATCTTTTTAAAACTAAAATTTGAAATACAACAGGCTTAAGGAGTAATGTAATGGCACAAAAATACGGAGTTACTTTTTGGGGGAATTATTTTTTAGAAGCCATTAATAAATTTCATCGTTACGATGCCCGTATAGGAAGGGGAAAAACTTATGCAAACACCGGAAGGGTTCATTCAATAAAAATTGACTACTGCAAAGTAAAGGCAAAGGTAATAGGAAGCTACGGGTACGACTATAATGTGGCACTGGAATTTGAGCCGTTTAATGAAAAGGAAAAGAAAACTGTTATACAGGTAATAGATACAAATCCGATGTACATCGGTGAAATATTAAACGGAACACTACCGGAAAATCTTTTGAATGATTTGGAAAATCATGATATCTCATTATTCCCCAAAAAATGGGAAAAGCTTAAGCGCAGGTGTTCATGCCCGGACTGGGGTGATCCCTGTAAACACATGGCCGGTCTTTATTTTATCCTTACACAGGAAATCGACAAGGACCCTTTTTTGCTTTTCTCCTTCCGCGGTATTGACCTGGTAAAACATTACAAAATCAACTCAATGCTTAAAATTGATTATCCTGTCAGTATCACATATACAGACGAAACAAAAACAAAAATAGAATCAGATCAGTCCGGAAACGATGAGATTAATATCCTGAAATTCGAATCGTTCAAAGAATTCATCCTTCAAAAACTGGAGGATAACCCCACATTCTTTTACGGCAATTTCAAAAATATCCTGGATAAGTTTTACAAACAATCATCAAAAATGTATCCCACTGTACTTTTAAGCAACATAGAAGATGACACTGCAAAACTGGAGACTCTTTTCCAATCTGTAGATATCTATTTTGAAGCAAGACCAAACATTTATACCTCCTTTTTTTATATAAAAGACAGCTTGGTAAATGAAGAGAATATTAAAAAAACCTTAAAGAAATACGGCAAATACGTAAAAAGTACATTCACCATATCACCCTTGAATATCTGCAAACTGTTTTTAAACTTCAAAAGTTATGCCGGCAGTCCCGTTTATCAATATCTTTACTGGCTCTCCAGGGCAGCCTACACATTAATAGAATCAGGTGCTTTTATCCCCGCAGTCATGAATAAAAAGGGGAGTTTTTTCTGTGTCTACAGACTGTTATCATCCCCTTTGCAGATTCAGAAGCAGTTAAGCATGCTAAACGAAGTCACGCCGGTCTTTGTCAAATTCAATAAAGATAAAAAGTACTTCGACAGAGAAAGTACAAACAGGTTCTTACTTTCTTCAATATTTACCGAGTATGTTCACAATCTTTCCTTTAAGCCAAAAGCACTCCTAAGCCGTTTTAATGAATATTTGCTTGAAGCTGTTTTCCAGGGCATTCCTTTTGAAACAACTGATTTTGAAACAAAGAGATTTCCCAACTCGGTTGATAATTATTTTTCTGTTTTCAAGCTTATAGAAAGTAATATTAATTTTACCCTTATTATTGATGAAGATCATGACTCATATACCTTCAGGCTAAAAGCGAATGATTTTTATATCAATGAGATACAGGATAAGGACAATAAGGTGGAAATTGCCAGACTTCTTGTAAACTTCAGTGATATCCTGCCGGAAGTCCAGGAGTTGTTTGACAAAAAAGAAATTATTGTCAGCGGAAAAAGGCTTGAGAATTTTATTTTGAAACAAAAAAACCTGATTTCTGACTTAGGTATTAACATTGCTCTTCCAAAGGAACTCAAAAAGCTCTTAAAGCCTGAAATGAAGTTGAAGGCTACAAGCAAGGCTTCCAGCTTTAAATCCTTTTTAAATTTGAATAAGCTTCTGGAATACGATGTGAAAATAGCTATCGGTGATGAAGAGATCTCACCGGAGGAGCTTGAAAAACTTATTTCGGAAGGCAGAGAGCTTGTAAAATTTAAAGATAAATTTGTGATTCTTAATCCGGATGAAGTTAATAAGCTGCTTAAGGATGCAAGAAAACAGAAAAAATTGACAAAATTTGAGCTGTTAAGGGAGACCCTCACAGATAATATTCAGCTGGATAAAAATATAGAAGATTTTATAAAAGATTTATTCCGCACCAAAGACTTCCCACTGCCTGAAATAAATGCTTCTCTGAGAAATTATCAGCTGACGGGTTTTAAGTGGGCAGTAAGCAACCTGCTTAACGGTTTTGGAGCACTTCTTGCAGATGATATGGGCCTGGGCAAAACATTGCAGACACTTGCCGTATTAAAATATCTGAAGGATAATAAATACCTGAAGCATAAATCACTTGTCGTTGTTCCGGCCACACTTCTTAATAACTGGGAAAACGAGATATTAAAATTTACCCCCGATTTAACCTATCATTTTTATTACGGAGCAAACAGACATATCGATAACAAAGATATTATTATCACAACATATCAAACATTAAGAAGAGATTTTGAAAAGCTTGCAAATGAAAAACTTTCCGCCTTAGTGATAGATGAGGCCCAATACATCAAAAATCCTTCAAGCCAGACAGCAAACGCCGTAAAATCAATAAAAGCTGACTACAAAATTGCTCTAAGCGGTACACCGGTAGAAAACAATCTTACAGAGCTCTGGAGCATTTTTGATTTTACTATCCCAGGTTATTTAATGAAACTCAAGGATTTTCAGAACAGTTATGCCAAGCCTGTGGAAATATACAAAGATAAAGAAAAAGCAAACCAGCTAAAGAGCATAACATCACCTTTTCTCCTAAGAAGGTTGAAAACAGATAAGACAATAATACAGGATTTGCCCGAAAAAATCATTACCGATCAGCTTATTGATATGAAAAAGGAGCAGGCATCCCTCTATCAGGCCGTTGTTGACAATATTATTACGAATCTAAGCAATTCTGACAAACAATCCAGACAAGGTGAAATCTTTAAACTTCTGATTAGCTTGAAACAAATATGCAATCACCCGAGAAATTATGACAAAAAATCTGAAATGAGCAAAAATTTATCGGGAAAATGTGAAGTATTATTTGATTTGTTAGACACAATCATCAGTAATGATGAAAAGGTGCTTATATTTACTCAATTTGTGGAAATGGGCAATATTTTAAAAGAAATAATAAAAAACGAATTATTTACAACTCCACTATTCCTGGAAGGCTCCCAAAGTCAGAATCAAAGAAAGAAAATTTTGAATCAGTTTCAGGACGATCCGAAATCCAAGGTATTTATATTGTCATTAAAAGCCGGCGGAACGGGATTGAATTTAACTCAGGCCAACAACGTCATAATGTATGATTTGTGGTTTAATCCTGCAGTTGAAAATCAGGCAATAGACAGGGCATTCAGGATCGGTCAGGAGAAAAATGTGAATGTTTACCGTTTTATAACGAAAAACAGTTTTGAGGAAAAAATAAATAAAATGATTAATGCAAAAAAAGAGCTTACCGAGCTTACAGTGAGCAAAGGGGAAAACTGGCTGAATGATTTGAGTGATGATGAACTGAAAAATATCTTCAATCGGGAAAATTAACCGCTCCCATTCAATGATTAACTGAATCTTGTGCTATCTGTTTTATACAAATTTTTTGTGAAATACATAACTTTTTAAGTTATAAGCACACTTGCATATTTGTTTGCTATATCGTTTCTTGCGGTAGAGATTTCTTCCCGAGCTATTTATCCGCCTATGGCGGATGCTAGACAACTTTTCCTGTCATTCCGAGTGGAACGAAGTGGAACCGAGGAATCTCTTGTCAAACAGCGTCTGAGATCTCTCCGCTTCACTTCGTTCCGGTCGAGATGACAAAAAACTGTCACCTTTGCCCTGTTAAATGACCTTTGATCTACTGTGCAGAGTTTCATAACCTATTGGCAGTAAAATAACTACTATTTTTTAAAATTTTTTGTAGGCAGTGAAATTAAATAATATGTCACACCGATGGCCACCAAAAACAGTATTATTCTGACTATAGAAAGTGGAACAAGATAAAATGAAATGCCAATGGTTACCCATAAAAGAAGGATTGCTTTTGCTTTTGATTTAACAGGAATCCCATCTCCTGAGCGGTAATCCCTGATGTAGCCGCCTAATAACCTGTGATTAACAAGCCAGCTGTAAAACCTGTCGGAACTTTTGCTGAAACAAAAAGCTGCAAGCAAAAGCAGCGGTACAGTGGGAACCACGGGAAGAAAAATTCCCAAAAACCCCACAGATAAACTCATAAAACCACAGGCAAGCAAAAATATTTTCATAGAAATAAGTTAAAACAAAGTAAATTTATTATCAATAAGTTTCGATGGTCTGGTTAACCTTTTCAAAACTACAGAGAAAAGTGCAAGCAATTCTTTCAACAGTATTTATTCGAATTATTCAAAAACACCTTTGTATGTTTCTTTTAAAATTTTGTTAATCTTTTTTAAGTCATATTCATTCTCTTCAACTTCCCCTTCGTCAATCATATCCAGATAACGAATAATTCCACCAATATCTTCTTCCGGAGATGTTCCATATGCGTCAATGCAAACAGGGTAAGTTTTTTCCATATTTTTGTGTGTTTTTAACACTGAAATCTCAAGTAACCAGCTGTCACCAAAATCGTATACATATTTTATTCTACTGCCTTTACGTTTAAAAACTTCAGAAAGAAGGACTTGAGTGCTGTCAATATCCCCATGAAAAGTGTCAGGTCTGGGGTTATACCTTTGTTTATTTTTAATAAATTCGTGCAAATGCATATCGTCCCATTCAAAGACATCCTGGATAATGTGATGTAAATAGTCCAAATTGTATCCCGCCGGGACAATAACTATCCGGTAAACTTCCGGATCAGTGTGCATAAGTTTAATTTTTAATTCAAAAGCCCTTTTATCCTCTGAATCAAATATTGGCTCCTCGTCATGTTCAAATCCAAAATCAAATTCATCCTCATCTTCAATATCAAATTCATCTTCATCTTCGTCTTTTTCATCGTAATCCTCTTCAAACTCAAAACCATCCTTGGACATAACAGTAAAAACATTTGCCATGACAATTGCGTTAACCATAAATGTACAAGCTTTTTCTATAATTGTATGGTATTCCTTTTCTGTGATTTTATCTTTGGGTAAATTATCTTTGTAATCCTCTAACTCTTCCTTTAAATAATCAGTAAAATTAAACAACTGACCCATCTCAGGAGAATCATTCGATATTTCATTAATCAGATTCCCAAATTTGTTTCTCAAAGCACTCATGGCACCAATAGCCGTATTTAATAATAATTCAAGAAATTCTTTTTCGCTTAGTGTATTATAATCTTTCAAAAGTGTAATCATCTCTTCTATAATCTCATTCATTCCATCCAATGCATCATCATTACTCATTATTTTGTCCAAATTCTTCATCATTTTATCAATAAAACCCATAAACTCTTCATAAAAAGGATCCAACACTCTGATATCTCTTCTCTTATCCGCTTCTAACGCATTAACTTTATTAGGCAAATAAGTGTTACAAAACTCTTGAGCTTCTTCCTCACTTCCGGGAGAGGCTGCCAACACAAATAAAATATTTAAAGCCTCTCTGGCTATGTCACTGTCATATTTTTTCAATTCCTCTTGAACCCTTTTAAAGTTAGTTTCTTTCATAAAATGCCCCATTATTCAAAATTTTATATCAAAGACATACTATAAGATAATTTTTAATGCCAGTAAAAAAACAATATAAATTTATCAAGCCATTAAAATCGTATAATTGGTTATAATTTCTTTTCAATAGTATTTCTGTGAGCCTGCTTAGTCAAACTTTTCTCTTATGAATCCTTTAAATAAACACCCCACTTAGTTCCCATCCGCAAAGTCACTACATTCTTAAATTGATAAGCATAATTACATATTTATTTAGCATATAGCATTAAGCAAAAGAGATCTCTCCACTCCATCGAGCACCAAGCACATAAACATTTATGTGCTCGGTTACGGTCGAGATGACAAAAAACTGTCACCTCGAGCGTAGTCGAGAGGTCTCTTGTCAAATATAGATAGAGATCTCTCCGCTTCACTTCGTTCCGGTCGAGATGACACATTTGATACTTTTCACCCCTGCCCTGCTAAATGACCTTCGCTCTATCAGCTTCGCTGATATTTAACAGGGCGAGCGAAGCCGAGGGATCTATGTATATATATTAACAATTTCTGCGTTTCTGCTTAAAATTTATAATAGCTCAATTACTCAAAACTTTCCAACAAATAACTTTGTTAAAATGATTGCAGAGAAAAGTAAAACGTTATATAAGACAAAAAATAGAAAATAGATTTTAATATTTTTACTCGGTATTCGAATCATTTAGGCGCCAATTTTTTTGTTTATGATTATGCAGGGAATAATGCTTGACTGGTTAATTCTAAGAGCAAAAATTTAAATGAGGTCTTTTTAAGCATAATAGGTCTTGTTTATAAAATAACAGGAGGTTCTAAATGGAAAAGAGAAAGTCTTTATTGCGTATGTATTTTAAGTCAAATTTGTTATTAAGAATTTTAATTGGTTTGGTTTTGGGTGCAATTTGCGGCCTTATTTTCGCTGACAAGATTATGTGGGTAAAACCTTTTGGTGATTTATTTGTAAGACTTTTGAAAATGATAGTTATACCTGTTGTTGTGACTTCGCTGGTTGTAGGTTCTGCCAGTATTCATCCTTCAAAGCTTGGTAAGGTTGGTGTTAAAGTTTTGATAATTTACCTTCTCACTTCTGGTTTTGCTGTGGCAATCGGACTTTTTTTTGGAAATCTTTTTAAACCCGGAAAAGGAATTGATCTTGGTTCAATAGGTGATGGCGTAGCTAAGTCGGTAGAGGCACCAAGTCTTGTGGATACTTTATTGAATATTGTGCCTACAAACCCATTTCAAGCAATAATGAATGGTGAAATTCTTCCAATAATCTTTTTTACGATGCTCTTTGGGATTGCCCTTGCTTATTTGAGAGACAGTAATGATAACAGAATAAAAAATGCAGCAGAAACAGTATTTAACTTTTTTGATGGCTGTGCAGAAATTATTTACAAGATTGTAAGATGGGTGCTTGAGTACGCTCCAATAGGTGTTTTTGCCCTTATCTGTGTCGTATTTGCAGAACAGGGTGCAAAAGCTTTCGGACCTCTTGCTTCTGTAACTGCAACGCTTTATGTGGCTCTGATTGTACATATAATAGTTGTTTACGGAATAATTTTAAAGATTGGTAAATTCCCCTTTGTAAAATTCCTATCAAAATCTAAAGAGGCTATAATTACGGCATTTGTTACAAGAAGCAGTAGTGGTACATTACCTGTTACTATGAATGTGGCTGAAAACCAGCTTGGAATTTCTAAAGGTATTTATTCCTTTACACTTCCTCTTGGTGCTACAATTAACATGGATGGTACTGCTATTTATCAAGGTGTTTGTATAATGTTTGTAGCTTTCGCAACCGGAATGGATTTGACACTTGCACAGCAGATCACAGTAATTATCACAGCAGTACTTGCTTCTATAGGGACTGCAGGTGTACCTGGTGCAGGTGCAATTATGTTGTTAATGGTATTAAATTCAGTAGGTTTTGACCTTTCTTCTTCAAGCAGCCCCGTGGCTCTTGCCTATGCAATGATTCTTGGTGTAGATGCATTGCTTGATATGGGCAGGACAGCTCTTAATGTTACAGGTGATTTGATGTGTACTGCAACTGTTGCTAAACTTGAGAACGAAATTGATATGAAAGTGATGGAACGTTAATGAAGAGACTTGGAGTTATTGGTGGCATGGGTCCGGAGGCAACTTCGGACCTATTTTTAAAAATTATAAAAAACACGCCTGCAAAAAATGACCAGGAGCATATTCCGATAGTTATTGATAATTATCCCCAAATACCTGACAGAACAGCATTTTTAAAAGGCTTAGGAGAATCTCCGCTTCCCTTTTTGCTGGAATCTGTCACAAGACTTGAAAAGTGCGAAGTTGATTACCTGTGTATGCCCTGCAATACCGCGCATTATTTTGTAAATGAAATAAGGGAATATACTGATATACCTTTTTTAAGTATTGTTGAATCAACGTTGGAAGCTATAATTTCCAACGGTAAGAAATACAAGAAAATAGGATTAATAACTACTGATGGTACACTTATAGGAAAAATTTATCATAAGGTTTTTGAAAAAAAGAATATTGAAATAAAGGATTTTGATAAAGATATTCAGCAAAATATTATGGACTGTATTTATCTTGTTAAGGCAGGTGAAAAAGATAAAGCAGCAGAAATATTTGCTAAAACGTATTCTGAAATAATTGACAACGGTTTTGAATGCCTGATAGCCGGCTGCACAGAAATTCCGGTTTTACTTCCATTTGTGGACTTGTCTTTAGCTGATGTATATGATGCTACAGAATTACTTGCCCAAAAAGCTGTGAGTGTCTGTTTAAAGGGGTGATGGAATGTATAGATTAAAGTGTTATTCATGCGGTAAAGAGTATGATATTAATGAGCCTTTGTGGAAATGTGAGTGTGGTGGCTTTTTTAATATAGTTAGCGATATTACATTGGATTTTAATGCTTTAGATAAAAATGTCTTTGGTCTCTGGAGATACCAAAGGTTTATTCCTGTGTTTTCCAGGGAATCGATAGTATCTTTTGGAGAGTGTTTTACCCCTTTGGTTAAAGAGGCAGTATGGGGCAAAGATGTGTTTTTAAAGCTTGATTATCTTTTCCCTTCAGGCTCTTACAAGGACAGAGGCTCTACTGTGTTAATTAGCAAAGTAAAGGAATGCGGAATAGATAAGATTGTAGAAGATTCCTCAGGAAATGCCGGTGCATCTGTAGCAATGTACGCTGCAAAGGCAAAAATTGAAGCTGATATATATATTCCTGCTTCTACATCAAAAGGTAAACTCGTACAGGTTAGGGCGTTTGGTGCAAATTTAAGGCTTATAGATGGGGACAGACAAAAAACAAGTGAAGCTATTTTACATGCTGCTGAAAGTACGTATTACGCCAGCCATGTGTACAATCCATTTTTCTTTGAGGGTACTAAGACATTTATTTTTGAAATTTTTGAACAGTTGGAAAATAATCTACCCGATAATATTATTATTCCTGTTGGTAACGGCACACTTTTGATTGGCACCTATATCGCATGCAAACAGCTTATGGGAAGTGGTTATATTGATAAATTTCCAAGATTCATATGTGTCCAGTCAGAAAACTGTGCACCTTTAACTGAACTGCTTTACAATGAAAGAACAACTTATTCAGACACGTTAGCTGAGGGGATAGCTATAAAAAATCCTTTAAGACTCAACCAAATGGGCGAAATAATTAAAGAAACAGGTGGTGAGGTTATTACAGTTTCTGACCAAGAAATCAGAGATAGTTTAATAGAAATTATGAAATTGGGATATTATATCGAGCCCACATCTGCTGCAGCAATAGCTGCAATAAATAAAATTGAGCTGACCGGAAGTACGGTAGTTGAACTTACAGGAAGTGGTCTAAAGGCAAATGAAAAGATTTTTCACCTGTTGCACGATTAGCCTAAAGACCTGAGACCTTTATTTTTACCAACTTAGTACGTTTGTATCGTATGTCGATTTAAAAATTAATTCTTGAAAGCTTTGAATTAAGCACCTCCCAACTCTTTGACAGAGTGGGAGTTAAATGCCTCCCCTAAATTAGGGGAGGTTGCAAATCGAGCACCGAGCACATAAATTCTTATATGCTCAGTGCTTGAATAGGTGGGGTACTTATTCAAAGGACTCAAAATATATTTTTGCCGTATTTCCTGGATTATCGAAAATCTCATATTAGTTTTCTGAAATTTTTTGTCTTTTTTCTTGAAAGGAAAACATAAGTCTGGTACTCTTTAATCAGGTTAGGGAAACCGGTGAAAAGCCGGTGCTGCCCCCGCAACTGTAAGCCGGACGAAAGCCGTTTTTGGCCACTGTCCCGCCACAAATTTGCTTTATAACAATTTTGGGGCGTGATGGGAAGGTCGGTTAGTAGGTTTTCTGTTCTGTCTGTCTTCAGGCAAACAGAAGAGATGGCAAGCCAGGATATCTAACCTCACCGCTGACACCAGTCGGAAAGGCTGGTGAATATATGGGACAAATCCTCAGCGGCAAAATCTACGGAGGGTAGGATGACAAATTTCATACTATTACTGATTTCAGTATATTTGTTAACTTTTCTTACTTTACCCATACTTTTAAAATTTTCCCCATATTCCGCCCTTCATACTGTTGGTTCAGATAAGGATGATAAAAACTGATGAATCCCTGCTTTTTTTACAAACTCAGCCAGACACCGGACTGTTACTGCATTTTCACCTGAATGTATTTTTGAAAATAATCGCTAGCACCAGCCGAAAGACTGGTAAATATGTGGATTACATTAATAAAAACCACCAAGCCGGCTTCAGGCGGGCAAGAGAGGAGGAAAGATGGGTATAGAAAAAATAATAAAAAGGGACGGGAGGGTTGTTCCTTTTGATTATGAGCGCATTGCAAATGCCATATTCAAAGCTGCAAAAGCAGTTGGAGGTGAAGACAGAAAAACAGCCAATAAACTTGCACTGCAGACTGTTAAGGTTGTTAATGAGAAATATGCTGATATCGGTGTGATAACTGTAGAAGAATTGCAGGATGAAGTGGAAAAAATGTTAATTGAAGCAGGCCATGCGAAAACGGCGAAAGCGTATATACTCTATAGAAAGCAGCGTTCCGATATACGCGATTTGAAAGCCTCTTTTGATGAAATGGAGCAGTTGATAGAAAATTATATAAAGGGTGCTGACTGGAGAGTTAAGGAAAACAGCAACACCACATTCTCGCTTCAGGGACTAAACAATTTCATCTCCTCCACTATCACTGCAAAATACTGGCTGAATAAAATTTATCCGGAAGAAATAAGAGACGCCCATGCCAACGGTGATTTTCATATTCACGATTTGGGACTTCTGTCGGTATACTGCTGCGGCTGGGATTTAAGGGATTTACTTTTAAAAGGATTCAGGGGCGTCCACGGTAAAGTGGAAAGTGACCCTCCGAAGCATTTCAGAAGCGCACTGGGGCAAATTGTAAATTTCTTCTATACACTGCAGGGAGAAGCGGCAGGAGCTCAGGCCCTGGCCAGCTTCGACACATATATGGCACCTTTTGTTAAATTTGACAAATTAACCTACAGGGAAGTAAAACAGGGGATCCAGGAATTTATCTTCAACCTGAACGTTCCCACCCGTGTGGGGTTTCAGACCCCTTTCACAAATCTTACCCTTGATCTGGAAGTACCATCCATGATGAAAAATGAAAGAGTTGTATACGGCGGTAAACTTATTGAAAACACTTACGGCGAATTTCAAAATGAAATGGATCTTATTAATAAAGCTTTCATCGAAGTGATGACGGAAGGAGATGCCAAGGGCAGAATATTTACTTTTCCCATTCCAACATACAATATAAGCAAAGATTTCGACTGGGACCGGGAAATTATTGAGGATTTGATGAAAATGACCGGAAAATACGGACTGCCTTATTTTGCAAATTTTGTTAATTCTGACATGGATCCGGAGGATGCAAGAAGCATGTGCTGCAGGCTGAGGCTCGACAACAGGCAGCTTAGAAAAAGAGGGGGCGGTCTTTTCGGGGCAAATCCCCTGACCGGATCAATAGGGGTAGTAACGATAAATCTTCCAAGACTGGCTTATACTTCAAATAACGAAAAAGATTTTTTCCTTAAATTAGAGAAACTTATGGAAACAGCAAGGAACAGCTTAAGCATAAAACGTAAAACATTGGAAAAACTGACCGAGGAAAATTTGTATCCTTATGCAAAATATTATCTTTCAAATATAAAAGAAAGATTCGGTGAATACTGGAGTAATCATTTTAACACAATTGGAATTATAGGAATGAATGAAGCACTTATGAATTTTATCGGAGTGGATATCACTCATGATGAAGGGCTGGAATTTGCAGATAAAGTGATGGACTTTATGAACGAAAAAATGCAGGAGTTTCAGGATGAAGATGATACGTTGTACAATTTGGAAGCAACACCGGCTGAAGGTACCAGTTACAGACTTGCCCAAAAAGATAAAGAAGAATACCCGGATATTATAACAGCCGGAACAAGCAAACCTTATTATACAAATTCAACCCAACTGCCGGTAAGCTGCAAAACAGATCTTTTTAGTGCATTAGACCATCAGGACAGGCTGCAAACAAAATACACCGGCGGAACAGTTTTCCATATCTTTGTCGGAGAATCTGTGGACAACACCTCTTCCGTAAAAGAACTAATCAGGAAAGTATCTCATGGATATAAATTACCCTATTTCACAATAACTCCGACTTTTTCCATCTGCCCGGTACACGGATATATAAAAGGCGAATACGGAAACTGCCCCCTTTGCAGACAGGAAGCCCAGGAAAAACTTATGAAGGAGCTCAAAGAACTGCAAATGCAAGCGCATGATTTATAAATAAATACACAGCACCGGTCGGGAAGACTGGTAAATATAAATTAAAAAGGAGGTAACATGCTAACAGAAAAAGAAAAAAAATACGGAACAAAAAAAGAGCTGGAGTCACGTATTAAAGAACTGGAAAAAGAAATTGAAAATATTGAGGGCTCTAAGTGTGAAGTTTACAGCAGAATTGTTGGATACCACAGACCTGTTGAAAACTGGAATGAAGGCAAAAAGGACGAATTTAACCACAGACAGGACTATAAAGAATCTGTGAATTCGTAATTTTTAAAAATTCAAGTTTCGCACTTAGTTCGGTCTGGCATTCGCCTAAAGGTAAATTCCAGACGGTTTTGCGAGGTCATTACGAGGGACGGAGTCCCGAAGTAATCTAATGTCTATTACGTGGGATTGTGAAGTGCGAAATTTAAAAAGTTTAAATTCACTAAAATGAGTATTGCAGATTTTACTCCGGTTTCACTGATCGATTATCCTGGGAAAATATCCAGTACTGCCTTTACACATGGGTGTAATTTGAACTGTCGTTTTTGCCATAACCCTGAATTGGTCGTACAGCCATCAAGCTATAATGTGAGCAGTGATTTTTTTGACTATATTAAAAAGAATAACATAAATGCTGTAACTATTACAGGTGGTGAACCGTTAATAAGTCCTCATATTTTTGAGATAATTAAAAAATTAAAGAATATGAATATTTCCGTTAAACTGGATACAAACGGAGACTTTCCGGAAAAATTAAAAACACTTTTGCAAAACGATCTGTTGGATTATATAGCCCTCGATCTGAAAGGATTGAGTACCGACGACATTCAATATGTGACAAGAAATAAAAATTATACGCTTGATATCTTTTTAGAGACATTAAATGAAATAAAAACTTACGAAACTTTTAAAGGAGAAACAGTAAATTTTGAAATAAGGCACACACTTTGGAAAGCCTATTCCGCAGACGATTTTTCCAAATTTATGCATCTTCTAAAACAAAAAAATATCCATTTGAAAAACGACCAAAAGATAATAGTACAAAAAATCAATATCGATGGAAAAATATTAGATAAACGATTTAAAAACAATGACTTAGTCCGGGAGGCAGCTTCAAAAACGTACCTGGAAAAACTCCGGCAGGATCTGGAAAAAATGCCTCATTTTTCATTCAGATCTGTAAGTTGAGCTTAATATTTTATTGGAGTTAGCTGAAAAATAATATACAAAAATATATGGGAAGAACGGATGATAAGCACACTTGCATATTTGTTTACTATATCGTTTCATATGGTAAAGAATGCCTGCAGCTGGCACCAGTCTTTCAGACTGGGAATTTACATTCTATTTATTCGCACAAGACGGATGCTAGCCAAAAAACTGTCACCTCGACCGAAGCGGAGAGGTCTCATAGGCAAACAGCTACTTTCATACCACCCCCAATTGAATAAATGGCTAAGCCATTTGCTTACAGCATTCAACCCTGTGTGAATTTTGCTATAATCAACAGGGCTGGCATGGCAAGCCCTAACCCCTCCTATCTTAGAATGAGGTATTTTCTATATGAATGGACTGAACAGATATAATTGATAAACGGCGAACCTTGAACGTTGAACATTGAACTAAAACTTGGGGGAGATGCGGAGGGGGTACATTTTGTCAAACAACGTCAGAGATCTCTCCACTCCGTTTCGGTCGAGATGACAGGACTTTATGTCATTCCGAGTGGAACGAAGTGGAACCGAGGAATCTCTATTCTTATATAACAAATATATCAGCGTTTCTGCTTATAAATACTTAGTCCCCTGTTGTCGGCGAATGGTAATAAATCCAATCTGAAAAATTATTTGGAGATTGCCTAAATTATCACAATTTTATCACAGCGGCACAAATGAAAAATTAATTTGTTGATAATAAAGAAGAAAAAGAAAGCGGGCAACGGGGCTCGAACCCGCTACCTTCAGCTTGGGAAGCTGACGCTCTCCCAGGTGAGCTATGCCCGCTTATAAATACTATATAATATTAAATAATCTAACTCAACAAATTATTTTTAAAAATTAACCAAAAAAAAGGGGCATTAGCCCCCCTTAGCTGTTAAGTATTGTTTAGAAATCGAAATATAGCATAAACTCATAGGGATGGGGTCTCATATTTACAGCATTTGCTTCATTTTCTCTCTTATACTCAATCCAGGTGCTGATAACATCCTCAGTAAACACATCCCCTTTCAGTAAAAACTCATGGTCTTTTTCCAGTTCATCCAGAGCTTCATCAAGTGAAGCTGGCATCTGAGGAACATTCGATAGCTCAATCGGATCAAGATCGTAAAGGTTTTTATCCATAGGATCGCCGGGATCAATTTTGTTTTCAATCCCGTCAAGCCCTGCCATAAGCATAGCAGTAAAAGCAATATAACTGTTGCACGAAGGATCGGGAAATCTCACTTCGATTCGCTTGGCCTTCGGAGAGGAATCATACATAGGTATTCTCAATGAAGCACTTCTGTTTCTTGAAGAATAAGCCAGGTTAACAGGTGCTTCAAACCCGGGAACCAACCTTTTGTACGAATTGGTGGTTGGATTCGTAAAAGCCGCTAATGCCTTGGCATGTTTGATAATCCCTCCGGTGTAATACAGAGCCATTTCACTCAGACCGCCGTATTCATCACCGGCAAAAAGAGGCTTGCCATCTTTCCACAATGACTGATGAACATGCATTCCACTGCCATTATCCCCGAACATAGGCTTTGGCATAAATGTAGCGGTTTTATTATGTTTTCTAGCGACATTTTTCACAATATATTTATAAAGAAGTAGATTGTCGCACTGCTCCAAAAGTGGAGCATATTTAATATCGATCTCACACTGTCCGCCTGTGGCAACCTCATGGTGATGTGCTTCAACAATAATGCCCATCTCCTCCATTAATGTTGTCATCTCACTTCTTATTCCCATCAACGTATCGTGGGGCGGACACGGGAAATATCCCTCTTTGTGTCTGATTTTGTATCCAAGATTGGGACCTCTCTCGGAACCACTATTCCAGTTCCCTTCCTCTGAATCAAAATAGAAAAAACCGCTGTTTGCATTATAGCCGTATCTTATGTCATCAAAAACAAAAAATTCAGCTTCAGGCCCGAAAAAAGCGGTATCTGCCAAACCTGTGCCTTTCAAATAGTTTTGGGCTTTTTTGGCTATATACCGTGGATCCCTTGTGTACGGTTCTTTCGTAATGGGGTCAAAAACATTGCATATCAATATTAATGTAGGTATCTCTGTAAAAGGGTCGATCTTAGCGCTGGCAGGATCGGGAATCAATATCATATCACTGTTATTGATGGCCTGCCACCCTCTGAGACTGGAACCGTCAAACCCCATTCCGTCCTCAAAAACATCTTCTGTAAGTTCATGAGCAGGGTAGGAACAATGCTGCCACAATCCTATAAAGTCCATAAACCGCAAATCAACTATTTTAATATTGTTCTCTTCCACAAATTTCAAAACCTCTTTTGGAGACATATCTCCTCCTTTCCTTATTTTAATTAGTATTTACAGAGCCTCTGCGCCGGTTTCTCCCGTACGGATTCGTACAACTTCTTCAACAGGTACAACAAAGATTTTGCCATCTCCGATTCTTCCGGTTTTTGCAGCTTCCATAATAATTTCCACCACATCTTTCGCCATTTCCTCGGGGACAATGACTTCCACCTTGATTTTGGGAATAAAGTCAATCACGTATTCTGCCCCTCTGTACAACTCTGTGTGTCCCTTCTGCCTGCCGAAACCTTTCACTTCGGAAACGGTAATACCTTTGATACCATACTCCGTTAGCTTTTCTTTCACATCATCAAGTTTGAAAGGTTTGATAATTGCTTCAACTTTTTTCATTAACGGCCTCCGTAACTCAATTATCTTTATCAATTTACATGCCAAAGCAGTTTCAATATTTTTTTAACATTAGGCTGTATTAGTAGCTGGTTGCAATAAAAAAAAGATTTTAAAAAACAGCGCATGATTACTTTTTAATCAACACATGACTATTTTTTGTTCAATTTGTTTTTTATAAAAAGAATGCGTTTTTTTATAGATTCACATTTGTATTTCGTATTCTCACAAATTTTGAGTTTCAGTTTTAAATCTCTCAATATATTCAATGTCCAGCCGTTAAATGTATCAATCTCGTAAGCGAGATCTATATATTCCCCGGCTCTTTTTATATCGGATTTTATGTAATTGTTTGCAAGAATGCGATAAAATCTGCTTTTAGCAGAATCGTTAAGTTTTTTATTAGCAAGAGCTTTTTCCAAATCAGATACTTCGCCGGTTTTTAAAAAATGAGAGTAAGCAACATATAAACCATTCAATATATCAACATTGTAATCAGAATGGAATAAAAAATTAATAAGATTTTTTTCCGTCTCACAGTTCTTCAATACTGCATATTTTTCAGCTTTTATTAAATATGTTTTTTCACCGTAATCTTCCGCCAAAAGATACCTGGATATATACAGTCGGGAGATATTACACATATCATCCCTTTCTGCAAATACACTGACTGATTTGTAAAAATTAAGCTCAGCTAATTCTCTGTTTCCTTTCAAATATAAGTCAATATAGCTGTCATAAAGTTTTTCCCCATAAAGATATCCTGAAGAATACTTTTTTGAACTGCACCCCAAAACAAGAAACAATCCTGTAATTAACACTATCAAGGTAGACTTAATTGTCCTTCCTCCCGTTTTTTTCCTGACGAAAAAGGCCATTTGCTTTCCAGATTAAGTAATATTCTGTTGGTTGTATTAAGCATAAAATCAGCTTCCTTTTTCATCAGTGTCAGATTATCCGTAACTTCGGAGACATCTTCTGTTATTCTGTTCACACTTAAAATCGAAGGTTTAACCAACTGTAGCGTATCATCAATATTCAAAACCAGATTATCAGCACTTTTAAGTGTTTTATTAAGAAGTGTAAAGGTTTTGTCCGACGCCTTTATTTTGTTGTTAACATTATTTACTACAACTTCTGTGCTTTTCAAAAGTTTTTGGGTTTCATACGTTAAATCATCAACAGAAACAAAAAGAGCATCAGTTTTATCCTTAAAATAATCAGTACGTAAAAGGTACCCTACCCCTCTTTTTTTTGACAAATCCTCACCTAAATCTCCGAGACCGGTCATTATCCTGTTAAAATTTCCGTCATCTTTAGCCAGATTCTCAGTTATTTTATCAACATTATTTAAAATATTCTGCAATGTTGTCACCATAACTTCCGCATTGCTCAGAAGCTCTTCAATGCCTTTATCACGTTTAAGCTCAAAAGTGTCCTGAGGTTCAATCGGAGCTCCACTGCCCCCGTAAAAAGTTAATGCAGCAGAGCCAATAACCCCCTGTGACGTCAGTTTTACTTCCGAATCTTTACGGATCCATTTTATGTAGTCTTTAGGAATACGGGTCTTAAGCAAAACCCTTCCATCATCCTGAAGAAGAATATCTTCCACCCGTGCCACCTGAAAACCAGAATACAAAACAGACATACCTTTTTTCAAACCTTCCCCGCTGTCCGCATATATTCGTATACTAGTTTTTGGTGTCAAAATATTCTTTTTAAGAGCCAATCCTATTACAACAGCAAAAACCATAATTATTGCTATTAATATAAACAGACCAACCTTAAACTCTAACCTTTTAAATCTCGGGTCACCCATTGATAAAATTCCACTCTCTCATATTTTATATTTTTTCTGTATATACTTTCATACCCATTATAATCCAAAATAACAAACTTTTCACTTCCATATGTTCTAAAAAAATCAAAAAGTTTCCGTTCTTCTTCTCCCACAAATAAATTCAACAGATTTATAAAAATTATATACTCAGGATTATAAAACTTAGCCTGTAAAAATTTGACTATGAACATTTGGAAAGCATCAAGATCATTACGCCTAGCGTGTAAAATATTTTCATTTATGTTGTATCTTTTCAATTCATCTCTTATTTTATCAACCATATTTTTAACTTTTAGGGAATCATGGTATCCGGAAGGCAGCATAATATTTTCCAAAACAGACAAATTGCTTATCAAAGGTAATCTGTCCCATACAAATCCCAGGCGCATTTCTCTGGATTTTTCATTAAGCTTCTTATAGCATTCATTAAGTTGCCTTAACGTTTCCAGAAATATTATCTTCATATAAGAAAACCTGTAAACTCAACAAATATAATACCGTAAAACAGACGCATCATTCCTTTCAGAAGAGCTATTGGAATTTCTGTGTTTGCATTTTTAACACTCATAGAAGTAAATATAGGAATGGACATAATAAAAAAGCCAAGCATCAACGTTTTATACAGAAAACATATAATATCATTAAAATTCAAATAATCAAAAATTAGAGTAAGCAAAAAATCAAAAGTGATATTCATCTGAAAACTGATCACAAAGTATCCACCAATAATTGCAATAAAGGAAAAAAAAGTAGCAAGTGAAAACATACAAATTAAGCCGGATACAATTCTCGGCAAATACAAGTAATCCACCGGATCTATATTATAAGCATTAAGCGTATCCACTTCACCCATTATATTCATTACTGCAATCTCAGCAGATACTGCAGTGGATGACCTAAGTGACAATAAAACAGCTGTCAGTAAAGGTGCCAGTTCTCTGATAATTAATATTGTCAAAATTTGCCCTATCTGCTCATAAGCCCCCAACCCCACCAGAAATTTTGTCAAAAGTCCCACAAGAGCTATGCCAATAATAAGAGAAATTGGAAAAAAAATGGGCATAATCTGAACGCCTGTAAAATAAACCTGTCTCAAAAAAACAAGAAAAATCGCCGGATTAAAAAGCTTAAATCGGATAAGTTTTGCCAAAACATTTTTGCAAAAGTTAAGGTATAATGACAGAGTAATAAAAGAATTTACGAAAAATCCGCCCAAGCGGCCTATTGCCTCATTCATAGGCTTCCTTTATAACTACAGATAGAAAAATTTTAATAAATTATATTAACATTTTATTTTAACAAGTTGCAATGAAAAAATATTTTAGTATTTAGCACAATTTCCCCCTTCACTTAATCTGAATAATATTGAATAATTTTCAAAAATTCACCATCTTCTGAAATAAAAAAATTACAATGATAATAATATCAGGAAGTTGGTATAATCATGTTCTAATTTTTACTATTCCTCGAAACATCCTGAAAAGATTTAACCTTAAAATATTCAAAACCAATATTAGTAAAACAGTTAACAAAAAGTTTCACAAACCTGTATTAAAATACAGCAGCAATAAATTTTCAAATATACTTAAAAGTGTATTGAAAGGGCAAAAAACGTTGACGGCTTCTGTTTGCAATGTTATAAAACAGTTTAATATTATAGTTATGTCTTTTTAAAAAATTAACAAAAGATTAACTATTGAAGTGCCATTAGGGTAATCATCAAGTGCCTGAACGTACACAACTAATCAAAACGGATTTTGTTGAGATATTAAATAAAGGAGGAATTATGTCAGAGCGAAAACTTGTAAACATTGACGGTAACACTGCAGCAGCTCATGTTGCACATGCCATTAATGAAGTAATTGCCATTTATCCGATAACCCCTTCTTCGGATATGGGAGAAAAGGCTGATGAAAAAAGTGCCAAAGGTGAGAAAAATATCTGGGGTTCTGTACCCAAGGTTGTGGAAATGCAGTCTGAAGCTGGCGCAGCCGGCGCATGTCACGGCTCACTTACAACGGGGGCGCTAACAACCACTTTTACAGCCTCCCAGGGGCTGCTTCTTATGATACCGAATATGTATAAAATAGCAGGTGAACTCACACCAGCAGTTTTTCACGTCAGTGCCCGAGCTGTAGCATCACATGCTCTTTCCATTTTCGGGGATCATTCCGATGTTATGGCATGCAGACAAACCGGTTGGGCAATGCTGGCTTCAAACAATCCCCAGGAAGTTATGGACTCAGCATTGATAGCCCAGGCAGCTTCCCTTGAATCAAGGGTCCCCTTTCTTCATTTCTTCGATGGTTTTAGAACATCTCACGAAATAAGAACAACGGAAGAGTTGAGTAAAGAACAAATGAAAAGCATGATTTCTGATGAACTAATTGCTAAGCACAGAAAAAATGCGCTTAATCCTGAAGAGCCTACTATCAAAGGTACATCACAGAATCCTGATGTTTTTTTCCAAAGCCGTGAAGCGGTAAACAAATATTATGATCAATGCCCGGAAATTCTCCAGAAACAGATGGATAAATTTTTCGAACTTACCGGACGCAGATATAACCTGGTTGATTACGCAGGTCACCCTAAAGCAGAAAAGGTTATAATTATTATGGGGTCCGGAGCCGATGTTGTGGAGGAAACTGTTGAATATATGGTTTCCCAGGGAGAAAAGGTCGGTGTTATCAAAATAAGATTATTCAGACCGTTCCCTCTTGAAGCTTTTGTTAATGCACTTCCGAAAACAGCTGACAAAATGGCTGTTTTGGACAGGACAAAAGAACCGGGAGCTCTCGGTGAGCCGCTTTATCTTGATATAAGAACAGCTATCGGCGAAGCCATGCAGAAAAAGATGATATCCTACGACGGATATCCCATAATAGTAGGTGGAAGATACGGGCTTGGCTCAAAAGATTTCACCCCTGCCATGATAAAAGGGGTCTTTGATAATCTCGATAAAAAAGAACCCCTGAACAATTTTTCAGTGGGAATCAAAGATGACGTCACCAACAGAAGCATTGAGTATGATCCTGAATGGCTTACACCACAGGACGATGTTTTCAACGGAATGTTTTTTGGTCTGGGTTCAGACGGCACAGTAGGCGCGAACAAGAACTCGGCAAAAATTATCGGTGATTTGACCGACAACAAAGTTCAGGCATATTTTGTCTACGACTCTAAAAAAGCAGGGTCAATGACCACATCTCACGTTAGGTTCGGTCAAAGAGAGATAAAGAGTTCATACCTTGTTCAAAAGGCTGACTTTATTGGATGCCACAATTTCGCATTTTTGGAGCATTATGATATAGTCAAGAAGCTTAAAAAAGGCGGTACATTCCTGTTGAACAGCTTTCATTCAAAAGACGAAGTATGGGACAAACTCCCTGCCGAAGTTCAAAAAGAGTTGATAGAAAAAGAGGCGAAATTTTACGTTATTAATGCCAACGATATTGCAGAAGAAATCGGTTTAGGCCCCAGAATTAACGTTATTCTGCAAACGGCATTCTTTAAAATTTCAGAAATTCTTCCATTCGATGAAGCTGTCAAGGCAATAAAGGAAACCATTAAGAAAACATACGGAAAATATGGTGACGAAATAGTTGAAATGAATTACAAAGCTGTAGATGCCGGGGCTAATCAACTTTATCAGGTGAAAGTACCTTCTTCTGTAACAAGTGATATTAAAATGAAGAAATATATAGACGATCCGAATGCACCGGAATTCATTAAAAAGGCTATAAGCAAAATGGTGGCTTACGAAGGGGATGATGTACCCGTATCCTGGCTGCCGGATGACGGAACATATCCCACCGGTACATCCAAATATGAAAAGAGAAATATTGCATTGCAATCACCGGTCTGGGATCCTGAAGTTTGCATACAATGCGGAATATGTTCTTTTGTTTGCCCTCATGCAACCATAAGAATGAAAGTATACGACGAAGAAGTGCTAAAAGACGCACCGGAAACGTTCAAATACACGGATGCCAAAGGTAAAGAATTTAAAGACATGAAATTCAGTCTTCAGGTTGCTGTAGAGGATTGCACAGGATGCGGTGCATGTGTTTACAACTGCCCTGCAAAAAGCAAAACAGATCCCAAACATAAAGCAATCAATATGCAGCCACAACCTCCTTTGAGGGAGAAGGAAAGGGAAAATTTTAAATTTTTCCAAACCATTCCGGAGCTTGACCCGGCTAAATTTAATAGAAACACACTGAAAGGAAGTCAGCTCACTCCTCACCTGTTTGAATTTTCAGGCGCATGTGCAGGCTGCGGTGAAACACCATATATAAGACTGATGACTCATCTGTTTGGCGACAGAGCACTTATAGCAAATGCTACAGGATGTTCATCCATCTACGGTGGGAATCTTCCCACAACACCTTATACCAAGAGACAGGACGGAAGAGGACCGGCATGGACAAACTCACTGTTCGAAGACAACGCTGAAGTGGGCTTCGGCATGAGTCTTGCTGTTGAAAAATCAAAGGAATTTGCTTTGGAACTTCTTGATGAACTTAAAGATGAATTGGGAAGCGAATTGGTTGATGAAATAGTAAATGCTGACCAAAGCGAACAAATCGGCATTGAAAAACAGAGAGAAAGAGTTGCAAAACTCAAAGAGAAACTGAGCGAGATAAATAATGCAAAAGCGAAAAAGCTTCTGGAAGTAGCAGATGCTCTCATCAAAAAATCCATATGGATTGTAGGTGGAGACGGCTGGGCTTATGATATAGGTTACGGCGGTCTTGATCATGTACTAGCTCAGGAAAACAATGTTAACGTTCTTGTGCTGGACACAGAGGTTTATTCGAATACAGGCGGTCAGGCTTCAAAAGCCACATCCATCGGTTCGTTTGCAAAATTTGCTTTCGCCGGCAAAGATCTGGAGAAAAAGGATCTCGGTATGATCGCAATGACTTACGGACATATTTATGTGGCCAAAGTTTCTCTGTCCAACCAAGCACAATGTGTTAAAGCATTTAAAGAAGCAGAATCTTATGACGGACCTTCCATAATAATAGCGGATTCACATTGTATAGCACACGGAATCGATATGTCCAAAGGTGTTGAACAGCAAAGAACAGCTGTTAAGAGTGGATACTGGATGCTGTATAGATTTGACCCCAGACTGAAGGCTCAGGGCAAAAATCCGCTGCAGATAGACAGTAAAGAACCTTCCGTTTCAGTAGCTGAATATATGAAATCAGAAAACAGGTTCAGAGCCGTGGCAAAAATGTTCCCTGAAAAAGCCAAAAAACTGGCCGATATGGCAGAAGAGAAAACGAGATTCAGATTCAATCTGACCAAGCAGTTGGCAGAAAATATAGACTGCTCTAATCAAGATGATAACGACGATAACAAAGAAAAGTAACAACACTCAGGAGGGGGATTTCCCCCTCCTTTTTTAATTTCCCCTAAACACACTTGCGTATATGTTTGATATATCATGTACAATTTTAGTTCAAAAGGACACCTGCGGCTGTCACCAGTCTTCTATACTGGTAAATATGTTTATCATTCTATTTATCTGCCTACGGCGGATGCTACACACATTTGAATACTTGTCACCTCGAGCGATGCCGAGGGATCTCCATATATATGCTAATAATTCTGAATTTCTACTTATTATTAACAGCATAATTTTTCAGATAAAACCAAAAAACAAAATCTTCTTATAAATATTTTTCATCTTGTATCATAAAGTTAATACCGTCTAAAGCGTAAGAAACAATGGAGGCAATAATAAAACCGATTGTTGCCATTGCAAAGTAATTAACAAAAAGAGCAAACATGCCTGTGAGATTGGAAATAAGTACAATTAGAATTGTTAAAGATTCCATAAATGTGGCCATTTTACCAAATATATTGGGTTGAATATTAACTTTACCTTTAAATAAATAAATTGCTAAAATTCCCAAAATAGTGTAAAATTCTTTTAAATATACGAAAAACAGAAAAAAAGAACTAATCTGGACAGGCAAATCCGAAAGATAGATAGCCACAAAACCGCCAATTATCATAATCTTATCGGCAAGAGGATCAAGAATCTGGCCAAGAGTAGTTATCATTGAAAGTTTTCTGGCAATAAAACCATCCAAAAGATCAGTAAATGCAGCTATAAGAAAAACAATAAATGCCTGTTCAATCTCGCCTCCGCTTAATTTCAGTATAAACAGCGGCAGAAGGATGATTCTTAAAATAGTTAACGTATTCGGGATATTTAACATACCACTTTTTAAATATAATTTCATGAAAAGTAAACGTAAAAATTTGGTCAACGTTATAAAATGTAAGATAAGATAAAACTTCTGAATAATTTAAAATGGTCATCCCGAACTCGTTTCGGGATCTCTTACTATCAACAAGTTATGATACTCTGAAACAAGTGATTGACATCGTCAAATTTAGCAACCATAGTTGCTGCTACATAGTGATGTAAGGCAAAGATTCAAAGGTATACTACGTTTTTATATTATGGTGGCTGCCACAATTGTATTCGGTATGATACATACTAACTTGTTGTAGAAATGTACTTTTATATAAATTTTAAGGTGAAGTCAGGAAGATTGATATTGAAATTATATCATTATGCAATTATAAAATGGTTTCAATTTACGCTTTGGAGGAAAATATGGCAGAAAAGAAGGTACCTTTTACCAAAGAACAAATAGAAGAAATAATAAAGGAGTATCCTACCCCTTTTCATATCTATGATGAAAAAGCAATCAGGGATAATGCCCGAAGGCTTAAAAATGCTTTCAGCTGGCTGGGGGAAAACTTTAAAGAGTATTTTGCAGTTAAGGCTACCCCTAACCCACATATTTTAAAAATAATGAAAGAGGAAGGATTTGGCACTGATTGCAGCTCATTGCCGGAGCTTATATTGTCAGAGAAAGTAGGTATTGTGGGTGAAAATATCATGTTTACTTCCAACGAGACCCCTGCTGCTGAATACAAGAAAGCAAAAGAGCTGGGAGCTATTATTAATCTTGATGATATTACGCATATTGATTTTTTAGAGGAATATGTTGGATTACCGGAGCTACTGAGTTTCAGGTATAATCCCGGACCGCTGAGAGAAGGCAATGTCATTATCGGAAGTCCAGAAGAGGCTAAATACGGTTTTACAAAAGATCAACTTTTTGAGGGTTACAAAAAAATTAAAAATAGAGGGGTAAAACGCTTCGGTATACACACAATGGTAGCTTCTAATGAGCTGGATCCGGAATATTTTGTAGAGACTGTTAATATGCTTGTGGATTTAGTGAGTGAAATCAGTAGTGAAGTTGGTATAAAATTTGAGTTTATAAATATGGGTGGTGGAATAGGTATTCCTTATAAACCGGAGCAGAATCCAGTGGATTTAGAATATGTTGCTGATGAAGTTAAAAAAATATATGATAAAAAAGTGGTTGGTACTGAGCTTGAGCCCTTGAAATTGTACATGGAAAATGGAAGAATGATTACAGGGCCTTACGGATATCTTGTGTCCAAAGTGATTCATAGAAAGAATATTTATAAAAATTATATTGGTCTTGATGCAAGCATGGCAAATTTGATGAGACCAGGAATATACGGAGCTTATCATCATATTACTGTTTTGGGTAAAGAAAATGCTCCAAAAGATCATGTGTACGATGTTGTGGGGTCACTTTGTGAAAATAATGATAAGTTTGCCATTGATCGGAAATTACCCAAAATAGATATCGGTGATCTGATTGTTATCCATGATACGGGTGCTCATGGGCACGCAATGGGATTTAATTATAATGGCAAGTTGCGTTCTAAAGAATTGTTATTGAAACCAGACGGCAGTGTCAAGCAAATCAGGAGAGAAGAGACGATTGATGATTATTTTGCAACTTTGGATTTTTCAGACTTATAAAGTTTGGCTTCTTACATTTTATAGCTGACATGTCCCAGGCAAGAAAAGCTTGGGGTATGTCTTTTACGAGTATTACATGATTTCAAGATTATTCTCAATAAATTCGGAAAGGTGAATCACCTTTGTATTAATTCCTCTTTTCAAAAGTCCGCCTTCGATTTGCATAATACATCCGGGGCAGTCTGTAACCACAATCTCTGCTTCGGTTTTTCTGATATTTTCTATTTTTTTATCCAGAATCCCTGATGAAATGCCTGCAAAATCTATCGAATATGTCCCACCAAATCCACAACATACATCACTATCCTCTAGTGGAACAAAATTATTCCCAAGGATTTCTTCTAACATATCTTCCGCTGAAAAGCCTAATCCCCTTTTCTGGTGGCAAGGTGTATGATATGTAACTTTTGCGTTATTTTTGACATTGAGGCTGATATTTTCTTTTTTTAGAAACATTCCCAGCGACAATGTTTTTTGCGCAATATCTGCGGAGAGTTTATATGAATCAGGTTTGTCTGCAGTGTATTCAGGAAATTCCTCCTTTACAGCCATCCCGCAGCTTGGACAGAGGACAAGGTAAGAGTCGTAATCTTCCGGATTACCCATTTGCTTCAGGTTTTTTTCAATGATTTTTTTGCCACTTTTTCCATCTCCGGAAGCTATTGCAGGCAGACCGCAACAGACAGGTTTTTTCGGTATGTCCACCTTTACTCCGGCTTTGTTTAATATTTTTATCAGTGCTTCGCCCATTTCCGGATAAAAATATTCCACAGCACATCCCGGATAAAAAAGTACCTTCTTTTCAAAATCAGGTTGTTTTTTGTAATGTTTCTTGAATTTTTCTGTGAAGAAATCTGAGGCGATTGCGGGGAGGGTTCTGAAATCCTTGTTTTCGGGCATAAAGGGAAGGGTTTTCAGATGTTTTCCGTCAGCAGCAATAAGAGGCTTTTGGAAAAAGGACGCGGTTTTAAGGGCAGTTGAAAAAACTCCGGTGTTAGGAATTATAGTAGAATGGATGGTTTTTTTCACCGGGTTAATGCCGTATCTTTCACCCGTTATCACTTTAAGTTTTGAAATAATTCCCTGAAGATCTATCCCGGCCGGACATATGGATGAACAGGCTTTGCATCCTATACACAGTTTCAGTATATCTTTTGCCTTATCTTCCCCGTGGTAAAGCGCTGTTAATATAAGTCCTATTGCTCCGATATAGATATGTCCGAAAACGTGGCCCCCGACCATTTCATAAGGTGGGCATATATTTGCACAGCTGCCGCAGCGTATACATTTCAGGGCTTCTCTGAATTCAGGATGCTGAAAAAAAGCAAGACGACCGTTATCCAGAAAGACATAATGCACTTCCTTGTCACCTGTAGGGTTGTTTGCCGAAGGAGAGCACCCCTTCATCCAGGTGACATAGGTACTGATATCCTGTCCTGTAGCACTTTTGGGGAGAATATTTATTATATCCAGTGCAGTTTTAAAATCTTCCACTAATTTTTCATAACCCAACAGCACAATGTGGACAGGCGGAATAGTAGTGGAAAGCCTGGCATTGCCTTCATTGGTGACTGTGGCTATTGTGCCCGTTTCTGCAACGGCAACATTCGCTCCAGTAATACCCACTCCGGCTTTAAAATAATAATCTCTGAGATACTCTCTGGCTATTTTTACCATTTCATCTATATTATCTTTGTCTATCTTTCTGCCGGTAAATTTACTTAAAATCTCAGCCACCTGCTCCCTGGATTTATGTATTGCAGGCATTACCATATGAGATGGATGTTCCCCTGCAATCTGAAGTATCCATTCGCCCAAATCTGTTTCAACAGGTTTTAAATTCTCTTTTTCCAGAAAGTCATTGAGTCTGATTTCCTCGGATGTCATGGACTTTGATTTTACAATATATTCTGTATTGTGAGTTTTACAGACTTCAGTAATATATCTGCATGCATCTGTGCCGGTTTTTGCTCTGTAAACTTTAGCGCCGGCTTTCTCTGCATTATTTTTAAAACGATGAAAAAGAGTTTCCAGATAATCGGGGGAATAGGTACGCCTGTTATTTATTTCCATTCTGAGGTTTTCAAAATCCAGTCCACTTAAAGCCGCTGACCGGGATTTTTTGTATGAGGTTGCAAAATTTTTCAGATTGTTGTAAAGGACTTCATCATTAAGTTTACTGTTAATGCTATCTTTAAATGAATTCATGATATCACCTATAAGTCATTAATTATAAAGACGCTCATTTTCACAGGACCGTGAACACCTATTGTGAGTACGCGTTCAATATCAGCTGTTCTGCTGGCTCCTGTTATGAAAGCAAT
>Ga0208153_100089_pt1 | contig 39338 bp, 42 predicted proteins | sample Wag42014_10_18_FD_187331 | JGI IMG/M metagenome (GOLD analysis project Ga0208153, IMG submission 187331) | Deep subsurface shale carbon reservoir microbial communities from Ohio, USA - Utica-2 Time Series 2014_10_18 (SPAdes) (version 2) ... | reverse complement strand
GGCCATAGCGGCAGGGTAACTCCTGTACCCATCCCGAACACAGAAGATAAGCCTGCCAGCGTTGTATACTGTACTAAAGTGCGAGAGCCTTTGGGAACTATGCATCGCTGCTGACTCAACTTATTGACTCTTACTAATTCTCTATATTTTTTCTTAATTATGCTATCTGCAATATCTTTCCTCCTATTATCAACTCGCTAGGTAAATCAATACCAAATCTCCAATTTTATTACAGCCTGATGTTGAAGGGAAGATTAGAGGAAGAGGATTTAGATAGATCGAATGAATTCAATAAAGGAATAATGGTTTATTTCCCTGATATTCCTTCAATCATCTGCTTGCCTTCTTCTGTAGCACTATATATTATCCAATTTCCTTCTCTGGTTCCTTTAATAATACCACTTCCACTTAATATTGAAAGGTGGTACGATAACTTTGAATCAGGTACTTTCAGAATATGCTTTATTATGCATACACAGAGAGGTTGCCTGGCTACCATATATAGTATCTTCAATCTGAGTGGGGATGATAATGCATGGTGAATCTCACTCCATCTTTTGAATTCATCTTCAGGAGGCATTTTTTTATAAAGGTTGTCCACTCCTCCTTTATGTTCTATTTCGCATTTTATGGGTTCGGGAATAATCATTTTTTCACCTGCTATAATAAAGACTGAACTTGGATATATTGTCTTTCTCCTTTTCACATTTTCCATTACCATTCAAATACACATATATACTATCACCGGTATCTATTGCTCCCATGACCGCTGTATTCGAAATACTGCAAAAAGACGCAGCTGGCCGTATTGGTAGACTGCATACACCACATGGTGTTGTTGAAACACCAACGGTTATGCCAGTTATCAATCCCAACATAAACACAATACCCTCTTCTGAAATGCATCAGTTTGGTGCACAAATACTTATTACAAATTCATATATCATTTCTCGCAAGGACAAACTCAGGAACGTCGCACTGGAAAAAGGCCTGCATCATCTTCTGGATTTTGATGGTCCCATTATGACAGATTCAGGTTCTTTTCAACTATCCGTTTATGGGGATGTTGAAGTAACAAACGAACAGATTATAAAGTTCCAAAAAAACATTGGTTCTGATATTGCAGTCCCCCTTGACATTCCAACCCCTCCTGATGTCTCTTACAAAAGGGCAGAAGGCGAACTTGAAACTACTCTTGAAAGAGTGATTGCAGCCAAGGAAATTGTAACAGATAATATGCTTTTGGCGGGTCCTGTACAGGGCTCCACTTATCTGGATCTCAGGGCCCACAGTGCGAAAACCCTTTCAAAACATGCCTTTGATGTATATCCTATCGGAGCTGTGGTTCCTCTCATGGAATCCTATCGTTATGCGGATCTGGTTGATGTTGTTATTTCTTCCAAAAAGGGTCTTGATCCTGTGAAACCGGTCCATCTATTTGGTGCCGGTCATCCAATGATGTTTGCTCTTGCTGTAGCAATGGGATGTGACTTATTTGATTCAGCAGCTTATGCCCTTTATGCAAAAGCAGGACGCTATATAACTGTTACCGGAACATCTCATCTTAAAGATCTTCAGTATCTTCCATGTAATTGTCCGGTGTGTTCTGCTCATACTGCATCGGAAATTAAATCTGCTTTCAACTCCACAGAATTACTGGCAAGACACAATCTGTATGTGACCTTTGCAGAAATTCGCAACATCAAGCAGGCCATAAGGGAAGGTAACTTGTTAGAACTTGTGGAACAGCGGTGCAGGAGCCATCCCTCAATGCTGTCAGCTCTTAAAAGATTGTACAATTACAGTCCCTGGCTTGAAAGACTTGATCCGTTTTCCAAATCCACCTTCTTCTATACCGGACCCGAATCTTCAAAAAGGCCGGAAGTTGTGCGATTTGAAGAAAGAATTGGCCGCTTTAATCTGGATGGTAAAATTCTCATACGCTCAAATTCTGTGAAAGGCGAAGGAACTTATGATCACGTCCTGAATTTCAAACCTCCTTTTGGAGCATATCCTGTTGAACTTTCTGAAGTATATCCTTTCAATGCAGAAATCCCTGAAGAAATGGATTCGTCTGCAACAGGTATGGCTTTACAAAACGTAATAGGACTTATTAATAAAAACAGGAATGGATTATTCTATTTGAATCTTCCAGAACAGTACACTGTTCATCCACTTTATGAAACTCTCAAGAAGATTGCCATTCCTTTAGATGAAATGCCCAGTGAAAATCTTTAACTAAACTGACAGAAATCACGGATTTGAATCTAATCCCGGGTGATTTACTTGGTATCTACAACTGGATCAAAGTCCCGCAACCCCTATCTGGAACTACTCAGACCTGAAATAGCTGATATGGACCTTGCCCTACCGGCAGCAAGTGCATTGCTTGCATCATATATATACGCCGGAGATCTACCTTCGGTTTTGCCTTTCATTATTGCAATTATTGGTGGTTATGCTGCGATAACAAGTTCTTATGTGTTCAATGACTGCTGTGATATTGATATAGATAAGATCAACCTGCCCGAAAGACCCATTGCATCTTCCACTCTCACGCAGGAACAGGGGCTCAAATATGCCTTTGTCCTTGTAGTTATTGCATCAATAGCTGCCTTGTATCTGAATCCCGAGTCTTTTGTGGTACTTGTGATAGCAGTTAGTACTATAAGCATATATTCAAAATTTGCTAAAAGATCTACCTACTTAAGCTTTGTACCAGTGGGTATTGCATACGGGCTTGTACCGATTGGTATCTGGCTTGCTTTTGATCCTGCGGGAATTCTAAAGGGTGCGGACACTTCCATTCTTCCCCTCCCCGGGATTTTCCTGGGTATTATGATGTGTGTTACCGATTGGGGATTTACTCTTTCCGGTGTCTCCAGGGATGTGGAAGGTGATCGGGCTAAAGGTGCGCCTACATTCCCTGTAGTATTTGGTGTACCTGCGACATCTAAATTGGTGACTGCCTGTTGGATTATAGGTGTAATTTCTTCCCTCATAATAGGTTGGACGGCACAACTTGGTCCTATTTTCTTCACAGGGGCAATTCTTGCGGGGATGTGGATGATTATCCAGTCCCTTGATTTTATCAAAAATCCTCTGCCCGAAAGAGGAGGAATGCTTTTCCTTCAGGGTTCTCGCTACAGGGGCGTAATGTTTGGTTCCCTGATAATTGATGTAATTCTGTCTATAGTTTCTGAGGGTTATGTGAATATTCTATGGTGATTTATAATGGATGCTGATGTCATTGTGGTCGGTGCTTCCCCTGCCGGTTTAGCTGCTTCCAGAGTAGCGTCTGAGCAGGGTTTGGATGTCCTTTTAATGGACAAACAAGACGTATTGGGTGAAAACACACATCCTGCTAACACTTTTTTTAAAGGAATGTTTGACAGGGCCGGTGAAACTGTGGATAGTTCCTATGTCCTCAAAAATTTAAGAGGGGCCAATATTGTAGCCCCTTCCGGATCCTATGTGGGAGTCGAAAGTCCCGCTTATTTTCTGGACCGCCCTGCATTTGACCGGTATTACATACAGAAAACCAGGGGTTCAGGTGTTGATATTGCGACATCAGTTGAAGCATATAATGTATTGAAAAATGATGAAGGGGTTTCTGTGAGTACTTCGCAGGGCACCTTCGATTCTAAACTTGTAATAATCTCAGATGGAATCAATTCTAAACTCGCTTCTCTTTGTGGCCTTTCTGCAATGAAACATCCGGATGATATAGCTTGGGCTATGGAGACAGAGGTAGAAGGTGAGGGGATTGGTGAGCCGGACATGTTTGAATATTTCGTGGGAAGCGTGGCTCCCGGATGGAAATCAACTTATTCTCCCTGTGGAGGCGACAGGGCAACCCTGGGTGTCTATGTAAGAAGGCATGGCAGGGATGTATCTTCCTTTTTTGATAGGTGGGTGGATAAATTCAAGCGGATGAAGGGTTTGTCAAATTTAAGCATAGGTGAAGTGAAAACCGGAGGGGACCCTATCGCTACTATTCCCAACCAGATGGTTGCTGATGGTATTATGCTTACAGGAGGTGCATCCGGACAATCGGGCATTGGCTATTCCATACACGGAGGCAAAATGTGTGGAAAAGTTGCTGCTGAAAGTATACAGGAGGGGAATACCTCTGCTCGTTTCCTGTCCCGTTATTCACATAGGTGGGCAAAGGAATACAGGACCGAATATTATTTGGGTAGAATGGCGCTTGAAACTCTTCGCAAAATGGATGATAGTGAGATAAACAGTATGATGGAAGTTTTCAAACAGGAGGACCTATCTTTCCTCCAGGGTTCATCTCTTCAAAAAGCATTACAGATCTCTCTTTTCATGCTAAAAAAGAAACCGTCATCGCTTCTTGGATTTAGTGCATTCCTGAGAAACAGGTGATGTGTGGTAACATGAAATACGATTTTTATAGAAATCCCTTCTTCAAGGTTTATGCTACTGTTGAAAACGGACGTGTCAATATGCATACCTCAGGTCTTGCATCAAAAGCAGTGAAACCGCTGCTATCAGATATGATGGATATGTTCGATGGTTCCAAACCGGCCCTTGTAAATGGTGAGTCTCTTGTGTTCTCCACCTGGATGCCCCCTATCCCAGGAAAGGCTTTTGACAGGTTGGTTTCCAGCCAGATGGGGTATATGAGGGGGAAAATGGTTCCTGAACAGGTGACAATTTCCATCACCGAGGAATGTCCCAACAGGTGTCTGCATTGTGCGTTGCCTAATACAAATAACAGGGCATCTCTTTCACCCGAGATTGTAAAAAATGCTATTGACCAGTGTCTGGAAATGGGTTCAACTTTAATTATTTTTGATGGGGGCGAACCTCTGTTATATGAAGGACTTGAAGATCTCATTAACTATGTTGATAATGAGAAGGCAATAAGCGGTCTGTTTACTTCCGGTGTAGGTCTGGATTTTGCAAAAGCCCTGGCATTAAAAGAAGCAGGCCTGAATATGCTCAGTGTCAGTCTGGACAGTGCATTCGAAGCAAATCATGACAGGATGCGTGGCAGGACAGGTGTTTACAGGGCTGCTATGTCTGCTATAGAGAATGCCCTTGATGTCGGATTACTGGTAAATATCTATGTCGTAATTTCTCCTTCTAATATCGATGAGCTGGACGATTTCTACCAGCTTGCAAAGGACATGAGTGTACATGAGATCACCTTTTTTGAGATCGTACCCACGGGTCGATGGTTTGATCATAAGGATGACCTTCTCTCATCCGGGGACATGCAAAAATTCAATGATTTTATTGAGCGTTCAAACAATATGAGTGGACCCCGTATATTTTCGGTTCCTCATGTATTGCGCAAAATGGGATGCTTTGCGGGTAAAAAATGGTTGCATATAACCCCTGAAGGAAATGTCAGTCCATGTGCATGCATACCAATTTCGGTGGGTAACATACATGAAGAAAAAATAAATAAAATATGGGATAGAATCCGGAAAGATCCTGTCTATAAAGCAAAAACATGTCTTATGCGGGATGATAATTACAGAAATCAATATGTCCTTAAATATATATGAAATATAATCAGGGTTTCCCCGGATAATTATTTCCATTCTTATAGAAGACCGGACTTCTGGAGAGTCATGAGGTTTTCTGTAGTAAGTTTCTCGCCGGATTTGAACTTATCAAATATATCCTCGGCATCCTTACGGACTTCTTCCATGTCTGCGCCTTTCCTGCCACCATCTTTCTTCTTGAGTTTGCGAAGTTCTTTGTCAATATCCCGGATTTCCTTCTGAGCTGCAATGAAAGCCTTGTGCTGTTCATCTGCTTTTTCCTGGATTTGTACAAACTCTTTATGTGCAGTATCGGATTCCGCGCGTATCTTATCCGCTTCTTTGAAAGTGGTAATCATCTTGTCATGATATTCCTGAGCTTTCTGAGCATATTCAGAAAGGGTTGTATGGTAGCCGGAAGCCTCTTCCCTGATTTCCTGTGCTTCCGTAAGCAGATCGTTTAGCTCAGTATTACTTTCAATTTGCTTTTTCTTTGTATCATAAAGTTTCCGGAGTTCGGATATCTTGTTGACCAGTTCTTTTTCTTTTGATGGTGTAAGCACTTCGGTCTGCTGTGAGAATTCCAGCCTGTCGATATCCTTGCGAATCTCTTTCAGGGATGGTCCCGTAAGATTATTGGCACTTCTGAGCTCATCAACTTTTCCAAAAAGTTCATTTGCCTTTTCATTGGTCTTATCACGAAGCCCCTTGAATTCCTGGACTTTTTCGTTGTTTTCATCACGAAGTTTTTTGTATTCCTGTGCTTCGTTGATAAGATCCTTGGTCTTTTTGTTGAGCTCATTGCGTTTAGATGCAAGTGTACTTGCCTGTGCATTAAGTTCATTACGTTTATTCTTGTGTTCTTCAGAGGCGTCCCTCAGATCTTTCCTTTTGTCTTTCAGTTCTTTTTGCATATTCGATTTATCCTCCCGGTCCAGCAAATGTAGCTGGCATTTCATGCATTTCTAATGCACGATACTTCAGGACCCACTTTATTGTAGTGAATCAATCACGGAAATTAATGCCCTAAGATCCTTCTTTGAAATTATGACATCTGCATGTTGATGGAGAATTGGTTTTGGATTGAATGCAATCGAATAACCTGCTCTCTTAAATATACAGACATCATTTGCCCCATCTCCTACCACGATACAATCTTCGGGTAGGAAGCCATTCTTTCTGGCAATTTCTTCAAAGGCAACTTCTTTTGAAAGGTTTTGTGTCATAGGGCCAGACACTACACCTGTCAGATATCCATTTTTCACCTCTAGAGTGTTGGCATATACGTAATCGATGTTGAGTAATTTTGCAACCCTGTCAGAGGAAAGAGTAAATCCTCCGGATAACATTGCAGTTTTGTATCCAAGTGATTGTACATGCTCAAGGAGTTCTTTTGCACCAGGCATTAGTTCGATCTTTTCAACCGCGTCCTTTGCCTTTGTAATTTCCAGACCTTTAAGGAGTTTCACTCTTTCCAGAAGAGCCAGATGGTAGTCAAGTTCTCCTCTCATTGTGCGATCTGTAATCTGTGCAACTTTGTCTGCCACTCCTGCAGCAAGTGCAAGCTCATCGATACACTCAGCATCTATTAGGGTGCTGTCCATATCAAAAACAATCAGTTTAGAAAAATTTCTGTTAGAATTGCTGGCTAAAGTCACTTCATCAAACCTGATCATTTGAGATAATAATAGAGGTATGTAGGAAATATGGCTGTAGATTAGTTACATTGCTTTTAACTTTTTCGGATAATAATATCTGCTATTCCCTCTCTTGTTTAACAATTTAGTACTGTTATGTGTAAATCCAAAAATAATATATGCTACGTAGTTATTTTCCCTCTGTGATTATATGGTAAAAGTAGGATTTATCAAATTGGGTAACCTGGGTATGAGCCAGGTCATTGACCTTGTACAGGATGAAATTGCAGCCAGGGAAGGTATCAGCACCCGCGTGTTTGGTACTGGTCCCAAAATGGACAAGGAAACAGCAGCTTCTACTGATGAATTGAAGGCATGGGAGCCTGACTTTGTTGTAATGATCAGCCCCAACGCAAGTGCACCGGGTCCCAAATCTGCCCGTGAGTTATGGAACGATTATCCATGTATTGTCGTCTCTGACGGACCTACCAAGAAAGATGACAGACAGGCTCTTGAGGATGCAGGTTTCGGTTACATTATAATGACTGTTGATCCTCTTATCGGTGCCAAGACAGAGTTCTTAGATGCTGTCGAAATGGCCTCCTTTAACTCTGATGCAATGAAAGTCCTTTCCACTTGTGGTGTGGTCAGGCTTCTCCAGGAAGAACTTGATGCGGTAACTGCTCAGGTCGATGAAGGCAAATCCGGTGCAGACCTTGAACTTCCACACATTCTTGCAAAACCACAGAAATGCATTGAACGTGCCGGTTTCAATAACCCTTACGCTAAAGCAAAGGGTCTTGCAGCCCTCCACATGGCAAGCAAAGTCGCAGAAGTAAACATGCCAGCCTGCTTTATCCTTAAAGAGATTGAAGATGTTGCTCTCACTGCAGCAGCAGGCCATGAACTCATGCGTGCAGCCGCACAGCTTGCAATTGAAGCCAGGGAAATTGAGAAAGCCAATGATTCTGTGTTCAGGCAGCCTCATTCCAAGAAAGGTGCCCAGCTTCAGAAAATAAAACTTTATGAGAAACCACAGAAAGTGTAAACTCACTTTCTTTTTTATTTTTAAGAAATGGATCCACTGACAATTGTTATTATTGCACTACTTTTCTTTGCACTGGCAGTGCTTTTAACGGCCTTTTTCTTAAAATCTGCAATATTGATGTCACACCAGCAGGATGAAGATATAAACCTGAAAGAAAAGAAATTATAATTTTTATATGTTTCATTTCGGGCAGGACTTATTTATCAGTATGAACATATACTATGCTAGTTGGTATAGTTTATATTAGATTTCTAAACGCAGGTGGTTTTTTGTCGGAAACAGATTACAAAAGTGATGTACATATTATCACAGAAAAGGTAAAATCCGAAGAGCCTATTTTAATAGAAGGGTTCCCGGGTATCGGGCTTGTGGGTAATATTGCAAGTCAGCAAATAATTGAAGAACTCAATATGGAATATATAGGTTCCATAGAATCCCGTTATTTCCCTCCCATAGCAGTGCTCTATGAAGGGATAATCAACATGCCTGTCAGGATATATGAAAATCCGGCTCTCAATCTTATAATGGTTGTGTCGGATATCCCCATCAATCCTTCTATTTCCTATGATGTAAGTAAGGCCCTTCTTGATTGGGCTGAGTCGGTAAATGTAAAGGAAATCATTTCAATTGCCGGTATTGCTACCATGAGTGAAGAACCCGTTGTATTCGGTGCTGCTACGACTGAGGAAATGCTGGAACGCATAAAAGAAAAAGTGGAAATATTCCAGATGGGTACAATATCGGGTATATCCGGCAGTATTATGGCGGAATGCTTTATGCGTAAACTTCCTGCCATCAGTCTTCTGGGAGCTACACAAACCCAGAATCCGGATCCAAGGGCCGCTGCAGCTGTAATAAAGATACTAAATGACTTCTGCGATTACTCAATAGATACGGAAAGTCTCATCGAGCAGGCTGAGAAGATTGAAGCTGAGATGCAGAAACTTGCAGAAGATGTGCGGAGCACGGAACAGCCTTCTTCCACCAGGAAAGAGTTCCCGATGTATGGGTGATCTAAATGGAATATGTTGCTTTAACCGGAATCTCTCATGATGTAGTTACAGATCTTAAGAACCATGGGCTAAGGACGATTGAGATCAGAAGTCCTCATAATTTTTTCACGGCACTGAATCTGCACGTAGGAGATAATATTTTCCTTACTTCCACAAGTACACAGGATTTGACTGCAGGCACAAAGGGTATTATTGTAAAACTAATGCAGCATCAGGTTTCTACGCATCGTATAATCAACGGTACGGATAATTTTTACGAGGAAAGGGAAATGACCATGATACGTATCCAGCTGCAATCTAGATGTATGGCAAGGGTGAGGAAAGTGCTCTCCAATCAGATAGGGCAGATTACCCTTGTTGATGCCGAAGAAATGTCCTTCTATGATGCCCGTTGATCAATCAAAGGTATTCGGGATTATTCCCAATGCCTTTTCTACTTTTTCCAGCATGTCATAGCGTATTCCGATAGGTACTTCTTCGCTGCTATACTTGCTGTGTTTTCTGGATCCTTTGCAGCCAAAAGACAGACCAATTCCTTTATTCAGGGTCCCTGCTACACAATCACTGCATACAGAAGCTGCGCCGATTGTTTGAATGTCTGCCGGAGCTCCATTATAATAGGCCATCGCCTGGATTATTCGCATTGCTTTTTCCGGTTTCAGGTACAAAATACAAAGATCAAATTTTGTGCTGTTTTTTGAAAGAGGTTCGATTTTCAAAGTCCCGTATTCCTTTTCCAGCCGGCTGAGGGAAAGGACCGCATTTTCTGCGATTTCGTATGATGCGTATCTACCTGTATTAAAATAATATTCAGCCGGGGGTTCATTGCTTTTACCAAGTATGAATTTGCCGACTCTGCATCGTTGTGCTGTAATCAAGGATTGTTTTCCATATCTTGCATCGGTAATAATTTCGCAGAAAAGTTTCTCCGATACGTCCCCTCTCGTACTGTCCTGGAAAGTAATACAAACCGGACTTCCTTCATCCATGATGCCCTTTATGCTTTTCATCCACTCATGTACCACCGCGTTTACCCCTTTTCTTTTTCTCTTCTCCTGCACATCGATGAGCAATCCTTAATGGTTCAGGCATTTTGTTTCCTCTCAAGCACTTTTTTGTGATATCCAGGCAACTCCTGGTAGATGTCAGATGTCCGACTGTAATTACGATTGGTTTTGTTTCGGGCAATACTTTAAGGAGCCAACCTTTTTGTGTTCCTTCATGATACAATGGCTGGGCTTCTTTTCTTTTTGTGGCATTTTTGCTCTGCCACAAAAAATTCTTTTTGTAATCCCGATTGTAGGCTTATCCAGGATCACTCCAATATGAGAGGTAAACCCGGCGTTTGCAGGATGGGTGATACCACAGGCATTGATCATAAGCAGATCGGGTTTGTGGTTGAGCTTCTGGTAGGCTCTTATTGTCCCTTCCCCCTCACGAAATGAAAAAAATCCCGATATATAAGGAAAACTTATCTTTCCAATATGAACTGTCCTTTCGACAAATTCCATTGTGGGATATTTTAGTACGACAATACAGCATATTACAAGATCTTTGAAATAGGTACAGTCAGTACCCCCAATAAGTTTGATATTTTCAAACCCATCAATGGTGACAACCTGTCTGCCTATTTCTTCCTGAAGATTTCTGAACCACTATAGAGCGGAATCTGGCAGTTTTTTCATGAAATTTCTGTCTTTATCGTGGTAAACACAGGTCCCCGTATGTCTATTTTCTTGTTTTTGCCGGTCACGTAACGCTGGGCAAGGGGGGAGAGTTTAATGTTGATTTCTGCAGGTGTCTTTATTATTCGTGCACGAGTCTCAATTTCAGTATCGCCTTTTGCAACAGCATCTTCGACCTCTGTTGCGGCCTTTGCTGCCAGTGCTTCAATAAACCTGACACCCGTCCTTGCTGAATGATTGGAAAATGCTTTTTTCCATTTTTTATTATTTGGCAATCCCAGGATATCGTTATTGTAAATTACAATCTCATTAAAAGCAGCCGGGCCACAGAGTTTAGTGTCTTCTTCTGGTTCAATAACTGAAACCTTTACATTGTGCCCTTCAATTTCTCCTTCCCATGCAGGGAACTGGCAGGGGCTGGGTTCGGATGCATGGGCCTCACACTGTTTAACAATGGCTTCGAATATTTCCCTGCCCTGGGGTGTTTTAGGTATCATGTCAATTTCGACATGTCTGGCAAGTTCGCTGTCGGACATCTCCCATTCAGAGTACAATTCCATCTGTGGATAGCTCATGCCCCGCAGGTCAGTGGCCTCATGGATGATCATGGCAAGCCTTTCAACTCCAAGGCCCAGATTCATCACAGGACAGGGAATATCATATTTTGAAAGAGGTATCGGGGAATATATTCCAAAAGTAGCAATTTCTACCCATCCATCCGAATATTTGGTATTGGAATCTACAAGTTTTGGGTGGTATGCAAATACCTCTATCTGGGTATCCGGACTGTAATATTTACTGCGTTTTTCATCGGGCCTGAACTGGAATTTCTCAAAACCAAACTGAGACAACAGGGCCTGGGCAACAGCTTTGCCGTGATCTACGGTCACATCCTCGTCCATGATAACACAGGATGCTGAATAATAGGTCATAAGCCTGGCAGCATCTTCCTGTTGTTCCCGACGGAAACACCTGTCGATGGAGAACAAATTGAATGGTGGTTCACGGCGCTTGAGAATCTCTGAAAGGCTGATAAACCAGCCGGAGGTCATATGGCTGCGCAGGGTACGTTTGCCTGCTTTGGGTGTCAGTTCCTTAAATTCCGGGAACACCTGATCTATTACTTCGACTATGAGGGAATCTGACACGTCCAGTTTTGCGGCCATTTCGGGGACAAGATCATCGCCTTCGATCTCTCCTTTCTTATAGGCGTGCAGGACCTTTCGTATTATATCAATATCTTCTGTGGAAAGATCTCCCAGCATTTCTTTTATTTTAGATATACGCTCATCGGATATGCCGGCATTTGGTCGGGGAAGTCCTGCCAGGTAGAAACATCTGTCAAGTACGGCCAGTGCTTCATGGCCGAATTGTTTGTGCACTTCCTGTTCATCAACAATAATGGGATTCATCATCTCCTCAAAGCCCATTCGAAGATAGGCTTCCCTGAGTTTTGCAATAGTATCATAAACAGGATGAGGTTTACCATAGTTGATTGATGTTATAGGATAGCGCTCATTGAACTGGGGCTTTTTGATATATTTTGCGCTATCGTTCCAGGCCCTGTCAAAATCTTCGCTGGCATCTTCTCTTATTTTATCAGGATTGAATTTCATATGAGCTCCCTTTTAAATTTGATTTATTTCCTGCGAATTTGTCATTAATTTCTGGAATTTGTATTGCTGTAATGCATGGGTCAGATCTCCTCTGGTCTTTTCATTCAGGGATCTGAGATTTGCGGTAATTACATCAGGGTAATCAAACATTATTAAAAGTGAATAAATGTTATCCATTATCTGTAAATATTTTTCCCCTCTGCAGGCTTGTCTTCTCTTATCAGATCAAGTACATGCCTTCTCAATTTCCCGCCTGCCTCTGCAAGGCCATTAAGATAGGCTGAATCTTCGACTTCCATCTGTTGGGGAGTTGGCAATTCTTCAAGTGTCTTATTTTCACATAGTATAGAATAGGTAATAATACATTCCGCATATTCCTGCTGTGCCTGCCCCACAGGTCCTTTGTAATAAATTTCAGGGTATTTTCCCAGGGTCTCATTCATTTCCCGGAGATAATTACGAGCAGTCAGGAGATTCTTTTTGACAGTATCCCTGTCTTTGCGATGAATGGCGATAGTAGTTGTACGGCACGCTCTGACAAGTTTACGTGACAGGGCCAAGCCCCTTTCCTGTGCAGCATCCTTTTCTTCAAAATTTCCAATAAGGATGCCGGTAATAGTATCCATGTTTCCTGAGGATTATCTAGATATTAAAAAAAGATACCTGATGGATTATTCATCCACAGGTATTGTTTCAAGCTGACTTGCTACATTCCAGATTAATGTACGGGTATGAAGGGGAATGTTTGGGTCATTGCTGATGTCTTCAAGAATGGATATGCTTGAAGAAGCTCTCAGGAAAAGGGCTTCACTGTCATCGTTTAATTTTTCTACGACTTCGGTGGCGGAGCGCCTGATATTTCTTGGGACTGAATTATCGTTTGCTATGTGCTCCAGTACCTGTGTGCATTGCTCTATAACATCTTTAGTATTAACAGACAGCATTTTGATCACCTTGAGTTAATTAGGGACATAAAATAAGGGTTAGTTCTGTATGTCTAACTAATAATCTCATATAAAAACTTACCCGTTTGCTGGAATCTTATCTTATGAAAGTTGTTGGTTCTATTCAGTCAGATTTAAATTCCTGGGTGGACTATTACCTCTTTGTACTGAATGCTGTATTCCGGCCACATATTATTCTTTTAGTTGTGATGTGATAATAATGGGAAGAAATGATGACGATGCTAAAATAAGAAGAATTTCCAAATTGCTTGAGCTTGGTGGCACAATGCTTGCACAACATTGTGATACTTGTGGATCTCCTTTATTCCGTTATCAAGGGCAGGTCCTATGTCCTCTATGTAACGTTGCAGAAGAGGGGGAAGAGGACCAAAATGAAAAGGTAGAGGAAATGATTCCTTCTGTTGAAACAGAAGTATCCACGGGAATAAAAGAGGAGTTTGAAACAGAGCCTGTTGAAAGTAAATCGAAGGTTTCTTCGGAGCAACCGCACGCCAACTTTCAGGAACCAGTATCTGATTCATTGCATGCTGAAAGGAAGGGCTCAAGTCCCCTTGAACAATTGATAGAATCCAAACTTGTTGAAATAGCAAAAAATATTCAATCAGAATCAGATCCCCGGCGTGTAGAAGACGCTTTTGATCTTATCGAGAGGGGAATGAATATTCTGGAAAGGATAAGGCACAATTCCTGATCTTATCCTTTATATTCGCTACAAACCACTTCTCTAATACGTGCAGCGGTTTTAGGACCAATGAGTTTCACTTCCCTGAGTTCTTCTTCGCAAGCTTTCATTACAGCCTCAACAGACCCGAAATGTTCAAGCAGGTTGCGTGCTGCTTGTGGTCCAATCTGGGGTATTGCGGATACAATATATTCCTGCTGCTTTGAAATGATTGGAGCAGCTTTTTTCCCGTGGGGATTGATAGGTTTTTTTTCCTTTCCCTGCTGTCTTTTAGCTATCTGGAGTATGAGAGCTGCTGTTTCCTCTGCGTCTCTGGTATGGAGAATAGTTGTTTCAAAATCCATTGATATTGATAACATTGCACCGTAAATGGAAGATGGATTGATACGTCGGGCATTGAATAGTCCTTCTCCTTCGATAATCAGGATAGTTTTTTCATATGTGCGTGTCAGGTTTGAAATCTGCTCAAAGAGCTTCCCCTCAATAAGTGAATTCACGAAATCCCCGGTTTCCTTTCTCTCGATAGCGACATTCTCACTGACGATATAATCTCCCACTTCGAGGGTTTTTACACTAAGGGATGCACCTGCTTTTTGTAGATTGCGTGTTACAGTACTGCGTATCTCTCTTTGATCTGCCACGACTTCCGGTCCGTTTTCATCTTCAGGCCCCACGCGGTTGTCGAAATCTTCAAGACTGCGCTGCTTTTCTTTAATGAAAGGATTTTCGTGTTCATCTGTGGATAGTGTTTCCTGGAGTTGTCTGATATTTCCCTGCATCTTCTTTTCCCGGTTTGCACTGCTCCAGTAGTAACCTTCGTCCCGTGTCCCCTTTGTTACCAGAACTACAACCCTGCCGGCATGTTTGCGGCCGGTTCTCCCTTTTCTCTGGATACTGCGTATTTCCGAAGGAATTGGTTCATAAAAAACAACCAGGTCTGTTGCAGGTATATCCAGTCCCTCTTCAGCAACGGAAGTTGCAACAAGTACATTGAAGTTTCCCTGTTTGAAATGATCGATAATTTCGACCTGTTGTTTCTGGGTCAGGCCTTTGTCTCTGTATTTTGAACTCTGGCCTACAAATTTCACCGGATTTATATCTTCAATATTTGATAGTGCATCTGTTACCATTTCTGCGGTATCCCTGAAATTGGTAAAAACGATCACTCTTGAATCTGGATTGGAGGTTAATTGTTCTTTTACAATGTTACACACGGTCTCAAGTTTGGGATGCTCTGCACCGCACTCTTTAATACGATAGGATAATTGCCTCATGAACAGGTCTTCCATGAGTCTTTTAGAAGCTTTACTCGCTCCCTTTGTACAGGCTTCCCTCTCCAGGCGGTCCACATATTTGGCAAGAGCCCCTACTCCCTGGGTTTCAATAACTTCTATTGCATGGCCTGCTTTGAGGATTTCTGCCATGAGGGATATGGAACTGTATACAGAAGGATCAGGGTTTCCACTTCTGAGTTGGCCCTGCATTTTTCTCTGGAGTCCCAGTAGTTCCTTTTTTGATGTTTTTTTCCCGTAGGGCAGTCTGTATCCCAGTTCATCCAGTTTTTGGATTCTGTCTTCCAGGACTTTATCAAGCAAATCCTTGAGCCTTTGCATTTCATCGGGCAATTTTAAGTGAACCCATTCGACTTGTTTATGGTGGATATATGGGGTAACATCAGAATCGTCTTCTGTTTTGACTGCCACTTTTTCGATATGAAGGCTTTCGCAGACCTCTGCTATCTTTTCATCAGAGCTTCCCGGGCTTGCTGTAATTGCCAGACACAGGGGTTCTTTTGCCTGGTTGAAATATTCCTCTGCAATGTAGGTATATGAGTAGTTTCCAACAGCACGGTGTGCTTCATCGAATGTTATGTGGGCCACGTCCTGAAGACTGATCCTTTTTGTGAGCAGGTCGTTCTCGATGACCTGGGGCGTGGATACTATTACTCTGCCCTTTTCCCACATATTTTCCCTCTTTGCAGGAGGGAGATTTCCCGTAAATGTCATCACTTCTTCAGGTTCCAGGTTTAACATCTGGCTAAAAAAAGCTGCGTGTTGTTCGACCAGTGGTTTTGTGGGTGATAACATCACCACCTTTTTTCCCGTAGCCTCCAGTTTTGAAGCCATGACAAGCAGAGCTACTATTGTTTTGCCCAGCCCTGTGGGAAGGACTACCAGTGTAGAGGAAGATAGTGCTTTGCCTGCCAGGTCAAGCTGGTAGAGACGTTGTTCGACAGAATCGGTTTTAATCAGGGGATGTTGTATGTACTTTACCATATTACCCTTTACTTATCTTTAAAGGGGAAATAACAAACAATTTTTATTAATATCTTAGCAAAGCGGATTGAAAGTATTAGAGGGGGCTTCCCGCCTCCTCAAACACCATATTTCCACTGATTAATTTTTCCAGGTTTCCTTCAAGATCGCTTACATGGGTGCGAACCTGTTTCATGGTATCTCTTTCACGAATTGTAACGGTATCATCTTCAAGGGTGTCGTAGTCAATAGTTACCGAATATGGAGTACCTATTTCATCATTCCTTCGGTATCTTCTTCCGATGGTTCCCGAATCATCATAAGCCACCATCAATCCCATGTCCTTTAGGTTACTTACGATCTGCCTGCCTTTATTGACCAGTTCATCACTGTTTTTCATAAGTGGCAGGACTGCTACCTGGATTGGGGCGATTTCGCTTTTAAATTTGAGAAGAATGCGCTCCTCTTCCTTTTCTTCCTCAGCTGTAGGGGCCATTTCGGTTTCATAAGCATGTTCCAGTAATGTGTAGAATATCCTGTCGATTCCATAGGACGGTTCGATCACATGGGGCACCACAGTTTCCCCGCTTATTTTTTCTTCCACTTCTTCAGCTGAAACAACATCTTTTGGTACTGAAACTTCTTCGCCTTTGACTACTACTTTTATATCGTCATCTTTTTCGAGTTCTTCAGGCCCGAGTTGCTTGAGGGCTTCTGCAACATCCTTTGCTTTTTTCCTGAATAGGGGGCCTAGTTTTCCCATATCCGGTTTTACAGCAAATTTTTTCACCATTTTAGGTTCATCATATTCAATATAGACAGCCAGCTCATTTTTGCTCATATTTGTATGCGCATTCAGGTCATAGTCGGTCCTGTCAGCAATACCCACTGTTTCTATCCATCCAAAACGAGATGTCTTGATTTCGCCATCCCAGCAATCGATTGCATAATGTGCCATTTCATCTTTTTTATGCTGGCGGAATCTCAGTTTATCAGGAGATATACCAATACGTTTGAGGAAACGGTTGGTAAGAGCGATATGGTATGCAAGGAATTCATGGGCAATGATATTATTGTCAATTGCTTCCCGGATTGTCATTTCCTCCAGTTCCCCTCTTTCCTGGGCTTTATCGGAATAAAGTATTATCAGGTCATTCTCCACTGCAGTAATTTCTGGATGTGTTTTTTCTTGTGGATGGATGAATATTTCAGCTTCAGCCTGGGTAAATTCCCTGAGTCTTATGACACCCTGCCGCGGGGATATCTCATTACGATATGACTTACCGATCTGGGTTACACCAAAAGGCAGTTTTTCCCTGTAATAACGCGCCAGCCTCTGGAAATCAATGAAGATTCCCTGAGCGGTTTCCGGACGCAGGTATCCGGGTTTGCCATTGCCGGGTCCTATACTCGTCTCAAACATCAGATTAAATTCCTTGGCCTTTCCGAGTTTCCCCTCGCATTCCGGGCAGCAAATATCATATTTGCTGATCATCTCATCTACTTCTTCATTGGTCAATGCATCCGCAACCGCTACATAGTCTTCAATCAGGTGATCTGCCCGGAATGCCTCTCCACATTGTTCACACTCACACAGAGGGTCGGAGAAACCACCTACATGACCGGAAGCCACGAAAATGTCCTCAATGCCGATGGTGGGAGTTTCGATTTCCATGAAACCTTCCCGGACGACATATAATTGTCTCCAAATGTTTTCTATTCTGCGTTTCAGGGTACTTCCCAGGGGTCCGTAGTCATAGAATCCGGCAGTACCTCCATATAATTCAAAAGAGTTCCACAGGAATCCCCGTCTTTTTGCCAGTTCTATAACCTGCTCATATTTGTCCATAATTGAATCCTCGATAAATGGGATAATATATCTATGAAAGTGATCTCATTCTCCATATTTCCATGACATTTAATTCTATCGAACTATTTCAAAATTGCACTATAATTATGAACAGAACAATTAAAGCCCAGTAACATTTGCTCATTTATTGGGGATGTGTGACCTGTCTATAGAGGACTGTATATACACTATCATATACAAGACCATTTTCATATCGTACCACTACCTAACATATCTTCATTTGGCCATATCACTCACATGGTCTTGCTCTCATCTTTTCAAATATTATCTATTGAGGACTTCTTCTACAGATTCTCCCCCATGTACAATGCGGGATATTTTAGATACGGTAACAACCGGGTCTTCGGACTGGAATACATTTCTGCCGATTGCAACACCTCTGCCGCCTGCCTCCAGTGAATCATGTATCATTTGAAGGAGATCTTCTTCGGTTTCCATCTGGGGACCACCTGCTATAACAACAGGTACCGGGCAGCCTTCCACGACTTCTTTGAATGAATCAATATCTCCTGTGTAATTTGTTTTTACGATATCTGCTCCCAGCTCGGCACCCACTCTTGCAGCATGTTTCACATACTCTGCATCATGTTCTGATGCTACGCGGGGTCCTCTGGGGTACATCATTGCAAGAAGGGGAATTCCCCATTCATCACAGCCCTTTGCAATTCTACCAAGGTCCTGCAACATTTCTGCCTCATCATCTGCACCTATATTTATGTGGACTGATACTGCATCAGCGCCCACCTTTATGGCTTCCTCAATGGTGGTAACCAGTACCTTGTGGTTTGGATCAGGGCCAAGGGATGTTGAACCGGAAAGATGAATTATCAATCCCACGTCCTTTCCATATCCTCTGTGGCCATGTTTGGGAAGACCCATGTGCCCCAATACTGCGTTTGCACCACCTTCAGCGACTTTATTTACAGTAGTGGGCATATCTGTCAGTCCTCTTAGAGGCCCGGCCCCGACTCCGTGGTCCATTGGTATTATTATTGCGTTTTGTGTATTACGATCGAATATGCGTTCTATCCTTACGGATTTGCCAATTTCACTCATGTGTCCTCTCCTGTACATATATGCACATGTATTTTTTATAAAAAATTATTGTAAGCAGGTATTCTCATTCTGGTATTTACCATTGTATCCTTCATCCACTTCTGTGTGCAGAGTATAAAACACAAGTTGTATAAGACGCGCATTTTTTTGCAGTTTCAGGCCATCGGGGTTATATACAACAAGTAAACATTCGCTTCTGCCCCGGTATCCGGCATCCCATACAGCAGTTTCCAGAGTCGCTCCGGCACGTATCAGGCTTGACCTTGGTGTTGCAAGTGCTGCAATATTTTTGGGAATATTAACGATTTCGTTGAAGATAATTTTGTATATGCCCTTTTCAAGATCAATCCATTCCTCATAAAAATCAAGAGGTATACTTTCAGGAATTTGCCTTTTTGAATTATCAAAATCGATGGTACCCTCTCCATTTAGTCTGTGCACACTCTCAAGTGTAAGTTCGATACCATTGGGTTGCACCTGAAATTCTTCATCCACAAAACCTTCTACAAGAGGCTGCTCACCCTCCAGTAGTTTGTTAAGTTCTTTCCTTGATAGCATTGCCATATGTTATATACCTCTTTTTTGCATTTCTATTGTAAGACAGTCTTATATCATTCTGTTCCAATCTTCAGTAAGACACTTTGGAGGGGATATTTTATGTTAAACCTTATTTTTCAAACAATTCTGATAACTATTATACTTGTTTCAGTATATCTTGTTCGTAATAATAAAACTAAACTCCATTGTCGTATAATGGGTTTTGCTTTGTTTGCACAGCTTTTGTCGACAGTATTTTTTATGTACCCCGCTATGTCTGGTGTAAGATCTACTTATTACTTTAACACGTTTTTCAATATTGAACTGCTTTTCCATCATGGGTTGGGCCTTTTTATCCTTCTTTTGGGCCTTTATGTAGAATTACTTTTTATGGGCAGGGTCAAGGATATTCTCAATAGGTTAATTGCAATGAAACTCATAGCTGCATTATGGTTCCTTTCTTATCTGCTGGGGGTACACATCTATCTTGTGATGTACTATTGAATCTCAGGTTGCTTGGACTCTCTTCCAATAAACAACTGCAGACATCTTTTCAGGTGAATGAACCATAGAAACATTAAAATCATTTTAGGTTTATTGGATGCTCAGGTGAAACTAAAATGAGTTCAGAACTACCCCCACAGGTCCAGAACCAGCTGGCACAGTTGCAGCAGGTTCAACAACAGGCCCAGACACTTGCTATGCAAAAAAATCAGATCGAAAGTACACTGAAAGAAACGGAAAATGCTCTGGAAGAACTTGAACAGTTATCAGGAGATGCAGTTGTCTACAGGACTGTTGGGGATATGCAGATCCGTACGACCAAGGATGATGCTATCGAAAAGCTCAAAGAGAGAAATGAAACCCTTTCCCTGAGATTGCAGTCTATTTCTCGTCAGGAAGAACGCATATCCAAACGTTTCAACCAGCTTCAGGAACAAGTCAAACAGGCTATGGGTACCCAGGGCGGTTATCAGGCACAGTGAGCCTGACCTGCCTGCCAACTATCATTTGCCGGCACAATTGCGGGTAGTGATAGTAGAGGTTGAAATGAAAGTAGATGAAGAGGGATTCTACAACAAACTTCTTGACTACCATAATATCCTGTATCTATGTCATCGCAACGCTGACCCCGATGCTGTAAGCAGTGCCTTTGCTCTATCTGAAGCTATTGGAGGCAAAGTAGGGCTGGTTGATGGTTGCAATCGTGTTGCTTCTTTGCTGGTTGACAAACTTGAGATTGATGTTGTGGAAAACCCAAACCCCGAAGCCTACGATCTTACGGTTGTAGTAGATACTTCAACAATTGCACAGTTAAATGATATTGAATTATGTCACTATGGCGTGATTGATCACCACGCAACAACTGCTCTTACAGAGAATGCAGCATTTTATCTGCACCGCAATAAGACATCTGTTGCAGAAATAGTTTATGATGTACTGAAATGCATGGGTGCCCCTATTATGAACCGTACTGCTGTGGGGCTCATGACAGGGATAGTGACCGATACCGGGCATTTCAAACATGCAACAAGTGATACTTTCCGCACATTTTCTAATATTATTGAAAGTAGCGGTGTTGAATATGCGGAAGTACTGGAGCTGATGGCTTCCACTCCACAGGATGTGTCTATGCGTATTGCCATGCTAAAGACGGCCAATCGTGCGGAGATTGAAAGAGTGGAAAGTTGGCTTGTGGCTACCTCTCATGTAAGCTCTTTTGGAGGTTCTGCTTCTTCAATGCTGATCAATATAGGTGCTGATGTTGCATTTGTAGGTACGTTGAAAGAAAACTCTATCCGGGTTAGCGGAAGGGCAAAGAGAGATGCTGTAAATGCCGGAGTAAATCTGGGTCAGATCATGGAAGATGTGAGTGCTGATTACAATGGCACAGGTGGAGGACATGCAGGTGCTGCGGGTATCGATGTAGTTGCCGATATGGAAGAGATACTTTGGGCCTGCAAACAAAAGGTTATTGAAGTTCTCCGGAATAAGACGAATCCGTCTAGTTTATAAATCTTAATTTCAAATATTATATATAATGATGTACTTTGTACATGACAAAATATCTGTTATGTGATAACATGATCGAATACTGGAACCCACAGATTGAAAGAATGCCCCTTGATGAGCTGGAACAGATTCAGGAGGAGCGGTTGCGCCATCTTGTAGACTATGTCTATACTCACTCTCCTTTTTACAAAAAACGTTTTGATGAAGCCGGGGTGAAACCGGAAGATATCAGGACTCTGGAGGACCTGCAAAAGCTTCCGTTTACCTATAAACAGGACCTCAGGGACAATTATCCTAAAGGAATGTTTTGTGTACCTGATACACAGCTTGTACGCTATCATGTTTCTTCAGGTACCACTGGCAAACCTACTGTTGTGGGTTATACCAAAAATGACATTCATGAGTGGGCAAAGTCCCTGGGAAGAGCATTAACATCAATTGGTGTGGGCCGTGGGGATGTCCTTCAGGTAAGTTACGGCTACGGTCTTTTTACAGGTGGACTCGGACTGCATTATGGTGCTGAAGAAGTGGGTTCCACCGTCCTGCCGATTAGTGTTGGTAACACCGATAAACAGCTTGAACTGATGCAGGATCTTGGTACCACAACGCTTGCATGTACTCCTTCTTACTTCCTTTACATGGCAGAAGAAGCAAAGGATAAGGGTATTGATTTCCAGGAGGATACCGGCCTGAAAACCGGTATATTCGGAGCCGAACCCTGGACTGAGGAAATGCGCAAGCGTATGGAAGACGCTACAGGCATCAAGGCGTATGATGTGTTTGGTACCTCTGAACTCAGTGGGCCACTTTTTACTGAGTGTACTTGCCAGGATGGAATTCATATCTGGGGCGACCAGTTTATTGTGGAAATAATCGATCCTGAAACTGGAGATACTCTACCAGAAGGAGAAAGGGGAGAACTTGTAATAACCACTCTTACAAAAGAAGCCCTGCCTCTTATCCGATACAGGATAGGAGATTGTACAATTCTGAACAAGCAACCCTGTGAATGCGGGCGCACACATCCCAGAATAATGAGGGTGACCGGACGTGTGGATGATATGCTGATTATCCGTGGAATCAACGTATTCCCGGGACAGGTAGAATCCGTGCTTATGAAAATACCCGAAGTTGGAGAACATTTCATGATACATGTGGATCGTATCAATGAAATGGATACAATGAAAATACAGATTGAAATGAATGATGAAGCATTCAGTGACAAGGTCAATGACATAATCTCACTGGAGAAAAAAGTTGCCTCTGCTCTAAAGAGTGTGCTCAATCTTTCTGTTGGTGTCGAACTTGTAGAACATGGGACAATTCCGCGGTCTATTGGTAAATCCAAAAAGATAATTGATAATAGAAAGCTATAAAGAATTTCAGGATAATTTATAGACCATAACACCACAGGTTGATGATTCCATGGATGAGAAATTTATCAAACAAATATCACTCTTTGCAGAGAATAAGCCCGGCCACCTTGCAAATATTGCATCCAGCTTCAAAGAGGCATCCGTCAATATAAGGGCATTTACTATCGCTGAAGCAGGGGATTTCGGAATTATAAGGATGGTAGTAGACAAGCCGGAAAAAGCACATCGTGTATTGCATGATGCAGGTTTTACAGTTTCCGAAACAGATGTTCTGGGTATACAAATGGAAGATGTACCCGGCCAGCTTGCAACAATAGCAGAGGTACTTGGCAAAAAAGGTGTCAACATCGATTATGCTTACGCTTTTGTTACAAAAACAGAAAAAGCGTTTCTCATAATACGCGTTAATGATTTGAAAACCGCTGTTGAAACGCTTTATGAACAAGGAATTTCATTGCTGGATATGGGTGATGTGCAAAGCATCTAATCTTTCTTTTTTTTTGAAAAGTAAAACCACGGCTCCTATATATGACTCCTAATTCAACCTTACAGAGCAAGCTTGGGGGTTCGCATTCCACCATCATAGGTGGTAGACATGGCAACAAACTGCTCAAAATAATCAGTAATCATCCAGATGTCAAAAGAATAATCCCTTCAGTAATTACTGTTAAAGGAAAGAGTGCACCCGGGGGGAAGATAGATGTAAAACTTCTTCGTCCGGATAGTAGAGGCAATTTGAGGGCTCTCCTGACACATGGTACTTCTTCCCAGGAGGTAAGAATCGTTACAAGCGTTGGGAAAGAAGAAGAAGGGGAAAGAATAATGCAGGAAATAAATGCAATGTTTATGGAGTGATCCCGGGTATGTATCTGGGTATTGATCACGGCACAAATGCAATGCGTTTTGCAGCTCTTGATAAACATGGAAAATCCTTCTATTTTGAAGTTCCCCGAACAGACATGAAAGAAATGGAAGACAGTCAAATTCTTGAATTAATCCAAAAGCAATTCAATATCAATATCAAACAGATTGAAATGATTGCCCTGACTTATTCTATGGGAGATGGAATTGTCAATATTATGGATATACAGGATGTCCACAATCGTGGAGTAAGAAGTATTGAAGGAGTCGGTAAAAAGACCGGTGCGGGAACTCTGGTGTTTGATACTATCAAGAAGACACAAATCCCCGCAGTTGTAATACCCGGGATACATTCACAAAGCCATACTGATTCTCGAATGAACGTATTTTCTCATTCCACAAGCCCTGAAAAACTTGGAATTGCCTATGATGCATTATCCAGGGGTATTAATAATTTCATTGTATCAGATATCAGTTCAAATACTGTAACTCTGGCTGTTGCAAACGGGGCGGTTGTAGGTGCCCTTGATGCCTGTATTTTCGCACCCGGTACCGTACACGGCCCTCTTGATCTTGAATCAATAAGGCAGATTGATGCCGGGAAGTGTGGTGCAAATGAGGCTTTCATGAACAGTGGTGTGCTGAAAAATACATCTTATAAAAACACTGCAGATTTGCTTGATGGATTAAAAGATAATGAAGATCAGGCAAAATTAGCAATTGATACTCTTGCTCTTTTTGCATCCATGGAAATAGAAGCCATGAAAGTTTTGCTAAAGGATTATTCAACATGTGATCGTCTTTTTCTTGCAGGTTCTATGGCAGAAGTGGATCCTCTTGTGGAAAAAATACATCACTATCTGGATATGAAACCCTGGATTCTGGGAAAATGGAGTGCAGCTACTGGATGTGCCCGAATGGCCAGGGATATTGCAAAAGGCAAAAAGCAAATCCTGGGTATCGAAGTTAGTATCTGAATTTCAATTGGAATACAGATCTCTCCTACGGTCATTCAGTACAGGTATTTTACTGGATAGTTCTTTGGCAAGTGAGAGGTCGATGTCTGCTATGATTATGCATTCATCGCGGCCGGAATCTGCAAGAGTATTCCCCAGGGCATCAATAATCATGGAACTTCCAGGGAACGATTTGGTAGGGTCTTTTCCTGTGCGGTTACACATCACATGAGGAATCTGGTTTTCCACTGCCCTGGCAGGACCCAGGATTCTCCAGTGATTGCCCCGCGGATCCGGAAATTGGGCAATAGTCACCAGTAAGTCGGCTCCTTCAAGCACAAGTTTGCGTGCCACTTCAGGAAACCTTATCTCGTAGCATATTTCCAATCCGATACATATATTCTCAAGTTTTATGGGCTGAATGGAATCACCCGGGGTAAAGTGACCTTTTTCTTCCCCGAAGGGGTGAATTTTGTGATAGGTTCCCCGAATTATACCGCTTTCAATACAGAACCCAAGATTGGCATAGGGTTTGGTTTTAGCATCCAGTTCTTCCACTATTGAACCGATAAGGATGCATTTATTTTTTTTTGAAAAATCCGCAAGTTGTCCTACTGTGGGGTAGGGGGACTTTTCAGCCAGTTTATCCATCTGTTCATAACAGAAACCTGTGGAAAACACTTCCGGGAATACAATTATTTCAGCACCCATGGCAAGGCCCCGATTAGCCATAGCGAGGGCTTTTTCAATGTTTGTTTTCTTATTACAATGCTCAATGTCCATCTGGATACAGGCAACTTTTACCATAGAGTATCTCCTCAGTATTTGGGACATGTACCTTTTGCAAGTATTATGGATATTCCTTTTTTTTCCATTTTTTCCATCAGAAGGGCCTGCAATTCTCTTTCTTTGATTTTTTCTGCAAAATCTACCACTTCAATGTCATCATGAAGTGCTTCAAGAACATGAGTAAGGTCCGCTACATCCTGTCCTCCCGTCATAGCTGCAACATCGTTCTGCAGGATAATAACCAGCAGGTCAAAACCGTTGGATTTTGCATTGATCAATCCCTGCATTCCTGTATGTGCCAGACCAAAATCCCCGATGACTGCAATACCTTTTCCTTTGAAACCACAGGCGACCGATATGGCAGAGCCAAGTGCAAAACCTGTATCCACGGCCTGAAGAGGTGCAGAAGTACTTAATATGGAACAACCCATGTCCCCTGCAATTGGTTTATCTATTGTACCAAGCACTCTGTAGAGAGACAGATAGGGGCATGTATCACAGATAGAACGTGGCCCTCTCTCTTTAATAGTCTCTGGTTTAACCACTTTATCCATATGTGTTTTTTTGATATTTTCAAGAGCATGCAGTATATGTTCTTTTTCTATTTTACCATGGGGTATATGTCCTGTGGATTTGCCCTTTATGGTGTCTTCGATTGAAATATGAGATTCTATGTAATCTTCTGTTTCCTCAACCACAAGCACATATTCATGGTGATCAATAAATCTTTTCAATTTTTTAATTGGCAGTGGATAAACCATGTCCAGAGCCAGATGTGAAATCCGGGAATTGCTTTCTTCAATGAATTTTTCCACAAGGCAGGCAGGATAACCTGAGGAAATAATGCCTGTTTTTGTTGTATCGATATGACACAGACAATCCTGTGATTGGGAATAATCTCCCATTAAAGGGTATGACATTGAATGGAAACGCTGATGCTTCCCCTTCATGGTGTAGTCCCATACAGACCTGTCAAATTCAGGTGGTACCGACCCTTTTGGTCGCAATAAAGCACTTTCACAAAACGATTCCAGAAGACGGGAAGTTACTCTGACTATAACGGGAATACTTGCCTTTTCCGAAAGTTCGATTGCTTCTTTCAGTGAATCAAACAACTTTTCAGGAGTTGCAGGATCAAAGACAGGTACTTCGGCCAGGGGTCCGAAATAGCGTGAGTCCTGTTCATTCTGGGAGGCTTTTGCGCCGGGGTCATCCCCTGCGATTATCACTAAACCTGCGCCTATTGTATGGGTGGCGGATGTAACCAGAGGGTCACAGAGTACATTCATGCCCACATGTTTTGTCAGGACAAAAGACCTGCGTCCGGCAACCGAGGCCCCCAGGGCAGTTTCAAGAGCCACTTTTTCATTAATCATCCAGAAAGTATTGTCTGCCCAAAAATCATCATTTCTGAATAGATTCACAATCGAAGTAACAGGATAGCCGGCAACCGCACTGACCAGCTTAACTTCCAGCAGGCCGGCAGCCTTTAATATCACATCTTTGCCGCTTATTTGACGCTCATTCATGGGAGTTCAGCATCCATTATTACCGAATCATCCGGTCTGGCAAACCAGGGTAGGGCAGCAAGGGCACCTATTACGCCTTTACCATCAATCCAGACATCCACACCATGATTTTCAGCATACTCCATTGCAAACTCATAGGTCAGCTCAGCAGACCTGCACAATCTGCTGTATTCCTTAATGCTGGAAGCATTAAAGGAGTCGAGGACAACCATTCCCGTATCCTTTGATACACTGTACTTTTCCAGTGCACTGCGGATATTTTCAAGGAGTGCATTCTGTGCCCTTTCATTCACACATCCAAATTCCAGGACTGTTGAAACACAGTTCTGGGTTTTTGCCGATACAGGGAAAAGTTGCACCAGGGAGTGGGAGAGGTACACACTTTCCACACAATCCAGTTCTTTTGCGATGTTGTGGGTCAGACACCAGGTAGCACCTGTTTCTTTGTTGTCAGTATCATCAATTCCCACGAGTACACGCTTGCGTTTTGGGACAATGATGGTACCTTTTGCCGCCTTCCCACCTCCAGAGGGAGTAGTTTCTGAGTGTAGGACCCCGGCTGCCTGTGCACGACAACGCGTGGCACCGACGCCTCCCCCACCCAGTCCGGCATAGGTAATTGCAACCTCATTATCTTTGATTTCCACCGCTTCAATACCTGCAGCGGCAGACGATGGCTTTAGTTCAAGGGGTACATTACCGGTTTTTACAAGATAGCGAGTCATATTTCCCAGTGTCCTTACCTGCCGGACAATAGGGGAGTGGGAATAATGGTGCCTGGCCCATGCAGCACCACCATAACAATTACTATGTTCAATTATCTCCGCACATTCATCCGTTTCATCACATATGGCATAGATTGCCCTGTAAGGGATGGAGTATGGTTCATCAAGTTCTATCTCTTTCATTCGGCTGGATAATTGTCGGAAAATGCTTTAAATCTTTTGTCAGGAAATATATCCTTCATCCTTCAAACTCACAAATTTTCCTTCCCCGATTATCACATGATCCAGTACATCAATTCCGAGTATTTTCCCTCCGTCTACGAGTTTACGGGTAATATTTATATCTTCCCTGCTTGGTGTGGGATCTCCCGATGGATGATTGTGTGTAAGAATTACAGAGGCTGCTGATTCCAGAAGGGCTGATTTGAATACCTCCCTTGGATGAACAATATTGGCATTGAGGCTGCCTATTGATACCACATCTTCCCGTAGGACCTGATTTTTGGTGTCAAGGTGAAGGGTTGTAAGATGTTCTTTTTTCTGGCACCTCAACTGGGGATACAGGAGTTTGTACACATCATCCGGGGAACGGATACGTGGCAGTGGCTCATCTGAATGTTTCTCAAGCCTGCGAGCCAGTTCGAATATAGCAGAGATCTGGGAAGCCTTTGCAATCCCTACTCCATGGATTTCGGTCAGCTTTGTGATATTGGCCTGACTTAAATTTTTGATAGAATAATTTGCAAAAATACGACTGCACAGGTTGATCACATTTTCCTTTGCAGTTCCGGTTCGCAGGATTATTGCAAGCAATTCCGTATTGGAAAGGTTCGAAGGTCCATATTTTGCAATTCTCTCCCTTGGCCTTTCTTCCTGGGGCATATCCTGTACCCTTAATTTCTGCTCATCCATACATTGAGTAAATAATCCTCTTATATATAAATAATACGTAATATTTCTTAATTATCAAATTATGTCAGTCTATCCAATGCCTACTTATATTTATAATTCCATGCCATAATTATGAAAGCCGTAGCTGTTATTGGTTACAAAAATACCGGCAAGACAACTTTTGTTTGCAGGCTGGTGGAAAAACTTGCTTTGAAAGGTAAAGTTGGTACTGTCAAAATCATGCATGATCATCGCTTTGATTCCCCAAAAAAAGATACGGGTAAACATTTTGATTCTGGCGCTGAAAACGTGACTGCAGTCTCAGAGGAAGGTATGGTTTCTATTCAGCGTGGGGCAGGCCTGGATGAAGCTCTTGAAGTCCTTGCTGACAGGGGGATGGATTACGCTGTCGTGGAAGGCGCTACAAATAGTGATTTGCCCAAAATAATGCTGGGAGAGATGGATGAGGAAGCAGGGAATGTTGTACTCAGGCTTGCTCCTTGTTCGGACTGGGATATGGACGAAGTTGCAGGAATTGTACAGCAAACATCGGAATTCGTAACCCTGAACAGTATGATTGACAGAATACGTCATATGCCTGAATTTCCTCTGACTGGAAGTATCGGTACTTTCACCGGTGTGGTAAGAGGGGAGACAGATGATATCAGCACAAAAATGCTCGAATTTGAAAAATATGAGAGTGTTGCTGATGAACGTATAGAAAAGATATGTAATGACCTCAAACAAAGAGAAGGAATTATCGAAGTGTTAATCCATCACAAAAGTGGCCGACTAATGCGGGGAGAGGATATTGTGTATATTGCTGTAGCATCGGCCCACAGACAGGAGTTATTTAAAGCCCTGAGTGATGCGATTGAAAGAGTAAAGTCAGAGGTGCCCATATGGAAAAAAGAAGTTACCATGGAAGGTGATTTCTGGGTACATGATCACGCATAAGTAAGCAGTCTCTTAAATTCTCGACTTTTGAATCGGCAGGGTACTCTGGCCATGGGGCATGAAATGGATTCTCACGGCCGGATTTTTTGCAATGATTGAATCAATCGCCTGCTGGATGTCTGGTACAGGCTTGAAAAACACGTCCTGTACATCCTTTTCAGGCATTTCTGAATACATGAGCAAATCATGTTTCATTGCAAGCTGTGCTATAAATGCCGCTTTATGTCCCCCAAACTCAAAATTTGAGTTGAATTTTTCAATTGTTTCCACAGGACAACTGCATTGTCGGCTCCAGCGCTCAAATATTTCATGACCAAACCCTTCCCTGCATGGGGCTGCAAGCAGGATGGTGCCTCCGTCAATAACTGCCATTTTTGCATTGTCCAGCGGTTTGTAGGCCTGATAGAGGTTCATCCCTTTTGAGACATCGGTTGCTGTAATGACTACATCTGCAGGTTCCACTTCCACCTTGTACATTTTATCCACACATTCAACTCCTTTTCGGTGGGCAGCTATAATATTACCGGCTACAGCCCTGACGATTTCCTTTTTGCTGTTGAGGACCACATTGAGTAAAAAATCCGGGCCGAATATTTGAGCCGCTTCCTCCATATCCTGTCTTACAGGACTGTCGATATTGCCGGTAGTTGCCTCTTCAATAGTCATCATCTTATGGTTTGTAATAACAGAATTATTGGAACTCACCCCGGGAAGGATTGCTTTTGCACCTCCACTGTAACCTGCATAATAATGGAATTCAATATTACCGGTACACACTACTATATCAGACTCATAAACTTCTTTGGATATTTCTACCGGAGTCCCTCTGGAAGTTGTTCCCACCTTTACACAATTCTCTTTATTATGTTCAACAAATCTGACGTTTCCATAAAGAGGGCCCAGTATTTTTTTAATCTCTTCTTCAGTTTGCTGGCGATGAAGTCCCAGAGCACAGACCACCGTTACATTTTCTTCGGTACATCCTCCGGATTTCAATTCTTCAAGAAGTGTTGGGAGCATTGTTGCAGAGGGGGATGGACGGGTAATATCACTGACTATGATGGCTACATTGGAATTCGGTGTTACGATTTCTGAAAGTTTTTTGCTATTTACCGGATTTGCAAGGGCATTTTTAACAAGTTCCTCAGGGGTAGATTCTACTTCCATTTCACAGGGCATCAGGATATCACCCATATTGGAATCCGGAATGTTGACATCAATACTTTCGTTGCCATAGGGTACAGTGATTACGGTCATTGTGTCGGTCCTCATTTATTTGCAATGAAGACAAAAGTCGCATGTGACGGTAAAACGGAGGGGATGGATATTACTCAGAATAGACCGACTTTTGTCAGGTTGAGGTTTTGAATCGATAAGATATAAATTTATCTTCACATATGAGACATTAAGTACAAGGATGACAGGATGAAATATGGAATTATAATACACGGCCCGGAAATAATAGACAGTGGCTGGGCAGGGAAAATAATACAACTTCTTTCAGCAAGAGCAGATGTGTATGCCGTAGCCGCCGGGACTATGTGTAAACTGGCCGTGCTGGATTCCTTTCTTGAAGATTTAATCGACATCTGGAGTTTGAGCAAACCCAGTGAGGCGATTACTGAACTTGCAAAAGAATGTGACTGTGTATTCCTGCTAAATCATGGAAAAACCATTGAAAGCGGGACTGTTTTTGGGAATATGGTGGCGGATAGAGTGGATATTGAAGTCCCCCTTGTACATGTTGAAAGACCCGGGAATTTGGATGGGAAAGTTATTCACAGGGGACAAAATGTAAACTCCGATGTATACTGGCTATGCAGGAAATTGGGTATGCCACTGGTGTACCCTGAAATTGCAAGGCAACCATCTATCAGAAAAAACGATAATAAAACGATACGTATGATTTCAGGGGTCCTGCCCGGAGAATCCATAATGGTCAACGGCCTTGTAATCGGTTACGCCAATACTGAGGATGTGGAATTAATATTTGAGGATGGGATTATTATTGCTATCAAGGGCGGACAATTGAAAAAACATGGTGTGGAAAAACTTGCTTCATACATCGGTAAGATTGACCCTGAAAATGCGTGGATAAAAAGTGGAAATTTACGCCGCACTCCTGTTCTGGAATCAATGAACAGGGAAAGAATTGATGTTCATAAGCACCAGTTATGTAGGGCCGTAATTATTAACCATGAAGCGGAAAGGACATTCGAACTTGCAAGAAAAGCGGACCTAGCAATTTCAGTTGGGGATGACACAACGGCTATTGCAGGAAGCATCCTGAAACGTCTGGAAATACCATTGATAGGAATTACTGATGGGGACAGGGATAATGTGCTTGTTGATGCTGAATATTGCGAAGGTTCTACGATAATACAGGTTGAAAGAGGTTGTGACGATATAGTGGGAGAACAAATAAAGGATTCATTCTTTCCTACATCCCTCCCCGAATTTCCCTCTAAATCTTATCTGGAAGAACAGATTCTTGATCTGGCAAAATTTCACATAAGGCATGTGATCTTCTATCCAATTGAATCTAATTATTAATCTGTATCCCTCCAGGTATTTCCAGATAGTTACATACACTTATTACTGAAGATATTTTATTTTTATTAGGGAGTTTTGGAATTGCCAGCTTGAAATGATGTGAAGCCGGCGTATAAAATGCCCTTTACAGGTGATATAATGGTGAGGGTTGAAAAAGACACAGTAGGTATTAAGGCACTCAGAGAGCAAATTGAAAAGAACAAAGAAAAGTAAAAGTTAAGGGATAATTCAATCCCTTTTCTTTGCTATCCAGAACATAAACATCAGGCCAAAGACTGCAACAATTGCTTCAAATCCGGGTTGCTCAACAGGCTCTTCAGTTTCAGTTACAGAATTGAATAATTTTTCTGATTTGTCCAGATATTCATTGGCCTTTTCCATGTTGTGAATGCCAAGACATCCGTCCTCTTCAACAAAATGCATGTAAAAGACTGCATTGTTGTAGTCTTCAAGTTTTGTCTCATAGGAAGCCGTACCATTGAGATTTTCCAGAGCAACACTGGCATTGTTCTGTACACTTTTAAGTTCTTCAATCCTTTGCGCAATCAAATCCTGTCTTGTTTCAATAACTTCTGCAAATTCTTCATCATGGCAATCATAACATTCCCCGGATGATTCCAAACTGAATAGCAGTTCGGGTTCATAATCGAAGGTATGCCCGGCTATTTCATGTGTGGTGTCATTATACTCCCTTGAAGCCATATGACAATCCAAACACCCGACCTCAGGGTGGTTGCCTGTGTTATAGATGGAATCGTTATACATCTCCCAGTTGGGATGGTGGATTTCCGTAGTCATGCCATCTGCCGTGGCACCCATGCCGTTATGACAATTCCCACAAAGAAGAGCCCCCTCTATACGGTATTCAGCGGAATGTGGTTCATGGCAGGCTACACAGGTAACACGCCATTCTTCTACATCTTCAGGTTGTGGAACTTCATCCAGGTTCAGACCATCGATACTTTCATCTTCCAGAGAAACAATGGCACCATCGGTGCTTTTGAATGAGACTCAGGAATTATCCCTTTCAAGAATGAAGGTTTCCGCCACATCAGTGGGTTCGGAATGACTTGCCATCGATTCCATATCAAATTTTTTGTAGGAATACTCATCCCATTCATCAATAATAGGATGATGTGAATCCGTATGGCAGTTGCCACACATCCCGGCGGAAAGATTCACTTTTGGTATATGGCTGGACGGATTGTCAATATGTGAATCATAACCTGTTTCAGGAGGCCGATGGCAGACTTCACACGTAATTGGCTCAATAGTTGTCTCCACATCTTCTCTTCCCTATGTTTCCTTTATTGAGGATTCAACGTGGCATTCCGTGCAACTTTCAATGTCAACAACCGACCCTCCTGCCGCTTTCAGGGAATCCGCGTGTGCCGAAGAATTTCATATAATGTATTGTTCATTGTGACATTGCTTGCATGTCTCCGGTTGCCAGGCCCCTGTCATGCCTGCTGATAAGAATAACAAAGTTAGTGCTACAATTACAATTTTGATCAACTAATACCCCCACGTTAATCTTTTGATAAGATTAGCTATGATTGTATTTAGTATAATCGGGTAAAAAAGTATTCTATTTGTTGCGATTTTAGTATTGGTGTGGAGCTTTTGGGATTCCACTCCTTATTGTAGATTTTTATCATCGGGGCTTAAGGGAAGGTTGAATCCGAATATACTGTATTTGCCGTATTGACTTTCTACCCACACATTTCCGCCATGTAATTCAATCAGTTGCAACAAAGGCACTCCATTATTCATAATCTCGCTGGACGAAGATTTTGATGGTGAAATAGAAGTTATACAACCAACTACCAAATCTGCCCTCGAGACAAGAGTAGATAATCTGAAAAATAAGTTTAACAATCTTGAAAAATCAACATCAGAAGACGATAAAAAGTCTGGTGGGCCCGCTGAGATTCGAACTCAGGATCCTCGCCGTGTAAAGAAGGACGTTGGTAGCGATTCGCGAGTACATCTCCTCGAATGTCAAGGCGAAAATCAACCGACTGCTGGAGGAAAACTGCAACCGGTTTTACTAAATGATGTATGGGCCAACCATAAAGAATCATTTAAGAATTGGTTATATGCAAGATCCATATCTGAAAGAACCAAAAATGATTATTACAACTCTCTGACAAGATTCTTTGACACCACAGTTGTGCATAAGCCACAGGAATTCCGATCACAACAACTTAATGATAAAGCAACGCGTGGACTTCGTAATCTGTTGAACTATTTAGAGGAAGAGGATATCGATGATGTAGCTGAATACAGCATCGAAAAGTGGAGGCGTTTTATCAAAATCAATCAGTCTGGTGTCGTTGAGATTTATGTCACAGATGAGGAGGTACAGGAAGCATATAATGCATGTGAAGAGGAAATTAAGCCCATATTCAAATTACTTATGTACTCAGGTAATCGACTCAGTCACATATATGCCATGCTAGAAAACTTTGATGAGGCTAACATAGTAGTTGATGGGGAAATTGCTCATTATCCCACCTCATCATTTTCAAGTGGAACAAAAAGAACTTTCCAGATATTTTTCCCTACATATTTTATCTCTGAACTCAAAAGCATCAATAGTCTAAAGTCATACAGTTCATTGGTAAAACTTACAAAGCATAATCGTGTATCTCCAAAGACTATCCGAAAATGGCATTTGAATTTTATGATAAAAGAAGGGGTCACAGAAAGCATAGCTGATTTCATCCAGGGCCGTGCACCTACTACTGTTGGCAGTGCGCATTACTTGAATAAGGTTCAGCAATCGAAAGAGGAGTATAGGAAAATAGTGAGTAAGTTTTTGATATAATTCAAATCAAATTAGAATATTTAAGAATCCATACAAATAAGAACAAAAATACTATTTTGTCTTATTGATGTTGGATACTTGTTTACTTGGAGGCTTCAATTTGGAAAATGAAGACAAGATAAAGGAGCTAAATAATGCTTTTCATAGAAATTCTGGCCAAATATTAGGAATGGCATTACATATAGAAACGCAGTTGGACTACTTTATAGCTAACTACTTTGCAAATCCCCAAAGCTACAGAACTTTTGTTTTAAAGGATTTAATTATATTTGATATGGCTTTTGGAAGAAAAACAAAGATTTTTGTAGACATTTGTAAGACAGAAAAAATAGATGAAAATTGGCTAAAAGAGATTCGTGAAGCCATTGGGTTTGTACAAAGAATTAGGAATAGAGTGGCACATGATCAAGCAACTTTTTATCAGCAGGAAGAAAAAATTGTACTCCAAAAGAAAAAAAGTGTTACTTACAAGAAAGATGAATTAGAAATCACAGATGCTTTAGTTGATAAAGTAGATAAAAATAGATTATTTTGTTTACAAGAAATTAGTAAAATTGCCATTAAGATATCTGAACTTGAAAAAGAGAATCTTGGTTGCTAATTAAGAGGTTTGTGTAAAATCTTAAATTGAATGCTCCTGCTGTGAGGAAGGGGGAATTTACTAAAAAAGGTTATTACAAAAATCATATATACCTCTGTGAGAATGTTCAAAAAGTATGGAAAAAAAGAGAAACACTTATTTTATTAAAATATTAATATTTTTATATATTGTTGGACTTGTACTATATTTATACTATTCATTGTCAGGTTCATTCTCTTTATCAATAGATACAAACACTCTTCTGCTTCAACTAATAGTTCATTACTTATACGGTTTTTTCTTTTTTATCGGGCTTGTCTCAATTTTAAGGAAATATGAAAATTTGCATAATTATGGTTTGTTTTTAGCACCATTGATACCAGTAATATTTTATTTTAATAATATATTGCAAAAAAATGAAATTGGATTGGAAAATTTCAGTGTGTATTTAAATGTTATTTTAAACCAATATTTACCAATATCTATTTTCTTGTATATCCTCCTCTTTGTATTTACTAAATTTTATATGGATTTTTTGTCAGAGAATTTAATAAGATATATTAGCGGAAAGCGAATTAGAGGAAGCTTATTTGGTGAATACTCATTTATTAAAGTATATGATTAGTTTGATGATTTTGGCAATAACCGAAGATTTCTAAATAATATAATAACCAAATTTTTGGGTTACGAATTTTTAGAATCTCGATATATAAAATACAATAATCAAAAACACAAGGTTTTTTGTTATACACGATATGAGTCAATAGGTTTAAAAAAACATTTACATCACTTGCTATTAACACCTCTTACATGCGTCGATGCAAGGTATTTAGAAGATTATGAAGATGAAGATGAATTAAAACTGATTAACTTTGATAGTCCTAGATTGGAAGAAGACTTTGCTATTGCATCCTATTCTTTTTATGATGGTTTTATAATATATCAATTCTCAGAGACGGGAGATGAAATTCAAGTAAATCCATATACTGAAGTATACCAATCATTAAAATCATTTTATCAAACTAACGAAGAAAATACATTTGTTTTTGATTATGACGAAAGGAATATAGAAACTCCTAGATTATTTAAGACCTATACTAATTTAACTGAACGTTATATATTTGAAAAATATTGCATGTTACCAGATAAAATATTAAATTATTTTAAAGGAATATTTGAAATAAAATATGGTAAAATAATTTTATTCGTAGTTTTAACCGCAATATTGGTTTATGTTGTAATTGGCATTCTTCGAAATTATCTGGATTCAGCAACAATTTCTTTACTCCTTACTATTCCAGCAGCGATGTATTATTCGTGGAATCTATATGAAAAATATAAAAATTCAAGGAATAACTGAAGTTTAAATATATTATACAGCACTCTTATATATTTTATATAAATTCTGTTTTTTTGCCTGCCTGTATCACCATAATTGATTGAGAGGACTATAATTTGAACAACATAAAACAGAACGACGTTTGAAATAGGCAATTATCAACTTCTGAGAATTATGTGCCCATAAACCCCGCCTCATTCAGGCGAATTTAGGTATACGGATAATTAATAAATATATAAGGCTATGCTGGTGCAGGTGTGCAGGATTATTTAGAACCTTAATGCTAAAGGTCAAATGCTTATAAACTGTAATGTAAATTCCCCATCTGGTTTAATATGGTATTCAATCTCTTTTTTACCTTCCTTGTATGGCCTCTGTTCTACCAAACCCCATTCTATTAAGCTTTGAATCAGTGAATAAAAACCCCATAAGAAATAGATTTTTTAGTTTTTCCAGACTTTGTACATGGTAAATTATCTGAGAGAGGCTCAAATGAAATTATATTTTGGGTGGGTACAGGGTTAAGACATGCCAAGTTTCTATGTACATCTTTCTGGTCGAGATGTAGATGATGCTATCCTGAAAGCAAATGGAATAATAACTGAAGACCAGAATTCTAGAAATCCGAATGAAACGGCCTGTTCAAACGTTGACATTTCAACAATCATGGAGTCGAAAATCAGCAAACTTATAGATGAAAGGGTTAAACAGATTTTCGAGCCTTAAATCGATGACTCTAATAATCAATACACTAGATATTTAGTTTAAAATGAAGAATAATCTCCCAAATATGCAATATAACCCTACAAGAAGATGTATTATTGCATCAAATGTCAATAACTACCTCTTTTCAACATTTCTTTCAGCATTTTAAAGTGAATTGGATCATATTTTATTTCATAACTCGAATTGAAATCTGTAAAAAGTACTTTATTGTCTTTGGGATCATCAAGATTTTTGAACTTAATATTTCCGTGCTTTATTAATGCTGCGTGGTTTGGACATAAGCATAAATAATTTGCAGGATGCCGAATTCCACCATTTCTTTTTTCAAGTAAACTAGCAGTTATACAATAATTATGTTTATTTTTGGTTCTAAAGGTAAAACCGCATATTTGGCACTTTCCTTTATAGTTATCCTTTACTTTAAATTTCGAAAATTGATTATCAGCTAATTTTTCCATATTGTAATTATATGCTCTTCTACTATTGTCATATTGAATTGATTCAATTTCATTTTCAAATTCACGATGAACGTTTCCATTAAATTTTCTTTCTTCTTCTATTGTCATTGGCTCTAAATTTTCGTCAATGGCATAGAAATGTATATTATCCTCTGTATCTTTGCCATTATATTGTTTCTCGATTGCTTGCTTAAAATTCATATCTTTGGTAGGTGTTCTTGTTCTACCTTTATCTTTGTCTGTGTATGATGATTTTTTGGAGTCAGATTTGTTTTCAAAAGATTCTTTCATTTCCATGTCTTCATTTGAATCTTTTGTATGCAACTCTTCTTTATCGGAATGAGAACAATTTTCAGAAAAGTTATCTTTGTCCCCATCATCAAAAAATGTTCTATTTTTAAATTTATTTGGAGATTCCGTTATGTCTTCGTTCGATTGATTTTCTGAGGAATATTCAATATTATTCAAAGGAGATTCAGAGATCATATCGTCTTCATCCTTTTCCTCATCTTCTTTTTCTAGTATATTTTCTATGTTTTTCTGGTTGATTAAATTAGTATTTTCAATTTCATCTACTGTAGGATAATTAGCTCCATCCAAAATATTGTGCATTTCTTCTAATGAATTTTTTTGCAATAATAATTTTGCAGTGTTAATAAAATTATTGTCAAGGTTGGGGTGCAATGTTTCAGACAATTCTGATGCTATGCCATCTGATATTTCCTCAATAGAACCCCTTACATAAATTTCATTTATAGTACCTTCATCAGTTTCCATATAACAACAAATAGCATTATCATCCTTTGTTTTATACTTTATATCATCAACAAAAATATACGTAGAGATTTGTAAATTATCATAGTTATATA
>Ga0208153_100085_pt1 | contig 39894 bp, 33 predicted proteins | sample Wag42014_10_18_FD_187331 | JGI IMG/M metagenome (GOLD analysis project Ga0208153, IMG submission 187331) | Deep subsurface shale carbon reservoir microbial communities from Ohio, USA - Utica-2 Time Series 2014_10_18 (SPAdes) (version 2) ... | reverse complement strand
CTCTTAATACTCCATTATCTCTTTTTCTTAAAAAAGGATAAGGTAGTGACTGAATATTCTGTAGATAGTATATGTTCTCAATAACTTAAATTTGACAATGCTTAAATATTTTTATGCAATGCTAGTGAAAAAAAATATAAAAATTGTGACTAGAATTGTTGAACAGGGAATAGCAGAAGGTTTAATAAGGAGTGAGAATCCCAATAATATGGCTTCTTTAATCCTATCAGTTTTATTTACGCCCCAGACAAAAGAAATATTAGATGATGACGAGGTTGTAGAAAATAAAGTAAATTTTATTTATGATTTTATAATGAATGGCATTAGTAGAAAGGAGCAATCTGATGAGTAAAAATAAGAAAGTTATCACCATAGTTTTAGCTGCTGTGCTTTTGCTTTCATCTTCTGCAGCTGTTGCAGCAGAAAATATTAATCTAAAAGAAGCGGTAAAAATTATGGCAGCAGAAAATAGGACTCTAGAAAATGCACGTAAAGATATTGAAAATGCAGAAAAGGACATCGAACTTGCTGTGAGATCATATTTTCCTACTCTTGACCTGCAGACTTCCTATACTAAATTAGATGAGGGACAGCAGAGCTTTGACTTTGAAACATTAAGTACTGTTGAAGGTCCTGATGAAAATTACAGTACTTCCCTATCCTTAACTCAACCAATCTGGCTGGGTGGCAGAGCTTCAATGCAGAAAGAAATTGCCAGTTACAGTCTGGAAATTGCCAGAGCCAGATATGAGCAGAGTTTAGAAGATCAGATTTTTTCTTTGATTCAGGCATATTATGGGGTTCTGCAGGCTCAGGGGATGGTTGAAATTCGCACAGAAGCTCTGGATATAGTAAATGAACATTTAAGAATAGTCAAAAATAATCTGGATGCCGGAATTGCGATCAGACGTGATTTACTGCAGAGTCAGATTGAACAGAGAAATGCAGAAGAGGAGCTGACAGCAGCCAGAAATGACCTGCAGATTGCCAGAAGACGTCTGGCACAGATTTTAACAACAGATAAAAGTTATAATCCGTCTCAGCCAGAGATTTCATTTGATCTTAATTTAGAACAGCAGCAGTTATTTCAGACTGCAGTCAGAAATGAACCCCAGCTGATGATTCTGGAGTTAAATAAAGAAATTGTAAAATTAAATCAAAAGCTTGAAGGACAGTATTATCGCCCCAGTGTTTCGCTCAATGGATCTTATGACTGGCAGGGACCGGAGTTTATGGATCAGAAAAGTTGGTCCATGACTATGGGAGTCAGTGTTCCCCTCTATGATGGAGGTAAGGGTGGTATAAATGCAGAAAAACAGGAAAACGAACTAGAAAAGATTGCTAATAATCGCCAGGATCTGCTGGAAAATTTAGATATTGAAGTTGAAAATTCTATTCTAACTGTTAAAGAAACTGAAGAAGCAATGGAATTAGAACAGCTTTCCCTGAAAAATGCCGCCGAAAATTTAGAAATTGCTAACAAGAGTTATGAAGCTGGAGTAGCCAGCAATACGGATGTTATTGATGCTCAGAGTACTTACAATCAGGCTCAAACATCTCTGCTGCAGGCTGAATATAATTATGAAATAGAATTATTTAGAACAATTTATAAAAGTGGTCGTTTAAAAGAATATTTTAAGGATGTGGTAGAAAATGAAAAATAGATATAAAATACTCAGTCTATTATTGATCTTATTTTTAACGGCTTCACCTGTGCTGGCTCAGGAGGCCCAGATTGTTGAAACCGCTCAGTCAGTTACTGATGATATAAGCCTAAACGAACTTTTTACAGGTACTTTAACTCCGATTCAGGATGTTAACATTCCTGCTCAGACGGGTGGAATAATAGCTCAGGTAAATGTTGAAATGGGTAATCAGGTAGACGAAGATGCTCAATTAATAAAAATAGATGAAGAGGCGCTGCTGATTCAAAAAAATCGTGCTGAAGCAGCTTTAAACAGTGCCCAGGCCAGTTATGAGGAGCTCAAAAATGGAACCACTGAAGAAGAATTGGCCAGAACCAGAGCAGCTTACGAAGATGCCCAGGCCAGTCTGGAAAGTGCAGAAACAAATTTAGAGTTAATGCAGGAATTATATAAGGAAAGACGGACATTAGAACAGCAGCTTGTAAATGCAGAGCAGCAGCTTAATAATGCACGTCAGCAGCTGCAAACTTCAAAGCAGAATCTTAATCAGGCTGAAGTTAATTTTAATCAGGCAAAAAGAGAATATGAGCGTTCGCAAAAGCTGTATGATGATAATGTGATTTCGGAAAGAGAATATGAAAATGCAAAAACTTCTTTTGAAAATGCAGAGTCAACTTATAAAAATGCCCAGATATCAGTTGAACAGGCTGAAACTGCACTTGCAGCAGCTGAAAAGAATTATAAGCTGACCAAAGCAACTTATAATAATCCAACAGAATTGAAACAACAGCTGGAAAATGCCAAAAGTCAGGTTAATAGTGCCCGCACAAATCTCAAAGTTTCTAAAGCTAATTTAGAAGCAGCAGAAAGAGGGCCTCGCGAAGAAAGAGTAAGGGCTGGTCTGGCCTCGGTTAAGCAGGCAAAAGCAAGCCTGGCTGAAATTGAAGATCAAATTGATAAAACAAAGGTTAATGCTCCTTTTTCTGGTTTAGTAAATAGAGTCAATGTTGAGGCAGGAGAAATGATTCCCGCAGGTCAGACAGTGGTTAATCTAATCAATATTGATCAATTATTTGCTGAAATAAATGTTACTGCAGCGACTGTTTCTGCAATTAAAAAAGGTGATACAGTTGATGTTAGAGGTGAGACAATGCAGCATTACATTGAAGGAGAAATAACTAATATTGCTCCCGCAGCAGATGAAGCCAGCAGAACCTTTCTGGTGAAAATTAAAATTCCCAATCAGGATCACAGATTAAGAGCTGGTATGTTTGCTGATGTAAGAATTACTAAAGGTAAGTCGGGTTCTGCGGTAGTGATTCCAATCGAAAGTGTCGTTAATTTAAACAGTGATAATCCTCATGTTTTTGTTGTAGAAGATGGGAAATCAGTAAGAAGAGATATAAGTATTGGGATCAGTACTGACAGCAGAGTTGAAGTTCTGCAGGGGTTAAAAGCAAACCAGGAAGTTATAATTAGAGGTCAAAACAACTTAGAAGCAGGCCAGAAAGTTGAGGTGAGAAATCAGTGAAGTTATCCGATTTCTCGATAAAAAGATCAGTTACAACTGCTATGATTATTTTAATGGTGCTGCTGATTGGATCAGTAGCACTTTCCCGCTTAAGTCTCGATCTTTTTCCTGATATTACTTTTCCGGGAGCGGCGATAATTACAACTTATGAAGGTGTTGGTTCTGAAGAAATAGAAAATTTAATTACAAAGCAGATAGAAAGCTCAGTAGCTACTGTTGAAGGAGTTAAAGGTATCACCTCAACTTCCTCAATGGGATCGTCAACAGTGGTTGTAGAATTTAACTGGGGTCGAGATATGGATTTTGCTGTGCAGGATTTAAGAGAACAGGTAGATTTAATCAGCAGTATGGCTTTACCTGAAAATGCTGACAGTCCAATGATTTTCAAATTTGATCCTTCCATGATGCCGATTATGAATTATGGTGTTTCAGCTCAGGGTTTAGAGATTGATGAACTAAAAAAAGAGGTTGAAGATGAGCTGATTCCCCGACTAGAAAGAATTTCGGGTGTTGCCCAGGTAAATATGCAGGGGGGATTGACAAGAGAAATAATTGTATCTCTTAAGCGAGATCAATTAAGTCATTATAATCTTGACTTTGATACAATTACCAATATCGTCCGGGCTGAAAATGTAAATGTTTCGGCAGGTGATGTTCGCCAGGGAGATAAAGAATTTTTAGTTAGAACCGTTGGTAAATTTTCTAATCTAGATGAGATAAGAAATATAAATATCCCAGTTGGAAATGGCCATATTAAATTATCTGATGTTGCAGAAGTTAAAGATGGATTTTCTGATCTGACAACTTTATCCAGGACTAATGAGAAGCGCAGCTTAACGCTCTCAATCCAGAAACAGACTGATGCAAATACTGTTGAAGTAGCAAGTGCTGTTAGGCAAGAAATGGACCGAATCAGAAATGATTATCCTAATTATAATTTTGCAATAGCAATGGATCAATCGGAATTTATAGAGGATTCCATTGCCAGTGTGAGTCAGAATGCTATTTTAGGAGGTCTTCTGGCCGTAATTATACTTTTCTTATTCTTAAGAAATATCCGCAGTACAATAATTATAGCAACAGCAATGCCGATTTCTATCATTGGTACCTTTATTTTAATGTATTTTGCTGATGTTAATTTAAATGTTATTTCGCTGGGGGGGCTTGCCCTCGGGGTAGGTATGCTGGTTGATAATGCTGTAGTTGTACTGGAAAATATTTATCGTTATCGAAGTATGGGAGTAGGTAAAATTGAAGCCGCTCGCGAAGGGGCTTCTGAGGTTGGAATGGCTATTGCTGCTTCTACAGTTACTACTGTTGTAGTCTTTTTACCTATTGTTTTTGTCGAAGGAATGGCAGGCCAGCTTTTTCAGGATTTAGCCTTAACAGTAGCTTTTTCTCTAATTGCTTCCTTGATGGTCGCTTTAACCTTAATTCCAATGCTGGCTTCTAAGATCTTAAAAGTTAAGCAGAAAGAATTAGATAGAAATAAAAAAGAAGGTAGGATAAAAAGAATTTACCGGGGAGCACTTAGCAGAGCTCTTAAACATCGCTGGGTCTTTGTTGTTTTATTGATAGTTTTATTAGTTGGCAGTTTCGCCTTAATACCTCAGTTAGGATTTGAGTTTATGCCGAATAATGATCGGGGTGCATTTTCGGTTAGCTACGAACTACCAGTGGGGACTGCTTTATCTAGATCTAACGAAGTTTCGACTGAAATTGAGTCTGTATTGACAGGAATAGATGAAGTAGAAACAATAATTGCCACAGTTGGGTCTGGTGGTCAGATGATGTCTACTTCTACCAGCAGTCACCTTGGCAATATAAGTGTTCAGCTTGTAGATTTAGCTGAAAGAGATCGATCAACTTCGGAAGTAATGGAAGAAGTACGGCAGAGCATTAACATTCCTGATGTAGACATCTCTGTTGAAGAACAGCAGGGTATGAGTGGGGGAGGTTCTCCAGTCAATGTAAAACTTCTTGGAGATAATTTAAATATATTGAAGAGAGAAACTGCCAAAGCTGTTTCCGCAATAGAAGATATTGAAGGCTTAAGAGAAATTGAAGATAGTTTTTCTGAAGGTCAGCCGGAATATAGAATAAAGGTTAACCGCTCTATTGCAAGTCGCTTTGGTTTAAATGTAAGTCGAATTGCAAATACAGTCAGGACAGCAATTAATGGAAGTACTGCAACAAGATACGAGGTTGCAGGTGATGAATATGATATTAGAGTTCGTCTAGAAGAAGATCAAATAGGACAGATGTCTCAGGTGCCTGAACTTAACATTCAAGCTGCCAGTGGACAGATGATACCATTAAATAGGATAGCAAGTCTGAAAATTGATGAAGGACCTGTAGAAATTTTACGTCAGGATCAGGAACGTTATTCTGAAATAACTGCTGACATACATGGTGTGGATCTTGGTACAGTTATGGAGCAGATTCAGTCTCGTTTATCTAAGCTAGACTTACCGGACGGATATAGATTTAGTTATGAAGGTGAATTTGCTGATATGCAGGAATCATTTAGCAGTCTTGCGATGGCTTTTGGACTGGCGGTAATTCTGATTTATATGGTTATGGCTTCTCAGTTTGAATCGCTGATCCATCCCTTTACAATTATGTTCTCTATTCCTCTGGCAGTGATTGGTGTTATCTTCGGATTGTATATTACTAACTCTATAGTCTCGGTGGCATCGATATTAGGTTTAATCACTCTGGCTGGTATAGTTGTAAATAATGCGATAGTTATGGTTGATTATATTAATCAGCTGCGCAGAAGTGGTACCGAAAAAATAGAAGCTATTATTACAGCTGGAACTGTAAGATTGAGGCCAATTATGATGACAGCATTGACAACAATTCTGGGTCTGCTGCCAATAGCAATGGGTATTGGAGAAGGTTCCGAATCAACCCAGCCGATGGGGATTGTAATTGTTAGTGGCTTAACCTTTGCTACATTCCTGACTATTTTTGTGATTCCTATTTTTTATTCTTTAGTTACAGATTTAAGAACAATTGTAGTTGCAAAAATAAAAGGGATACCAAAGGAAGAAGCGGCTAAACACATTTAACAAATATTAGAGCCGGGGAGTTTTAGAGAACTTCCCGGCTTTAAAAAATAATGATTCAATACTAAAAAACTTTTTGTTCAATAAGATTGGGTAAGGGGTGGTATAGGTGAATAATGTTTATACTTTATTAATTAATTTTCTTGATCAGAATAATAGAGTTGACTATCATAAAGTTAAACTTTTGCTGGCTAATAATTTGAAACTTGGTCAGAAGAATTTTTATATTAAAGATAGTAATCTTGATTATTCACAATTAAGCTGCAGTGATAAAAAAGAATACTATAAAAAAATGGTTAAATTAATGCCAGAAGAGTCAGATTTTAAAATTGAGCTTAACTTTAATTCTCTTCGTGATATACAGGAAATTATTAAAGATTTAAATAAAACAGAGAAGAAATTTGATTTAGTACTCAAAAGTCCATCTATTACTGAAGAAACAATGGGGTCCTATTTTAAAGACTATCTGTCTTATCTTAATTTTTTAAGCAGTAATAGCAGCCGAAATTTTTATATAAGTTTTAATACCAGACTTTTATCTTTAATTGAGGGTGAAACATTGATAAAAAAAACTAAAGATTTTCAGGCTGTTAAAGGATTTGTAACTAATCCAGTTTATCCTTATGATTTAGACTTTGAGAAATTTACTACCTTAAAAAATAAATATAATGGACGCTTTGAATTTTTAGCATCTGCTGATGACTTGTATTTTTTAAATCTTAACAAAGGGGTTAAAACAATTAGCAGATATATCAATTTACTGCCAGATTATTTTAAAAAAATAAATATAGAAGTGAAAAATAATAATTTAGATAATGCTAGAAAATATCAATTGATTTTAAATGATTTTATTAATACAAATAACAATTTTGGAGAAGGTTTGGCTTTAGAATACCTGCTATCAAGGTATTTAAACTTTGAATTTAGTTCTGAAAATAGCTTAACTAAAAGTGAGAAATTAATTTTGGAATCGGAATTCAAAAAAATAAATGATAGTTTTGTTGACAAAGTATAATTTTTTATGATATATTATGAATGACCGGTCAGTCATTAGAAATTTGACTTTAGGTTTGAACTAGGAGAAAGCGTGAAATATTTTCATAAATGATTTTCTCAGTAAGCGACTTGTTACCCCTTGTTGTTCCTACTGAGAAATCATTTCGGGGGGCACCGGTTTTCTCCTGGTTTACTTTTATTGCTGTTAATCTACCTTTTTCAAAAAATGAAAAGGAGGTGAAAAAACACTTCGAAGATTTGAAAACATCTAAGGTAGAATAACATATATAGGATCTGGAAAAAATAATAATCATTTAAGTTGAAAATGATAAGGAAACTAGGTCACTTATTGTTTTCTTAAATGAGAGTTGATTTCTCAGATCCAGAAAGAGAAAAATAAAATTCAAAAGAAAACAAAAGGAGTGTTAATTTTTATGAAAAAACTTACAATTACAATTGCTTTAATTTTAGTCGTAGCATTAGCTATGCCTGCATTTGGTCAGTCATTCTCTGACGTACCAAGTGATCACTGGGCATATAATGCAATTAACAAATTAGTTGCTGCTGGTATCGTCGAAGGTTATCCTGATGGCGAATACAAAGGCAGCCAGAACATGACTCGTTACGAAATGGCTGTTATGGTTAGCCGCGCCTTAGACAACATTGTTGCTGAGCAAGAAATGCTCGCTGACGAAGTTGACGCTATGGGTGAAGGCCTAACTACAGGTCAGGCTGAAGACGTAACTGCTATCGTTAAGTCCTTAATGGCAAAGAACACTAATGAAAGCTTAACTGATGCTCAGGCTGAAGAAGTAGCAGATATCGTTGATGCTTTAACTTTCGAATTAGCTGCTGAGCTTAAAGTATTAGGCGCAGACGTTGATGCTTTAGGTAAAGATATGGACGAATTAGCTGCTAAAGTAGATGCTATGGACGTACCAGAAGATAACATTGAATTTAGTATGGATATTGTTACTAAAGCAGAAGTTGCTGACTATGGTGAAAACGCGCTGGAAGAAAGAGCAGTTCTTGAGTTATTACAGGATGGAGACGCTATTGATGAAGACTTCACTGATGATCCAGATTTATTCCCAGCTGAAGAAAGATTCTGGCAGGAATATAACTTTAACATTGCTGGAGAGTTAAATGGTGCAGAATTCAATTTAGCTGTTGATACAATCACTAATCTTTTCATGGATGAAAAAAGTGTCTTAGATTATACAGAAGCTGATGCAAATGAATTTTTAATGGATTCAGCTCTATTAGAAGTTGCTTTTGATAATACTAATGTTAAAATTGGTGATATGCCAGATTATTATCCAGAGTCTTACTTCTTAGATGAAGACTTAGAAGGTATTGAAGTTAGTACAACAATGTACAATACTGATTTTAAAGCCTTTGCCGGTGGTAATGGTGAGGATAATGATGATAACTTTAATCAAGTTATTACTTCTGCTTCTACTACTCCTGGGTTTGAAATGGCAGATGAAAAATACTTTGGTTTAACAGCAGCCAGAGAAATAGAATTTGGTACAATTACTGGTAAAGTTTATCACGCAAGAAATGTTGTTGATGAGTTAACAGGTTCGGCTGTTCCTTATGATAATACATTAGTTGCTTTAGCATGGGCTAATAATGAGCTAACAGATGCACTTGGAATGACTGGAGAAGTTGTATTTTCAGATGCTCAAAATGATGATGAAACTTATGATGAAACTGGCAGCTTAGTTAATTTAACAGCAAACTATGCAGTTTCCGATATCTTTAATTTAAATGGTGTGGTTGAAATTGCAGGTGAAGATTTTGTAGCTGCTCGTAATGATTTAGAAGAAAGTGATGCTGATTACGACTTATTTAAAGTTGGAGCTGACTATCAACTTAATCCAAACAATACAATTAATGGTTCTGTAATGGTAGTTCAACCTGGAGATTCTTATACTCCTAATGAAGATAAAACTGTATTTAATTTAGGCCTTGATAACACCTATGGCAAGTTTACTAATAGTGCCTCTGTTGAATATGCCGAAAATGATGGATTCGAAGATGGCCATGAGTATACTTTAATTAGCCTGGGTACTGAATATGTATGGAATGAAACAACTACTCTGGGTGCTAACTTAAATAATAAGAGTGAAGAAGATAATAATGGCGATATCAAAAGCTACAATTATTTAACTGGTTTTGTTGATAAACAGTTAAAAGATAATATAAGTTGGATCACAGAAGCAATGTATATTGATGGTGAAACTGACTTTGATGCTTTTGATACTGCAAAAGGAAACACTGGTAGTACAAATAGTGAAATTTCTATTCCAGCATATAATGTGGATGGAAATGATGTTGAGGGTACTGGTCATGCTATTACCACAACCTTATCAATTAGCTTCTAAATAAGTTGATTGATAAGCTTAAAATCTAAGTCCAAATTCAAGCCGGAGGACTTCCTCCGGCTTTTTTTTAAACTTAAATTTAAAGTAAGGTAATATCTAAGTGGGGGATTAATTATGAAAAGAACAATTTTAATTGATGACTTAATAAAATAGGCCAAGTCCAGCTTTGCCTCAAAGTATTAAATTAGCTCAGCTTTTAAGCTGAGCTTTTTATTATGGCTTTTTATTTAAATAATCAAAAAAATATGATATACTTAAAAAGAATAAAATAATGAAAAAAGAAGGGGTAACAAGGTGGCAGATCGCAAAGAAGAAATCATTCAGGCGGGGATAGAGGTCTTTGCAGCCAGAGGCTATTATAATACTCATATAGCCGAGATAGTAGAAAAGGTTGGCATTGCAAAGGGGACATTTTATTTATATTTTAATAGTAAAAAGGATCTTTTTGTTTCTCTAATAAAAAGACATGAAAAAATTTTTTTAGAGGTATTTGATAATTATACTTTTGATACAAATAATAAAGATCTAAAAATATTTTTAGAAGAAATGTTGCTTGGATTTTTTAAGATTTATAAATAAGGACATTTGTCCGCCCCTAATCAAGTTCGACTAACAAAAGAATTTGATATAATATATAGTTAAGAGGGGGGACAAACAATGCCTAAAACTGAACTTGATCGTGTAAAAGTTAAAACTTTAGATAGTCAATTTGAATACATTCTTAAAGAACTATTTGAATATTCACCACGTGAAGCAAAAGCAATTGTAGAAGCTGCTAATGAAGTTTATCAACTTAAACATTATGATCCATCATATCATGAAAGTAAAGATAAAATAGTTAAGACTGTAATCTCTAAGAAAGCAAAACACGGTCCAGTTCTAGAAGATTTACCAAAGGTTCAGGTAACCCTGACTAAATCAATAACCAAAGAGGATAAAGCGCTCTTTAGAATAGAGAATAAATCTGCTCTCAGAAGAGTTAAAATACTGAGAATGACAGAAGAATCACTCGACCAGGGGGGTCTTCTAACCCAGGAAGATCTGGCTGATATTCTGCAGGTTTCAACGAGAACTATCAGACGTGACATTAAAAAACTTAAAGCTCAGGGTTTTAATGTTCAAACTCGAGGTACATATCAGGATATAGGACCTGGAGTATCTCATAAAACTAAGATAATAAAACTTTATCTTGAATATAATACCTACTCTGAAATCCAGAGGAAAACTAGGCATTCTCCTGGAGCAATTAAGCGATATATCAATGATTTTGGTCGTGTATTGCTGTCAATAAAGAGTAAACTTTCAATTAAAGAAACAGCTCATATAGTCGGTATCTCAGAAAGATTAGTTAAAGAATATACCGAACTGTATTTTAAATATAACAGTTCTGAATATAAAGAGCGTATTGCTGACATAGTTAACATAGCCGAAGAAAAAGCTTCAGTAAAAACTGAGGCAAAAAAGGGGGTCATCAAATGAAACAGGACCCTTTTGCTAACCTGGATAAAAAGACATTCAGGCAGGCTATCATCGAGCTTTTAGAGAGTGAATACAAACTACTTGGCAGCCATAAAATACTGGAACTAATAGCTGAAGATATAGTTGAATTAGAGTATAAATATCATCCCCGCAAAAAGACCAATAAATTTGGCAGTTTAAGCTGGGTTGCTACTTCCGAGCAGAATAACAAGCCCAAACTGGGTCAAAAGCGTGAAGAATATAAGCAGGAAGTTATTGAACTTCCCTATGTTACAGAGGAAGATATAGAACTTAAAAGACAGAATGTATCTAAAACAGAACATGATATGATCCGTATTGCCAGATTAACTAAAGCTGCTAAAAAGCAGGGCGCTATGCTAACTGTTGAAGAACTGGCAGCGATAATGAATCGTTCTACAGTAACTATTTCAAAGCGTATTGGCGAATATCATAATATTCATGATGATGTTTTACCTCTTAAAGGTTATATACTAGATATGGGTCGTGGAACTACTCATAAAAAAGCAATAATAGAGCTTTATGAGCAAAAAGTTCAGCCACCTGATATAGCCAGAAAAACAGATCATTCATTAAATGCTGTTGATAGATATATCAAGGACTATGAACGCGTTAAATTCCTTATCAGACGCGGTATAGGCACAACACAGATCAAACATATGACAGGCCGAGGAGCTTCAGTTATCAAACAATATCGGAAGCTTATAGAAAAATATCATCCTGAATATTTTGATTCTGATAATGATAAATAATAGATTAATTTGAAATACTAAGAATTAGAAAGAATAGGACCGGACAAATGTCCTAAATGTAAAAAACATAAAAACCTTTCTATAATTATTTTGAGAGAAGCAGTTGCTGTAAACGAAGAATTTGGAGATGAATTCAAAAGAATGGAAGAAAAACGCTTCCGTCGGTTACAGGACTTATATAAATTTTTGATAGAGAATAATTATATATCAAAAGATATTGAATTTGATTATTTTGCTTTTGCTTTTTTAGGTATTATGGAAAGTGTAATAATGAGGAAACTTATTTTAAGTGAAGAAGATTTTAATATTGAAGAAGCTGCAGATAAAATAAGTGATTACTTAAATAAAGCAATTTCTTAAATATCGATTTATTTAAGTGTAAGATAATTAGTAAAAACAAAAGATATTATAATTGAATCTGAAATTCAAAATTGGATTTTAGATAGATCAAAATTTCTATTAAATTATTTGAATCTCTTCGCCAGTATAGCATGCCTCATAATAATACTGGCTGTACTACTTTTAAGTGATTTTTCCATCTCTCAGGATCCAAAACCTTCTCTGATATTAGCTTTTTTTATCTATTCTATGTATTTAGTCTTCCCTGCGTCTTATAGTACTTGCATTTTCTTTAGACCTATCTTTTTAATGTTTTAATTACCATGTATAATATCACCTCTATCTATACCTAAAACACCTTTATCAATATTAATAAAAATGGCAGGATTTTGGCAGGATTCACGCCTTAAACACAAAAAACCCCCACCATCCCGGTGGGGGTTCAAAATGGGCATCAGCCCTTAATATTCAATGGCGGAGAGACAGGGACTCGAACCCTGACACCTTTCGGCTTCACCGGATTTCAAGTTCGTACTGAGCATTGTTAGTTAGTATCAGGTATTGCCAACTATTTTGCCAAAACAGTGATTTTAGGTGTTTTTTGCTAATGATTTATCAGCTAGTATCAGCTGTTATCAGATTTTTTGTTAGGATTGTGTCAGGATTAATAAAATATAAACTGAACTTTGAATTTAAATAATACAAATACAGATTTGTATGTTTAAAACAAATAGCTTTAAAAATTGACTTGAAATTTTCGATAACACTAAACAAATTAATTTTTTTGAAAAAATTAGGCTTTAACCTTTATGAACACTGAAGGTACAGGTAATTTGAAGGAAATCTGAAAAAGTGCATTACATATTGCAATTCACTTTTATTTTTTTATCGAACTCTTCTATTGCTTTTTAAATAAAACTATGGTATTCTTTTGTTAGTTTTATCTTAAAAGGGTGATTGCAGGTGACAAAAGGTCAAGTTGAAGCAAAAATTAGTGAGGCAGTAACCAAATTTGAATTAGAAGTAATGGGTAGAGGTCCTAAGCAAATTAATACTATGATCGTTAAAAATTTGATAATTATTAGGCTCGAAGGATTCTTCAGTATTTCAGAGAAGAGGCTGGCAGAGAATAATCGTGTTGAATTAGTTAAAAGAGTTAGGACTTTATTATTTGAAAATGAAGTAGAAAATTTCAAAAATATTATTCAAAATATAATTAACACTGAATTAGTCAGTGTGCATTCTGATGTAAGCACAAAAACCGGGGAAAAGATAATTATAGTTACACTTGATTGTAATTTAGAAAACAAATATTAAATTTAATAAATTATATATTTAGTTGGCAGATATATGAAAGGTATTTTTTACCAGTCATTATTAGGTCAACAATTTATCAATATTGATAAAGTGTTGGCCTTTTTTGTTTATATAAGGTTTTTTCTAACTAATAAAACTTAATATACTCTTGAATTTGGACAATTAAAATGAAAATAAACACCTATTAATTTAAGTTTATTTATCTTAAATATTATAATTTCAACTCAAGAAGGAGGTGATGATAATTATTTCTTTACAAGCAGCGATCGATAACATACTTTCACCAGCAATTATGTTCTTTATTTTAGGACTAATTGCTGCAATTATTAGATCTGATTTAGAAATACCAGATTCTTTTGGAGCTTTTTTAACTATGTTTATTCTAATTTCTATAGGTTTAAAGGCAGGGATTGCAGTTAGACAAACAGGAATATCAGAAATAATAATACCTGTTCTTGCAGCTATTATAGTTGGCGCTATAATTACTTTCACTGTATATTATATAATGTTAAAAATAGGATTTGATGCAGCAAATGCTGGCTCTATTGGCGGTCATTATGGGGCATGTAGTAGTGTAACCCTAACTACAGTGATAGTTTTTCTAAGCAGGATGGGAGTAAACTTTGAAGAGTTTGTTCCAGCACTATATCCATTTATGGATACAGCAGCCTTGATTACAGGTATTGTTTTAGGACACGCCGGTCTAAAAAAGAACAAAATAGATTCAGATGATGAATATAGTATTAAAAATATTTTTAAGGAGTCACTGAGGTCTAAATCAACAGTTTTAATTATTGGAGGTCTGATAATTGGTTTAACTGCAGGAGTAAAAGGCACAGAAGACCTGATGCCATTTTACAGTACTGCATTTGACGGGATCTTTACAATATTTATGCTGGATATAGGAATTATTACTGGACGAAGAATATCGGTTCTAAAAAATGTTAAACCAGTTACTTATTTGATTGCAATAATAATGCCGCCTGCACAAGCAGTTATGGCAATATTAATTGCTAATTTTATCGGCTTAAGTCCAGGTGGAGCAACAGTTTTTGCAGTTCTAGCAGCAGGAGCCTCATATATTTCAGCACCAGCAGTAATGAGAAGTACTTTTCCAGATGCAAACCCTTCCATAGCATTAGGGATGAGTCTAGGGATCATTTTTCCATTTAACATAATACTTGGTATACCACTGTATTATCAGATTGCAATAATTTTGAGTTAATTTATAAATTTATTGATGAAAAAATAAGGAGGTTTCTATTATGTTGATCAGAGCAGAGAAGGTAATTATTATTACTGAAAAGATTATTTCTTCTCAAATTATCGATTATTTAGAATCAATGGATATTACAGCTTATACAATCTATAAGGATGTTTCTGGACAGGGAAATCGAGATATTAGATCTATATCTGGAGGTTTAAGTAGATATGGCGAAAATATAAGGTTAGAAGTAATTATTAAAGATGATGAAAAGGCAGTAAAAGTTGTAGAGAAAATCTATGCAAAGTATCTGCATTCCAAATATGCAGGTATTATATATATTGAAGATGTTAGGATAATTAAACAAAATGAGGAGTGATTTTGATGAGAGAAAATATACCTGTAACAATGATGACCCAACACCCTGATTCTGCTCAAGAATATGTTCCTATACAAAAAGAATCAGAAGAGGCAATTGAGGCTTTAAAAGCTATCCCTGATGGTTTAAAATAATGATTGACTTTGAAGGAAAATTAACTCCATATCACCAGACTGCTCAAATTGTAATAGGTCTAATTGAGAATGGAATAACACCAGGAAAAGAAGTTTTTGTAACCCCAAGAGTAGCAAATGCCAATGAAGAAACCGCTTTTAGACAAATAATGGCTTTTCTTTCAATAACAGAAACTATAGTTAGCGCAAAAGAATATAATGATATCCAGCCTATTATAGAAGTTATTCTTCCTATGGTAAGTTCTGCCGATGAATTAATAGAAGTGAAAAAGAGAATAGATTCTGTGGCAAAATTAGCAGAAAAAGAGTTCAAAATGAAAAAAAACAAAAATTTATTACAGATTATTCCTCTTATTGAAGAAGTGCCTGAACTTTTAAATATTGACTCAATTATTTATCAATTTGTTACAAAATTAAGAAATAATGATTATCCTGTTGATTATCTCAGATTTATGCTGGGGAGATCTGACCCAGCATTATCTTACGGAAATGTTTCTGCAGTTTTAGCAAATCGAGTAGCCCTTTCTAAAGCATATAAAATAGCTGAATCTCTAAATATAAATATTTATCCTATCTTTGGGGGAGGGGCCCTACCTTTTAGGGGACATGTGACACTTGAAAACATTTATAATGTCTTAGAAACATACCCAGGGCTTAAAACTATCACGATTCAATCTGGTCTTAGGTATGATCAACCACGAACAAAATTGATTGAATTAATAAAAATACTTAATAATGAATTACCTAATAGTAAAGCTCATTTTTATAGCGAAACCGAATATCAACAATTATATAACTATGTTGGAATTTTTACAGCTAATTATCTTGATGCATTTTTTGAAATCATACCAGAAGTAGCAAAACTCTCAGATTATATTCCCAAACAGAGAGATAGACTGGCCCGCAAAAGTGGTGTTGGCTATGCCCGAGATATTGCAAGACCAGAAGAAATTGCTAAGCTTGTTAATATTGAGAGTATCAAGAATAAATTAAATAAGCTCAATACAGATAAAAAGTTTGCTTTACCTAGAGCAATTACTTTTACTGCCTCTCTCTATTCAGTTGGGCTGCCTCCAGTTTTTATAGGAACAGGTAGAGGCCTTAACGAAATAAAAAACAAGTGGGGCAAAAGTGGATTAAATGAATTTTTAAATAATTATCCATCATTGAAAGCTGATCTAAAATTTGCAAGCAAATTTGTTAACTTTAAAAACATAAATAGATTCTTTAATCAGAAAGCTGTTGATTATATTGAAGAAGATATAAACTTCTGTTGTGATTTCTTTGATTTAGATATATGTCGAGATAAAAATATAATAAAATCTGACATATATCATATGTTAATGGACTCTTCATTAGGAGTATTATTTCACCTGCAAAAGGCCTCTGATTTTTCTCGTCCCAAAGAAGTTGAATTATTAGAAAACTGGCTTAAAGAAATGGGAAGTATAAGGGGGAGTCTAGGTTAAAAATACAACTCAAACTTAAAGTCGTCAAATTTAAAATGGCAGGATTATGGCAGGATTTACCCTCAAACAACAAAAAACCCGCCTCTCAGCGGGTTTCTTAAAATGGGCATCAGCCCTTAATATTCAATGGCGGAGAGACAGGGACTCGAACCCTGACACCTTTCGGCTTCACCGGATTTCAAGTCCGGCTCCTTAGCCAATTCGGACATCTCTCCACTTATGTCACGAATAATATTGTACTATAGAATAAGATTGCTGTCAAGAGATTTCCACAACTTTTTTGCTGAGAAGTTTTTAGCCAAAAGCAGGAAGTGATAAGATTTAGTTTTAAAAGGTATATATCTTCTTTTCTTGAATATAATTATAATAAGAGAAATTCGATAATAATTTTGATTAAAAGAAATAGAGAAAGGTCAGATATAATATGAAAAACATTTTAGTCATTGATGATACAACTCTGGTTCGTTATAGGATAACTTCTATCTTAAAAGCAGAAGGCTTTAATGTCTACCAGTCAGATAATGCTGCTTCTGTCAGGCAGAATACTTTTGCCAGTGATATTTCACTAAAAGATATTGATCTAATTTTACTTGATACTTATTTAAGTAGTGAAAATGGTTTTGACTTATTGAACTTTTTAAAGCAGCAGTATCCTGAAATTGATGTGATAGTTGTCAGTGGTGCTAATAGAGCCAGCGTGATAAAAAAAGCGGTCAGCCTGGGAGCAAAAGATTTTATAGCCAAACCATTTGATAAATCAACTCTCTTAAGAAAAGTAAACAATATTGATTCTGCTTTCGAAAATAAAGGGCTTTTTAAAAAAGAAGAATCTTATAAAACAACTTTAAGTATGGAGCTGAATAGATCTATGAGGTCAAAACTTTCTTTTTCAGTTGTTATACTTGATCTACCTCATAAAATTGATCAGAAATATTATATGGATATCAAAAACCTCATTACCTCCAGAATTAGAAATATTGACCAGATATTTTTTCTGGAAGATTTTAAATATCTTTTTATTTTACCTTTAACTGATCGTGAGGGAAGAGAAGTCTTTATCGATAAGATAACTAATATTTCCCTGGAAAACAAGCATTTATTAAAAGATAACTTTGAGGTTGAGGCAGTAACTTTTCCGGAGGAAATTGTAGAAGCAAGCAACTTAGATCCTGAGAATTACGGTAATTTCAAGGAGCAAATACTTCAGAAGCTGAAATTAAAATAATTATTTGACATTTTAAAAAATATAATCTATAATTAACCTATAACTTGTAGAACAACCTACAACCACTGATTTTTAAGCGGGGGATAAAAATGGATACCATTAAAAAAGTTAACTTGGTTGATGAAGTATATAAAAAGCTGAAAGAAAAAATAGTCAGTGGCGACTGGGAAGCTGGCCAGAAAATTCCGTCAGAGAATGAACTGTCGGAGAAGTATGGTGTCAGCAGAAATACAATTAGGAATGCAATTCAAAAACTAAAGGGTTTAAATTTAATTGAAACCCGTCAGGGGCAGGGAACTTTTTTGAAAAAAGATTTAAACAGCAGTATAATCAGCAATATTATTCCCGGAATGATTTTTAATGATAATGAAATACTTGATGTGCTTGAATTCAGGAGTGTAATCGAAAAAGAAAATGCCCGTCTGGCAGCAATCAGAGCTGATGAAGAGGACATTCAGGAAATCAAAAATGCTTTAGAGCAGATGAAAAAACATCAGGATGATTATCAGGAATATACTGTCTGGGATTATAAATTCCATTTAAATGTTGCCAGAGCAACTAAGAATAAAATTTTATACCAGGCGATGCTGAGATTGAAGGATATACTCTTTAAACATTTAGAAGAAATGAATAAAAATGGTAATTTTGAAAAAAGTATAGCCGGTCACAGAAAACTTTTTCAGGCAATAGAGGCCAGAGATCCACAGCTGGCAGTAGAGCTTTCTGAAGAAGATGACCGTGAGAGATTTAAAGAGCTCAAAAAGATATAAAATTTTTAATTTAACTTGTATTACAACCAACAACCGACAACCAATAAGTATTTTAGAACTAATTATTTTGTTTGACAAATTGAAAATGAAGGTGATCTGATGAAAATTACGAATTTAAAAGTTATTGTTACCTCTCCCGGGAGAAATTATGTCGTAGTAAAAATTGAAACAGACAGCGGTATCTATGGCTATGGAGATGCAACTCTCAATGGGAGAGAGCTTGCAGTAGCTGAAGCACTGGAAGAATATTTAGCCCCAATTTTAATTGGTAGGAATCCGGATAATATTGAAGATATCTGGAACTATATTTATAAGGGTACTTACTGGCGGGGAGGACCTGTTTTAATGACAGCTCTGGCCGGAATTGATATGGCCCTCTGGGATATTAAGGGTAAAAAAGCTGGCCTGCCGGTTTATTCTCTCCTGGGGGGTAAGAGCAGAGAAAAAGCTCTCTGCTACAGCCATGTTTCTGGAAACGATTTTGAGGAAGTTAAGGAAAAAGCGCTCAAGAAAATTGAAGCAGGCTATAAAGCTTTAAGAATTCAGGTTGCTATACCTGGACTTGACGGCACCTACGGTACTGTCGAAGATGATGCGCTGGAACTTCCTTTTGTTGAAAAGTGGGATTCTAAACCTTATTTGAAAACAATTCCGGAACTCTTTAAATATATCAGAGCTGAAATAGGTGATGGAGTACATTTAATTCATGATTCTCACGAGCGCCTGACAGTGCCTGAGGCTATTAAACTGGCCAGAAAGTTAGAAAAATATGACCTTTTATTTTTAGAAGACTTGTTAAAACCTGAAAACAGGGAAGGTTTTAGACAGCTTAAAAGCCAGACTTCAACGCCGCTGGCAATGGGAGAACTTTTCAATACTAGATGGGAAGCTCTGCCGCTGATCAAAGATCAATTAATAGACTATATCCGCTGTGATCTGAGTCATATTGGTGGAATTACAGAGGCTAAAAAAATAGCAGCACTTGCTGAGACCTTTCATATTAAAACCGCCTGGCATGGACCAGCTGATATTTCTCCAGTTGCACATCTGGCAAATTTACACCTTGATTTTGCGATTGCAAACTTTGGTATTCAGGAATTTGCACAGTTCCCAAAAGAGGTAAAAGAGGTCTTTAAAGGTGGTCCAGAATTTGAAGACGGTTATCTTAAAATATCAGATAAGCCGGGGCTTGGCTGTGAGATAGACGAAGAAGCTGCAGCTGAATATCCGTATCAAAAAGCATATTTACCTGTTGCAGAAGCTCTGGACGGTAGTGTCCATGAGTGGTAAGTTAAGCTAAAGATTTTAATAATTATTAATCTAAATGCCGAATGGCAGCTGGATTTAGAAAGAATATATTTTTATTCGCTCCCAATTTGTATAAGACTATAATCCCTTAAGAAAAACTGGAGTGAATTTTTAATCAAAAATAATTTAAAAGGGGTGTTTGTTAATGAGTAAGAAGGGCAAAATTGTTTTAGTTTTATCTTTAATTTTATTTTTAAGTCTCAGTTTTTCAGTTATGGCACAGGAAGATTTAGGACTGGAAGATGCAGATCGCAGTGAGATACTTGTTATCACAGGTGGACTGTGGGGACCTCCTTCAACCTGGAATATTTTACTCCCAAGTCAGGTTAGGGGTACCGGAGGATTTGTTTATGAAACTCTATTTTCCTATAATGCTGTTAAAAATGATTATACTCCCTGGCTTGCTGAAAGTGGGGAATGGGTTAATGAAAGTGAATATGTAGTTAACTTAAGAGAGGATATCAATTGGACTGATGGTGAAGAATTCAATGCTGAAGATGTTGTTTTCACCTATCAGGTAGCAAAAGATAGTGAAATTTACTATTCACCAATCTGGAACTGGCTGGAAAGTGTAGAAGCAGAAGATAATTATACAGTTCGTTTTACCTTTTCTGAGCCACACTATGCAGAATGGGATTCAGAATTATATGAGCGCTACATCATTCCTGAACATATCTGGAGTGAAATCCCTGCTGAAGAGTTAATCACCAGAACAATGAAAGATCCTGTTGGAACTGGTCCCTATACTCACAGTGATTCTGCTCAGGACAGAATGATCTGGAGAAGAGATGATAACTGGTGGGGTAATGATGTTTTTGGTCAGCCCAAACCTAAATTTGTAGTAGACCTTGTTAACCAGAGCAACAATATTACAATGGGAATGTTAATGAAAGGTGAGGTTGACTTTAGTAATAATTTCATTCCTGGAATTGAAAGAATTAAAGATCAGTTTGGTCTTATTACCTGGTTTGAAGATCAACCATATATGCTTTCCTGGAATACAGCAAATATGTATATGAATCTTGAGAGAGAGCCTTTTGATGATCTCGAGTTCCGTAGAGCAATGGGATATATGGTTAATAAGCAGACCATTGTTGATCGGGTATATGGTGGTCTTGTAAGAGCTGCTAATCCAACAGGTCTATTTGGTGAGAGCTGGCTGGACTATCTAGACGAAGATGTTGTAGAAGAATATGGATTTGAATATGACCCTGCTCAGGCAGAAGAAATATTAGATGAAGATGGTTATGTTGATGCTGATGGAGATGGCTGGCGAGATATGCCGGATGGTTCACCTTTAGAACTGGAAATAATGGTACCAAGCGGCTGGTCAGACTGGATGGAAGCAATCAGAATAGTTGCCAACAACGCTCAGGAAATTGGCCTAAATATTAATCCTAATTTCCCTGATTCTTCACTATTCCACCACAAACGCCACAATGGTGATTTTGATCTGATAATTGCTCATTTCCAGACAACACGCTCATCATCACCATTTGATTACTGGAACGGAGTTGCCAACAGCAATATTTATGGTGAAGAGATTAATAATGGTAACTGGGGAGCTTATGATAACCCTGAATTATTTGAAAAAATAGATCAATTTAATATGACTAGAGATGAAGCTGAAAAACAAAAACTGGCTTCTGAAATTCAAAAGACACTGCTGCAGGATATGCCTACAGTACCACTCTGGCATAATGGAATGTGGGGTCAGGCAATGACCAATAACTGGACAAACTGGCCTACAGAAGATAATCCTTATGGTATTCCAGTAAGTGGAGGAGTAAGTGGATTCCAGATGGGAATGGTTCAGACTTTAATTGGAATCGAACCTGTAGAATAATAATCTAAATAATTGATAGATTCACAACCCGGTAATAATCTTATTATCGGGTTATTTTTTTGGCTAAAAAGACTGTTTTTATTATTCTCATCTATAATTTTTAGTTAATCTTATTCAAAATTTAGTTAAATATCAAATAAGGTCTATTAATCAGGTGAAGATATATGCTATAATCATTACTGTAAATAACCGAATATCCAAATTAATTCCTTAATTAAAAAAGGGGGCGATAATGATTAACAATTATGATGTGCTGGGAAGTCTAAATAATTTACAGCACTGGATGCTGCTTAACCATAAGAGCCATAAACTGATTTATTTAATTGGACTTCTCTTTTTAGCAGCATTTATAATTAAAACTATAACCGATAAATTCAGAATTCCCAGTGTAGTTGGTTATATACTTTTGGGAACATTATTCAGTGAGAGTGTAGTTAGGAGTTTTTCTTTTTTACCCAGGGAATTTTTAGCCTGGCACAGTTACCTGCTTAACACCCTCAATTTTATCACTGTTCTGGCAGTATCTTTTATCTCATTTGGGATAGGAACTTCTTTGTACATAAAAATTTTAAAAAAATTGGAGTTTGAGCTAACTCTGATTGTTATTTTCGAATCAATTGGTGCTTTTGTGCTGGTGACTGGAATTATGCTCCTTTTGGGCAAAGATCTTTTTGTGGCTATTTTATTTGGTACAATCGCTACTGCTACAGCCCCAGCAGCAACGGTAATGGTATTAAAAGAATACGGTATTCCGGGAGAGTTTTCTGCAACCCTGATGGTTGTGCTGGCTTTAGATGAATTTTTGGCTCTGCTTATTTTCTCTTTTATGGAGCCCTTATCATATATACTTGCTTCACCCGAATTAGAATTAACATTAACTAATATGCTGTTTGAGCCCTTAGTTAGAGTTACTGCTGCAATTCTGCTCGGCTTTGTCTTAGGTTATATTTCTCAGTACTTAATGGTTAGATGTGATTCAGAGAGCCGAAAAATTTTATTAATTCTGGCAACAATTATTGGGACTACTGCAGCAGCAGTGTTTTTACATATTTCACCACTATTTGCTAACTTAACAGTTGGTTTTGTTTACAGGAACATCCCAAAAAGAAGATTAAATGTTTCAGATAAGATTGATATTTTAACTGTTCCTTTATTTGCTACTTTCTTTATTCTGGCCGGCACCAAAATTGACATTAGTAATCTGTTTAATCCAGGATTTTTAGTAATTGCTTTTGCCTATACATTGATGAGGATTATTGGTAAGGTTGGAGGTGCGCATTTTGGGGCAAAATTTTCATCTGCTCCCAAACATGTAGAGGATTATATTGGCTTTGGTCTGATTCCTCAGATTGGAATTACAATTGATTTAGCATTTATAATTCAAAAAGATTTTATCTATATCCCCGGTAATGTGGCTAATATTTCAATGCTGATCTTAAATGTAATATTATTCACCTCAATCTTTACTGAAATTTTTGGTTCTTTAGCAACAGAATATGCTTTAATTAGATCAGATGAAATGAAAACTAAAATTGGCTGGAGTTTTTTGGAGGGAGAATAATTTTGTTAAGTATCACAGTTGGCTTTATAATTTTAATAACATTAATTATTTTAAAAGTAAGTATCGTAGTTGCTGCTCCGCTTTCATCAGCAGTAATTTTATATTTAAATAATTTAAACATTTTAGAAATCCTGAATGCCCAGTATTTGCCCGGTTTTGCTTCTTTTGTTCAGGATTATCTATTCATTTTTCTGCTGAGTGCGGTCCTGGGCAAGATAATGGAAGACTCAGATGATGCAACTGCAATTGGAGAATTTGTGCTTGATGTACTTTCACACCGCTATGCAGCTGTAGGTATCTTTTTTGCCAGTGTACTGCTTTCAATTGGTGGAATTTCAGCTTTTGTCTTAATTTTTACCATCTATCCAATTGCAAAAAAAGTTTTTGAAGAAGCCGGTCTGCCCAAATCACTGATCATCGCTTCTATTGCCGGGGGGAATGTAATAGTTGGCCTTTCTCTGCCGGGCAGTCCCCAGGTACATAATTTAATCATGATGGATTATTTAAATACTTCCGCCCTTGCCGGATTTGGCCTGGGACTGGCGGGGATTTCGGCTGGTTCAGCGGCTGCAATTGCTTACTTGAGATACAGGAGCAGGTCAATGTTAGCTGAAAGTAGTAATTTAAATGACAGTATTTTAAAAAAGCCGGATTTAACTAAACTTTTTAATTTTTTAACAGCGATGCTGCCGCTTTTAGTTGTCTTTATTGTGCTGGCAGTATTTTCAAAACCGCCTGTAGTTGCTTTACTGCTGGGGGTTGTACTTTCAATCATAAAAAATATTAGAAAGATTGATCTCTTAGAAATTTTAAATGACAGCATCTCCAATGCAGTCTTACCACTGATGTTTGCTGCTTCGGCGATGGGCTTCGGGCAGGTAATTTCATCCCTGCCGGTTTTTAAAGATTTTCTGCAGACCCTCTTAAATCTGCCTTTAAATCCCTATCTGCTGACCGGAATTATCACAAATATTGCTGCTGGTCTTTTAGGTAGTGCATCCGGGGGAATGCTTTTAACTTTAAGTACAGTTGGCGAAAACATTGTCCAGATGGTGGATCCAGAAAAATTGCACCGACTTATAATTATTGCCTCAACTGGCCTGGATACTCTGCCCCATAACAGTGCCTATCTGGCGATGCTGGCTTATACAGGTCTTAAATTTAAGGAAACATATTTTGATTATTTTATGGTAACGGTTTTGGCAACTCTGCTTTCTTTTGCAGTTGCTTTAATCTATGCACTGAGTTTTTAGGATAGAGGAAATCAAGCTGGAAGGGAGAGATTCAATTGCCGCTGACTAAAATTTTACTTATTCTGGCTGCCGGAATCTCAGCTGGATTTATCAATACAATGGCCGGAGGAGGTTCTTTGATTACTCTACCTATCTTAATTTTTTTAGGTCTGCCAGCCGCTGTAGCTAATGGGAGCAATCGGGTAGCCTTACTGGTTGAAAATATCACAGCTGTTATTAATTTTAGAGATAAAGGCTATTTTGATTATCAATTTGGCCTGATTCTTGCCTTACCGGCTGTAATTGGCTCTTTAATCGGAGCCCGGATAGCAGTTTCAATTTCTGAGCAGTTTTTTAATCAGCTTCTGGCAGTAATTATGCTGCTTATGTTAGTTTTTATACTCTGGAATCCGCTAAAAAATCTAAAGCTTAATCAGAAAGAACTAAGCAGCAGCCGAAAAATAACTGCAGGTTTTGTGTTTTTTTTGATTGGAATTTATGGAGGTTTTATTCAGGCTGGAGTAGGGATTATAATCATTGCAGCTCTTTCAGTTTTAACGGGTTTTTCCCTGGTCAAAATTAACAGCCTTAAAGTTTTTGTGGTTGCGATCTATATTTTTTCTTCACTCAGCATTTTTATTTTTAACGGTAAGGTTGACTGGATAACAGCTCTGATTTTAGCACTCGGAAATGGCACCGGAAGTTATCTGGCCAGCACGTTAGCGGTAGATAAAGGAGAAAAATTGGTTAAAGCTGTTTTAACAGCTGCTGTTTCTCTTATGGCTCTATATTTATTTTACATAAGTTTTTAATAATTAGAAATATAAAGTTTTTAAACTATATAATAACTAAAACCAGAGGAGTGAGCAAAATGAAATATCCGGAAGCCACAGTAGGTGCTGTTATTTTGAATCCAGAAAACAGAGTTCTGATCTGCAAATCAAATAAATGGCAGCAAAAATATGTAATCCCCGGCGGTCATATTGAAGCAGGAGAGAAAATGGAAGAGGCCTTAGTGAGAGAGGTTAAAGAAGAAACAGGGCTTGAAATTTATGATATTGAACTGCTTGGAATCACAGAAAGTATTTATTCTGAGTCTTTTCAAAATCAGAAACATTTCCTTTTTGTTGATTTTATCTGTCGCAGTGATTCTACAAAAGTTGAGTTAAATCATGAGGCCCAGTCCTATCAATGGATTGAGCTCAGCGAAATTGAAGCTTATGACCTGGAAGAATTCACTGCCAGCTTATTAAAAGAGCTGCGGCGGGGAAAGGATTCTAACTACAGACAGGATATATTATACGGTTTATAATCTAAAACAGTAAAATAATAATAGACTAGAAAAGAACGGAATGATTTTAATGAATAAAATTGAAATAAAAAATAAGATAAAAAAATCAATTGAGATGCCTGAGCGGAAGGCTGAGACAAGAGAACTTTTTCTATTTTTTGGCCTTCCAGGCAGCGGTAAATCAACACTGGCGGAAGAGCTTTATCAGCGAAACAAAAAAGAAAGTATCTATCTGGCAGCTGATCAGATAGCTTTAGAATATAATCTGGACCAATCAGATAACTATCACTGGACCTTTGAAATTTTTAATGAGCTAATTGAATACTATCTTAAATCCGGTTATTCAGTCATCGCTGATGCCAATCTTGATAAATATGAGATTCGAAAAGAATATTATCAGCTGGCTGAAAACTGTGGCGCAGAGTTAAAGCTCTTTTATCTAAAGACAAACCTGGCTGAAATTAAAAAAAGACAGCAGCAGCGAAATCAGCTTGCAGAGGCTGAACTGCGCTCGGCAGGCTTGTACAGCCACAATCAGGAAGAAATAAAAAACTATCTAGAGGAGCTTGAGCTACCTCGTGAATCAGAAAAAGTTTATCTAATTGACGGGAATTTTGATTTTGCAGAGCAGCTTGACTGCTGGCAAGAGGTAGAAGAGGAAGCTTTATTTGATTATTTGGACGCTGTCCGCAGCAGTCTGGCTCAAAATTCTAACCCGGAAAAAGCAGAGGGAATGGAAGGCTACATGCGGGATCAGTTTCCTTTCTACGGTCTGCAGGCAGCTGAGAGGCGAAAAACTTTAAGAAAATATATGAGGCAGGATCAGCGGCCTAAATTAAGGCAGCTAAAAACTGCAGTCAAAAAGCTCTGGCAGCTGCCGGAAAGAGAATTTCAGTATTTTGCTCAGGAGCTGATTCTAAAGTATAAGAAAGATTATAGCAAAGATATGATAGATCTCTTTGAATACATGCTGACCAATAAATCCTGGTGGGATACTGTGGATCAGATAGCAAAAAAATCTGTGGGAGAATATTTTCAGCTTTTTCCTGAAGAAAGAGATCCCAAGCTTATGAAATGGCTGGAAAGCGGCAATATCTGGCTGCAGCGGACCGCTTTACTGTTTCAGCTGGGCTATAAGGAAGAAACAGATGCTCAGCTTTTATTTGACCTGATTGAAAAGTTAAGAGATATCGATGAATTTTTTATTCAAAAGGCAATTGGCTGGGCTTTACGAGAATATTCTAAACTGGAACCGCTGGCAGTGGTTAAATTTTCAAATACTCATCAGCTTTCAGCGCTAGCAGAAAGAGAAGCCTTAAAAGTTGTTAAAAGAAATAAATAGTCTTAAAAGCAGTCACCTTGAGGATATTGGCATTAAAAAGCCATTGATTTAATTCCAAAAGGTGATTTTTTATTTTTTAATCTTGACAAAACAAATGGGTTTAGTTATAATTAATAACGATTGAGCTTGATAATCAGTCTCAATTAATAATTTTTATTAGTGATAAATATTGGATTCATAAAATCACTAAGTAAATCTAAAGGAGGATTTATTTTGTTAAATAAAAAGAATTACATAGCTGTTCTGGTAATGGCTTTGGTGTTAATTTTAAGTATTTCGGTGATGGCAGAAACAAGGGTTGTAGAGCATGCAATGGGAAAAACTGAAATTGAGGGCACTCCCCAAAGAGTTGTAACCCTTTATCAGGGTGCCAGTGATGCTGCTCATGCCCTTGACATACCCCTGGTTGGTATTGTAGAATCCTGGGTAGAAAAACCTGTCTATAAATATCTGCGGGATGACCTGAGTGATGTTAAACAGGTTGGACTGGAAACTCAGCCCAATCTTGAAGAAATCAGTAAATTAAATCCTGATTTAATTATTGCTTCTAAGATGAGGCACGAGGATATTTACAACCTGCTTTCCCAGATTGCTCCAACAGTAATGGAAGAAAATGTGTTCCGCTATCGGGAAACTGTTAAATTAATGGGTAAAGCTGCAGGTAGAGAAGAAAAAGCAGCAGAAGTTTTAAATAACTGGGATCAGCGAGTTGCAGATTTCAGAGAAAAAATCGAAGCTAAAATGGGTGAGAAGTGGCCGATTGAGGTTGCTGTTTTAAACTTTAGAGCAGACCATGCCCGTATTTATTACAGTGGTTATGCTGGAAGAATTCTAAATGAACTTGGTTTTGAGAGACCTGAAGACCATAAAAAAGATACCTGGGGAGTTAAATTAACTTCTAAAGAGAGTATCCCGGAGATGAATGCAGAAGCCTTCTTCATCTTTATGTCAGATGATCAGGCAGTAGAAAACACCTATCAGGAATGGACTGAACACCCACTCTGGCAGAATCTGGATGCTGTTCAAAATGAGCAGGTATTTAGAGTTGATCAGGTTGCCTGGAATATGGCCGGCGGAATTGAATCAGCTCATATTATGTTAGATCAATTATATGAACACTTTGAACTAGAAGAATAAATTTAATGACTTACATTTTGCGTAATCAAAAGGCAAAAATGAATATGCTGCTGTTTTTAACTTTTTTGTTAATCACAGCAGCAGTTTTTAGTCTGGCTGTTGGTCAGCACTTTGTTTCCTTAACCAGTGTTTACAGGGCAATATTTAGTTTTGACCAGCAGTCAACAAGACATCTAATAATCCGCTCAACCAGATTGAGCAGAACTGTGATTGCTCTAGCAGCAGGCGGGAGTCTTGCTGTTGCCGGGGCTTTAATGCAGGCGCTGACCGGTAATCCACTTGCTGCTCCCGGAATTTTTGGGCTCAACTCAGGTGCAGTTTTCCTGCTGGTAATTGCAGCTACTTTTTTTGGAGTAACTTCGATGGAGCTCAGTATCTGGCTTGCTTTTTTTGGCTCAATGCTGGCCGGGTTGCTGGTTTATTTTATTGCTTCTCTGGGTAGAAGTGGACTTTCCTCTCTAAAAATGATTCTGGCTGGAGCTGCAGTGACTGCTCTTTTTCATTCCTTTACTCAGGGTCTTTTAGTAATTAACCAGGAGAGTTTAGAAAGTGTTCTTTTCTGGCTTTCTGGTTCAACTGCCGGTAGAGATTTGGAAATGATTATGCCGCTGCTTTCATTTATTTTAGGAGCGATAATTCTGGCTTTAATTTTGGCCAAAGATATTAATATTTTACTAATTGGAGAAGAGATGGCAGCAGGCCTGGGTCAAAAAACTATAATCATTAAACTTTTACTAGGTCTGAGCATTGTTATTCTGGCCGGCAGCTCAGTGGCTGCAGCTGGCGCAATATCTTTTATTGGTTTAGTAGTTCCTCATATCAGCCGCTTTTTTGTCGGGAATAACTACCACTGGCTGATAATTTATTCTTTTATTATTGGGGCAGTCCTGCTTTTAATTGCAGATATTGCAGCCAGGATTATCATTATGCCTCAGGAAGTACCGATTGGAGTTATGACAGCTTTTATGGGAGCACCATTTTTTGTTTACATTGTCAGGCGGGGGTTTAAAGTTAATGCTTAAAAATTCGAAAATTTCGCGGGAGCTTATCTTAATTTTTGGGCTCATTCTGCTGGCAGGATTAATTTTCATTCTTTCTTTATCCTTCGGCAGCAGCTATATCTCACCAGTGACTGTGATCAGTCACTTTTTGGGACTGGAAGCAGGGTCTTATAATTTTACAATTAATATTTTACGCTTACCCCGTACGCTTATGGCTTTTTTAGTTGGGGCAGCTCTCTCAGTTTCAGGACTTATTCTGCAGGCGAATATTAAAAACCCTCTGGCTTCTCCGGATATAATTGGAATCACAGGTGGGGCTTCTGCTGGAGCAATCACCTACTTAAGTTTTTTTAGTGCTGATTATGGGATTGCCGGTCTGCCTTTTGCTGCTATCCTGGGAGCAGCAGTGGTTTCGGCTTTGATCTATTTTCTGGCCTGGCAGAAGGGTGTCAGTTCAATCAGGCTGGTTTTGATTGGAATTGGGATTGCAGCAGCTGTCGATGCTCTGGTAACAATGATTATTGTTTTCAGTCCAATCAGTACCACAGTTCAGTCCTATGTCTGGCTGACCGGGAGTATTTATGGTACAAACTGGGAGGATCTTTTTCAATTTCTGCCCTGGGTTATAATTTTTATTCCACTGGCTTTTGCTTTTTACAAAAGTTTAAATCTCCTTGCCTTAGGTGATAAGGTAGCTGCAGCTTTGGGTTTAAATATCCAGCTCAACCGCTTTCTCTTAATAACAATCAGTGTAGCTCTGGCCGGATCTGCTGTAGCCTATGCCGGAGGAGTTGCTTTTATTGGACTGATTGCACCTCATATTGCCCGAAAAATGGGAGGAAAATCTTATTCAATCTTAATTATCTATTCAGTTTTAAGTGGTGGAATGATTTTTATGGCAGCAGATTTGCTTGCCAGAACGGCCTTTTTACCCCTTGACTTACCGGCAGGAGTCTTTGTTTCCGGAATCGGAGCTCCATTTTTTATTTATTTACTTTACAGAAATCGCAACCAATTTTAAAGGAGGTAGAACTTTGAGTATTTTAGAAACTAAAAATTTATCACTGGCCTATGACAAAAATAAAATAATTGATAATCTTGACTTAAAGATACCAGAAGGCGAAATTACTATTTTTATTGGTGGTAATGGTTCCGGTAAATCAACCCTGCTTAATTCTATGGCCCGGCTTTTAAAACCTGTGGAGGGTTCTGTAGAACTGAAGGGAGAAGATATTAATCAGCTTTCAACCAAAGAAGTGGCAAAAAAGCTTGCCTTTTTACCTCAAAGCTCTACTATTCCAGAGGGAATTACCGTCCGCAAACTGGTTGAACAGGGAAGATATCCCTATCAAAAATGGTATCAGGCCTCAAGCAGTGAGGATCAAAAGATAGTTGAAAAGGTTTTAAAAGACACAGGTCTTTTAGAACTTGCCGATCGAGATTTAAGTTCACTCTCTGGTGGACAGCGGCAGCGGGCCTGGCTGGCAATGGTCCTGGCTCAGGATACAGAAATAATTTTACTCGATGAACCAACTACCTACCTTGATCTCTCCCATCAGGTTGATCTGCTTGACTTACTCTATGAATTAAACAAGAAAGATCAGCGGACAATTATTATGGTCCTGCATGATTTAAACTTAGCCTGCCGCTATGCTGATCATATAGTGGCTGTTAAAGATAAAGGAGTTTTTGCCCAGGGTAAACCGGAAGAAGTTATTGATGAAGAAGTGATTAAAGAAGTTTTTGATTTAAACTGTCAGATTGTTTCTGATCCTGTATTTGGAACCCCTCTCTGTATTCCAACAGGCAAAAATAAATTAAGTCAGGTTGTTTAAACTTGTAAAGAGGCTGGATGAAAATTCAGTCTCTTTGCCATTTATATTCTTTTTAAGATAAAGAGAAGAAATATCTCAACTTTATTTGAGAAATAAATAACTTGCAAATTCCTTTGACAAGCCTGATAGAATGCTATATGATAAGAATATAATTAAATATTCAAATTTTTTTAAAATTAATGGTCAGACCATCAGTCCTAAAATACATAAAGCAAAAATATTTATTTTTTCGCAAAATTGGTCAGACCATCGGTCCGATAGTTCTATTTTAAAATATTGGATAAAGGGGGTTCAAATTAAAAATAATTTTATTGGGGCAGATTTAAATTTTATATTTAGATGACAGTGGGGATTGTTATCTAAAATATTTTTTAGCATTTGGGCTTAAATTTTTAATAACGGGTATATAATTTAAAGGGGTGTAATAATTGGAAATATTAGTTTGTGTTAAACAGGTTCCAGAAACCAAAAATGTGGAAGTAGATGAAAACGGAAATCTAATTCGTGATGGTGTTGATTCAATAATGAATCCTTATGACATGTATGCACTGGAAACTGCACTGAGGTTGAAAGCTGAACACGGAGGAACAGTTACCGCAATTACCATGGGGCCTCCTCAGGCAAAAGAAGTTATTAGAGAGGCTTATATGATGGGGGCAGATAAGGGTTTTATTTTATCTGATATTAAATTTGCTGGAGCAGATGTTCTGGCGACAAGTTATACCTTGAGCAAGGGACTTGAGGTTATCGGTCTCAAAAATGGCTATGATTTAATTATTTGCGGTATGGAGAGCACGGACGGAGATACCGCTCAAGTTGGTCCAGCTATTGCTGAAACTCTTAAGATTCCCCATGTAGCCTATGTCAGTTCAATTAAAGGCTCTACTGAGGAAAAAATTATGGTGGAAAAGGATATGGGAGAGACTATTGAAGTGGTAGAATTTAGCTACCCTGGTTTGATTACTGTTACCAAACATGTAAATCAGCCCCGCCTTCCTTCTTATAGACTTAAACTAGAAACAGCTGACAGAGAAATAGAAACACTTACCTTTGCTGATCTACTTGATGATGATGAAAATAATTTTGGACTAAAGGGTTCTCCAACTCAGGTAGAAGAAGTTTTCCCTCCAGATGATAATATTGAACAGGTAATCTGGGATGGAAGTGGAGAAGAACTGTCTGACAAATTATTTAATGAATTAAAGGAGTTGAAGCTTGTATGAGTAACTACAGCATAGATTATGTAAATTGTTCTCTTTGTAAAGTATGTATTGAAGCCTGTCCTTTTGATGCTATAGATATAGTAGACGGTAAAATTGAGATGAATTCAGCCTGTAAGGCCTGCGGAATTTGTGTTAAAAGCTGTCCTGAAGGTTTAATTCAGCCGGTTGAGGACAAAAGAAAAGCTGTTGATAAGAGCCTCTACAGTGATGTTTTAGTTTTTGCAGAACAGTTAGAAGGTAAAATTCACCCGGTTACCTATGAGTTGATGGGTAAAGGGAGGGAATTGGCTGATAAAATTAATCAGGAACTGCATGTTATTTTACTCGGCCATGATTTAACTGATCAGACTGAAGAAATCCTGGCACACGGGGCAGATAAAGTTTATGTTTATAATCAGGAGCCTCTGCATCACTTTGATGTTGAAGCCTATGCCAGAGCCTTTGAAGACTGTGTAGAGAGAACAAAGCCGACAATAATCCTGATTGGAGCAACTTCAATCGGTAGATCTCTGGCACCAAGAATTTCAACCAGATTTAAAACAGGATTGACTGCAGACTGTACAATTTTAGATGTTAGAGAGAATACAGATTTAGTCCAGACCAGACCTGCCTTTGGTGGTAATATTATGGCCAGGATTTTAACCACCAGAACCAGACCTCAGATGGCAACTGTGCGCTATAAGGTCATGGAACCGGCTGAAAGAATAGAGAATCCGACCGGAGAAGTTATTAACTTTAGTGTTGATGAAAAAGAATTAGAAACCAGATCCAACTTCGTCAGCATCACTAAAAAGCCTGAAGTTGACAGTATTGAAGAAGCAGATAAAATTATTGCTGTTGGCCGGGGAGTAAGAGAAGAAAAAGACTTAGAAATGATCAAAGAGCTTGCCGACTTAATAGGAGCTAAAATTGGTACAACCCGTCCTCTGATCGAAAAAGGCTGGACCGAACACCAGCAGCAGATTGGTTTAAGCGGTAGGTCAGTTCGACCGGAATTATTAATCACCTTAGGTGTTTCTGGTTCGGTGCAGTTTGTGGCCGGGATGAAGAGTTCAGAACATATTTTTGCGGTAAATACTGATCCGGAAGCAAGTATCTTTAATGTAGCGCATTATGGTATGGTGGGCGATTTATATGAGATTGTACCAAAATTAATTGAGAAGATAAAAAATGGTGAGCAGGTTTTTGAGAAAACAGCAGCTGCTGTTTAGTACTACTTATAGGGGGTAAATTGATGAATTTTAATAAAATAACAGAGGCAGATATCGAATCCTTAATCGAAATTTTAGATAGTGATCGAGTAACTTTAAAGGAAGATATTAGTGAAGATTATTCTCATGATGAACTGGCCGAGCTTAGAGTATATCCTGAGCTAATTGTAGAGCCTGAAAATACAGAAGAAGTAGCCCAGATTATGAAATTTGCCAGTAAAAGAAATATACCTGTAACTCCTCGTGGAAGCGGAACCGGTCTTTGTGGGGGAGCAGTTGCTATGGAGGGTGGTATCCTTTTATTAACAACTTCCATGGATGAAATCATTGAAATTGATGAAGAAAACTTAACTGCCAGTGTCCAGCCGGGAGTTATCTTAATGAATTTTGCTGAGAAAGTAAATGATTTAGGTTTTATGTATCCACCTGATCCGGGAGAAAAAAGTGCTACCTTAGGTGGTAATGTGCTCACCAATGCCGGAGGAATGAGAGCAGTTAAATATGGTGTTACCAGAGATTATGTGCTGGGAATGGAAATTGTGCTGCCAAACGGAGAAATTATTAATACCGGTGGTAAGGTTGTTAAAAACAGTTCTGGCTACAGTATTCAGGATCTGATGATCGGTTCAGAAGGAACCCTTGGTATTGTAACAGAAATCACCTTAAAATTAGTGCCAATGCCTAAAAAAGCATTGACTTTATTGATTCCATTTGACAGCCTGGAAGAGGCGATTGGAACTGTACCGGAAATCATAAATGCGAAGATAGTGCCCACAGGCATTGAATTTATGGAAAAGGAAGTCCTGCTTGCTGCAACTGATTATCTGGGTAAAGAGTTTCCAGATACATCTGCTCCCGCTTATCTTTTACTTAAATTTGACGGCAATGACAAAAAAGAAATAGAAAAACAGTACGAAGTAGCAGCAGATGTCTGTCTGGCAAATAATGCTTATGATGTCTATATTGCCAACACTGATGAGCGACAGGATGTGATCTGGGATACCAGAGGTGCTCTGCTTGAAGCTTTAAAAGCAGTTAGTGAATTAGATGAATGTGATGTTGTTGTGCCGAGAAATAGAGTTGCTGACTTTGTTAACTTTACTCACAGGCTGGAGGATAAACATAATTTAAGAATCCGCGGTTTTGGTCATGCTGGTGATGGAAATTTACATCTCTATACTTTAAAAGACGACTTAGATGATCAAACCTGGCAGCAGCGAAACAAAGCGGTTATGGGCGAGCTTTATGCTAAATCAAGAGAGATGAAGGGTAAGGTATCAGGAGAGCACGGAATTGCAATTGCCAAAAAAGAGTATTTACATGAAGATATTGGACCCATGCAGCTGGAGCTGATGCGGGGAATTAAAAATACTTTTGATCCTCAAAACATCTTAAACCCTGGTAAAACTGTCTAAAAAATTGTAACTCAAAATTAAATTGTTTCCTGGATACTTAAGCCTCCTCTTAGATGTAAAAAATCATCTTAAGAGGAGGTTTCATATTATTAAGCCATTCAAAATCATTTTGTTTTTAGAGGCGGATGGCTGATTATATTCATATTAAACAATCTGGTTGAAAAGAATAAGAAGTTTAATTGGTAATTACCTTTCTAATCGTGATATTTTGAGTTTCTATGACTGTAATAAATATACACGAACTCCTAAGAAATCAAAAGAAGGAGTAATAATTTACAGGACTTTTATGGGTGGGGGATCAACAGTTGTCGCCACCGGGAATATAGTTAGATGTTATGAAAAAGAGTTTAAGGAAATGGGGATTGATCTCAGTCAGGAATTTAAAGAGGCTGAAAATGAAATTCCAATAAGACTTTCAACCAAAGAAATTCAAGCCTCAGGTTCCAGAGCAATTTATGAGGCAGCATTAAGCCTGGGTTATCAGATGGAAGCTATGCCGAAAGCAATTGATCAACAAAAATGCATAAAATGTGGACTCTGTATTAATGGCTGTAAACAGGGAGCCAAGTGGACTGCAAAAAATTATTTAAATCAGGCTGTCAAGCAGGGAGCGGTAGTTAGATATGATAGTAGAGTAGAAGAGGTTCTTATCGATCAGGGGCAGGCTTATGGAGTTAGAGGTGTTAATGCTGAGGATGAGTTTGAATACGAAGCAGATAAGGTTATTCTAGCAGCCGGCGGCCTGGGTACTCCAGTTATACTGCAAAATTCTAAAATAAACAATACTGATGTTGGCAAAAATCTTTTTATTGATATCTTTGTTAATGTCTATGGAATAACTGATGATGTAAATCAGCTTTCTGAACCACCGATGGAGTTTGTTGATCTTGAGTTTCATGACCAGGAAGGCTTTTTATTATCGCCATTTATTAATCGTCAGAAGATGATAAGGTTTATTGAAGCAGGTTTAAAGGGAATGAGATTAAAAGATAAGAATTTGTATGTTTGTGATGCAAGTGTATTTCCAAGCTCACCCGGTATGCCTCCGATTTTAACAATTGTGGCTCTGGCAAAGAAGCTGGCTAAAGATGCAGCCTAAATTCGAATTAGATCTTTTTTCGGCTCATTAACTAAAAAATTGAATAAAATGCTTGAAAAGCAGGATAAATAGTGTTACAATTAAAAAAACTCAATCGAGGAAAAGAGAGTGTTACTGTTAAATCAGGCATAATCTAGGAGAAGATATAAGTTCCTTAACTAATTTGTATTAGCTAAGAGGGAGGACTTTATATTTTTTTCTAGATTTTTCTTTTTGTTTAATAAAATGAGGCTTTTACTTTCAGGGGGAATCAGATGTCTGTTAGAGAAAAGTATAAAGTGAAAAAGGTATTTAATAATAATGTGATTCTAGCAGAAAAAGGTGCTGAAAAGCAGGAACTGATTCTGATTGCAACTGGTATTGGTTTTGCATCCAGCAAAGGTGATATTTTTACAAAAGATGATTATCAAATCAAGCAGGAGTTTGTACCTCTCGCCGGGGAAAAGAGGAGTAATTATTTTCAGCTGCTGGAAGAGGTAGACAGTAAGATCATTCAGGCAACTGAAGAGATTATCAATATGGTTAATGAGGAGCTTGATGAAGATATAAATCAGTATATCAGGATTGGCCTGACTGATCATATCGCTTTCACCTTAAAAAGAATTAAAGAGGGGCTGGAGATTATAAATCCATTTTTGATGGAAACCAGGACCCTTTATAAAAAAGAATTTCAGCTGGCCAGGAAGTCAGTAAAGATATTGGAAAATAATTTTGAGATTTCCATACCAGAAGGCGAGATTGGTTTTATAGCATTTCACATTCATGGAGCAATTAATAACAGTGAGGTTTCTAAAACAGTTAAGAATACTTCAATTATCAAACAGTTGGTTGCAAAGGTGGAAGAAGAACTTGGTCAGGAACTTGAATATGACAGTTTAAATTATGCCAGGCTGGTTAACCATCTCCGTTTTGCTTTAGAGAGGATCGAAAGTAGAGAAAATAATACTAATCCACTTTTAGAAAATATCAAAAAGGACTTTAAAGAAAGTTATCAGCTAGCAGGGAAACTGGCAGAAATTATTGAATCCAGATTTGATTACCAGGTTCCCGAAGATGAGAAGGGTTATCTGGCACTGCACCTGCACAGACTGAATAGGGATTTTAATTAATTTTGATTTAGCAATTTAATTTAAAGATAAAATTACATTTAAAAATAGAATGCAAAAACTAAATATTCGCTGAGGCATGTTACTGTTTAATCAGGCAAGAGCCGAAGAGAAACTATTATTCCTAATTCCAGGGGAGTAGTAGATTCTCTTCGGCTTTTCTATTGCTTTTAGAATTTATGAAAATAAAATTACAGTTTAAACTGTAATTATTATATAGATCCAGGAAAGAAATTTTCTCTGCAGTTATTTTATTTATGAGTAAGTTTTAGTAAAGATTTTTAACAAAAAACAGGAGGTTTTAAAAAATGAAAAAGATTTTTTCTAGTTTGCAGAAAATAGGTAAGTCTCTGATGTTACCGATAGCAGTACTTCCAGCAGCAGCACTGCTGCTCAGACTTGGTGCCGGGGATGTTTTCGATATTCCCTTTGTCATGGCAGCTGGTTCTGCAATCTTTGATAATCTGGCTTTATTGTTTGGTATCGGAGTTGCAGTTGGAATTGCTAAAGATAGTTCCGGGGCAGCCGGACTGGCAGGAGCAGTCAGTTATTTTGTAATCACCAATGCAACTCAGGCAATTAATTCTGATATAAATATGGGCGTTCTGGCTGGAATTATTGGTGGTTTACTTGCAGGATTTTTATATAACCGCTACCATGATATTGAACTACCTGACTTTTTAGGATTTTTTGGCGGTAAGCGTTTTGTCCCAATTATTACTGGTGCAGCAAGTGTTCTGCTGGCAGGGCTCTTTGGTTATATCTGGCCTCCAATTCAGAATGTTATCCAGCTTACCGGTGAGTGGATTATTAATGCCGGTCCAATTGGAGTCTTTGTTTATGGTGTCTTAAACAGATTATTAATTCCAGTTGGCCTGCACCATGTACTTAACAGTTTTATCTGGTTTGTCTTTGGTGAGTTTACAACTGCAGCGGGAGAAGTTGTAACTGGAGATCTATCTCGTTTCTTTGCTGGAGATCCCTCGGCTGGATTTTTCATGTCTGGATTTTTCCCAATGATGATGTTTGGACTGCCGGCAGCTGCTTTAGCTATGTATCATGCAGCTAAACCGGAAAACAAAAAAGCAGTCTCCGGTATCTTTTTAAGTGTTGGACTTACAGCCTTTTTAACTGGTATTACTGAACCAATTGAGTTTGCCTTCATGTTCTTAGCTCCGGTATTATATGCTATTCACGCACTTTTAACAGGTTTTTCAATGGTTGTAACCTATGTTTTAGGGATCCAGCATGGTTTTGGCTTTTCTGCCGGTGCGATTGACTATTTCTTAAATTATGGACTGGCCACAAAACCATTTTTAATTATTCCAATTGGGATTGCATTTTTTGCAGTCTATTATTTCTTATTCCGTTTTGCGATTCAGAAGTTTAACATTCCAACACCAGGGAGAGAGGAAGCTGCAGCGGGCGGTAATCAGATGAGTGTAATGCCTGAGAGTCAGCAGAAAAGCAGTTCAGATAATTCAGTACAGACTGGTAGTACAAAAGCCAGCCAGTATATCGAAGCCCTGGGTGGTGCTGATAATTTAAAAAGTGTTGATGCCTGTATTACAAGATTAAGGCTGGAAGTTAGAGATTCTGGCAAATTAGATGAAGCTAAATTAAAGCAGCTGGGAGCTTCTGGTGTTTTAAAAGCAAATAAGAATAATGCTCAGGTGGTTGTAGGAACCAAGGCAGAATTAATTGCCGAAGAAATAAAAAAAGAATTAAACAACTAAAAAAATAATTAATATAAGCTTATAAGGAGAGGATTTTAAAATGACAGCAGAAAAGACTTTGACAATTAACAATGAGACAGGTTTACATGCCAGACCGGCTTCACAGCTGGTTAAGAAGGCAGGAAATTTTAAGTCACAGATTGAAATTATCGTTGGAGAAAAAGAAGTCAATGCAAAAAGTATTATGGGAATTATGAGTTTAGGTCTTGGCAAAGGTGATGAGATCACCTTGAAGGCTGAAGGGGAAGATGCAGATGCTGCAGTTGAAGGCCTAACAGAATTTATCGAGGTTGAATTACTGGAACATTAAAAATAACTAGCTAAAATAATAGGTTGTATAATTAATGTTGTGAAGAAAAAACTGTAAATCTAAAAATATCTAAATAAAAAAGGCATTTGCCTGGCTCCGTTGAATTAAATAGTTACAACACCAAAAATTCAATGAAGGAGTCAAGCAAATGCATAATAAGTTTATCACAGATTTAATGAATTTACCAGACCTGGTTGCAACAGATTTAATTCAAACTGAAGAATATTTAGTTTTTGTAGCTGACTATCAAAAAGATTATGTTAAATGCCCAGTCTGCGGTAAAAAAGCAGATAAAGTTCACGATAGAAAAGTTCAAATGGTTCAGGATACTCCTCTTCGAGATAAAAAAGTAGCTATTAGACTTGTAAAAAAACGCTATAGCTGCAGTCACTGCGGCAAAAGAGCAATACCTAAGAGAATAGAAAGCATTACTAAATATTCACGGAAAACAGAGCGTTTTAAAATGCATCTTTTAAAGCAGACTGATAGCCGTGATTACTCAAGAGTAGCAAAAGAACATG
>Ga0208153_100081_pt1 | contig 40736 bp, 36 predicted proteins | sample Wag42014_10_18_FD_187331 | JGI IMG/M metagenome (GOLD analysis project Ga0208153, IMG submission 187331) | Deep subsurface shale carbon reservoir microbial communities from Ohio, USA - Utica-2 Time Series 2014_10_18 (SPAdes) (version 2) ... | reverse complement strand
CAATTGTGTTAAAATGATTACTCCAGTATTCACCGAATCTTTCTTTTATATTTGAAAGATAATATTTTGCATAAGGATACAAATTTTCCTCGGTCAGTTTTTCCAATGTTTTACGTTTTATGCTTAAACTATTCCTTGCTTTTTCCATAAGTTTCTCTAATCTAAGGAAGAATTCTTCTTCATTGTTTGAGGTATAAGCCAGTCTTGGAAGATTTATCGTTACTACCCCTATTGACCCGGTCAGGGGATTTGCCCCGAAAAGCCCGCCGCCCCTTTTTCTAAGCTGCCTGTTGTCGAGTCTCAGCCTGCAGCACATGCTTCTTGCGTCTTCAGGATCCATGTCGGAGTTTACAAAGTTTGCGAAATAGGGGAGACCGTATTTTCCGGTCATTTTCATTAAATCCTCAATAATTTCCCGGTTCCAGTCGAAATCTTTGCCTATGTTATAAGTTGGAATGGGGAAAGTAAATATTCTTCCTTTGGCATCTCCTTCTGTCATCACTTCGATGAAAGCTTTATTAATAAGATCCATTTCATTTTGAAATTCGTCGTAAGTGTTTTCAATAAGTGTACCGCCGTATACAACTCTTTCATTTTTCATCATGGATGGTATTTCCAGATCAAGTGTGAGATTTGTGAAAGGGGTCTGAAACCCCACTCTGGTGGGAACGTTCAGGTTGAAGATAAATTCCTGGATTCCCTGTTTTACTTCCCTGTAGGTTAATTTGTCAAATTTAACAAAAGGCGCCATATATGTGTCGAAGCTGGCCAGGGCCTGAGCCCCTGCCGCTTCTCCCTGCAGTGTATAGAAGAAATTTACAATTTGCCCCAGTGCGCTTCTGAAATGCTTCGGAGGGTCACTTTCCACTTTACCGTGGACACCCCTGAATCCTTTTAAAAGTAAATCCCTTAAATCCCAGCCGCAGCAGTACACCGACAGAAGTCCCAAATCGTGTATATGAAAATCACCGTTGGTATGGGCGTCTCTTATTTCTTCCGGATATACTTTATTCAGCCAGTATTTTGCAGTGATAGTGGAAGAGATGAAATTGTTTAGTCCCTGAAGCGAGAATGTGGTGTTACTGTTTTCCTTAACTCTCCAGTCAGCACCTTTGATATAATTTTCTATCAACTGCTCCATTTCATCAAAAGAGGCTTTCAAATCGCGTATATCGGAACGCTGCTTTCTATAGAGTATATATGCTTTCGACGTTTTCGCATGACCTGCTTCAATTAACATTTTTTCCACTTCATCCTGCAATTCTTCTACAGTTATCACACCGATATCAGCATATTTCTCATTAACAACCTTAACAGTCTGCAGTGCAAGTTTATTGGCTGTTTTTCTGTCTTCACCTCCAACTGCTTTTGCAGCTTTGAATATGGCATTTGCAATGCGCTCGTAATCAAAAGGAACAACCCTCCCGTCCCTTTTTATTATTTTTTCTATTCCCATGTTTCCTCCTCTCTCTCGCTCGCCCGTCCGCCGCTGGGCAATGGTTTTTTGCGATTATTTTCAAAAATGCATTCAGATGAAAATGCAGTAACAGTCCGGTGTCTGGCTGAGTTTGTAAAAAAACAGGGATTTATCAGTTTTTATCATCCTTATTTGATCCAACAGTATGAAGGGCGGAATATGGGGAAAATTTAAAACGTATGGGTGAAGTAAGAAAAGTTAACAAATATACTGAAATCAGTAATAGTATGAAGTTTGTCATCCTACCCTCCGTAGATTTTGCCGCTGAGGATTTGTCCCATATATTCATCGGCCTTCCAGACTGGTGTCAGCGGCGAGGTTAGATATCCTGGCTTGCCATCTCTTCTGTTTGCCTGAAGACAGACAGAACAGAAAACCTACTAACCGACCTTCCCATCACGCCCCAAAATTGTTATAAAGCAAATTTGTGGCTGGACAGTGGCCAAAAACGGCTTTCGTCCGGTTTACAGTTGCGGGGGCAGCACCGGCTTTTCACCGGTTTCCCTAACCTGATTAAAGAGTACCAAACTTATGTTATCCTTTCAAGAAAAAAGACAAAAAATTTCAGAAAGCCAATATGAGACATTTGAATAAGTACCCCACCCAGCCTCATCTAAATTAGGGGAGGAGTTTTCTCTCCCCTCATATCAAAGAGTTAAGAGAGGATTAAGGGGTGGTAAAATTTATATGAATACATTATTCAAAGGTCTTAATTTTAATGTTCAATGCCATGTGCGATTCCGTGAGGATTTAAATTTGACCTGTTTGGGTAAACATTTATCATATTACAATCTCTCTATTTCCCTATTTCCCTATTTCTCTACCTCCCTACCTCTCTATTTTCTCTGTTTTGTCGTATTTTCTGAAGACAGGGCTTTAATATATTGACATAGTTTCAGACATAATATATATGTAAGCCCACTTGGCTGAGCGAATGAAGGCTTTTGTTTTAAACAGCCGGAACTATTGGATATTGTTAATGAAAATTCGCGTGATACTTGCTTCCAAATTCAGAGATAAAAGTTATGAAAATATTGTTAATGAGTATATAAAAAGAATTTCTGGCTTCAGTGAAGTGCAGATGATACAGCTTCCTGATAGCAAAAGCGGAAGCGGAGACGGCGAAAATGTTATGACAAACCGGGCGGTTGAGAAGGTTTTGAAACAGACTGAAGGTTATTACTTGATTTCATTGGATCTTACAGGCAAGCAGTTTAAAAGCGAAACTTTTGCTTCCTGGCTCAAGAAACGCAGCGAACTGCATAAAAACCTGGCTTTTTTAATAGGGCCATCAGAGGGATTGCCAAAAAGCTTGACAGAAAAGTCTGATGAATTAATTTCCTTGTCAAAGCTGACATTTGCCCATAAAATTGCCGCTCTTGTTTTGTTCGAACAGATTTACAGGGCGATATGTATAAATACGAATCATCCATACCATAAGTAGGAGGACTTTTATGGAAGAAGAAAAACTCCAGTATTTTAAAACTAAACTGCAGGAGCAGCGCAAGCAACTTCTGGAAGATTTAAAAAACAGATATGATGAAGCAATAAATCTTGGTAAAGATACAGGTAAAGATTCGGCTGACGAGGCTTATAGCATTTATAGCAGGAATTTGATGCTGGGAAGAGTGGAAACGGATGCGCTGAAACTCAGACTGGTTGAACAGGCTTTAAGCAGGATTAAAGAAGGTACTTACGGTGTTTGTCTTGAGTGCGGTGAAGATATTGAAGAAAGAAGACTGGAATATGTTCCTTTTGCCAGGTATTGCACTGAATGCAAGAGTGAGCTGGAAAAAAAGGGCATGATTAAAATGTAACTTTAATCATTATTTGTAATTCTAAGGAAGGTTCTTTATGATCGGGAAAGAAAGGTTGATTCTTTTAATTTTGGACGGTTGGGGGTTCCGGGAGAGTAAAGATCATAACGCTGTACAGTTGAGCAACCCCGTTAATTTTAACAGACTTTGGAATAATTCGCCGCATATGCTGCTTAATGCCAGTGAAGAATATGTCGGACTGCCGGCCGGGCAGATGGGCAACTCTGAAGTCGGACATATGAACATCGGTGCCGGAAGAGTTGTTTATCAGGATTTCCTCAGGATAAACAAAGCAATAGACTCCGGAAAAATTTTAGAAAATGATAATATCTCCTCTTTTTTTGCCAAAATCAGAAACTCCGGCGGGACACTTCATTTTTTCGGACTTGTCAGTGACGGCGGAGTACATAGTCACATAAATCATCTCAAAGGGCTTGTTAAAGCAGCTAAAGATTCCGGCATCAAGAAAGTCTGTATTCATGCTTTTATGGATGGGCGGGATACACCTCCAAAAAACGGTATAACTTATATAAAAGAGCTGGATGAATATCTGAATACAACCGGTTACGGAAAAATTGTCACTATTTCCGGGCGTTATTATGCGATGGACCGGGATAAACGCTGGGACAGAATAGAGAAAGCTTACAATGCAATAGTAAGAGGAAAGGGCAGAATTGCCGATTCCGTTGAAAATGGCGTAAAACAGGCATATGAGAACGGAGAAACAGACGAATTTATCACCCCTACGGTTATTGATGATGATTTTGTCAGGATGAAAGAGAGTGACGGAATATTTTTCTTTAATTTCCGTGCTGACAGGGCAAGACAACTCACAACGGTATTTATTGACGACAACTTTAATCAGTTTGAAACAGAATCAATAAAGCCATATTATATGACAATGACCAACTATGACAAAACTTTTGATATTCCGGTGGCTTTTCCTCCATTGTCTCTGAAAAATATTTTTGGTGAGGTATTGAGTGCGAACAAACTTACTCAGATGAGAATTGCCGAAACGGAGAAATATGCCCATGTGACTTTCTTTTTTAACGGCGGCAGAGAAGTTGAATTTGAGGGAGAGACACGTGAGCTTATACCGTCTCCCAGAGAAGTGGCTACCTATGACGAAAAACCGGAAATGAGCGTTAAGGAAGTTTGTGACAGATTCGAGGAAAAATTTTTGAATGAGGATATAGACTTTACCGTTATGAATTTTGCAAATCCTGATATGGTGGGGCATACCGGTGTTGAAGAGGCGGCTGTCAAAGCATGTAAAGCTGTTGATGAACAGTTGGGCAGAGTTGTAAAAATTGTCCGCGATACCGGTTCAGTACTTGTGGTAACAGCGGATCACGGCAACAGCGAGCAGATGTGGGATGAAAAAAATGATCAGCCACATACTGCTCATACACTGAATAAGGTTCCCTTTATTATTTTCAATTACGATTGTAAGTTGCGGGCATCTTCAGATGGTAAACTGGCAGATATCGCCCCGACGTTACTGGATATTTTGAAAATAGAAAGACCTAAAGAAATGACCGGTGAATCGCTGCTTGCTGAGTGAAATATTTTATTCAGAATGTGCTGGTTGTGGTACAACAATTGGGCCTGGAAAATATCTTTGCAGCCGGTGCCTTGAAGATCTCCCATTTGTAACCGAAAGATGTGAAGCGTGCGGTTATCCTCTTGAAATTTCCTCTTCTTACTGCAGAAATTGTTCTTCAAATAAATTTTTTGATTATCTCTTTATCCCTTTCTGGTACAAAGGCGTAATAAAAGAAGCGCTTAAAAATGTGAAATTCAGATACGGTTTCAGAGAGATAAATTTTTTTAAATATATTACGGGTTTTATAGATTGCAATGTCGCCAATTACGACTTTATAACGCCTGTCCCCTCTCATTTTATAAGAAAATTCAGACGATTTATACATCCTGCGGATATTACCGCTTCAAATATTGCCAAAAAATATAGTAAGAAAAAGGTGGAAATTTTAAAAAGAAGAAAGTATACAAAATATCAGTGGCAGCTGAAAAAGAATATGCGGCATACTAATGTCAGAAAGGCGTTTGAACTCAGAGAAGAAGTAAAAGGTTCAAAAATTTTGCTTGTTGATGATATTATGACGACAGGAAATACTTTAAATGAGTGCGCTAAACTGCTAAAAAGAAACGGTGCTTCCAATGTGGATTGTTTGGTTTTATCCAAAGGTATTTTTATTTGAAATGAGAGTATATTGAGTACGCTTGCAGTTAAGTGTGAAATTGTATTGATAAATAAATTTACAGAAATCAATTAGATAAAAAGGAGGAACAAATGTCAGTCAAAGTTGCGATTAACGGATTTGGAAGAATCGGAAGGTGTGCATTCAGAGCTGCAGTGGAAAAAGGTATGGATATTGATTTTGTTGCCATCAATGATTTGACAGATGCTGCTACCCTTGCTCACCTGCTTAAATATGATTCTGTTCACTCAATAGCCGATTTCGAAGTGGATCATACCGATGATTCCATTATTGTTAATGGTAAAAAAATAAAGGTTTTGGCAGAAAAAGATCCCGCCAGTCTGCCGTGGAAAGATTTGAACGTGGATGTTGTTATAGAATCCACCGGACTTTTCAGAAAGAGGGAACAGGCCTCCAAACATCTTCAGGCCGGTGCCAAAAAAGTCGTTATTTCAGCACCTGCTGAGGATCCGGATATTACAGTTAACTTGGGTGTTAATTTTGATAAATATGACAAAGAGAAACATCATATTATTTCAAACGCTTCCTGTACAACAAACTGTCTCGCACCGGTTGCCAAAGTGCTGAACGATAAATTTGGTATAGTCAACGGCCTTATGACCACAATTCATTCGTATACGAATGATCAGAAAATTCTTGATTTACCCCATAAAGATATCAGAAGAGCAAGAGCTGCCGCCATTTCTATGATACCCACCTCAACAGGGGCTGCTAAAGCTGTGGGACTTGTACTGCCCGAACTGAAAGGTAAACTGGACGGTATTGCTATCAGAGTGCCCACTCCGAATGTCTCACTTGTGGATTTGAGCTGCACACTTCAAAAACAGGTCACTAAAGAGGATATTAACAATGCAATTAAAGAAGCCTCGGAAGGTGCTATGAAAGGTATTTTGCTGTACACTGAAGAGGAACTTGTCTCCATAGATTACAACGGAAATCCGTATTCTTCAATTTTTGATGCTCCGCTTACAAAAGTTATGGACGGAAACAATGTTAAAGTTTTCAGCTGGTATGACAACGAGTGGGGATATTCAAACAGAATTGCCGAACTTGTAACAAAAATATTGTAATTTTGTTTGCCCGGTAAATTTGTTTGTTAAAAATCTTATGCTAATAAAAGTGAGACTTGTGGAGGTTTAGCAATGCTTGAAGGTGTGAAATTTATAGATGAAATGAATTTGCAATCTAAAAAAGTTTTTATTCGTGTTGATTTTAACGTCCCTGTTAAAAACGGGGTTATTCAGGACGCTACAAGAATAGACGAAGCTATGGAAACAATTTCATATGCTAAAAATGAAGGGGCTAGGGTTATTCTGGCTTCCCATATGGGAAGACCAAAAGGGAGGTTTAACCCTGAATTATCCCTTAAACCGGTTGCAGAATATATTACCGGCAGATATTTTCACACTTATTTTGCTGAGGACTGTACAGGCGGTGATGTGAAGAAGCAAGTTAATGATCTGAAAGATGGTGAAGTGCTTCTTTTGGAAAATCTTCGTTTTCATCCGGAGGAAAAAGCCAACGAACCTGATTTTGCGGCAAAATTGTGTGAATTCTGCGACGTTTATATCAATGATGCGTTCGGATCAAGTCACAGAGCGCACGCATCGGTGGACGGACTGCCCAGAAAGTGTAATGAGAAAGCTGCCGGCTTTTTGATGAAAAGAGAGCTTGAATATTTCGACATGCTTCTTAATAATCCTGAAAGGCCGTTTTATGCCGTTCTGGGCGGTGCTAAGGTCAGCGAAAAGATCGGCGTTATCGAATCGCTTATGGACAAAGTTGATAAGATTCTCATAGGTGGCGCCATGGCTTATACATTTTTAAATGCACTTGGCGCAAAAACCGGCAAATCATTGGTGGAGAATGAGCTTTTTGATACAGTGAAAAAAATTATCAAAAAGGCAGACGATAAGAATATGAAGATAGTTCTTCCTGTGGATCATATCTGTTCCACAGAATTTAACGGTAAGCCTGAATATGTAGCTGAAAAAGATATTCCGGATGACCTGATGGGTCTTGATATCGGTAACAAAACCGTTGAACTTTATAAGAAGGAATTGAGTGATGCAAAAATAGTTATGTGGAACGGTCCTATGGGCGTTTTCGAATCAAATGATTTCTGCAAAGGGACATTCGATATTGCTGAGTATTTAGCCACATTGGATGCTGTTTCTGTTGTCGGCGGTGGAGATTCTGTCTGTGCTGTGAAAAAAGCCGGGGTGAGTGACAGTATAGATCATATATCAACAGGCGGCGGAGCCTCACTCGAACTGCTGGAAAAAGGGACATTGGCAGGGATTGAAGCACTTAAAACGTGATGGTGGAAGAGGGAGACACAGAGGCAGAGATGGGGAGATGGGGAGATGGAGAGATGGAGAGTTGGGGAAAAGGTGTATTAGTGTTAAGCGCTAAGTTTTAAGTACCTTATTTCACAGACAGGGCAGGTTTTTCCGGTTAATAACCACGAATAACAATTAACTATTTTCTTCCACTTTCACTAAGCTTGAACCTTGAACCCCGTTGAATAGCAGCTCCGCTGCTTACCTGAAGGTATTCAACAGGGTAAACTTTGAACATTTCGCATCACCTATCACCCATGACCCATTACGGCTTTTAAATGCGAAAATTTTGGGAGTCGTCCAAACTATTTTGGCACTTGATTATTATACTGATTAGTGATAAAAGTCACTCTTTAAAAGATTCTTGTTATAAAAGGAGTAAGCATGGATTACAAGGATACACTCAATCTTCCTAAAACCGGTTTTCCAATGAAAGCCAGCCTTGCCAACAAGGAACCTCAGCGGCTTAAGGCATGGTATGACAAGGAGCTTTACCAACGAATTCTTGAGAAAAGAAAAGGGGCGGAGAAATATGTGCTGCATGACGGCCCGCCGTATGCAAACGGTCATCTTCATATGGGACATGCCCTGAATAAAATCCTGAAAGATTTTGTTGTAAGAATTAAATCAGCCCAGGGGTATTTTTCACCTTATGTGCCCGGCTGGGACTGCCACGGTCTGCCTATTGAGCATCAGGTGGATAAGAAGCTCGGTTCCAAAAAGAAGAATATGAGTGTATCAGATGTGAGAAAAGAATGCAGGAAATATGCTGACAGATTTATAGATATTCAACGGGATGAATTTAAACGACTCGGTGTTCTCGGTGACTGGGATAATCCCTACATTACGATGGATTTTGAGTATGAGGCCGTTACACTCGGTGAATTGTATAAATTCTTTAACAACGGCGGTGTTTATAAAGGTTTAAAGCCTGTGCATTGGTGCACAAGCTGTGTTACGGCATTGGCAGAAGCTGAAATTGAATATGCTCAGCATACTTCGGATTCTATTTTTGTGAAATTTGGAGTTGATGGGAAAACTGCCGAAGAATTCGGCATTGACGGAGAAAAAATCAGTGTAATTATCTGGACAACCACTCCGTGGACGTTACCTGCAAACCTGGCGGTGGCATTTCACCCTGAGCTTCAATATTCGTTTGTCAAGATTAAGTCCTCTGAGAATGATAATCTTAAAGCCGGTGAGATTGTTATTGTTGCTAAGAAACTGGTTGAGGATCTGATGCAGGAATTCGGTGTGGACGATTACGAAGAAGTCAAATCTGTATCCGGCGTGGATTTTGAAAATAAATATGCACATCATCCTTTTTATGACAGAAAATCCTTAATGATTCTCGGTGAACACGTTACTACCGAGCAGGGCTCCGGTATCGTACACACTGCTCCGGGGCATGGTCAGGAGGACTACGAAGTCGGAAGAGAATACGGACTCGAAGTTCTTAATCCAGTGGATGATTACGGAATTTTTAAAGACGGTCTGCCTATATTCGGCGGTAAGAATATTTTCAAAGCGAATTCCGAAATAGTTGATTATATGAGGGAAAACGGCTCACTGATTAAAAATTCAAAAGTGGAACATTCATACCCACATTGCTGGAGATGCAAAAAACCTGTCGTTTTCCGGGCTACTCCGCAGTGGTTCATATCGATGGAAAATAATGATTTGAGAAAGAATGCTCTGAATGAAATAAAAAAAGTCAAATGGATCCCTTCATGGGGGGAACAGAGAATTACGTCAATGATTGAGAACAGACCCGACTGGTGTATTTCGAGACAGCGCACATGGGGCGTTCCTATAGCTGTTTTCACCTGCCGGGATTGCGATAAAACGATAATCGATGAAGATATACAGGAAAAGGTACTTGAAGCTTTTAGAAAAGAAGGCGCTGATGCATGGTTTGATCATTCTGTCGAGGATTTTCTCGGCAAAAATTTTTCCTGCCCCGATTGCGGAAGCAGAAAAATCAGGAAAGAGACGGATATACTTGATGTCTGGTTTGATTCCGGCACAAGTCATGCGGCTGTCTGTGAAAAAAGGGATGAGCTGACATGGCCGGCAAATATGTATCTTGAAGGCAGCGATCAGCACAGAGGATGGTTTCACAGTTCATTGCTGGAAAGTGTGGGAAGTCGTGGGAAACTTGCCTATAAAGAGGTGTTGACACACGGTTTTGTTGTAGACGGCCAAGGACGGAAAATGTCTAAGTCAGTCGGCAATGTTATAACACCTGATGAAATTGTAAATAAATACGGAGCAGAAATTCTCAGACTGTGGGTCAGTGCGGAAGATTATTCTGAAGATGTGAGAATTTCCGCTGATATAATAAAGCGCCTTGTGGAATCCTACAGAAAAATACGAAACACTTCCAGGTATCTTCTCGGCAACCTTTCCGATTTCCAGCCGGATAAGGATATTATCAGTTATGACCAACTGCTGGATCTGGACAGATATATACTGATCAAATGGGAGAAGGCCAAAAAACGTATATTGACAGCTTTTGATAAATATCAATTCCATACATTTTACCATACATTTATCAATTTCTGTATAAATACGCTCTCATCCTTTTATCTGGATATTTTAAAAGACAGATTGTACACATATAAATCCGATTCTCATTACAGGAAGTCGGCGCAGACGGTTGTTTTTACTCTGATAAAAGAGATGAGTATTATTATGTCACCCATTTTATCATTTACAGCTGATGAAATCTGGGAATATATCCCCGAATATGAAGGTAAAAGTGAGTTTGTGTTTGAGGAAACTTTTCCTGAAATACATGAATACAATGAAACGCAGCTTGAGCAAAAATGGGACAAAATTACGGCTGTCAGGAAGGAAGTAAACAAAGCTCTTGAACTTGCAAGGACAGAGAAACTCATCGGGCACCCTCTTGATGCAAGGGTCACACTTGGCTCCAAAGAAGATTTAAAGGATATATTGACAGCTGATGAGGGTATTAACAGAATTTTCATCATTTCTGAGCTGATTATTAAAGACTATGACGAAATTTCCGATGGTTTTGAGTCAGAAAATATGCCTCTTAAAATTTTTATCGAACAGGCTCCATATGAAAAGTGTGAACGGTGTTGGGTGCGCTCAAATTCAATAGGTGAAGATGAAGAGCATCCTGGAATATGCTCAAGATGTGTTTCTCAGGTTAAATAATCTTATGAGGGGCTTGACCCCTCTTTTTATTCCGGTGGTTTTGATGAAAAAATACATACTGTTTATTGCCGCTGTTGCAGGTTTGGATCAGTTTACGAAATATCTTGTTATACACAATATGGAGCTTTATGAAAGTTTTTCAGTAATCGAAGGTTTTTTTAACATTACTTTTATATTGAATCCCGGTGCGGCTTTCGGGATGATGGCCGATCTGAACGAGGCTTACAGACAGCTTTTTTTTATAATAATCACCATCATTGCTATAATTATAATTGTAAGCCTGGCATACAGAGAAAAGCAGCATAAATTGCGACTTTTTTCATACATGCTGATTATTTCCGGAGCTTTAGGCAATCTTATAGACAGGATATTCATTGGAAAAGTCGTGGATTTTCTGGACTTTTATATTGGAAAATATCACTGGCCGGCATTTAATGTGGCCGATTGCGCTATTTCTGTGGGTATATTTTTTCTGATTGTAGATATTATTTTTTTCAAGGAGGTAAAAAGTGCTGATAAAGCCTAAAAGGGCTCTTTTGAGTCTTTCCGACAAAGAGGGACTGATAGAATTTGCAGAAGGTCTGGACAGATGCGGTATCGAAATAGTTTCCACCGGAGGAACTGCAAAACTCTTAAAAGAAAAAGGTTTTAATATTGTTGAAATTTCTGATTTTACAGGTTTTCCCGAAATTCTGGACGGAAGGGTGAAAACACTTAATCCTAAAGTCCATGCCGGGATATTGAATATAAGAGAAAATGAAGAGCACAGACAAACAATGGAAAAGCACGGTTTTGTTGATATAGATATTGTTGCTGTGAATCTTTATCCATTTGAGAAGACTATAAATTCCACTTCAGTAACCACATCTCAGGCAATAGAAAACATAGATATCGGCGGCCCCACCATGATTAGAAGTGCTGCAAAGAATTTTAAATATGTGACTGTTGTGGTGGATAAGCAGGATTACGCCGCTATTTTGAATGAGATAGATACAGACGGCGGTGTCACGCTTGAAACAAGAATGGATCTGGCGCGAAAAGCTTTTACACATACGGCAATGTATGACAGTATCATTTCAGGATATTTCAATAATCTAATGGAGATAGATTTTCCCGATGAAATTGCTATTCCCATGAGGAAAAAACAGGGGTTGCGTTACGGAGAAAATCCCCATCAAAAAGCCTCATTTTATACATCACCGGCGGTTTCTGAGCCCGGTGTGACCAATGCACATCAATTGCACGGTAAGGAACTTTCATTTAATAATATTATTGATACCAATGCAGCTCTTGAGTTGGTCAAAGAGTTTGATACGCCAGTCTGTGTAATTGTGAAACATACCAACCCCTGCGGAGTTGCCTTGGCTGATGATATTACACAAGCTTACAAAAACGCTCTGGAATGTGATCCTCTAAGTGCTTTCGGGGGGATCGTTGGATTAAACAGAGAGGTGGATAAAAATCTGGCTGAAAATTTATCCGAAATTTTTCTGGAAGTTGTCGCAGCCCCTTCTTTCTCAAAAGATGCCGTGGAAATTTTGACAAAAAAGAAGAATATAAGACTGCTTGAAATAAAAGGTGACTTTTCTGTAAAAAAGAAAGAATCCGATATGAAAAAAGTTGTCGGAGGTTATCTGCTCCAGGAGAAGGATATACAGACATTACCTGATGACAGGGAACTGAAGATTGTCACAAAAAAACAGCCTACTGATGATGAATACAATGATTTGCTGTTTGCATGGACTGTAGCTAAACATGTCAAGTCAAACGCTATTGTTTATGCAAAGGATAACAGAACCATAGGCGTGGGAGCAGGGCAGATGAGCCGTGTGGATTCCAGCAAAATAGCGGCTGAAAAAGCCAGAAGTTCGCTCGAAGGATCAGTAATGGCCTCCGATGCTTTTTTCCCTTTCAGAGACAGTATAGACGAAGCTGCGGATAGGGGAATAATGGCTGTAATCCAGCCCGGCGGATCGATCAGGGATGATGAAGTCATAAAAGCTGCCGATGAGCATGGAATGGCAATGGTTTTTACAGGGATGAGGCATTTTAAACATTAATTTAGGACTAAGTGCTAAGTGTTAGGTGTTAGGTGTTAAGTGATAAGTGATAAGTGATAAGGGCTAAGCACTAAGTACCGCTGTCTAATTTAACGCTTTAGATGGCTGAAAAAGTTGAAATGGTTGAGAGAGTTGAAGTGAGCAAAGGGAAATTAATAACTAAACCTTGAACGTTGAACCTTGAACAAAAACGGGGGTATTGAATGAATGTTATGGTTGTTGGCGGTGGTGGCAGAGAGCATGCCATAGCCTGGAAAGCAGCGCGCAGTGAAAAAGTTGGGAAAGTGTATTGCGCACCGGGTAATGGAGGGACAGCTGCTGAAGATAAATGTGAAAATATAGATATAAAACCTTCGGAATTTTCAGATTTAGCTGATTTTGCCAAAAAGAATAATGTTGAATTAACAATTGTCGGACCGGAAGATCCCCTTGTGGACGGCATTGTTGATTTTTTCGAAGAACAGGGACTTAAGATATTCGGTCCCGACAGTAAAGCGGCTCAGATTGAGGCAAGCAAAGCTTTTTCCAAAGATGTAATGAATAAGGCCGGTATCCCTACGGCAGAATACCAGCGTTTCACTGATTACGATGAGGCACTCGGGTACGTGGATAAAAAAGGTGTGCCGACTGTGATAAAAGCTGACGGCCTGGCTGCAGGTAAAGGTGTTACCGTTGCTTTTGACAGAGAAGAAGCAAGGACAGCGCTTAACAGTATTCTTGTTGATAAAATATTCGGTGAGTCAGGAAATTCAGTTGTCATTGAAGAATACTTGGATGGAGAGGAAGCTTCATATCTTGCCTTTACCGATGGCAATACAATCCTGCCGCTTCAGTCCAGCCAGGATCATAAACCTGTGTTTGACGGAGATAAAGGGCCGAATACAGGGGGGATGGGTGCATATTCCCCAGCACCGGTTGTCACTGAAGATATTATGAATTATGTGACTGAAAATGTGGCTTACCCTCTTATAAAAGAACTTAAAAAGCGCGGAATTATCTATAAAGGAATTATTTATGCCGGACTGATGATAACCGATAGCGGAGTCAAGGTTCTGGAATTCAACTGCAGGTTCGGAGATCCGGAAACACAGCCCATTCTTTACAGAATGGATTCGGATATTACAGATGTGATTAGCAAATGCATTGATGGAAAACTTGAATCTGCAAATATTGAATGGAATGAGAAGCCTTCGGTTTGTGTGGTGGTTGCTTCAGGAGGTTATCCCAAAGCTTACAACAAAGGTTGTGAGATTACGGGTATTGAAGATGCCGAAAAGATTGAAGATGTAAAAGTATTCCACGCAGGAACATCAAATGTGAACGGCAGACTGGTTAATTCCGGCGGCCGTGTTCTGGGTGTCACTGCGAAGGGTGACAAACTTCAAAATGCTATAGATAATGCTTACAAAGCAGTGAAAAAAATAAATTTCTTAAATATGCACTACAGAAAAGATATAGGTAATAAAGCGCTCCGGAGGATGAAATGAGTAAAGTTGGCATTATTATGGGCAGTAAATCGGACATCGAAATTGCGGAAAAGGTCATGGATACTTTGGATGAATTTGGTGTGGAATGGGAGGTTACCGTTTCCAGCGCCCACAGAACTCCTGAGAAAACCGCAGAATGGGTAAAAAACGCTCCGAGCAGAGGAGTAAAGGTGATTGTTGCTATAGCCGGTGCGGCAGCTCATCTGGCAGGTGTTGTAGCCAGTGAAACACATATACCGATTTTGGCTGTTCCGGTGGCTTCAACATCTTTGCAGGGAATGGATGCTCTTTTGTCAATGGTTCAGATGCCCGGCGGTGTGCCTGTAGCAACAATGGCTATCGGTAAAGCCGGTGCTAAGAATGCTGCAATATTTTCTGTACAGGTGTTAAGTGCAGGCGATGAGGAACTGGAAAAGAAACTGCTTGAATACAAAAAAATGATGGCTGAAAAGGTTTACAAGGATGACGAGGAAGTTCAGAGGAGAATAGAAGATAGGGGCTGACAGTTGCTTATAATGAAAGCAGATACGGCAAATGCTGTTAAAGTATTTAAAAAAGCAGCATTGTCTAACAGTCCGGTTGTTTTTCCCACAGATACTATTTATGGTATTGGTGCTGATTTTTTTGATGTTTTTGCCAATGAAAAAATCAGTAAAATAAAGAGAAGAGAGGCTGATAAACCATTTCCTGTATTGATTTCTGATATCAAACAGCTGGATAACTTGAAAATTACAGTTACGGATAAAACGAAAAAAATTCTTAACAAATCATGGCCGGGCCCCATTAGTTTTATTTTAGAAACTGAGCTTGATGGATATTCTTATGCTGTTAATAGTGGTAAAATAGCTGTCAGGCTACCGGATAAAAAATGGCTGAGGGAGACTATCAGGAGGATGGATACTCCATTTACAGCCACAAGTGCAAATTTGTCCGGGAAAAGTTATACCGGGGAATTTAGAAGTATTTTTGAAATTTTTAAAAAGGATATAGATTACTTTTTATATGAAGAATCTTACTCCCGGAAAAATACGCCTTCGACGATTGTCGACGTTTCCGGTAAAGAAGTAAAATTTTTGAGAAATCCTTTGTCTATAGATATTAAGGATTTGCAGTAGATTGGCATGGATATTCTTAACCTTTTGCAAAATGAAACGTTTATATTTTATGCGGCGGTTTTTTCTGTTTTGTTTTTTTTTATAAGTATTATTTTGATTCCTTATGTTATTTTAAAAATTCCGCATGATTATTTCAGTTATTCATCCAAAAAAGAATATTTCTCAAGAAAAAGGGATATTGCAGTATATTATATGAAAATGGCACTTAGGAATATCGCTGCACTTTTGTTGTTTTTTTTAGGTATTCTTCTTCTTGTTACCCCCGGCCAGGGACTTTTAACAATATTATTATCTTTTCTTCTTGCCGATATACCCGGCAAATATAAAATAGAAAAATATCTGATAAGAAAAGAAAAAAATTATAATCTGCTTAACAGATTCAGACGAAAACACGGTAAAAAATCCTTCATTCTGCCTGAGGATTAAAGAGAGGGGAACTCCCCTCCCTTTTTACTGATTGGTATTGTAAACCGGGATAGGTCCTACTACATATCCGAAAGGATTCACCCTTATCAGGAATTTGTTTTTATTTTCATCCTGTACAGTGTACTGATACATTGTACCTCTGGGCATATTAAACTGCTCCTGATTTACAATTTCGAATCCTTTTAAGTTTACGGACAGGAATTCTTTAACCCTTTTTGTTGCCTCCTTTTCGTTAAGCTGCTCTCCCTGCTGATTCCCGTAAAAAGGTCCGGGACAATTATATCCGGGCATCATACCTCTTCCATAGCCCTGTCCGCCGTGAGGCTGACCCTGATATCCCATCATACCGCCTTGATATCCCATCATTCCATTGTGGTAACCTCTTCCCATTCCAGGGCCGTAAGCAAATGCCATTGTAGCCCCAAGTGCCAAAATACCTAAAATTACAACTAATTTTTTCATGATTTCCTCCTTTTATTTATTAATTTCATAGATATAATAGCATAAAGCAAGCTAAAAATGTAAATAGTATATTGGTGTATTGGTTAAGTGTATAAAATGGCACTTACACAAAACTATTTACAGGGTCAATGTTGAAATTCAACTTTCTCAACCATATCAATAGGACAAAAATTAACTACCACGCACACAACTCTTTAATGTAATACAATTTTTAGCGGAATAATTTTATAAGGTTTATGTGAAATAAATAAATAAAATGTTGTGTACGCGGTTAGCACCTCAACTACCTCTAACTACCTTCTCATCACGCATTACGGTTTTTACAATTCATTCATTATGGACAGGTAAGTTTCAGCTGCTTTTTCCACTTCGTTAAAATTGATGCATTCTTCTTTTGTATGGGCGTATGAGATGTCACCCGGACCGAGTATAATAGGCTTAATACCTGACTGCCATAAAATGGGGGCGTCAGAATCACTTTTAAAAAAGAGAGGATTATAATCAAATTTTTGTTTTTCGAAAATTTGCTTTATAAGCTGAGGCAGCATACCTTTTTCTGTCAGTTCAAAACCATGATGAATTGTTTCAAGGGAGTAATTTACTTCGTTGTTTTTAAAACTTCTGAAAATAAGATCTTCGATTTCTGCAGTTAACACACCGATGGGGTATCGTGTGGGAAGGTGCAAATCCAGATATGCTTCACATCTGTCGGGTGTTGCAAAACCGGCCTGAGAGCTGCTCAAATCTCTTATGTTGTAAATAATATCGCTGACATCCTTTTCTATGTAATTGATTATAATGTTTAAATAATCCATCATCTTTTTCACTGCATTTTTATCGGGTTTGGAAAGAGATGCGTGAACTTTTTGTCCATATGCGGCAAGTGCAATTTCAACATAACCGAAATGTCCGTAACACGGCTGTAGATTGGTGGGTTCGCCTATAACAGCCCAGCGAAAGGAGTAATCTTTTGATAATGCATATGCCCCGTCTCCGGATTCTTCCTCTCCGACAACCAACGCCAGTCCCGCGGTAAAATCTTTCTTATTATTTTCCTGAAAAGATAAAAAGCTTTCAATCATGGCGGCACAACCGCCTTTCATATCAACGGCTCCCAGCCCGTAAATTTCATTTTCATAAATATCCGATACATAATTTTCATAGTCGAAAGCTGGAACGGTATCTATGTGCCCTACAAAAATTGTGTCGCATTCTCCTGATTCCGGCATTACAATAATGTTACCTCTCTCACTCTCAACTTCCTGGAATTCATAGGGAATATTGTGCTCTTTCAGATAAGCCTGAAGAAAATCGGTCAGCTCGGTTTCTTTGCCGGAGGGACTGTAAATATCTATCATTTCTGTGAGCAGTTTCTGCAATCTTTCACTGTTTATCATTATCTGGCACCGCCTCATCAAGGTTTAAAGTAAGATATATCTGCTCATTAGGTTTGGCAAAACCTTTTTTCATGAAAAATCTTAAAGCTTTTTTGTTATCAGCTTCAGTATCAACGAGAAGAACCTTTACATCATTTTCCAACATATATTTTTTGAATTCGTCGAAAAGTTTGGAGGCCAGTCCTTTGCTTTCAAATTCCGGGTCAACGCACATCCACACGAGGTATCCATATTTTTTGGGAGATTTATTGACAATGTAAGAAAGTATGAATCCCGCGATTTGCCCGTCTATTTCGGCCACAAAACTGCTCTCAGGATCGTTTGTGTAAAAATTAACTACTTCGTATTCATCCCATACTCTGTACAGATTGGGAAAACTCTGAAGCGTGAAAATTTTTTCCCCCAGATGATATACCGGCGCCAGGTCATCAATAGTGAGATTTCTGACTTTAACTCTTTTTTCATTTTTTTTGCCCATTGAATTACCTCTCAGTGTTTTTTTATATTACAATATAACACATTCATGTTCAATAGTTTTCATTTCTGTTACCCTCCTATTTTTGGCAATAGCGGGATGTAATTGGTGAGATAGTGAGATGGGGAAGTAGTAATTTGTTGAGTAGTGGCTTAGTGCCAAGGGCTAAGGATTAAGTGCCAAGTGTTAAGTACTAAGTACTTCTGTTTAATGTAAAAATTTATATATTCGGGGGAAGAGTTGATAGGATTGAACATTGAACCTTGAACCTTGAACCTTGAACCTTCAATACCTCCCCCTCAGCGTCACGCCTTTTTAAATGAGTAAATTTTGGGAGGGCGCCAATACAAAAAGTAATTGACAAATAATAAAATTTATAATATAAGATGCGACTCATTCGGGGCGTAGCGCAGTTTGGCAGCGCATCGGTCTTGGGAACCGAGGGTCGGAGGTTCAAATCCTCTCGCCCCGACCATTTATCCCTTTACTAACAAGGCTTTACTTATTCGTCTTCACTCATTGTGATAAAAAATTAGTCAAGTTTCGCACTTGTATCTGTATAAGTCTTTGCTCGCCCTGTTAAATGCTGCACTGCAGCCCGGTAAAACCGGATTTAACAGGGCGAGGAGTGAATACGACGAAGCAATCTCCCTACTTTTCTTATTTTGAGATTGCCACAAAGCTATTTTCACAGGGTTTCGCAATGACAAAAGGAAGTGTGAAACCTGATAAATTAGTTTAAAACCACTTTAATACTGAATTGTGAAATTTCGCAAGTGTCTCAATTGTTTTGCATTTGTTTGAGTAGCATTTTATAAGTTTCGCAGCTTTTTTGGAGATTCATATCGCAGGCCTTTTTGAACAAGTTTTTCGCTTTCTCAAGATTTTTTTCAATAACCTTGCCGTTATAGTACATTGCAGCTAAATTGTAACATCCTTTTGCCTTTTTGCCGTCACAGGCTTCGGTGTATAAATCTTTGACTTCAGAATAATCGTTAGTTGTAACTTTGCCGGTATCATACATGACGGCTAAATTGAAACATGCGTCTAAAAGCCCTGCATCACATGCTTTCTTGTATAATTCTGCAGCAGCAGTATAATCCTGCTCAACCCCCTGACCATTTTCATAAATATATGCCAGATTTAAGCATGCTTTTGAAATTCCATTGTTGCAGGCTATGCTATAAAACTTTGCAGCTTTTTGATTGTTTTGCTCTATACCTCTGCCTTTGTTGTAGATAATTGCCAGATTGTAGCAGCTTTCAATAATACCGTTTTCACATGATTTCTGATACAACGCCTCAGCTTTGGCATAGTTTTGCTTTACTCCCTGACCGTTTTCATACATATAAGCTAAGTTTGCACATGCTTTTGCATACCCGTTATTACAGGCTTTTTCAAGTTCAATCGCTTTATCGTTTGCAGTGACAGGATTAACTGCAATTAAAAATATAAAGATGACGAAACAGGAAATATTCATCCGTTTAAAGCTCATAAATCCTCCGGGTAAAAGAATTATTATATTATATCATCCACATCTGTTTGTTGCAAATTATAGAAATGTTGGAAGCTATTTTAGTTCGATAATAAAGTGGCGCACAATTATATCAATAGCTCTATTATCGAGAGCTTTGAATAACTCAGGAAGCGAGGCTTTAGCCGGGCAAAGTTTATATCTGAAATCAGTATTTGCAAGCATGCGGGACTAAAGTCCCACTTCCAAAAAAATAAAAGAGTACATTATTCAAAGGTCTATTATCGTAATTGCCACCCTCCCAAAAACTACACATTTATAAAGTTTGACAATATGTTAGATTGATAGAAGGATTTTCACGAATGAAGAGATCGATGTTTGAGAAACGTACTGCCAGTTAGCGATCACACCCTGTGAATAAACTTTTAAACTTAGTAAGTATTTGCTATCAAAATCAATTATGAGAAGAGGGGGTAGGCGGTTACTGGCAGTAGTTACGAGTTCCGATCTCATATATGAGTGAAAATCCTTCTATTGCCATAGCTCTTAAAAAATGGGAGGGCGCCAATATCGTAAGTATTGAATAAATTTCTTCGTTCGTTTAAAATCATAAAAACATGTTATTTTATTTGGAGATTAAATGCCTGGAAAAATAATTCTAAGTGTATCATTGGCTGCTTTATTGTTCTTTTCCGTTTTTGCAATTACAAAGCCGGAGATAAGAAATACGGTGCTTGTTGACAGGGTAACCACTGAATATCTTGATGCCAATATGGAAAGAACAGCTGTTTCCTTTGCAGTATCCAGAGGGGTGAATGCGCTGGTATCTTTCCTTCAGGATGCTGATTTGGAAATGGGAGTAGGAGTCAGTGCGCAATTTTCACCGGGTGAATTTCTCGATCCACTTAACGATATGGTTGAACGTTTTTCCTGGCTGATGCTTTTATGCTTTACCGTTATCGGCGTTGAGAAAATATTGTTTGAGATTTTCCAATCTATCGGTTTTTTCTTGCTGGCTTTCTCTTCTTTCTTTTTTTTGTTATGCATATGGTGGGAAAAGGTGTTCAAGTACTCTAAAGTTTTTGTGAAACTGGCTTTTTTAGGGCTGATCATGATTTGTTGGATACCTGCACAGGCAGTGATCGGTGATACGATACACAATAATTATTTGAAGTCCGATTACGAACAGGCACAGACTTTTCTTAAACAACACGATAGTAAAAAGGAGATTGAATCTTCGGGCTGGTTTGGTGACATGAAAAACATGCTAAGTGTTAAAGAAAGAGTGGAAAATTTAAAAAATGCCGCTGAAGAATATTATGATAAAATAATGAATTTGATTGTGATTTTTACTCTTGAATCTATTATCTTGCCTCTGGTTACTTTATTTGCCGGTTTAAAAATGCTCTCTTTTACATTCGGCAGAAACACGAACATTAACGATTTCGCAAATCATATTACACAAAAATTTTCAAAGGGCTGACCTCCTGTATGTTAAGGCTTGCCTTTTTATGAATTGATTTGTTAAATGGAACGTCCTAAGAGAAATATCGGATAATTTTAGAGCGAAAAAACAAAATATAGCTTGACTGAACAGCCGGATTGCATTAATTAATCTAAAATAGGAATGTTTTTAAATAATGAACAAAAATTTGGGAGGTAATGTTATGAATATTGGTTTTAAAGGTCTTTTGGCAGTTATTTTTGTTTTAACAATGTCTGTATCCGTTTTTGCAGCGGATACTATTAAGCTGGGAGTTGCCGGTGCTCATTCAGGTGATTTGGCATCTTATGGTATTCCCACAGCAAGAGCGACACAATTTGTCGTAGATGAATACAATAAGAATGGCGGCATCGACGGTAAGAAAATCGAACTGTTGGTAGAGGATGACGAGTGTAAACCGGAAAAGGCTGTAAATGCTGCAACTAAGCTAATGTCACAGGGTGCTGATGCAGTTGTTGGTCATATATGCAGTGGTGCTACAAAAGCTGCCCTTTCTATCTATCTTTCACAGATGATTCCCGTTATTTCCCCCTCTGCAACCAACCCTGCTCTTACACAGAGCGGTAACTATCCTAATTTTTTCAGGACAATTGCTCCTGACGATGCACAGGCCAGACTTGAGGTGGATTTTGCAGTTGAGGAGATGGGGCTTAAGAATATTGCAGTAATACACGATAAAGGTGATTATGGTAAAGGACTGGCAGAATTTGCCAAACAATTTATTGAAGAAACTAAAGGTGTGAAAGTTGCTCTTTTTGAAGGTGTTACACCTGGAGCACTTGATTATTCAGCAGTTGTTCAGAAAATAAAAAATTCCGATGCTGATGGTGTACTTTTCGGCGGATATCATCCGGAAGCTTCAAAAATTATCTCTCAAATGAGAAAGAAAGAAATGGATATCCCTTTTATTTCTGATGATGGGGTAAAGGATAATAAATTTATTAAGGTAGCGGGAAAGTATGCTGAAGGTGTGTATGCAACCGGTCCGAAAGATGTTTCAAGTAATTCACTGGCAAAAGAAGCGGAAAATAAACATATGGAAAAGTATGGCGAGCAGTCAGGTGCATTTTATCTTAACGGTTATGCTGCAGCACAAGCCATACTGAAAGCAATAGATAATGCTGATTCCACAGATCCGCAGAAGGTTATGAAAGCCATGAGAACTAACTATGTGAAAACACCTCTTGGTAAAATCAAGTTCGATAAAAAAGGTGATGCTATTGGTGTCGGCTTTTCGGTTTACCAGGTACAGGACGGTGAGTACGTAGAGTTAGATTACTAATATTCAATAATTTCTGCCGGGCTTTTTAGCTCGGTTTTATTTTAGGCAACTGAATAAAAAGGGGATTTCACAATGGAATATTTTCTTCAGCTATTTTTTGCCGGTCTCACCAAGGGCAGTATTTACGCATTGATAGCTCTCGGATACACTATGGTTTACGGTATTATTCAGCTTATTAACTTCGCCCATGGAGAAATTTACATGATAGGGGCTTTTACAGCGCTCATTGCGGCGGGAGTTTTATCTGTTTTTAACTTACCGGTTGCCGCTATTTTTGTTATTGTGACTCTTGTTGCCATCCTTTATTCCTCTGCATACGGCTATACTATTGAAAAAATCGCCTACAAACCTTTGAGAAATGCTCCGAGGCTTTCCGCTCTGATAAGTGCAATTGGTATGTCCATTTTCCTGCAGAATTATGTTTTACTGGCACAAACATCTGATTTCCTGCCTTTTCCTTCACTTATAGGACAATTTAAGTTTATGGAGCCTTATAATCATGTCTTGTCATCTTCCGGACTTGTTATAATAGTATCAACATTTATTGCTATGGTGTTGCTGTCCTTATACATTAAATTTACCCGCATGGGTAAAGCGATGAGGGCTACCGCTCAGGATAAAAAAATGGCTCTTCTGCTTGGTATCAATGTGGATAGGGTTATTTCTACAACATTTATTGTCGGATCTGCACTAGCGGCGCTTGGTGGGGTACTGATCGCCAATCATATAGGTCAGATAAATTTCTTTATCGGTTTTATTGCAGGTATTAAAGCTTTTACCGCCGCTGTACTAGGAGGTATTGGAAGTGTGCCTGGTGCTGTACTGGGTGCGTTGATACTTGGATGGACGGAAAGCTTTTCCACAGGTTATATTTCAAGTGATTACCAGGATGTTTTTGCCTTTATTCTGCTGGTGGTAATACTTATTTTTAAACCCAGCGGGATATTGGGTAAAAAGACGGATCAGAAGGTGTAATAAATGTTTTCTGAAATTAAAAAATCCGTGCTTGTTTCCGTCTGGTTCATGTTTCTGACTTTCCCTATTATGGTTATAAAAGTAAATACTATTGAAAATACCATTATATGGAGATGGGAAAATCTTGTATTGATAGGTCTCGGATCATTTTTTCTTTCTTTCTTATGGAGATTTATGCACAACAAGAAAGCCACAAAAAGAAGACAGGATTATAAAGATGCATTATCAAAAATTTTTTACGATAATTTGATAGAAAATAAGAAAGTATTTATTCCAATAGTTGTGGCTGTAACGATTTTTATTTTGCTGTTTCCGAAATTATTTTCAACATATCAGGTCACGATTATGACAACAGCTCTCATTTATGTAGTGTTGGGATTGGGGCTTAATGTTGTTGTAGGTTTTGCAGGTCTTCTTGATTTGGGATATGTGGCTTTTTATGCAGTCGGTGCCTATACATATGCGCTTCTTAACTTCACTTATGATATAAGCTTCTGGATAGCACTGCCTCTTGCCGGTATACTCGGAGCTCTGGCAGGTATTCTGCTCGGTTTTCCCGTGCTAAGGCTCAGAGGTGACTATCTGGCCATTGTTACCCTTGGATTTGGTGAAATAATACGTCTGGTATTGGAAAACTGGGGTGGGTTTACTCACGGTCCTAGCGGCATCGCCGGTATAGACAGACCTAATTTTGGTTTTGATTTAAGTATTGTGGGCAGTATAAACGCAATATACTATTTTGTATTTTTCTTTGTTCTTGTGACTATATTTTTTACAAACCGTCTGCAGAATTCACGGATAGGAAGGGCATGGGTCGCTTTGAGAGAGGATGAAATCGCTTGTCAGGCCATGGGTGTGGACAAAACAAAAACAAAGCTTTCGGCTTTTGCTTTTGGAGCAACATGGGCAGGATTTATGGGCGCTGTTTTTGCAGCTAAAACCACTTTTATCAATCCGGCCAGTTTTACATTTTTGGAATCAGCCATAATTCTTTCCATTGTCGTTTTAGGCGGTATGGGTAGTATTCCGGGGGTTATTCTTGGTGCACTTATTCTAATTTTGTTGCCTGAATATCTCAGAGCTTTCTCTGAGTACAGAATGTTGATTTTCGGTGGTGCCATGGTTCTTATGATGGTCTTCAGACCGCAGGGATTGATTAAAAGTAAACGAAGACAGTATAACCTTGAATCCATGTCCAAAAAAGAATTAGAGGTGAGACAAAATGCAGCCTCTTCTTGAAATAAACGGTTTAACGATGGACTTTGGCGGATTGAGGGCTGTTGATAATATTGATTTTAATATTTATTCAAAAGAGATAGTGGCATTGATAGGTCCGAACGGTGCCGGAAAAACTACTTTTTTTAATTGTGTGACCGGTATGTACAGGCCTACGGGCGGGGACATTTTTGTGCACTCAGATGGTGACAATAAAAAGCGTGTAAACGGTCTTAAACCTAATAAGGTTACCGAATTGGGGCTTGCCAGGACTTTTCAGAATATCAGGATTTTTAAAGGGATGACGGTTCTCGAAAATGTTATGATAGGCAGACATTGTAGAACTCATGCCAATATTTTTTCTGCTCTGATGAGAAATAAACGTATAATCAGGGAAGAGTATGAGTCAGCCTCCTATAGTTATCATATTCTTGAAAAGATGGGGCTGGATGACTTTGCCAATGAGATTGCTGAAAATCTGCCCTACGGAGCTCAGAGGAGACTTGAAATAGCAAGGGCTCTTGCAACGGAGCCTAAGGTTTTGTTGCTGGATGAGCCTGCTGCCGGCCTCAATCCGCAGGAGACGGATAATCTGATCGATATTATAAAAATGCTGCGTGATGAAGAAAATATTTCTGTTTTGCTTATAGAGCATGATATGGGTATGGTGATGAAAATTTCTGAAAGAATCACGGTAATGGATTACGGCAAAAAGATTGCAGAAGGCCCTCCTGATGAAATAAAAGAGAATCCTGAGGTGATAAAGGCTTATCTCGGAGAGGAGATTGATGCTTAGGCTTAATAATGTCAACACATTTTACGGAAATATACAGGCTTTGCATGATGTAAACCTTGAAGTGGAAGAGGGCGAAATTGTAGCTCTCCTGGGTGCAAACGGTGCCGGAAAAACCACTACCCTCATGACAATCAGCGGGATAGTTCCTCCGCAGACCGGTGAAATTTATTATAACAAAACTCCCCTTCACTTGATGAAGCCAGATGAAATTGTAAAGCTGGGTGTTTGTCAAGTACCTGAGGGCAGACATATCTTTCCCCATCTGTCGGTAAGTGAAAACATTGACTTGGGAGCCTTTCTCAGACGTGACAAAGAACAAATCAGAAAAGATATTGAGTATGTTTATGATTTATTTCCACAGCTGGCGGAACGTAAGAATCAGATGGGAGAGACCCTGAGCGGTGGAGAACAACAAATGCTGGCAATATCCAGGGCTCTTTTGTCAAAGCCTAAAGTACTTCTGCTTGATGAGCCTTCATTGGGTCTTGCGCCTATCATCGTGAGACAGATTTTTGATATTATTAGACAGATTAATAGTGAAAGCAAAACCACAATACTGCTGGTGGAGCAGAATGCTAATCTGGCCCTTCAAATTGCCAATAAGGGTTATGTTATGGAGACAGGGAAAATCAGATTATCAGGGGATGCCAAAGAGCTTCTGAACAATGATGATATAAAGAAAGCATATCTGGGCGGTGTCTAATTAAAATTGTAATCGGTCAGTTCACCTTCGCCGTTTGTTTTGAATTGTAATACGAAAGCTTTATGGATATTTTTATCAAATATATTTTCGTTAAGCATAAATTTCAGGTCGAAAATTTCATAGTCGTAATTCCCGCCGGTTTTAATAATCACCGGATAGTCAACGAACCAGAGGTAAGTCTTTAAAAATTTGTTGTTGAAATCATAAAAGCTATTTTTTCTGTCAAATTTTTTGTAATTTGTGAATGTATCCGGCTTTATCTGTCCGAATGTTGTTATATCTTTTACTTTGTATAAATTTTTGTCTTCTATGATTATTTTCCAATAAAGGGGCGTAAAAGCAGTCGTGGTTACTATTACTTTGTTATCCGTTAATTTTGCTGTTTTAAATTTAACAAAGGATTTTACTCCCAGATTAGCGAGTGGATATAGAACAAGAAAAGAGGCTGCAATTATTGCTGTTTTGCGGCTTTTTAATGTAAGAGCAAAAATTAATAAGATGAGAAGCGCCAAAGTATAAAAGGGGTCAATGATGTAAACAGAGGACAGAGCAAATCTGTGCCTGCTGAAAGGGGCAAGCAGCTGGGTTCCGTAGCTGGTAATATAATCCAGATATATGTGAGTATACATTATTGCGACACCGGTGATTGCTGAAAACGAAAAATTTTTGTTAAACATATTTTTTAAAATAAAAGCAGCCAAAATTCCCAGTAACAACCCACCCCACACGGAATGAGTAAAGCCTCTGTGATAGAGCAGATAATCGGCTTTATTGCCGAAAAAAGAGATGAAATTGTCGATATCAGGCAATAAAGCAAAGCTGCCGAAAAGTACAACTGATTTTGTATTGCCTTTAAAACCGAGTGTTTTTGACAAAACAACACCGCTGGTAAAATGGGTAACAGGGTCCACGTTTAGCTCCGAATATTATATTATTTATAATTGATATGACATTTGAAGATAAATTCAATATTTTATGTGGAAGTGAGAGTGAGAGTGGAAGTGAAAGTGAACACAGGTAACAGTATGAAATTTTGAATAATTATAATAATCAGAATCAGAATTGATTGCATATTAGTTTAACATATGGACTAACATAAAATAGATTTCTCATTTCCTTCGAAAGAATACCTTCGGTATATTTAGCTTTCGCTGTTAGGAAGTACGTTACGCCATAATCGAGCAATTTTAATTTCGAAAAATCTATATGTTTAAAATATAAAAAATTCTGCGCTGGCTGCAAAATTAACTTTTAGACTTATTCAAAGCTTTAAGTGTTTGTTGTATGGGGGGGGTAAGCCGAAGTTCGGGCTAGGAATAGCTTGAGGGAAGAAGCTATAGCCTTTTTTGTTCTATATCGGTGCTGCCGAATACTTTCATCAGCAGCCGTTCTTTTACTTTTGTAACAATCTCATCATAATTGTTTTCTTTCAGGGGGATTTGACCACCTGCCGATTTCATATGTCCACCGCCGGTTCCAATACCCCTGACGAGTCCAAGAGCAATATGACCTACTTTTCGTTGTGTGGATTTACATCTGAGTGAGAAGTAACAAATATTGTTTATCTTTCCAATTACAAACGTCCATTTGATATCTCTCATTCTTAAAAAAAAGTCGGAAGTTTCCGCAATGAGATCGGCATTTCTAACATCTGACAGATTACAGAATATCAGATCATTGATTACAATAGCATTCTCAGTAGCTTTATTCATATTTTTAAAATAATATTTTGGCAGCTCAGGATTTTCTATTTTTGCCAGCTTGTTGAGAGATATACCGGGAAGTATGTATCCCATCATTTCGGTATCAACTTTACTGTTACTTCTGCCTGAGCCAAGAGTGTCTGTTTTTATACCGTAAAACAGAGCAGTAGCCGTGTTTGTATCAGGGGTAATATTCAATTGTTTATAATATTCTGTTATGATTGTACTTGTACTTCCGTAATTCTTTCGTATGTCGTGCAGATCCACTTTTTTGGTATGGGACCTCAGGTTATGATGATCAATAACTATATCGGGTGATATCTTTTTCTGTATAAAAACATTACCGGCTGTGGGTTGTGTATCCACCAGGATAAGACAGTCATACCTGGCGAAATTAAGCTTGGCGGAAAGGTGCATATCGATTTTGCATAATTTAACCAGCTCCCTGTTTTCGGCTCTTCCTATTAAACCGTGATAAGCCAGTGTGCATCGCTTTTTCTGAAGTGCACTGAAAAGGGTTTTTAAAGCAAAGGCAGAAGCTATAGTATCAGGATCAGGGTTATTATGCATTAAAATCAGTATCTTTCGTTTTGGTTTGATGTATTCCAGAATCTTATTTATCATAATTCACATCTTTTCTCCGAAATTGAGTACAATATTGTTCACACTGGTGTTAGTAAGAAAATTGTATTCATCTTTATATAGATTGAGTTTGTTTATCAAATCTTCTCTGGAAAATTTGCTGAAAATTTCCATCTGCATATCGCTTTGGGAATAACTGATAACTTTGAAGTCGATAATTATTCCTTTGTCTTTTAAATTTTGCATAAGTTTCTGAATTTTGCCGAGTGAAGGGAAGCTTTTTGCAACTACCTGGTATTCCTGAGTCGGCAGGTTTGTCTCGGGTAGTTTTATAAGATTTTTTCTGACATACTTCAGTGTATTGTTCAAACTTTTTTTAAAGGCGTCGATAAAAGCTTCTTTTTGTGTGTTTTTCAGAGAAGAAGCGACTGATTTTATTTCAGGAAAGCTGTTGTCTTTCTTGTATATATTTGTCAGTAAAGTAAGTTTGCAGATATAGTTTTCATCAAGTTTGTTATATTCTGTACTGATGTTCATAGAGAAAAGAAATTTTGCCCTGCTGCTTCCGAAAACGGTTATAATGTCTTTAAAAGAAGGGTTCTGAGGTATCTGGAGGCTGAATTCCTGCTGGTGCTTTGTGGTAAAATTATATTTTTCAAAAATACCGGATATATTGTCATTCAGATCGGATACGTTGTTAAAACCGCTTTGCGTTGTATTGTCCTGAAAATTTATATTATAAACTGCAGAATGCAGAAAGTTGTTCAGAAAATACTTTAAGTCACTTATTGCTACTTCATCAAGGTTCAGCTCAACTTTGTATTTTACTTCAAAATTTTCCACTCTTCTGTCTAAAATCCTGTAATATGATATAAACTTGAAAAACTCAGGAGTTATTTCCGGGATATTTGTTTTGTCAGATTGCTGGTAATATTGAGCTATACCGTTAAGCAAGGCATTCTGAAGCGCCTGATTATTTGCCTCCTCAACATTGCCTTTTTCAATCACTGCTCTGCCTTTACTCTTTATAAGAGCTGCGTCCGCATTGAAAGCGATAAGAGTCAGAAAGACAATTAAAATACTTATTTTTTTCATGTTAAAAACTTTATAAAATTTTATAAGACCTTCCTTATTGAAGAATGTATTTACCTTTTGCAAAGTCGTTATGATATAACATGTCATATTCTAATTCAATAAATTTTTATTTTCCGCTTAAAATTTCTTTCTGTGCGCCGCCGAGTCCTTTCAGTTTTACAATAAGAAAAAGTGTTTTTTCAGTGTCCCTGTTCGTGCCACTTTTAGCAATCTCTTCGTATTCCTCTTCAGAGTAGCTGAAACCGAGACTCCAGCAGTCTGAATTGTAGATTATTTTGGCAGTGTATTCCTGGGTTTTAAAGTTTTTAAAATTATATGAAAATTTATCCATATTTTTGTAGGATTCATGTACGAAAGCCAGTTCGAAAGGCTGAATATTGACACCTATACTTGACTGCCACGTTGTGTTTTTTTCCTCTTCGGCCACTGTTTTATCAAAGATAAATTCCGTTTGAGCATAAAAAGATTTATAGTTGATTCTCAGTCGGTTTTCCATATATTCCGTTTCATCTTTTTCATAGTTATAATGATTCTCGAGATAAGCATGGGTGAGATTTTTGTAGTTGAAATTAATTTTTGTTTCCAACGGTTCCCATCGGTTATCATCTAAAGACACATCATATCCCTGGGTGAACGATTGTTTGATATTCCAGTCTTCTGCAGCTAGATAATTAGTAAGGGTGTAAGTATAAAGCTTTTCCTCCTCAATCCTGTCGTCTTCTATGAAGTCGGGAATCCCTTTTTGGTTAAGATAAGGGGTCTGTGAATATTTAATCGTATTATAGATAGAATGTTTAAAATACTTATAATTTTTATAGATTTCATTGAATGAAATCTTGTAGCCTGCATTGTAAATATATCTTTCTAACTCATTGCCGTTCTGATCTAATTTGAGAAGATTGCCTTCGTCACTTGTTTTTACATTAAATTCTTCGGAATAATCGTACCATCTGGTGTAATACTGCCTGTAATGAGGAGTAAAAGTCAGGATTTTCAGATTGAAGGGCTTATAAAAGTTCAAATAGCCGTTGTTACGCTTTATTGTTGTTTCATCGAACGATGTTTCATCTTCATTCTGATAAACCATGTCTGTTTTCTTTATGCGGTTATAATCGAAATGATAGTCAAGATATAAAAGCTTTGCGTCTATAAAGTTTTTTTCAAGCGTAATTTCAGGTTGTTTTATAAGATGGCTTTTCGAAAAACCATCCTGACGGTCAAAGTATTCCATTTCATCCCTGTATTTTATGTACAGATTTCCCAAAGGTTTATAGATGTTTAACCGCATTTCGTTTATATAATAATTTTCGGATTCATCGTCGTTATTTTTTTTCTCAGACGGAACCATTGAGTATTTGTCGAAATCTCTTTTATATCTGAAATCAGAAACGTAATCTGTGTTAAACCTCAACTCAATGTCCTCAGTCAAATAAACATTACTTTTATTAACAATTTTCCATCTCTTATTTTTGTTAGCTTCTGAATCTCTGTCGTAGAGGTACTCGCCGTAAAGGTAAATGTCCTCTTTTTGGCTTTTATTATATCTGAATTCACTCAGGAACTGCAAGCCGCGGAAGGAATAATAATTTAGCCCGAATGTTGCGTCTTTATCCACACCGATATTCCAGAAATACTTGGGGGTGAAGAATGCTCCCACTTCACTGCTGTAACCAGCATTGGGAACTAGAAAACCGCTTTCCCTTTCGGTTTTGATAGGCCATATGAAATAGGGAAAATACAGTACGGGGAGGTTTTTTATATTGGCTGTGGCATCGTCTGCTATAAAATATTCTCCGTAATTAATGCGGGCTTTATCCGACCTGAAAGACCAGTCGGGAACTTCGCCGCTGCAGCTTGAAATCGTACTGTTGTGTAGTATATAATTATTTTCTCCGATTTTTTCAATTTTTTGCGCTGTGAAATAATGATAAGGCTTGTAAAAACCTTTGCCATCTCTGATCAAACCTTTTTTGGTATCAAGGTCCATTTCAATGTAAGAAGCGTGTATTATATTGTCTTTATCTTTAAATGTTACATTATCCCATGCACGGGCAACATTTTTTTTCTTATCAAAGCGGACTTTATCCGCAGTTAGTGTCATGTCCTTGTATAAAATCAACACGTTACCGGCAGCTGTGACTGTATTATTGTCTTGTGATGTCACACTGTCCGCTTCTAAGGTGACTTTCTCTTCAGCTTTAGCCGGCATGGAGATTAGAAAAAATGAAAAAATCAAAAGTAAAAATATTTTTCTCAAGCGGCACCTTTGATATATTTTCTGCACCAGGCACAAAAATATAGTGAGCCTGTGATTAATACGCTTTGACATTTATTTTGTTTTAAAAAGCTGTCAATTATTATCTTCGGATCTTTTATCCTGTAAATTGCGTCAATGTCAATATTGGAAATATCAATGCTTCTGTCATTGTCAGGTATTTCGGTCAGATAAATGTTTTTTGCTTTTGTTTTAAGAATATTCAGAGATGTTTGGACATCCCGCTCGTTTGTACATGAAAATATTACAGCGTCATATTTATCTTTCGATTGCTTTATTCTGTAAAGGGCAGAGATATTATGAGCTCCGTCCAGTGTAAAATTTCCGATTTTTTCCATCCTGCAGGGCAGAGCTTTTAAGTTTACTGGGCTTAATCCAGTTTCTTTGTTTGTAATATATTTATAAATTTCAGCTGACAGAGAAAAGTTTATATCGGCCGTATTCGAATTTTTGGAATCATTTAAAAGATAAAGTTTTTTGTTTGGCAGCAGCTTAGTTATGTAAGCATTAATAAAACTTTTGTTATCTCCTAAGAAGACATAGTGATTATCTTTGCAAATGGCAATCTTCTCTTCAATTATTTTGTAAATATTTTTACCGAGGAACTTTTTGTGATCCTGGGAGATTGTCGTAATAACTGGAATTTTATTATTTAAAATATTTGTGGCATCGTATCTGCCACCGAGACCTGTTTCGATGATTGAAACGTCTGTGTTTTTCCATGAGAAAAAGTCAAAAGCTATCAGTGTAAGTGCCTCAAAATAAGTCAAAGCATGTTTTTTGATTGTGTGCAGATTTTTATGAAATAAATGCTGAAAATTTTCGTAATCAATGTTTTCGAGATTGTATTGTATACGCTCGGTGATATTTTTTATATGTGGAGAAGTGAACATGGCTACATCATAGCCGTCTTTGCGAAGCATCTGTGCCAGATAGTATGCTGTGGAGCCTTTTCCGTTTGTTCCTGCTATATGTACAATTCTGCCTAAATTCCTCTCATCAAAACCGATATCTGTCAATGCATTGCGGATGCGGTCAAGGGTAAGGTCTAGTTGTTTAAACTCGTTGTTTGAGTAGAAAAAATGCGAAAAAGTTACATCCATTTATCCGAAAAAATCCAGCATTTTTGAAATGGTGGGTTTCCAGTCCTTTCTGTGTAGAACCATGTCAACCATTCCATGCTCAAGCAGAAAATCAGACTTCTGAAAATCGTCCGGCAATTTTTGTTTGATTGTTTGTTCTATTACACGCGGCCCTGCAAATCCTATAAGAGCGTTGGGCTCGGCTATTATAACATCACCGAGCATTGCAAAACTTGCTGTGACACCGCCTGTTGTGGGGTCTGTCAGAATGCTTATATGAGCCAGTCCGGAACGCTCAAGTCTTTTCAGAGCGGCTGAAGTTTTTGCCATCTGCATCAGTGAGAGAATACTTTCCTGCATACGTGCACCGCCGGAACAGCTGATTGTGACAACATGATTTTTATTGACAATTGCAGATTCTATCAGACGGGAAATCTTCTCACCGACTACGCTGCCCATGCTGCCGCCAAGAAAACTGAATTCAAAGGCTCCGATGTTAACACTTCTTCCGTTTACACTGCCTATTCCCGAAATGAATGCATTATTAAGCTTGGTTTTTTTTACAGCAGCTTTGAGCCTGTCAGTATATTTTTTTGAGTCTCTGAATTTCAATGGATCCTGGGATACAAGGTTCTGATCAATTTCAACAAAAGAGTTTTCATCGACAATTATCTGAATTTTCTCCCTTCCGGAAATTTTAAAGTGGTTACCGCATGACGGACAGGCATGAAAATTCTTTCTTATTTCGTCTTTATAGCTTATTTCCTGACATTTATCGCATTTTATCCACAGATTTTCTTGTATCTCTTTTTTGCTTGATGTCTTTACTTTTTTAATTTTATCAAACAAAAGTCCTTTAAGTCCCATTGTATACCTCCAAAGGTTTAAAAAATATATTCTATCGGTTTTAAAACAAGATGCAAGAAAAAAGTGCGATTATGTATTCATATGATTTGGATGCAGATAGAAGGTGAGGTGGTGAGATGGGGAGATAGGGAGGTGGAGAAGTGGTGAAATTGAAAGTGGGTATTTTAAAATATAATATTCATGTTATAATAAAAATACAGTTGATGTCAGGGAGGTAATCCATGAAAAATACAATAATTATTTCCGATGATGCCGAAGAAAAGGATTATCCTGATGCCATTATTTTGTGTGAGGATGACGCATTAAATCTTTATTCTGCGAAAATCGGTGAGCAGGTGGTATGCAAAAGCCCTAATGTGGATTATGTAAAAGTGGAAGATGATTTTTTTGAGTTTTTTGGAGAAGATTACGGGAGTATCCGTTTCGATAAACGTTTTGTGAAACTGGTGGTTAATAAATCTTATTATGTAGGTCAGAAACTCAAAGCCAACAAACCTTACGATATCCGATAAAAATTTTTCAAATGAAGTGATGAACACGCTTCATGACTTTTTAAGAACCGTGATGCGTGAGAGCCGTAATGCGTAATGCGTGAGGCGGGGAAAAGCCGTGACGCGTGAAGGTCGTTGAGGTAATTAAAAGTTGTTAAGGTAGTTGAAGTGTTAACTGCCAAAATTCAATCGTTCAAAAATTCCGTTTTGTTCATTTAATATCTATATTGAGAGCTTTGCACAATGTGCTTTTTTGTGTTTTGGCCAAGGCACTTAAAAACTAAGTGCCTTGGCAGTTCCACAAGCCTGAGACCCTTGAATCATTGCCTTACGTCACCCTGTAGCCTCTGAACGTAGTGAAGATAAATTGTATGTTTGGCAACATATTTACCAGTCTGAAGGACTGGTGCTAGCCGTAGGCAATCACTTGCTTCAGGGTCTCATAAACTAAGGATAATAGGGGATACTGGAATAAATTCAGCATGAAGTAATTGTATAATTCAAAGGACTTAACTCTTATATTTTTCTTTAAAGTTAAAAATAACAATGTTCTGATAACTTCGTTCAAAGTGTTCAGAATATTTTATAGAATAATTTTAATCCCATTACCTCTTTTTTTATGAGGCAGATATTTCTCTGATAATCAACATTTAAAGTAGTTATAATAAATGTATAAACTGAATGTACGTTCGCTCATTAAATATATAACATATTTTTATAAAAAATTACAAAAAGCTTGCCATTTAGTAAAAATTAATATATATTTTAATAATACCAATATAAAAGGGGGCTTTATGAGAAAGGCAAAAATGCTGTTTTTATATGTATTTACAGTTTTGATTGTACCGACTTTTGTTTTTGCTAACGGGTTTCAGATTAATGAACAGGGGGCTAAAGCCCTCGGTATGGGTGGAGCTTTTGTTGCTCAGGCTGACGATCCCTCTGCACTCTATTTTAACCCTGCAGGGATTACTCAGCTTGACAGAGCACATCTTTCACTCGGTGTTTCACCAATAACACCCAGAGCTTCGTTTGAAAGTGATGTCACTGGAGAAACCACAGATGCAGATGAAAGTACTTTTTATATTCCCAACTTTTATTTCACGATGAAAAACACTGATAAAATAAGTACAGGGTTGGCAGTGTTTTCAAACTACGGACTTGCAACGGAATGGCCTGAAAATTGGGAAGGAAGATATGTTACCGGAGGAACAAAAGCCGAGATTATAACTATGACGATTAACCCGAATATTGCGTATAAAATTACTGACAAACTAAGTGTTGCCGCAGGTGTTGATATTCAAAATATGGATATTACACTGGAAAATAAGCTTGCAATGGTACCTTATAATGGAAGTATTTTAATGCTTAATTCTGACGGTGATTCCGAGCTTACTGCAGATGACTGGGCTTATGGATGGAATGCTGCTATTCATTATAAAATTACTGAAAACTGGAAAGCGGGGATTTCCTACAGAAGTGAAATTAAGCATGAGATTAAAGACGGAACTGCTGAATTGTCACTTCCTTCAGGGAACCTAATCGGAAGCGGCCTGTGCCTGCAATGAATATTGAGAAAACCGGAAGTGCTGATATAACGTTACCTGAAATTCTTTATATAGGCACATCTTATGAAATCGGTAAATTTACTTTTGAGCTGGACGGTCAGTGGACAGGCTGGTCTTCGTATGATGAATTAAAGATTGAATTTGAAGACGGAAGTCAACAAGTAAGCCCTAAAAACTGGGATGATGTATGGGCAATAAGACTTGGAGCACAGTACAGTGTCAATAAGATGCTTGATTTGAGAGCAGGTATTATCAGAGATTATTCGCCGATTCCGGATGAAACTGTTGACCCGCTTGTGCCCTCCGGAGACAGATGGCTTTATGCTGTGGGCCTTGGATTACATTTTAACCGATTAACAATAGATGTTGCATATAATTATCTTGATGATGAAAACAGAGAATTTAACAATGAAGTGGGTAAGAAAGCTCCGTACGGTTATGTTGCACCGGAACTTACAGGGGAATTTAAAGATATAGATGCACACATTTTCGGTGTAAATGTTTCCTATAAATTTTAAATAATATGATTTTTTCAGGAGGAGTTTTATATGTTTAGAAAAATTGCGTACCTTATTTTGGTGTTATTTTCTGTTTCTATCTTAGCATCATGCGGCGGTGGAAGTTCGGATGATGTAGAGACTGTCAATTATAATCGTCTGAAATTTGATACTGCTGAAACAAATACAGTTATACCTTTTCCCAATGATATTATGTGGCAGGATACGGGTGGCATTGTTGATCTGAGTGCTCAGGCATCGGATGCTTCTGAAACCGCTCTTTATTCAGCTATCAAAGCTCTGAATATTAAAGGTCTCAGTCCCAATACACCGATTGCCATTCCACTGGCAAGTGATATTAAGCTGAGTAGCAGTTCTCTTGCCAATAGTATCAGAATATTTGATTTGACCGGTTATTTGAAAGCTAAGAATGCTAACCCAGAGGGCACAAATCCTCTTAATTATTTCTTTACTGATATCGAAATTAAACAAAACGGCAATATGATAAATATCTATCCATTAAAACCTATGGCTGCCGGTCATCAGTATCTTGTAATTATTACCGGTGATCTTAAAGATTACCGGGGATATCCTGTGATGCCTTCTCCGATTTACAAGACACTAAGGGATACTGATAATTGCAGTACTCTTGATTCTCCTGATTTGCAAGGTCTTTGTCAAAATTATGCTCCGCTCTGGGATATGGCTGCAAACCTGACGGGTAAGAAGAAAGAAAATCTTCTTGAAATATTCACATTCACAACAGCTGATAAAACGTTGGGATTGGAGGATTTTGGTGTAATCCAGCAAGCATTATTAACCGAGAATCTCTCCATTATCGACAATAATTCTATTTCTGGGTACAAGTATGCTAATGTAGATGCGGATAATGCGTCGAATGAATATGTTGGTGTAGATGGTCTGAGTGATCTGACTTTAGGATGTGCATTAAATCCAGAACTAAACTCAGCACTATTAATAACTGATAATACAACTTATTTTAAGTCGCCGGATCTTTACAATCTGGCTTCAATTCAGACAATTCTTACACCATACCCTGACAATTCAACTGAATTTGCTGCGGCTTGTACTGCAGTTTTCGACAATGAATCCCTTTATGATAATGTGACCATGACTATTGCAAACAATAATGCAACTTCGGGTGTGCTTATTTTTCAGCATGGTCTCGGTAGGGATAAAGGAGATGCTTTAGTTCTTGACAATAAAACTAAACAATACTTGGGCAAAAATGATTATCAGATAGTGGCGATGGATCTGCCTTGGCATGGAGACAGGGTTTTGGGTACAGATTTGACTAATACAGATTGTGATGAAACTGAGCCCGGAAGCTGTTATTTAACGGCTAATCCTGTATATGACAGACTGAATATCTATCAGTCTATTTTGGACATGCATACACTCACAAAAATGTTCGGCCTGCAGGCTGTCAGTCAGGGATTACCTCTGTATTTTGCCGGGCAGTCTATGGGCTCTATTACGGGCTCTATGCTTATGAATGTTGATAATATTACCACATCAAATGTTGCTTTGAACGCAGGTCTAAAAGGCAATAATTTTATCAGTAAAGGTTTGCTGAATGTTGGCGGCGGCAATTATGCAGCTCTGCTCAATGAAGCTACAAACGATCTGATAACAGGGCTTCTTGATAATTTGTCTACTTCCAATAATATTGAAGAAAACAGTATCGAATACTACACGACACTCGGTATATTTCAGCTGATTCTTGATCCTGTGGATCCCGCTTATTTTGCTGATAATACAGCGATAAGCGGTAAAGTTTTGCTTCAGTCCGCAAACCATGATACGGTTATACCTAATGTTTCAAATAAAGTGCTTGCAAACGCATATAACTTTGATCCGGGTGTAACAATTACCGGGGATGAAACAGCAGCTTCAGGTGCGATAGCCTCGCCTGCAGCAGGCTGGTATATGTTCGGCAGCGGTGATAACTGGGTCAATCACGGTTTCCTGCTTAATACTTCTAATTTAGATGTACGCTATCCCGAAGCGTTTGGCTATCTGAACCAGACCTATGTGGAAAATATGCAGGGACTTGCAATAACACAGGCTCTGAATTTTTTGAGTCCTACGCCTCAATAAACAAAATATGTAAAGGCGGCTCAGTTGAGCCGCCTTTTTTTACCAGAATAAGAGTTTTGAATAAGTACCCCATCCTATTCTAGCACTGAGCGTATAAGAATTTATGTGCTCTGTGCTCGACTTGTTCCCTTGGATTAGGGGGAGATGCAGAGGGGGTACATTTTGTTTTCGAATAGAGTCCCTTACACATGCAGGGCTGAAGCCCTGCTTCCAGAATTATTCAAAGCTCTTTTTATTATTTTTATCCTTAATAATTTTTGTTTTATCTGATGTTTAATGTTATAATAAAATATATGTTAAGTTTCTTATTTGCACCTGTGTAAGTCTTTGCCGGGCTGCAGTGCAGCATTAAACAGGGCAGGGGATGACATAAAATTGTCTAGCATCCGCCTTGTGCGGATAAATCTCTGATGTAGTTTGGCAAGAGACCTCTCCGCTTCGGTCGCCCCTGTTAAATGCTGCCAGAGGCAGCCCATCAGAGATGGATTTAACAGGGCAGGGGTGACAACTATCAAATGTGTCATCTCGAGCGGAACCGAGCACTATGTGATAGTGCTCGGTGGAGTCGAGAGATCTCCGACGTTGTTTGACAAAAAATACCCCCTCTTTATCTCCCCCTAAAGTAGGGGGAGATACTGGTTCCCCTCCTAAGATAGGAGGGGTTAGGGCTTGCCCCGTTGAATGCCGTGGCAAATGGCGTAGCCATTTGTTCAACTGGGGGTGGTATGAAAATTGTTGTTTGACAAGGAGATCCCTCCGCTTTGGTAGGGATGATAAGAAACTGTCTAGCGTCAGCATTGTGCGAATACTATACCGAACTAAGTGCGAAACTTGAAAAATAAGTTTAAAATTTGAAATTTATTAAAAAAGTTTTGCTTTTGTGAATTTTTTTTGAAAATATTTGCATTTGAGCTTAGTTTGTGTTATTACACGTATGAAACTTTTAACTTACAAATATGTAATAATGAAAAATATCAAACGGAGGAGAAAGATATGGAAGATAATATAATAATAAGAAGGCCCGAAGTAAAAGATGCCTTTGGAATTTGGACTCTAATCAAAAATTCCGAGCCTTTGGATTTGAATTCGAAATATGCTTACATGCTTTTCTGTACTCATTTCAGGGATACATCTGTAGTTGCCATCGATCCGGATCAGGATGACAAAGTTGTTGGTTTTGTATCCGGATACAGACCTCCTGTTCAGCCGGATGCACTTTTTGTGTGGCAGGTTGTTGTGGACAGTTCGATGCGCGGCAGAGGACTGGCTCCGAGAATAATCAGAGATATTTTAGAGAGAGAATATAACCAGGATATTAACTATATACAAGCAACTGTGGGACCCTCCAACAAGCCTTCAGAGGGACTTTTCAGGAAACTGGCCAAATATTATGACACAAAATGTGAAACTTCCGTATTTTTCTCTAAAGAAGATTTTGGTGAAGGGGATCATGAAGAAGAGGTACTGTTTCACATCGGACCTATTAATAGAGGGTGATATTTAGATTTTTGGAAAGAAAGTGTTAAGCAGATACGCATAAATTATTAGAATATAGATTGAGATCCCTCGGCTTCGCTCGGGATGACAAATAACTGTCTAGTATCTGCCTTTGGCGACTGTTAGACAGAATTAAATGCAAAACTTTAGTATAAAATTTATAGATAAAAGGAGGAATTTAATTATGAGAATTTTTGAAAATCTGGAATCAGAAGTAAGAGGGTATATACGCTCATTCCCCACAATTTTTGAAAAAGGAAAGGGAGCACTTTTGTATGATGAGCAGGGTGAAAAGTATATCGATTTTTTCGCCGGAGCCGGTACTCTAAACTACGGACATAATAATGATAAAATATCTGAAGCGCTTATTGAGTATTTAAAAAATGACGGAGTTGTTCACGGACTTGATCTCGCAACAACTGCAAAGAAAAATTTTCTGCAGAAATTTTCAGATACGATATTAGCTCCGCGTAATCTGGAGTATAAGATTCAATTTACCGGTCCTACAGGGACTAACGC
>Ga0208153_100080_pt1 | contig 41188 bp, 38 predicted proteins | sample Wag42014_10_18_FD_187331 | JGI IMG/M metagenome (GOLD analysis project Ga0208153, IMG submission 187331) | Deep subsurface shale carbon reservoir microbial communities from Ohio, USA - Utica-2 Time Series 2014_10_18 (SPAdes) (version 2) ... | reverse complement strand
AATTAATGGAAAAGAACTGCAAAAAATATTTATGTGTCTGAAATGAAGAGTTTTAATTATTATTGGAGATATTTACTGCAAATTTTTTATTCTTTTTTAAGAAAAAATTGTACAAAGCAAAAAGCTCTAGTTGGATACAACTTGATTTTTTCAGTAAATAATTATATAATTTAAGTTAGTAAAAAATTTAAGTTTTAATTATTAAATTTAGTTTTCTTTTTAAAATAACAGATACATCTGATAAGGGGGTGTAAATTTAAAAAGAGAAGAGATTAGAGATTAGAGAGTATAGATAACTAAAAAATTAGGAGGGAATTTCGAGTATGCAAAAAAAATTAGTAGTATTTTTAACTTTATTATTAGTAGTTTCAGTATTTTCCGTAGCAGGTGCACAGGAAGTTAAAAACCCTAACACATTTACCTATGTGACAATTGGTGATCAGAGCACATTAGACCCACATTTTGCTTATGATACCGGTAGTTCCGAATTGATTTATCAAGTTTATGAAACTTTAATTGATTATGAAGGTTCAAGTGTACAGGATTTTGTACCACTTTTATCTACAGAGGTCCCAAGTTTTGAAAATGGATTGATTTCTGAAGATGGTACAGACTATACCTTTGTAATTAGAGAGGGAGTAGAATTTAGTAATGGTAATCCTCTAACTGCAGAAGATGTTAAATACAGTTTCTTACGTGGTATGATAATGGATCGTTCCGGAGGACCAATCTGGATGTTATATGAGCCACTATTTGGTGCTGGTTATGCTGGTTTAGCTGATGTTACTGCAGATGTAGTAGGTGTAGAAGATCCAAAGAAGTTAACTGATGAGCAGGCTGCAGAAGTATTAGCTGTACTTGAAGAAAAAATTACAGTTGATGGCAATAAGGTAACATTTCATTTAGCAGCTCCTTATCCACCATTCTTAAATATTGTAGCTAAAGGTGCTTCCTGGGGTTCAATTCTGGATAAAGAATGGTCAATTGAGCAGGGTGCCTGGGATGGAACAGCTACTGATATCGTAGCAAGTCATGATCCAGTAAAAGAAGAAGATCCACTATTCGATAAAATGCTGGGTACTGGTCCATTTATCTTAACTGAATGGGTTAATGGTGACCATGTAGTATTTAGACGTAATGATAATTACTGGGGAGAGTTAGCTAACTTTAAAACAGCAATCATCAGAAATGTTGATGAATGGTCAACCCGTAAGTTAATGTTATTGCGTGGAGATGCTGATATGATTTATGCTCCAACTCAGTATAGATCTCAGGTTGAAGGAGAAGAAGGAGTAGTAGTTACAACCGGTATTCCAGTGCTTCAGAATATGAACATGGTATTTAACTGGGAGATTACTACAGAAGGTAACAATTATATCGGTAGTGGTAAATTAGATGGAAAAGGAATACCCTCTAATTTCTTTGCTGATGAAGATGTAAGAAAGGCATTCAGTTATTCATTTAACTATCAGGCTTTCTTAGAGCAGGTAAGAATGGGTGAAGCAATTCAGTTGAGAGGTCCAATAGTAGATCCTCTATTAGGTTATAATGAAAACTCAGATGTTTACAGTCTCGATTTAGAAAAAGCTGAAGAGCATTTCCGAAAAGCTTTCGGTGGAGAACTCTGGGAAAAAGGATTTACAATGGACTTAGTATATAACAGTGGTAATGATCCTAGAAAAACTGCTGCTGATATGCTAAAGAGTTACATTGAAAGAATTAATCCTAAATTCAACATTAATGTTCGCGGTGTACAGTGGTCAACCTATCTTGATGCATCTGTAAGAGGTACTTTACCTGCATCATTTGGTGGTTGGTTAGCAGACTTCCCGGATCCACATAACTTTGTTCAGCCTTTCTTAGATAGTGCTGGCTATTATGCTGGAAGACGTGGAGATGCTTATAAAAAATGGGCAGAAGAAGTGGGAATAAATGATTTAATTTCTGAAGGTATTTCTACTACTGATACTGCCAGACGTAAGGAAATTTATACTCAGTTACAGCAGATGTCAATTGACCACGCTATTGACCTCTGGATTGATCAGCCAACAGGATCTAATACAAGAAGAACCTGGGTTGAAGGCTGGTATCCTAATGCTATGCGTCCAGGTGTTGACTTCTACTCAATGGATAAAGTAGCTCAATAAGTGCTGGTTAAATAGATAAATATAGAAATTAGTCAGGGAGGGAGACCTCCCTGCTAATTATGTTAGGGAAAGAATTTGGAGTAGATTAATATTTAAGGAAGGAGAGTTATGAGTTGGTAAATTATATTATTAGACGTTTTTTAATACTTCCTTTTATACTGTTTGGAGTTACAGTACTTGTATTTTCAATGATAATGATGCTTGGACCTTATCAAAGACTAAGCACTTATATCAATGACCCCGCACAGTTAAAAGGAGGAGATTTGGATGAGTTAGTTGCGAAGCATGGTCTTGATGATCCATGGTACGAACAGTATGGACGATGGATAGGAGGAGTTCTACAGGGTGATTTTGGCTGGTCAGAATCAGCCGGGCAGCCTGTTACGGAAGCTATTTTTAGCCGTTTTCCTGCTACACTGGAGCTGGCTTTGTTTGCTGTGATACCGGTTGTAATGGGAGGTATCTGGCTGGGAGTGCTCTCGGCGGTACATCATAATCAAAAATTTGATCATATAATTCGAATTGTTTCTACAGTAGGCTGGTCATTTCCAACCTTTGTTTTTGGTTTAATGGTTCTAATGGTTTTTTATGGAATGTTAGGCTGGTTCCCACCCGGAAGACTTGGAGCTGATGCAGCTGCTGTTGTTAGATCTGCAGAATTTATTCAGTATACAGGTTTAAATGTACTGGATGGAATTTTAAATTTAGAGTTTAGTGTAGTTGTTGATGCATTTAGACATTTAATTGGTCCGATTGTTACTCTGGCAATTGTCTGGTGGTCATATATTTTACGTATTACACGCTCTAGTATGTTAGAAACTTTACGTAAAGATTATATTAGAACTGCAAGAGCAAAGGGTGTAGCAGAAAAATTTGTTATTAATAAACATGCAAGAAGAAATGCCTTAATCCCTGTTGTTACAGTTGCTGGACCTATGGTACTGGGCCTCTTAGGAGGAGTTGTTATAGTAGAGTCTGTATTTGGCTATAGAGGTATCGGTCAGTATGCTGCTCAGGCTGCTCAACAACTTGATTATTCGGGTATTTTAGGTGTTGCAATGTACTTTAGTTTCTTATTAATCTTGATCAACTTAATTGTAGATGTTTCTTATGCTGTAATTGACCCACGGATTAGATTGGAGTGATGGTAAGTGGAGTGGAAAGAAATTTTCGGTAGGTTATTAACAAATAAGTTATCTTTATTTGGACTTATAATAATATTATTTTTCGTACTTGTTGCTGTTTTTGCACCTTTTTTAGCACCACCTAGGTCACCAGAGGATGCATATGAGATTCCAAGAGCTGGTTGGCAGGTAGAACCACAGCCTCCGCGAGAGGGTTATCCTTTTGGAACTGCTCAGGGATCATATGATATTTTCTATGGTATGGTCTGGGGAACCAGAACAGCTTTTAGAATTGGTATAATAGTCGTTGGTTTAAGTTCCTTTATTGGGATTAGTATTGGTACAATTTCTGCCTATTATGGTGGAAAAATTGATGAATTTTTCATGAGGATCACAGATGTCTTTATGTCGATTCCTTTTTTAGTTGCGGCAATGGTTTTAACAACTATTTTAGGTAAGGGTTTAGATAATGTTATGATCGCTTTAGTAACATTTGGCTGGATGTCAACAGCCCGTTTAATGCGGTCACAGGTTTTAGAAATAAAAAATGAAGAATTTGTACAGGCATCAATTGCCCTTGGTGCTAAGGATCATAGGATTATATTTAAGCATATAATTGCTAACTGTATTTTTCCAGTTTTAATCCAGGCTTTTATGAGAATGGGTTCTATGGTTATTACTGCATCTGCCTTAAGTTTCTTAGGTGTAGGTGCTCCAGAGGGATATGCTGACTGGGGACAGATGATCACTTTTGCTCGTGACTGGATTCTTGGAGGTCAGGGATCTGCTCTCAAGTACTGGTATACTGTTGTGATTCCAGGTGCTGCAATTATGTTCTTCAGTCTTTCCTGGAACCTGCTTGGTGATGCATTCCGTGATATTTTAGATCCAAAATTAAAGTAATTGCTCATATTTTTAAATTAAGAGGGTAGGTGAATTTTTTGAGTAAAGAAGCATTAGTAGAAGTTAAGAATTTAAAAACATATTTCTATACAGAAGAAGGAGTAGTTAAGGCGGTAGATGGTGTTGATTATGAGATCTATCCTGGCGAAACTCTAGGTATTGTAGGTGAATCCGGCTGTGGTAAAAGTGTTACCTCTTTATCAATTATGAGGCTTGTTGAATCACCTCCAGGCAGAATAGAAGCTGGAGAAATAAATTTTGGCGGCAGAGATTTAACCAAAATTACTGAAAAAGAAATGAGAAAAATTCGCGGTAATGATATCTCAATGATCTTCCAGGAACCGATGACTTCTTTAAATCCTGTTTATACGGTTGGAGATCAGATTATGGAAGCAATTATGCTTCATAAAAAAGTTGATAGAAAAGAAGCCAGACGCCAGGCAATTGATATGCTGACCAAGGTAGGTATTCCTCTACCTGAACAGAGAGTAGACGAATATCCCCACCAGTTATCTGGAGGTATGAGGCAGCGGGTGATGATTGCGATGGCTTTAAGCTGTGATCCTCAGTTATTGATCGCTGATGAGCCAACAACCGCTTTAGATGTAACAATTCAGGCTCAGATCTTAGAGCTAATGAACTCTTTAAAAGAAAGTTACGGCATGTCAATTATGATGATTACTCATGATTTAGGGGTAATTGCTGAAGTTTCAGATAGAGTAGCAGTAATGTATGCAGGTAAGGTAGTAGAATATACAGATGTAGATACACTATTTGAAGATCCAAAACATCCATATACCTGGGGCTTGATGAACTCAATTCCTAAATTAGATAAAGATGTTGATAGATTAGAAGCAATTCCAGGTAGTGTACCTTCTCCACTTAACTTTCCAGAGGGCTGTAAGTTCAATACCCGCTGTCCTTTAGCTGAGGGTAAGTGTTTCGACGAAGAGCCCCCCTTAGAAGAAGCAGCAGCAGGTCATAAAGTACGCTGCTGGAGATATGAAGATTTAGAAGAGATCAAAAAGCGTGGAGAAAGAATTTATGAGGATCGGGGTGTTCAGAAATAATGGCTGAGAATTTATTAGAAGTTAAAAACTTAAAAAAATATTTCCCAGTTAAAGCAGGAGTGTTTAAAAGAACAGTAGCTCATGTAAAAGCTGTTGATGATATTTCCTTTGCAGTAAAAGAAGGAGAAACACTCGGTCTGGTAGGAGAATCAGGTTGTGGAAAGTCAACAACTGGTAGAACAATCCTTCGCTTATTAGAAGCAACGGAAGGTAAAGTTATTTTTGATGGTAAAAGTATAATGGACCTTGATAAAAAAGAAATGCGGGAAGTTAGACGAGATATGCAGATTATTTTTCAGGATCCCTATGCTTCTTTAAATCCTCGGATGACAGTTGCTGATATAGTTGGTGAGCCTTTAGACATTCACAAGCTTGCCAAAAACAAACAGGAAAGAAATGAAAAGGTTAAAGAGATTCTGGAAAATGTAGGTCTTGGTGAAGAATACATGAACCGCTATCCTCACGAATTTAGTGGTGGACAGCGTCAGCGTATTGGTGTAGCCAGAGCTCTGGCAGTAGATCCAAAACTTATCATCGCTGATGAGCCGGTTTCTGCACTTGATGTGTCAGTTCAGGCACAGGTTGTAAACCTGCTGCAGGATTTACAGAAAGAGTATGGTCTTACCTATCTCTTTATAGCTCATGACTTAAGTGTTGTAAAACATATCAGTGATCGGGTAGCAGTAATGTATCTTGGTAAAATTGTTGAGTTGACTGATAAAAAGGAACTATTTAAAAATCCTATTCATCCTTATACTCAATCACTTTTATCTGCTATTCCAGAGGCAGATCCGAAAAAGAAAAAGGATAGAATTGTACTTGAGGGAGATGTACCTTCACCGGTAGATCCGCCTTCAGGCTGTAGATTCCATCCCCGCTGTCCTAAAGCTTTTGAGCCCTGTTCTGTAAAAGAACCGGAGTTCAAAGAATATGGAGACGGTCACTTTGCGGCCTGTCATTTATTAGATAAATAATTTTAATCATTAGAGCTCAAAATTAATCCCTGTCTGCTAATTAGACTAGCAGCCAGGGATTTTCTTATTTTTGCAGAATAAATAAAATAAGAAATTAAAATTTAAGTAAAATAAAGAGGGGTCGAATCATGAAATATTATAAAACATTATTAATTACAATCCTTATTTTATTTATATTTAACTTTACCATTCACGCAGTTAATTATGGGGGAGAACTGAAGCTTAGATTTCAGCAGCTGCCAATAGAGTTAAATCCAATCTATGCAGCTAATGAGACTGAACAAATTATTATCAGGCAAATTTTTGACAGTTTAGTAGAGTTAAATGATAAAGGAGAATTAACTACTCATTTAGCAGAATCCTGGGAAGTTGAGGAAGAAGGCCGTTTGTTTACTTTTAAATTAAGAGAAGAGGTTTATTTTCATCCTTATCAAATTGCTGGAGAGCCAGTGCCTTTATCAGCTAGAAGAGTAATGGCAGAAGACTGGAAATGGTCATTTGAATATTTAGCTTCTCCAGAAAATAAATCGCCATATGCTCAGCTGTTTAGTAAAGTAAAGGGTTATGATGATTACAGGCAGGGAGAAAGTAAAGAAATAACGGGAATAAGGGTTTTAGACAATTATCAGCTGCAGATTGAATTAACAGAATCTTATGCACCATTTATTTATAATTTAACAAAAACTGCAGCAGCTGTGATGCCTAAAAATGCAGTTTTGAATAAAGATAATTTCTCTATAATTCCAACTGGGACTGGAGCTTTTAAAATTAATGATTTTTCTAAAGCCCAGGTCAATTTAGTCAAAAATAATAACTACTGGAAGAATAATTATCAGGAAGAAGTATTACCTTATTTGGAACAGATACAAATAAATTTTCCAACCAAAAATGAAGAAAAAAGAAATTATCAGCAATATGATATCTATCAATTAAATGCAGAGTCATATAGATATTTTAGGGATAATGAAATACATGATGATTATCAGCTCCAAAAAATTCCGCAGGATATTTATTATTTTCTGGCGTATAATTATAGCAGTTCTAAACAATTTAATTCTGACTCCGCAAATATTCGAAATGGTATAAGGTCTAATTTAAACAAAATAGATTTTAATGAAGTTGATTCATCAAATTTAATGCTGCCGATCTCAAATAATGATCAAGAAAGTTATCTACAAAAAATTTATAAATCGAGTCAAAAAAACGAAGTTGAAAATTATAAACTTGAAAATAATATCAAAGAGTTAAATTTAATCAGCAATGATTCTAAAAACAGCACTCTTATAACTGATTTAATTAGGTCAAAACTTCAAACTAATAAGCTTACAGTTAATTTAAAAAAATACAACTGGGCAGAGTATTTAAATTTAATAAATGATAGTTTTAAAGCTGAACTGTTTTTAATGACCTATAAGTATCATAATAAATACGATTTTTTAGCTGATAATTTTTATTCAGAATCAGAATTAAATTATTATAGTTATAATAATCAAAGAGTGGATAATTTAATTGATTACTTAAAACTTGTTAATAGTCTGGAAAATAGTGATCAGGCTTTCCAGATTATTGAAGAGATTCTTATTAATGATAATCCTTTTGTATTCATATTACAGGCAGCCGAATCTAGACTTTTCTCTGATAGAGTAGCAGGGCAAGATTTATTTACAAATATTTATTTAAAAGATAATTACGAATTAATTTATTTAAAGTAATCTAAAATAATAACTGTACTCAAAACCCTGAAAACCATTTCATCACTTTCAGGGTTTTTTCAAGACTTAAATTAACAGAAATTTATTAATATTAGCAATATAGCAAATAAAACTTTAAAAATTAGTAATTAAGTCATATAAAGTCATTTTTACTTAAAAAAACACTCTTTTTTTGATAATTAAGCAAAAAAATCAAAAAAATTTGATTTTTATGCAGGAGATTTAAATTTAGTATTGAATATATTAAATAGTGAAATGGATTTCATTATTTTCAGGGAGCGAAAATTATGGATGTAACTATGAAAGATGTAGCAAAATTAGCCGGCGTCTCATTAAGCACAGTTTCGCGTGTTTTAAATGATAGTTCTTTAGTTAGAGAAGAAACAGCCAGAAAAGTTCAGAAGGCTGTTGAAAAACTGGACTATCAAATAAATGATTCTGCTCGAATACTGAGAACCAACACAAGTAACTTAATTGGAGTTATTGGTGCAGGTATGGAGAGGCCTTTTCTGGCTAATCTGCTTAAAGGAATTGAAGCAGAAGCGAGAGAAAGAGGCTATGCTCTGATTTATGGAGATTCTGATGGAGAATTTGAAAAGGAGCAGAATTATCTTAATATTATGAAGCAGAAGAAGATTGATGGTATAATTCTGATTACAACAAATTATTATAATGACCTGCTTTCAATTGTTAAGAACTACCAGATTCCAGTAGTTTTTGCTTCAGGCTATATTAGTGATCCGGATATTAGTTGTGTAACAGTAGACAATGTAGCTGCTGCCTATGATATTGTTGAGTTTCTCTGTCAGGCAGGGCACAAAGACATCGCTTTTATCAAGGGGCCTGACTTAGATTTACTTGCCAGTCAGGAGAGACTTAGAGGAGTTAAACTTGCATTAAGGCTCAGTAATATAAAATATAATCCAAATCGTTTTATAGAAGGAGATTTCACTTTTGAAAGTGGCTATTCAGCGGCGAAGAAAATTATCAATAAATTTCCTGATGTAACTGCAATTTTTGCTTTTAATGATGAAATGGCTGTTGGTGCAATAAGATATTTAAAAGAACAAAATATTAAAGTGCCGGAAGACATTTCAGTTGTTGGTTTTGATGGGATTGAGCTTGGTAAATATACTGATCCAGCTCTAACAACTATCAAACAGTCAGGCTATCAGCTTGGTTTAAAAAGCATTGAAATGTTGAATAAAATTATCAATAAAGAGAAAATTGAAGATAATAAAGTCTTTATTCCACATAAACTTGTGGTTAGAGAAAGTACAAATAAATTAAATGAACTTACTACTAAGAAGGAGGTGGTAGTAAATAATAGGGGGTAGTTAAGATATATTCTTAACATAATTATTTAATTAATTAACTTTAAGGAGGAGAATTATTAATGAGAAAATATTTGCTTTTAGTTTTAGCTTTAGTTTTAGTGGTTTCATTTACAGCTGTAGGGTTTGCTCAGGATAAGACAGAGATAACTGTTGCTGCTGGTAGTGTTGGTAAAGAACTTGAATTAACTCAAAAGGCAGCTCAGATGTATATGGAAGAAAATCCTGATGTAAAAGTTAATGTTCTTTCTACACCAGATCTTGCAAATGATAGATTAGGCTTATATCTTCAGTTTTTAGAAGCAAAAAGTCCAAAAGTTGATGTCTATCAGGTTGATGTTATCTGGCCTGGAGATTTAGCTCAGCATTTTATTGATCTGAATGAGTATGGTGCAGAAAAAGTTGCAGATAATCATTTTCAGGAAATCGTTCAGAACAATACTGTTAACGGAAGACTTGTTGCAATTCCTTGGTTTACAGATGCAGGGCTTTTATACTATAGAACCGATTTACTCGAAAAATATGATCGTAAAGTTCCTGAAACATGGTCTGAGTTACAGGAAACAGCTAAATATATTATGGAAGAAGAAAGAGCAGCTGGCAACCCTGACTTTTATGGTTATGTCTGGCAGGGTAATGCTTATGAAGGACTTACCTGTGATGCATTAGAATGGGTATTCTCCAATGGTGGAGGTACAATTGTTAGTCCTGATAAGAAAATAACTATCAATAATGAAAAAGCGATTGAAGCAATCGATATGGCAGCTGGCTGGGTTGGAGACATTTCTCCTACAGGTGTAACCGGTATGGGAGAAGAAGATGCAAGAAAAATGTGGGAAGCTGGTAATGCATTATTCATGCGCAACTGGCCTTATGCTTACACATTAGGTAATGCAGATACAAGTCAGATTAAAGGTAAATTTGATGTTGCACCTCTACCTGCTGGTGACAGTGGTAGTTCTGCTGCAACACTTGGTGGCTGGAACCTATCAGTTAGTAAGTACAGTGAACACCCTGAAGCAGCTGCTGATTTTGCCTTATTCCTGGCTAGCGAAAAAGTTCAGAAAATGAGAGCTATTGAAGGTTCATTTAACCCAACAATCAAATCATTATATCAGGATGAAGAAGTATTAGAAGCAGTTCCTTTCTTCGGTAAATTATATGAAGTATTTACCAATGCTGTTGCTAGGCCTTCTACTGCAACTGCACCAAAGTATAATCAGGCATCCGAAATTTTCTTCCAGGGAGTACACTCTGTATTAACTGGTGAAAGTGATGCTACTACTGCAGTTCAGTATATGGAATTAGATCTTAAAGATCTACTTGGTTATGAAACAGGAGAACCAAGACAGCCGTAATTGTTTTATTTAGTTAAATAAAATGGGGAGGGCCGCTTTTTGGCCCTTCTTAATTTCATTAAAATGAGGAGGTTTACTGATGGCAAAAAAGGCAATGTCAGAATTAGCAAAAGAAGAACAGAAACTTGCTATTAAATTGTTGATCCCAACCTTTATTATTTTACTTGTTATTGCATTATATCCGCTGGGACAGGTTTTTTATACCAGCTTTACCAATCGGACTTTTGCAGGTACCGGGACAACAGAGTTTGTGGGTTTAGATAATTATCAAAAATTACTAGCTTTTTCTATAGAAGAGTTACCACCAGTAGTAGACGAGGAAACCGGTAAGGTTAAAATTGATGAGGAAACAGGAGAAAAAGTTTTTCAAAGTCCAATTCAGGTACTGCCCAGACAGCCAGAGCTTCATCGGCCGGTATATACCTTTAATTTTTTTGGCAGTAAATATGTTGTTGGAGCTGTTACTCCAGATTTTATCAGGGCTGTTTTTAATACAATTATTTTTACTGTTTTTTCAGTTTTGATAGAAACAATATTAGGACTTGGAGTAGCTTTAGTAGTTAATAGTGAATTTAAGGGAAGGGGTATGATGAGAGCAGTTATGCTCGTACCCTGGGCTGTTATTACTGTTGTCTCTGCAAAAATGTGGCAGTGGATGTTTCAGCCAACAAGAGCAGGACTATTTAATATGCTGCTGGATAAATTTGGTATAGGTACAGGTAATTTTTCCTTCCTCACAAATCCAAGTCTGCAGATGCCTGCAATTATTGCTGTAGATGTCTGGAAAACAACTCCTTTTATGGCACTGCTTTTACTGGCAGGTCTGCAGCTTATTCCGCAGGAATTATATGAAGCCGCAGAAGTTGATGGGGCTAGTAAAATAAGACAATTTTTTACTATTACTTTACCACTATTAAAGCCATCTGTTGCAGTAGCCTTAATTTTTAGAACTTTAGACTCTCTTAGAGTTTTTGATGTTTTTCAGGTATTACTTGCACAAAAACGATATTCAATGGCCAGTTTTAACTATTTCCAGCTTATTTCTGCCAGACAGATGGGAATGGCTTCAGCAATTGGAGTTATTATCTTTATTTTAATTTTCTTTTTTGCGCTGGCTTACATGAAAGCACTGGGAGTTGATACAGAATGAGTAAAACTCAAAAGAAAGTACTTAAAAAAATATTGTTTTATTTTGTGCTGGCAGTTATAGTTGTTTACTTATTATTTCCATTTTATTGGGCGGTGAACTCATCTTTAAAATCACAGGCCCAGCTTTCAATGACACCAGCTACCTTAATTCCTAGAGATCCCGATACTGGTGAAATATCAATTTTTACCCGCAACTATTTTGCTATCTTTAAAAATGGACAGTTTTTACGAGGTTTAGTTAACAGTTCCATTGTTGCTACTTCGACAACAATTTTATCACTAATTGTTGGTTCATTTGCAGCTTTTGCTTTAGGAAAATTAAGATTTAGGGGAAAAGAACCGGCATTATACGTAATTTTAGCGATGACAATGTTTCCCCAGGTAACTGTTTTATCTGGTTTATATGCAGTAATTAATGCACTTAATTTAAGTGCCCGTTTTAGTATGATCTTTACTTACATGCTGTTTACACTTCCATTTACTACCTGGGTTTTAACATCATTTTTTAGAGATTTACCGAAAGAAATTATGCAGTCAGCTCAGGTTGATGGTGCAACTCCATTTCAGACTTTCCATATGATATTATTACCACTAACTGCTCCAGCTTTAGTTACAACTGGACTTTTAGCATTCATTCAGGCCTGGAATGAGTACTTATTTGCTCTAACATTTACTTCGATTGATCCTAGTGCAAGAACCGTACCTGTAGCCATTCAGTATTTTTCAGGTGAGTTTGCAAGACAGGAGCCCTTTGGAGAAATCATGGCAGCTGCAGTTGTTGTAACAATTCCAATTGTGGTGCTTGTGTTAATCTTCCAGAAGCGTATTGTTGCTGGTTTAACTGCTGGTGCTGTTAAAGGATAAATTTCTAACAGATTGTTAAAATAAGAATTTAGTAAATTTGAGCTTTAATTTTATAAGGAGATATAAATTAGTAACATCAATAATAAATACTTAACTGATTAGAAATTAGAGAAAATCAGGCCATCAAACTATGAGATAACTATATTTTGATGGCCTAATTTATTTGTTATAAGGAGGCGTAAAATTGGACTATCAAGATTTTTTTAAAATTAAAGATGACTGGAATATAAAAATTGAAGAATTAAAAGATGAACAATTAGTACATTATGGAAGCAATCTATTATGTGGTAATGGTTATCTTGGTTATAGGGGGACTTTAGAAGAGTGGGGAAAGGATGAGTATCAGGCCTGTGTTATAACTGATACCTATGATATGGCTGACGGAAAGTGGCGAGAATTATCAAATTCTCCCAATGCTTTATTTACAGAAGTAAAAATTGGAGGAGAAAAATTAGGTGATTATCCAGATGAAGACTTAATGACTACTGAACTTGATTTTGATTATAAATATGGAGTTTTCAAAAGAAATTCTAGAGCAAAAAATTCAACAGCTGAAATTGTATCAGAAAGATTTGCTTCTTATGATAATCTTCATTTAATTGCCAATAAATATCAACTAAATAATCTAGAAGAAAATAAAGTTGAAATAAGGCTGGGAATTAAAGGAGATATCTGGGATTTGAATGGCTCTCATCTTGAGAATTTTAGTGGAGAGTATGACAGTGAGAAAAATATTTTATATTTAAAAGCAAACACTGTTGAAAAAAATATTGATTTGATTACAGCTTTATCTTTTGATTTTAAAAAGGGGGACATTGAAAGCTTAAAAGTAGAAAATGAGGAAAAGTCAATCTATTTATTATTAAAAATTAAGCCAGAAAATAAGGTGGTTAAATTTGAAAGAAATATGCTTGTTTATTCCAGTAATGATTTAAAAAATCCTTTAGAAAAAGCAGTAGAAGCGGCAGTAGAAGCAACAGCTGAGGGTTATCAGCAGTTGAAGCAAGAACACCAGCATGTCTGGGATAAAAAATGGGAACTGATGGATATTAAAATAGCAGGAAATCAGCTTGATCAGTTAGCAGTACATTTTAACCTCTATCACAATGTTATTGCAACTCCTGCTCACAGCGAATACTTACCGATTGGAGCCAGGGGTTTATCATGTCAGGCTTATCAGGGAGCAGCTTTCTGGGATCAGGAAATATTTAATCTGCCTATGTTTTTGTTTACGGAAACAAAAACGGCTAAGAATATTTTGAAATACCGCTATCACACACTTGATGGAGCCAGAAAAAAAGCAAAAGACTTAGGTTATGATGGTGCTTTTTATGCCTGGATTAGCGGTAAAAGTGGTCAAGAATTGTGTCCATCATTCTTTTTTAAAGATGTAATTAGCGGTCGTAAAATAAGAAACCACTTTAATGACTGGCAGATCCATGTATCTCCTGACATTAGTTATACAATCTGGAAATATTATATAGCAACTGATGATCTTGATTTTGTAGTAGACTATGGTAGTGAAATTCTATTTGAGGTAGCAAGGTTTTTACATTCTCGCGTACACTACAACCAGTATAAGGACCAGTATGAGATAATTAGACTTTTGGGACCGGATGAATATCATGAAAATGTTGATAATAATGCTTTTACAAATTATCAAACTCGCTATGCACTAAAAAAAGCACTATATTTTTATTATAAAATGGAAAATGAATATCCCGAAAAACTTAAGGCTTTGAAAGAAAAAATTGATCTTCAGGAAAAAGAAGTAACCGCCTGGCAGGAGATTGCAGAAAGGATATATTTACCAGAGCCTGATGAAAATATGTTGATTGAACAGTTCGACGGTTACTTTGATCTAGAAGATACAACTGCTGAAGTTTTAGAAGAAAGGTTGATCGATAAACAGGAATACTGGGGTTGGCCAAACGGTGTGGCTGTATTTACTCAGGTAATTAAACAGGCCGATGTAATTCAGCTTTTCACAATGCATGATATTTTCTCTGAAGAAGTACTTGCAGCTAATTATGATTATTATGAACCAAGAACTCAACACGGTTCATCCTTGAGTCCTTCTCAATATGCGATTGTAGCTGCTCGTTTGGGTAGAGCAGAAGAAGCCTATGATTATTTTGAGGCCTCTGCCTTTATTGATCTGATGAGTACTAATAAGGCTGTTAGTGGAGGAACTTTTATTGGTGGAGTTCATACTGCTGCAGCTGGTGGAATCTGGCAGTTGATTGTTAATGGTTTTGCTGGCATGAATATTAATCGTAAGGGACTTTCTTTTATGCCTATACTGCCGGAAGAGTGGGATTCAGTTGAATTCAAGCTGAACTATAAAGCAAATAAACTTAAAATCAAGCTGAGTTCTGATAGTTTTACTGTTCAAGCTTCAGCTTCAAATAAAACTTCAGTTGAGTTTAAAGTTGAGGATAAGCACTATAAAGCTGCAGCTGGAGAAGAAGTAAATATTAAGATTTAGTTTTACTGTATAAAAAAAGCTCCCTTTAAAGGGAGCTTTTCTAAAATATTTAGCTTTAAACTACTAAACTACTCTTTAAATTAAAATTGTAAAAAGTTAAATAATTATATAAACCTGATTCAAGAAACAAAAATTAAACTGAGAGCAGCATCCGATCATTATTGAATTTACCACCATGTTTAATTTCAAACATTTTGAGCAGTTTTTCAATAGTCAGGTTTTCTTTTTCTTCACCCTGAATATCATAGATAATCTGGCCGTCATCCATCATAATTAGTCGGTTGCCCATCTTAATTGCATCCTCCATATTATGAGTGATCATTAGGGTTGTAATATTATTACTATTAACAAGTTCTGCAGTTAGATTTTTTATTTTAATAGCTGTTGCAGGGTCTAAAGCTGCAGTGTGCTCATCTAATAGCAGTAATCTTGGATTAGCAACTGTGGCCATCAAAAGAGTTAGGGCCTGCCGCTGACCTCCAGATAATAATTTTACTTTAGTTGTTAGTCTTTTTTCCAAACCAAGATCAATTTTTTCTAAATGTTTCTGCATTATCTCCCGCTTGTGCTTACTTAATCCCCATTTTAAAGAAAGATTATTTGACTTTGAGATAGCAAGAGAAAGATTTTCTTCTATTGTCATCTCAGGAGAAGTTCCTGCCAGAGGGTTTTGAAAAACCCTGCCAATTTTTTTAGCACATTTGTACTCTGTTTTGGCAGTAATATCTTCATCATCTAAAAAGATACTTCCATTATCAACAGGGAAGACACCTGCAATTGAATTTAAAAGAGTTGATTTTCCAGCTCCATTACTTCCAACAATTGTAATAAAATCTCCTTCATTTACAGTCAGATCAATTTTATTAATCGCTACATTTTCATTTGGAGTTCCTTTATAAAATATTTTTTCTAGATTATTAACTTTTAGCATTTTTTTATCACCTCAATGCTTTTTTAATTCTTGGTGTTGATAAGAAAACAATTACTATAACTGCTGTTAAAAGTTTTAAATCAGAAGCAGCCAGCCCCAGATTTAAAGCAATTGATATACTGAAACGATATAGAATAGAACCAATAATAACTCCAATAGTTGCAACCATAATTGATTTTTCGCCAATTACTACCTCGCCTATTATTACCGAAGCCAGTCCAGCAACAATAGTACCAACACCCATGTTTACATCTGCAAATCCCTGATACTGTCCAACAAGAGCTCCTGAAAGAGCAACTAAAGCATTAGAAATAATAAGCCCCAGCATCTTCATCGAATTTGTACTGATTCCCATACTTCTAATCATTTGAGGATTATCTCCGGTTGCTCTTAAGGCAAAACCAATTTGAGTATTTAAAAATGCATCAAGTAAAAATTTAACTACTACTATCACCAGGATCAATAATAAAAGGTTATTCCAGGGATATGGAACACCTAAATCCTTAATGAATGAAAAAATAGTATCTTTTCCAATCAGTGGAATATTTGGCCTTCCCATTACCCGTAAATTAATTGAATAGAGGGAGGTCATAGTTAAAATACCTGATAAGAGCGGAGCTATTTTTAGTTTTGTATTTAAAAACCCAGTTATAGCTCCTGCCATTCCACCAGCCACAACTGCTGCTGCAAGTGAATAAAAAGGATTAACCCCTGCAACCAGCAGCCGAGCTGAAACAGCAGCTCCCAGAGGAAGACTGCCGTCAACTGTCAGGTCAGCAAAATCAAGAATCCTAAAAGATATAAATACTCCCAGAGCCATTATCCCGAAGGCAAGCCCCTGTTCTAATGACGTTATTGCAAAACTTAGATTCATAACACACCTCACACCATTTCTAAACTACTTATTTTCTAGCTACTTATTTTTTCGAATTATTACTGTGTAATTTCCTCATAAATAACATTTGCTCTATCCATTACAGCTGCTGGAATTTCCAGCTCGAGATTTTCAGCTGCTTTGGTATTTAAATATAATTTTAGCTCATCAGAAGATTCTACACTCATTTCAGCCGGAGATTCTCCATTTAATACTCTAGCAGCCATTTTCCCGGTTTGAATTCCAAGTAATTTATAATCGATACCAAGAGTAGCGATTGCACCCTGTCTAACCTGTCCATTTTCAGACGCAAAAACTGGAATCTTATTTTGATTTGTTATGTTTAAAACCGAGGGTAAGGCAGATACAATAATATTATCTGTCGGAACATAAATCGCATCAACATCTCCAATCAGAGACGAAGTAGCAAGGCTTACCTCACTGCTGTTGCTGACAGTAGCTTCGTGTAAATTAATTCCCATCTCTTTAGTAGTTTCTTTTACTAGATCTACCTGAACAACTGAGTTAACTTCACCTGGGTTATAAAGAACACCAAGGTCAGTAATATTTGGAATAAACTCTTTAATTAATTCAAGCTGTTGAGCTACAGGATTCATATCTGTAGTTCCTGTGAGGTTACTACCTGGCTCTTCCATAGTTTCAACAATACCAGCTTCTACAGGATCAGTAACAGCTGTAAATAAAACAGGAATATTTTTTATAACATTTGCTGCTGCTTGTGCATTAGGAGTTGCAATGGCTAGAACTAAGTCTAAATTATTACTTTTAAACTGCTGAGCTATAGATTGAGCAGTAGCAAAATCAGCCTGTGCATTTTGCACAGTAAATTCTATCATATCTTCAGTAAAACCTTCTTCCGCCAGTCCTTCAATAAAACCTTCTCTGGCTGCATCCAAAGCAGGATGTTCTACAAATTGAGAAATACCAATCTGATAATCCTGAGCACCTACCTGAGCCACTGTAAACATCAATAAAGCAAAAGTTAAAACAAATAAAATTAAAATTTTCTTTTTCATTTTTTTTATTCCCCTTTCTAACTGGTAGTGGGAATAAGAATAAATTTTCTACTTAAAATAAAAAAACACTCCTGGTGGAGTGTTAAAGACTTCGCTTTTAGCTTTAGTTTAAACAAGTTAATCTAAAAAAAGATATAAAAACCCCTTGTTTAAATAAAACTTAAGCTTCCCTACAAATTTCTCCTACCGTATTACCATGCTACCAGTTATTTGATTTTCTTTATTATACTATTAATTTTGTACCTTTGTCAACTTTATTGGAGTATCAAATTTGCTCTGTTTATTAAGATCTACTATCAAGGAGTGAACGGTGACTTAAGCCTACTGTTACTTCATTTAAATTAAACATGCCAACACCAAAGAAGATAGCAACGACAATATGCTCTCCGCTGCGGGCAACTCCAATCTTTCCACCTACATTTAAGCCCATAGTTCTCGGCATTATCTGGGTTACTGCATCATGGGCTGCTCCAGCAACTGCTCCCTGGGCTACATGGGATTCATCAATGATATTTTCTCGCTTAGCTGCAATAACAGCTCTTTCTATGATATCTGGAACTGATTTATTGAATTCACCACCAAAATCAACTGCTCCAGTATTTATATCATCAGCTGCAAATTCTTTTTTTAATTTTTTTTCTTCACTTCTGGTGGAAATAGCCATTTTAATAGCGGCTTTTGCGGTTTCTAAACTGTTATGTTCCATAATTTTTCCTCCTTTGTCATTACTGTCTTAATTATAGCAGATTTAATGATTAAAATAAATACTTTGAGATAATTGAAAGAACTTTGAGCTATTTTGTTGCATATTTGAAATCTCTGTTTTATAATAAATAATACTGTAGACAATATTTTATCCTGGAGGGGATTAAAATTAACATTTTATTAGTGGCTCTAGCACTGGCCCTGGATGCAGCAGGTGTAACAATGGCTATTGGCTGTGGTACTAAGACAAATCTTAGAGAAAAATTTGAAATTATTTTTTCATTCGGATTTTTTCAATTTTTATTTGCCTTGATCGGTGGTTTTCTCGGAAATTATATTGATCAGCATTTTTTTACCATTTCTAACTATTTTAGTGGTACGGTAATCTTTCTGCTCGGGATTTTTCTGATTAGAGAAGGATATAAGAATGGCGAAGAGTGTATTTACAGACAGCTTAACTTCTGGACAGTTGTAGTTTTAGGGGTGAGTGTCAGCATCGATGCTCTGGGGGCTGGTTTTTCGCTACTTTTTAATTTAAATTATGCACTGATTTTAAATAACTCTTTAATAATTGGTGTTGTCGCTGCAGTAATCACAGCAGCTGCGTTTAAGATTGTGTTATATATTAAACATATTTCCCTTGTTGAAAAATATGCTGATTATGTGGGTGGATTGATTTTACTGCTAATCGGGATTAACACTTTTTTAGCTTAAAAAAAACCGATTCAGAGCTGGAAAAATCAGCTTCTGGAATCGGTCTTTTTTATTTTACTATAAAGTTTCTCTTATTTTTAATAATTATTTAATTTTCTTTCTTTAATAGAGTTATTACTTCTAAGTGCTTAGTATGGGGGAACATATCTACAGCTTTAAACTTTTCCAGTTGATAATTGTGCATTTTTAGAGAAACTAAGTCTCTGGCCAGTGATTTTGGGTTACAGGAAATATAGAGTATTTCATCTGCACCAGCCGAAGCTATTTTGTCTAGAGCTTTCGGATTTATTCCGGGTCTTGGCGGATCGATAATAATTAAATCAGGATTTTCTTTCAGATTATTGATCTTTTCTAAAACATCACCGGCAATATATTCTGCATTGTTGACATTATTTAATTTAGCATTTTCTGCTGCTTTTTTTACTGCATCTTGATCAATCTCTATTCCAAAAATTTTATCTGCATCTTTTGCTATAGCCTGGGAGATAGTTCCGGCCCCACAGTATAGATCATAAACCACCTTATCTTTAGCGCTGCTGATATAGTCGGCAGCTTCTGAATATAATAATTCAGCCCCCTTAGTATTAGTCTGAAAAAATGAAAGTGAGTCAATTTTAAATTTATTATCAAGTAATTTATCATAAAAATAATTACGGCCATAATGAATCTTCATTTCATCACAGCTTACCTGGTCAGAAAAATCATCATTGATCGTCTGGACAAAACCAACCAGTTCACCCTTTAAATCGAGATTTTGTAGTTCTCTGCTGAGAGGCTCAAAATCATGCTCAACCTGAGAAGTAGTTACCAGATTTGCAACGACTTCTCCTGTATTGATTCCCTTTCGGATAATTAGGTTGCGCAGAAAACCTTCTCTCAACTTAATATGATATTTTTTAAAATCATGTTTGCGGCAGTAGTCTATAATTGTGCTTAAAATATCCCTAAAATCTCTGTCAACCAATAAGCAGTGATCAACTGTAATCACATCATACCGTTTACCCCGTGGATGCATCCCCAGCTGAAGTTTTCCTCCTTTTTTTAAATCACCAAAACTAAACTCCATATTGTTGCGGTACTCATAAATATCAGGGCTTGCCAGTATTTCTTCAAAATTGTCTGTACTAATTTCTTGATCGGAAAAGATTTCTAAAAGCATTTCTTTTTTATCTTTTAACTGCTGCTGATAGGGTATTTCCTGAATAGAGCAGCCTCCGCAGCGGTCATAATGCACACATAAATTCTTATTTTCCTGCAAATTAAATCCTCCTAAAATTAAATTTATTTAAAGTTTGATCAATTGTAATTTTTCTTTGAACTAAATGGTCTGATAGATATTAAAAAGCATAATAAATAATACAGCGGCCGGCACAATATATTTCAATAAAATACTATATATTTTACCAATATGAAAGCGGCTGTTTTTATTTGCTTCTTTAACTGCATTTCTGCTGCCCCAAATATGACCGACAAAGATTGAAGTTAAAATTCCACCTGTAGGTAAGAAAATGGAATTTGAAAACCAGTCATAGGTATCTAAAACATCCATTCCTAAAAAATTAAAATTAGAAAATGAGCTGTAACCCATAAGAGGTGGTATTCCAACTAAAAAGATTAAAAAACCCATCAGATAAGAAGCTTTTTTTCGATTCCAGTTGTGTTCATCAACTAAAAAAGCTACAACTACTTCCAGCATTGAAATAGAAGATGTGAGAGCAGCAATTGTCAATAAAACAAAGAATATAACTGAGAAAAAGATACCAAAAGGCATCTGAGTAAAGACTGCCGGCAGAGTAATAAAAGTTAAGCCGGGGCCAGAAGCCGGGTCAAGACCAAAGGCAAAAACGGCCGGAAAAATTGCGAAACCTGCCAGTAAAGCAACAGCTGTATCAAAGACTAAAACATAGGCGGCACTTTCATTAATGCTTTCTTTTTGACTTAAATAACTACCATAGGTTATCATTGCTCCCATACCGAGACTTAAAGTGAAGAAAGCCTGAGAGATAGCATCAGCAAAGGTTTGAAAAGTAATAGCAGAAAAATCTGGTTTTAAGTAAAAACTTAAGCCCGCTCCCGCACCTTCAAGTGTTACAGAACGGATAATTAGTAAAAATATAATTCCAAATAAAATAGGCATTAAGATTTTAACTATTCTCTGGATTCCATTAACTACTCCAGCTCCAATTACAGCAATTGTAAGAAACATAAAAACCCCGTGCCAGATAATTGGCTCAGCCAGGCTGCTGATATGTGATCCAAAAACTTCCGGGAAATTGCTTTCAGCAGTAAAAGTAAAAGATTTAAAAATGTAGGACATTCCCCAGCCGGCAACTACGGAGTAATAACTTAAAATTACAAAGCCGGATAAAACTCCAAGAGCACCAACCAGCGGCCAGCTAGAATCTGGAGCCATTTTTTTGAAGGCACCAATTGGATTTTTTTCTGTAAACCTTCCTAAAGACATTTCAGAGACTAAAATTGGATAACCAATAAATAATATTGCAGCTAAATAGATTAAAATAAAAATAGCCCCTCCATTTGTTCCAGTTATAAATGGAAAACGCCATATATTCCCCAGTCCGATTGCAGATCCTGAGGCAGCCAGAATAAATCCTAATCTGGAAGTCCAGTTTTCTCTTTTCATGATAATTTCCTCCCTATTAATTTATATTGCTTGTTTATTTTATCATACTACTAGTTAGGCATCAATCAATAAATTATTGCGGTTGCTCGGGTTTGAAGTTCTGAAAATCAGGTATGCCCAATGAATTTCTGAAAACGATTAAGTAAACCAGAATACATTTACTAGATTTTTGTCATAAATGCTGGAAATGCTTCAATTAATTTGTTATAATACATTCAACCTGATTAGTTTAGTTTAGAAACATGCAGTCTTAAGATTAGCAGAAGTAATAATTATTTAGCAGTAGTTAATGATTGTATGAGAGTAGAGATTAGCTGATATTTTATAATATTTTTTTCTTTTAAATTTAGATGAGCTGAGCCAGGAAAAATCGGGAAAAACAAAAAATGAGTAGAAAGAAGAGAGGGAGGAAAGAAAAAAATGGAAGAGAATCGTGATCAATGGGGAACGAGACTTGGTTTTATTTTAGCAACAATTGGTTCAGCAGTAGGGTTGGGAAATATCTGGCGCTTTTCGTATCAGGCATATGAAAATGGTGGAGGTGCCTTTTTATTTCCTTATTTATTTGCATTAATAACTGCGGGTATACCATTATTACTACTTGAAATGGGATTTGGATTTTTTACTAGAAACTCTGCACCAAGTTCTTTTCGTAAAATTAATGAAAAATTTGAATGGGTTGGTTGGTGGTCAGTATTAATTGCTTTTGTAGTAACTGTTTATTATATTGTTATTATTGCCTGGAGTTTATTATTTGTATTTGAGTCATTTTCTCTGGGCTGGACTGCTGATCCAGAAGGATTTTTCTTTGGAGAATTTCTCAACTTCTCCGGTAGTGCCTTCAACTTAGGTGGTATTCAGTGGCCGATTTTCTTTGCTTTACTTGCAGTCTGGTTAATTAATTATACTATTATTGCAGGTGGAGTAGAAAAAGGAATTGAAAAAGCCAGTAAGATTTTTATGCCGCTTTTAGCTGTGATGGTTTTAGTGATTGTCTTTAGAGGTGTTACACTTCCGGGAGCAATGCAGGGAGTTAAAGCATTTATAACACCTGATTTTTCCAAGATTTTAGACTGGAATATTTGGGTTGGAGCTTATGGTCAGATATTCTTTACTCTGAGTCTCGGTTTTGGAATTATGATTGCTTATTCCAGCTATCTGCCTAAGAAATCAGATGTTGTAAAAAATGGAATTATAGCAGCTTTATCAAACAGTATTTTTAGTATTGTAGTTGGGTTTGGTGTTTTTGGTATTCTTGGTTATATGGCGGGACAGCAGGGAGTAGCAATTGGAGATGTTGCAACTTCTGGGATTGGACTTGCTTTTATTGCTTTTCCAAAAGCTATTAACCTCTTACCTGGATTACCGCAGATATTTGGTTTTGCATTTTTCTTTTCATTAACAATTGCAGGACTTTCATCAAGTATCTCATTAATTGAATCAGTAGTTTCATCGCTAATTGATAACTTTAGTTTAAGCCGCAAAAAAGCTGTTACTTATGTATCAATTGTTGGATTCTTGCTCGGAGTACCAATGGTTACTCAGGGTGGTTTAGCTATTTTAGATATAGTTGACCATTTTGTTAATATTTTTGGTCTGCTGGTGGTAGGTTTGGTAGAAATGCTTGTCTTAAGCTATGCTTTTGATTTAGATAAGATAAAAGATAATATGAATGTCAGCTCTGATCTTCATGTTGGAGGTGGCTGGAAAACCATGATTAAAGTTGTTGCACCACTATTTATTGGTATTGGATTTATTCAAAATACTATTTCTGAGTTTAGCGCTGCTTATGGTGGTTATCCAATGAGTGAACTTCTAACTTTTGGCTGGCTGGTTGTAGCCTTACTTGTAATATTTGCGGTTATGCTCGGCAGAAACAGCAGTAACCGGATTTAGAGCTGCAGATTTTTAAGTTTTAAAATTAATATCTAAAATTAAGTCCTCAGTATATTTTCTGGGGGCTTTTTTTCTGGCTGATTATTTTATATAATTATTAGTGGTATAATATCAAAGGGAGGCATCAAATTATGGAAGAAATTTTTGAGCGTAGAAGTATTAGAAAATATAAAAGCAAGGATGTCGAAGAAGAAAAGATTGAGAAACTTTTGGAAGCAGCCGTCTCTGCACCCTCTGCTGGTAATGAACAGCCCTGGCATTTTATTGTGATTAAAGATAGAAAAAGACTCAATCATCTGGCTGAGATTCATCCCTATGCAAAGATGTTAAAAGAAGCTCCACTGGCTATTGCAGTCTGTGCTGATCTCAGCCAGCAGAAACATCAGGGGTTCTGGGTTCAGGACTGTTCAGCTGCCACTCAAAATATTTTATTGGAAGCTCAATCTTTAGGTTTAGGTTCAGTCTGGATAGGCTGTCACCCGGCTGAAGATAGAGAGAAAAAAGTCAGCAATTATTTAAAAGTACCTGCAGGTTTTAAAACCCTGTCTTTAGTGGCAGTTGGTTATCCGGCAGAGGAAAAAGGAAGAGTTAATCGAATGAATGATAATATTGTTCACTTAGAAGAGTGGTAAAATTATGAGTGAATATAAAATAGAATTGCATGCTCACAGTTCGGAAAGCAGCCGCTGTGGTTCAATTAAAGCTGAGGATCTGGTTAAAAAGTATCAAAGAGCTGGTTATAGTGCCCTGGTTTTGACTGATCATTATTATGCCCGTTTTTTTGATAAAGTTAAAGATTTAAGCTGGGAAGAGCAGCTCGAAAAATATTTAAAAGGTTATAAAATTGCTAAAAAAGTTGCTGCTGAAATGGACTTCAATCTATTTTTAGGAATAGAGATTAAATTTAATGATGATCCCAATGAGTATTTAGTTTATGGTCTTGAAGAAAAAATTCTTTTTGAAAATCCTAATCTGCATCAGCTTAATTTAGAAAAATTTAAAGAGCTGACTGATTCCCAGAGTAATAAAATATTAATTTATCAGGCCCATCCTTATCGAAAGGGAATGTCACCTGCTGCTGATTATCTGTTGGATGGTTTAGAAGTTTATAATGGTAATCGCCGTCACGACTCTCAGAATGAGAAGGCTCATAATTATGCAGCAGAACATCAGCTTAAAATGATTTCGGGTTCTGATTTTCATGAAAATGAAGATCTGGCTCGTGGTGGTATAGTTACTCAACATAAAATTGAAGGAATAAGAGATTTGCTTCAGATCTTAGAGTTTGAAAGTTACAGATTAATTAAATCCTGACATTAAAAATCCCCTTCTGAAATGGAAGGGGATTAAATAATTGAGGCTTCAGCTGGAAGCAGAACTTTTAACATTAAAAAAGCAGTCGTTTATTGATAAAGGTCAACAATTTCTGCCGCAGCTTTTTTAATATTTTCTGCCTCAATTTCCGCTTTATAAAAGTCGATTTTATTCTGAGAGTGTTCATACATCGGGTCATAATAACTTTCTAAAAGAATTCTAGTTAGTTCTCTAAATTTTCCGCTTTCAGCAAGCTCTAAAAGCTGATAATATGCTTTTTTACCTGCCTTTTTAATAAGATATTTTTTGATGGCAGTCAGAGATTCTAAAACTCTTTTAATAAATTTTTGCTGGTCACTTTCAATATCTTTTATATATTCTAAATAGATATTTTCTACTCTTTTTTTGGTTGAAGCTGTAATTAAAATATCTTCTCCAGCTTTCATTTTTTTGTAAAAAAACTCCGGAATCACAGAATGACCAACCCTTCTGCTTTCAGCTTCTACAAATATATAGCCATCTGGCTGATCTTTTTTCTTTAATTCTTCCCAGAGCAGTGATTCAAAATATTTTTGATTATAGGGTTCATTAAGGCCAATACTGCCAAAAGCTGAACCTCTGTGGTTGGCGATTCCTTCTAAGTCAATAATGTTTGCTCCCAGCTTATCCATTTCTTTTAAAATGTAGGTTTTGCCAACTCCAGTATTTCCATGGAGAACTACTATTTCACCCTTAAATTGATAATTATCCAGTTTATCAATTATATAATGGCGGTAACCCTTATAACCATTTTCAAGCCGGTAGACTTCGATTCCAGCCAGATCAGAAAACTCAGCCAGGCTTTTGCTGCGCAGACCGCCGCGAGAACAGAAGATAATCAGATTATCATATTCCCGGGCCAGCTGATTAACTTCAGCTATTAAATCTGGAATTTTGGGAGATACTAGTTCAACTCCTTTTAACTTTGCCTTTTTGGGGCTCTGCTGTTTGTAAATTGTACCAATAATTTTTCTTTCCTGATGATCAAGCAGTTCTATATTGACAGCTCCTGGAATAGTTGCTTCCTGATATTCCTCTTTAGTACGGGCGTCAATATAAATACTGTTTTCTAAATTTAAACTTTGCTGATATGTTATTAGTCTTTCTTTTCTCATTTATTACACCTACTAAATTAAATTTATTATTTAACCTTTTGTCTGTTGACTATTATAAATAGATTCCTTAATTCATATTTTATCCTATTCAGCAGAAAAATCAAAATTAAAAGCTAAAAAATTCCTGAAAGGTAAATAGACTACTTGAATTGAAATTGAAAAAGTGTTATATTTAATACAGCTAAATGAACAAATGACCATAATATATAATGAGGTGATTATTTAATGTATGATGTGAAAGATAAAAAGGTTGTCTTAGAACATGGAACTATCAACAAAGGAATTATAGCTGTTGCCAGTGGGAAGGGTGGAGTTGGTAAATCAACTGTTACTGTAAACCTGGCTACTGCTCTGGCTGAGTTAGGATATAAGGTCGGAATTATAGACGCTGATGTAAGAGGCTTTAGTGTTCCACGAATTCTTGGAGTTACTGATAAGCCTAGAGCAGTTAGCGAAAAAGAAATTATTCCTCCTGAAGTAAAAGGAATTAAAGCTATTTCTATGGGTTCATTTGTAGATGAAAATAGTCCCGTAATCTGGAGAGCACCACTGCTGGCAGGAGCATTAGAGCAGTTCTTTAAAGATGTGCGCTGGGGAGAAATTGATTATATGCTGATCGATCTGCCTCCAGGAACAGGAGATATGCCATTAAATATTATGCAGAAAGTTCCTCATGCTGAAACATTAGTTGTAACTACTCCTCAGGTAACAGCAACTAAGGTAGCAGGAAGAATTGGTGCTATGGCTGATAAGATGGACCATGAGATTATAGGTGTGGTTGAAAATATGGCTTATTATAGATGTTCAGAATGCGGCCATAAGGATTATATCTTTGGCGAAGATGGTGGCAGGGATCTGGCTGATTTTATGGAGACCGAACTGCTCGGACAGCTGCCGTTGATTTCGGAAGTTAGACGCCGCAGTGACTCCGGAAATCCTATTGTTTTTGACGAACCGGAATCTGAAATTTCTCAGGAGTTTATTAAGATTGCAAAGAAATTAGCTGAGAGAGAACAGGGTTTTGATGAGAAGGTTGAGCCACTTAAATTAAATATGGATCCACAGTAAAACTTTGGTACCGGGTACTTGTAAAATATTACTAATTAAAAAACTGGATTTAGATGGTAATATTTTACAAGTACCCGGTACCTTTAAAAAATGGGGGTTTTAAAATTGAAATTAGTTATACCTGCAGTAGCAGAAGGAAATATGGAAACAGAAGTACATGATAATTTCGGGAGAGCAACATTTTTCGCCTTTATTGATACTGAGACAGAAGAGATTGATTTTGTAGAAAATACTGCTGCTAAAAAAAGTAGTGGTGCTGGAGTAGGAGCCGCTCAATTATGTGCTGATAATGAAGCAGATATTGTTACTGCCTATCATTTTGGGCCAAAAGCATTTAAGGCACTGACCGCTGCCGGCATTGAAGTTTTAGATTTAAATAAGCAAAAATTAATTAAAGAAGTATATAGCGATTACAAGGCAGGCAAATTAGCTGAGGCTGAAGCTGGCCCGGGAGGACATCATTAAATTGGCTGAAGAAATTTCACTTTCAATTTTAAGTGGTAAGGGAGGAACCGGAAAAACAACTCTGGCAGTTAATCTTGCTCTGGCGCTGGAAAATGTTCAGCTGCTGGATGCAGATGTTGAGGAGCCAAATGATTACCTATTTATTTCTCCAGAAATTGAAAGTAAAGAAACTGAATCAGTAATGAGGTTGATTCCAGAAGTCAATGATGATAAATGTACTGCCTGCCGAAAATGTGTTGACTTTTGTGAATATAATGCTCTGGCTATGATGCTGGATAATGTAATGGTTTTTGAAGAAGTCTGCCACAGCTGTGGCGGCTGTAAAATTGTTTGTCCGGAAGATGCGATTACTGAAAAGGAAAAAGAACTGGGTAAATTGCGCCATGACTCTCTCTCCAATTTAGATTTCTGGCAGGGAGAATTAAACACCAAAGAAGAAAAAGCTGTACCGGTAATTGAAAAGTTAAAAACAAAAATAGATCGGGATAAAAAGGTGGTTATTGACTCACCTCCAGGAACAACCTGTCCGACTATTGAAGCAATTACAGATACAGACTTTACAATTGTAGTAACTGAGCCTTCACCTTTTGGCCTGCATGATTTAAAGATGGTAATTGAAATGTTAAATGATATTAGTCAGTCTTTTGCAGTTGTGATCAACAGAGCAGAAGCTGACAGTGATTATTTAATTGAAGATTACTGTCAGGCAGAAGGAATTAAAATAATGCTTAAAATTCCATTCTCCAGGAAGATTGCAGAACTATATTCAGAAGGAATTCCTTTTGTTAATAAACTGGAAGGATGGGATGAAAAACTGCAGCAGTTATATCAAGAAATTAGAGAGGAGGCCCTAAAATAATGAATGAAATTACTGTAATTAGTGGTAAGGGTGGAACCGGAAAGACTACCTTTACAGCTAATCTGGCTTCCTTACTTGATAATTTAGTTGTTGGAGACTGTGATGTAGATGCTCCTAACCTGCATCTTTTATTAAATCCAGAAAATAAAAGTGAAGCAGTTTTTAAGGGAATGAAACTGGCGGTTAAAAATGATGATCTCTGTATTGACTGTGGTCTCTGTTATGAAAGCTGTCGTTTTAATGCTATTACGGCTGCTGATTATCAGATTAAAAATTTAAAATGTGAGGGCTGTGCTGTCTGTGCCTATGTCTGTCCAACTGATGCCATTAAGATGGAAGAAATTGAAACCGGGACTCTTTATGAAGCAGAAAGCAGATTTGGTGAGATGGTTCATGCCAAATTAATTCCCGGGGCGGATACTTCAGGAAAACTGGTAAGTGAGGTAAAAAATCGGGCTTCAGAGCTGGCAAAAGAGAAAAATAAAGACTGGATTTTGATTGATGGATCACCCGGGATTGGCTGTCCTGTAATTGCTTCTCTAACAGGTTCCGATCTGGCAGTTTTGGTTACTGAGCCAACCATGTCAGGCTTTGCAGATCTTAAAAGAGTTATGGAAGTTGTCAATCATTTTAAAATTCCAGCCGGTATTGTAATTAATAAGTATGATCTGAATGAAAATATTTCAGCCAAAATAGAAGCCTATGCAGCAGAAGAAAAAATTGAATTACTTACTAAAATCCCTTACAGCAGAGTGATAGTAGATTCACTTAAAAAAGGCGATCTATTTGTTGATAACGATGCACAATTAAGGACAAAAATGCTGACTGTCAAAGAAAAACTTACAAAAATACTGGGAAGCTAAGATTTAAAGGAGGCTTTAATAAAATGAAAAAGATTGCTGTACCCGTTCAGGGAGAAAATGTATCAGCTCATTTTGGTCATGCACCTGAATTTAAACTTTTTAGTACTGAAGATAATGTGATCAGCGCTGAGGAAATAATAGAAAATCCGGGCCATCAGCCGGGGCTGCTGCCAAAATTGTTGAATGAAGCAGGAGCAGATATAATAATTGCTTCCGGCATGGGCCAGAAAGCGATTGCTATCTTTGAGCATAATAATATAGAAGTTGTCTGTGGAGCAGCTGGTAATGCCAGAGAAGCGGTTTCTAATTACTTAAATGGTAAATTAGATGCTTCTGATAACGCCTGTTCCCATGGTGAAGGAGATGGGCATCACCATTAATTTTATTAATCTCATTAATCTCATTTGAACCAGGTCCAAAACGCGCGTTTTGTACCTGGTTCAAATGAGCAATTTTGGACCTGGTTTAAATTAAAGGGGCAAATTTTTTTACTTTATTCTTGACATATGTTCAAAATGGAGTTATAATATAATTACAGAATAAAGAGCATATGTTCATTAAGGTGATTTTAATTAGTACTTTCCAATTTATATCTTAATGAGCGGTGTTAACAAACTAAAAATTAAAAGGAGTGATTGTTTATGCCACGCGGAAATAGAAGAGGTCCAGAAGGTAGAGGTCCAATGACAGGAAGAGGATTAGGTTACTGTGCAGGGAATGATCAACCGGGATTTGCAGTTGATGCAGCTTCTCAGGGAGCAGGTAGAGGTTTTAGAAATAGTGCCGGACGAGGTCCTGGCTTCAGTCGCAGACGTGGTTTTGCTGGTGCAGGTAGAGGCCATGGAATGGGCTATGGATTTGCAGCTGGAAGAGGAGTAGCTCATGCTCCAGCTGGTGAAGATGTAGATTATGATAGTGAAGAAAATAAAAACCGAGAAATCACACGTCTCGAAAATCTGGCAAATACACTTTCAAGTGAGCTTGAGATTGTAAAAAAACAGATAGAAGAGCTAAAAAATAATTAAAGTCAAAAATAAAGTTAATATTTAAACTCTTAAACTCTAACCCTTATTGCAGAGAAAATTTTGTTTCGGATAGACTCTGTGATAGGGGGTTTTTGTCCTTAAATGGAACTAAAGTTAAATACTGAGAGTGACTGCTGATTTCTTGTTTTTATAGTTAAATTATTATATAATAATTTTAAATAATGGTTAGTAATTTTAAAAAAAGTTAAATTGACGAGGGAGTTTAAGATGGGTAAAAAAACAAATAAAAAGATTGAAGAAAAAATAAGAAATATTGCTAAACACTTAAATCAATACACAAAAGATCACCTTAAATGCTATAATCTTACTTTAGGAAGATTTCATGTTTTAAGAGTAATTATTGAATCACAGCCTGTTAGTATGGGTGAGATTCATGAGGAACTCCATATGGCAAATAGTACTGTTACTGTTATAGTTGATTATTTGCATGAAGCAGGCTTAGTTAAAAGAAGAAGAGATGAGAATGATCGAAGAGTTGTACTATTAGAAATAACTGATCAGGGAAGAGAAATTATGGAAAGTCTGCTGAAAAAAAGGCAGGATTTTATGGAAAAAGCACTAGTAGATATGGAAGATTCTGCTGAAGAGTTAGCTCAGCTATTAAGCAAGTTACTGGGTAAAATTGAAGAAATATATCAACCAGATAAATAGATAAGTTGAGGAGGAGAGTATTTTGAAAAAAAGACTCTTATTTTTTTTAATTATATTTTTAATTTTATTTTCATATAATCCAAATTTGAATGCTCAAAGTGAGCTTGCTATGTCAATCAGAAATCATTTACTGGTTATTGAAGAATATGATGGCCTTTTCCCTGAAGGGGAAGATGTTGATTTTTACCGAGAATTAATCGAGTTTTATGATCAGCGCTATCATCGCTCAATTTGGTTTGATGGTGACCAGTTTAAAAAAAATCCTGAAGTTTTAATCGCTGAAATTAAAGACAGTTATGGCGAGGGTTTAAAACCTGCAGATTATCATTTGGATTTTATTGAAAACTCAGTTAAAGATCCAGATCTTTTTACGGCTGATTCTCTAGAAAAAAGAGCCTTGCTGGAAATATTATTGACAAATGCTTATTTAAGTCTGGCATCTGATTATCTAAATGGCAAAATTGATTCAGAAATTATTATAGAAGATTATAATCATCAGGATGATAATTTAGAATCCCAAAAATTATTAAAACTGCTGGTTGAGGAAGAAAGGCTGGCCCAGACACTAGAATCTCAACTGCCGACATCCTCTAATTACACTCAACTTAGAGATAAATTATATCTGTACAGAGATTCGGGGAAAATAAAAGATTGGCCTCAGATTAATACAGATGAGACTTTAGCTTTAGAAGCTGAAGGGAAGGCAGTGGCTCAGCTGGTGGACAATTTATCTGCAAGAGCATATTTAAATATAGAGAGCCTTGATAAGCGAGAATCATTTAGTCAGCAGGTTAAAAGAGCTGTAGTCAGGTTTCAGCTGGATAATGGTCTAAATGCTGATGGGATAGTTGGCAGTAAAACCAGAAAAGCCTTAAATATTCCACTTAAGCAGCGAATCAAACAGATAATAGTTAACATGGAAAGATGGCGCTGGCTGCCGGAGAATTTAGGCAGCAGATATATTTATGTTAATATTGCTGACTATAATTTAAAGCTTTATGAAAATAATCAGTTGAAGATGGAGATGAAAACAATAGTCGGGCAGGAACAGCGGAGTACTCCAGTTTTTAGTGATGAAATTGATTATCTTGTTTTAAATCCTTACTGGTATGTTCCAAAATCAATTGCAGTAAAAGATAAATTGCCAATAATCAAAGAAGATTATAAATATCTTCAAGAAAACAATTACTCATTATTTCAATATACCGGAAATAATAACTTGAAGGAGATAGATCCAGCAGAAGTTGACTGGTCAGAAATTGATAAAAACAACTTTAATTATCTTTTAAGGCAGAATCCAGGTGATGAAAATGCACTGGGAAGAGTTAAATTTATGTTTCCCAATCGCTTTAGTGTTTATTTGCATGATACTCCCAGTAAGTACCTTTTTTCCGAAACAGAAAGAGGTTTTAGCTCTGGCTGTATTCGGATTGAAAAACCGCTAGATCTGGCGGAATATTTATTAAGAGATCAGGAAAAATGGGATCGACAGGCAATCGAAGCAGAAATGAAAAAAGATAAAGAAAAGACAGTTTATTTAAATAATCCAATTAAAATTTATCTACAGTATAATACAGTCTGGGTAGATTCTCTAGGTGATTTGAATTTTAGAGAAGATATATATGGACGCGATCAAAAAATAATCGGAGAATATTTTCAGCAAAATAATTAACAAAAAATTAATTAGAGTAAAAGGAGCAAAAACAATTTAAATGAAAAAATTATTTTATCTATCAATAGCAGCACTTTTTATATTAATCAGCAGTTGTTCAGTTGGTGCAGAAGCTTTTACAGAAGATCATGCGGATTTTTCTATAGTTTATGATGAACTTAAAATTCCGCTAAAAACTTTCAGCATATTTGTGCTTCCCCGGGAAGAAATTGAAGTAAAAATAGCCGAAGAAGATAGAAATCAGCAGTATATAATTGAGCTTGGGGGCAAAAAATATGAGAGCGGGAGTTCTTTTAGTTGGAAAGCACATGGAGAAAGTGGTCATTATCCGGTTACAATTAGCAGAAAAAATGCTTCTGGAAAAAATTCTGAGATTAAATTAAATGTCTTTGTACTACACCCGTATTCAGAAAAAGAGGGTGAATATATATATGGCTTTAAAATTGGTAATTATCCAGCAGCTCCTGCAGACCAAAAAGAGGATTATTCTAAGCCAAAAGGGTTTTTAAAAATTGAGCAATCAATACTGGATTTAAATTTAACTCCTCATTTTAAGGTCGAGAAGTTTTTAACAAATCAGAGTGACCAACTGCCTCAATTTATTGTGATTCAGGAATCATTACTTTTAAAGTTAGAATATTTTTTAGCAGAGGTTAATAAAGCGGGTTATCCTGCCGAAACTTTTGGGATTGTAAGTTTTTATCGCTCACCTTATTTTAATAAAAAGATTGGTAATGATACCCATTACAGCCGTCATCTTTATGGTGATGCTGTTGATATATATATAGATAACAGGGGTAATGAGTGGATGGATGATCTAAATGGTGATGGTAAATTAGACATAAAAGATGCGGATGTTTTATTTAAAATAGCAAAGAAATTTGATCAGAAGGAGAAATATGCTGATCTTCAGGGTGGTTTGAGTAGTTATCATGCTAATGGTGTGAGAGGATCTTTTATTCATATTGATACCAGAGGTATCCATGTCACCTGGTAATTCAATATAATATTTTTGGAAGCTTAGCTAAAATTATGTTAATTAAGTGGGAGGTTATTAAGTTGTTAATTGGAGATATTATTTCAAAAACAGCTGCAGAAAAAGGAGATAAAATCGCTGCAGTTCTTGATGACAAAAAAGTTACATATCAGGATTTAGAAAAGCAAAGTAATCAGCTGGCACACGGCCTAATTGATTTAGGGATAAAGCCTGCAGATATGGTGAGCATTATGCTGCCCAATAGTATTGAGTTTTTAACTGCTTATTTAGGGGTTATTAAGTCGGGTGCTACAATGGTACCTCTAAATATCAGTTTTAAAAAGGCAGCTGTTGAATATATTTTGAATAATTCAGAAGCTAAAATAATTATCAGCTCAAAAAAGTTTTTGCCTTTAATTAAAGACTGTGATTTGGATTATCTACAAAAAATAATTTTAGTCGATGGTGAAAAGTCTGATGATTATCTGGCTTTATCTGAACTGGCAGACCAGCAAAGCACCCTACCTGAATTAAAAGAGATTGATCAGGAATATACGGCGGCCTGTCTTTATACTTCGGGAACGACCGGTCAGCCTAAAGGAGCAATGCTGACTCATCACAACCTGATTTTTGATACCCAAAAAACAATTGAACATTTAAAGGTTGATGATAGTGACCGCTATATTTGTGTGCTGCCGATGTTCCATGCTTTTGCAGAAACTGTCTGTATGCTGATGCCCCTCTTTTTGGGCGCAGAAATAGTAATTGTAGATAGATTTTTACCTGAAAAAGTATTAAAAACCATTCAGGAAGAAAATGTAACATTTTTTGCCGGAGTACCGACAATGTATTCCGCTCTCTTAAATGTTAAAAATAAAGATGAATATGATCTTTCTCATTTAAATCTATGTATTTCTGGTGGAGCAGCAATGCCCCAGCAGACAATGGAGGATTTTGAAAAAACATTTAATGTAAAAATTCTTGAAGGTAATGGACCAACCGAAACTTCTCCGGTTGCTTATGTGAATCCGGTAGATGGAGAAAGGAAGTCCGGTTCTGTTGGTTTACCAATTCCAGAAACAAAAGTTAAGATTGTAGACGAAAATGATAAAGAGCTCGAGCGAGGAAAAATTGGTGAGATTGTTGTTCAGGGAGAACATGTAATGAAGGGCTATTTTAAAATGCCTGAGGCAACAGAAAAAACTCTGCGCGGTGGCTGGTTACACACTGGTGATTTAGGTAAAATGGATCAGGACGGCTATGTTTATATTGTTGACCGCAAAAAAGATATGATTAATGTTGGAGGAATGAATGTTTATCCAAGAGAAATAGAAGAACAGTTATATAAACATCCTAAAATTAGAGAAGCAGCTGTAGTTGCAACCAAGGATGAATTAAGAGGGGAAATCCCCAAAGCAGTTATTGTCCTAAAGGAAGGCGAAAAGGCTGATGAACGGGAGATAAAAAAATACTGTCAGCAGTATTTCGCTAATTATAAAGTTCCAAAACTGGTTGATTTTCTGGATGAATTACCAAAGAATGCAACCGGAAAAATTGATAAAAAATCATTAAGTGATCTTTAAAGAGTAAAAGCTTCCCCTTCTTTTTTTAGGAGGGGGATTTTCTCTTTTTGTGTCCTTAGCTGATTAATTTAAAATATTTAAAGCGGAGGCGATTAAAATGACAGTTGATTATGAAAATCTTCGCCTGGAAATGGTTAAAGAGCAGTTAGAAAAAAGAGGAATTAAAGATCAATCCGTACTTGAAGCCTTTAAAAGAGTTCCTCGCGAAAGGTTTATGCTGGATGAAAATAAGGAACTGGCCTATGCAGATGGTGCTCAAACAATTGAAGCAGGTCAAACCATCAGTCAGCCTTATATTGTTGCTAAAATGCTGGAGGCACTTAATTTAAGTCCGACAGACAGGGTTTTGGAGATTGGGACAGGCTCAGGTTATGCAGCAGCACTACTTGCTGAGATTGCTGGAGAAGTTTATACCATAGAGAGAATAGAGAAACTTGCAGTCAAAGCCAGAAATCTGCTTTCAAAATTAAATTATGAAAACATCAGAGTTAAAACAGGAGACGGAACCCTTGGTTGGGAAGAATATGCTCCTTATGATGCAATTTTAGTTTCGGCAGCAGCTCCCTATCTGCCTGAAAAATTAAAAATACAGCTTAATAAAAAAGGTCGGATAATAATTCCAATCGGGGAGCGGGGAGGTATTCAGCAGTTAAAGCTTTATACCAGAAGGTATAATGGAAATTTAAAAGAAGAAGACCTAGAGTATGTTAGATTTGTACCTCTTTTAGGAGAAGACAGCTGGAAATAGGAATCTTAGACAGCCAGTAACCAATTTATTTCTAGTTACAATAGAATATAAAAAGTAGATAGGAGTGGAGTATTTTAATGGCAGCAACAATAACATCTTTTTCAGTTTATTTAGTATTTTTGATGAGTATTGGAGTTTATTTTTACAGGAAAACAGCAAATCTTGAAGATTATTTAATATTGAATATACGGCAGCAGTAATTTTTGGTGGGCTGGCTATAGTTTTATATACTTTTTTAGGAGGATTTATGGCAGTCTCCTGGAATGATTTTTTTCAGGGGATTCTGATGTTTTTTGCAATTACAATTGTACCGGTAATTGCTTATGGTGAAATTGGAGGCATGAGTGAGATTACAGCAATGACTGCAGAAAATGGTGTTTCACTTTCTCTAATGCCGGAAGGCTTTACTATTACAGCAGTTATATCTGCACTTGCCTGGGGGCTTGGTTACTTTGGACAGCCGCATATACTGGCACGTTTTATGGGGATAGACACTATTAAAAAAGTTGCCCCGGCTTGAAAAATTGCGGTTATCTGGGTTGCAATTTCTTTAAGTGCAGCGGTACTGGTAGGAATTATTGCAGTACCAATGTTTCCAAATATAGCAGACAGTGAAAAAGTCTTTATTGAAATGATTGCCGCTATTTTTAATCCCTGGCTGGGAGCTGCTTTTGGACCGGCAGTATTATTTTCACTTTTTTCAAAAAAAGCATCCTGGCAGTCAATTTTAGCAGGAATGATTACAGGCACGGTTACCTTAGTTATTTGGAAAGAAAGTGGTCTGGGTGCTCAATTATATGAGATTATTCCCGGATTTTTTGTTAATATTATAGTAATTTTGATAGTTAATAAATTTTATGCTCAGCAGGATGATGAAATATTAGCTGAGTATGAAGAGGTAGAAAAAATTTATCAGAGAGATATTTAACTCATAAATATAGAGAGAAAGGATGATAGGATGCGCATTTATTCCTGGAATGTTAATGGAATAAGAGCAGTTAAAAGAAAAGGATTTTTAGACTGGATAGCCGAAGAACAGCCAGATATACTGGGGCTGCAGGAAATAAGAATTCAGGATCATCAGCTAAAAAATAAATTACGGAATATAGATGATTATTATTCTTATTTTACCTTTGGTGAGAAAAAAGGCTATAGTGGGGTTGCTCTTTATACAAAAATAGAACCGATGGAGGTCTGGCATGGACTTGGTATTAAGAGGTTTGACCGGGAAGGCAGAGTTATTACGGCAGAATTTGAAGACTTTTATCTGCTTAATATTTATTTTCCCAATGGCAAAAGAAGCAAAGAAAGACTCAACTATAAGCTTGATTTTTATGATGCTGTTTTTGATTATATTGAGGATTTAAGGAATAACGGAAAAGAAGTTGTAGTTTGTGGTGACTATAATACAGCTCATCACTCGATAGATCTTCATGATCCTGATTCAAATGAAAATACTTCCGGTTTTATGCCGATCGAAAGAGAGTGGCTTGATAAACTCGAAGATCATGGGTATATAGATACCTACCGTCATTTTCATCCTGAAGAGGAGACCTATTCCTGGTGGAGCTATAGAACTAGAGCTCGCGAGAGGAATGCCGGCTGGAGGATTGATTATCATTTCATTTCCGAAGGTCTGGAAGATAGATTAGAAAGTGCGGATATTTTAACTGATGTTATGGGATCAGATCACTGTCCGGTAACAATTACTCTGGATTTAGAATAAATAAGATAAACAAAAAAGCAGCTCCACTTTAATAAAAAGCTGGAGGCTGCTTTTTTGTTTATAAATTGATTTTTAGCTGTTTATAACATTTAATTGATTTCAGCTATTTTCTTTTTATCCTTATTTAAAAAGAAGACGGCAATTATAATTCCAATTACTGCAATAATTAGGGTTGGATAAAACACATATTTATAACTCCCCAGTATATCTCTAATCTGACCGGAAAAGATATTTCCAATTACAGCCCCAACTCCATAGGCAGTAAATAAATAGCCGTAATTTCTGCTGTAATTTTCCTTGCCAAAAAAGTAAGAGGTAGCAGCAGGTGCAATTGCCAGCCAGCCGCCCAGATTGAGCCAGAATATTGCAAAAGCAATAAAATAGAGGACTGGATTTGCAGAATTATTAATAATCATTAAAATTGAAGCCAGAATAATCATTAAAAAAGAGATCACAGCTGTAATTTTAGGCTTGAATTTATCTGTTAAGGCTCCAAAAATTGGTCGACCAATACCATTGAAGATTGCAAATAAAGACACATAAATTGAAGCAGTAGCAGAATCCAGATTTATAATTTCTTCTGCCACCGGGCCTGAAATTGCAATAGCCATTAAACCAATAATTGTTCCGATAACAAAGGTGGTCCAGAGAGCATAAAAGCTTCTGCTTTTTAACATCTTTTTAGGCCCAATATTCAATTTTGATTTAGCTTTGTTTTTTTTCTTAGAGATAGATTTTTTGCTTTCTGGAAATTTCAGCGGTAAAGCAAGTAAAGTAATTATTACTGCAAATAAAACACCTAAAACCTTAAAAGTGCTAAAGGCACCAAAATGTCTAATTAACCAGCTTGCTGCAGGTGCGGTCAAAAATGGTGATAAGCCAAAACCACCAAGAGTTAATCCGACTGCCAGTCCCTCTTTATCAGGAAACCATTTAGCAGCTACTGCCATCGGAGCACCATAGGCAATACCAACTCCAGTACCCCCAATTACCCCATAAGTAATAGTCAGGATTGTAATCGAAGAGGTGAAGCCAGATAAAAACCAGCCGACAGAAATTAAAAGACCACCTGCAATTGTCATCACACGGGGACCATATTTATCCATGTAATTACCGGCAAAAGGCATCCCAAGGGCATAAAAAACTAAAAAGATCATATAAGGTAAACCACTTTCAGTTGCACCAATATTAAAAGCTGTCTCAATTGGCTTTCGAAAAATACTCCAGGAATAAATTGTTCCCATACACATAAAGATAATAAGTCCTAACGGAATATAAATCCACCTACTCTTGTTCTCAGTTACTGAAGATGTCATATTTTTTAATTTCCTCCCTGTGATTAATTAACTTGATTTTCTAAGAATTTACAGTTAAGATATTATTGTAAAACAAAAGATTTAATATAGTTAAAATAATCATAACAAAAGCACTTAACTTTATCAAGTTAAATCATTTCAGTTCAGAGATTCCGCAAATGATTTTTAAAAAATAAAAAAGGGAGAATATTACTCTAAACAGTATTTTCTGTCCTAGAATCAACTCAAATATGGTACAGAACCCCCTTTCCCCCACTGGAATGGAAGGTTTTTAGCCTATTTGTTTTGCAGTTCTATAACCAGCTGAACAACTTTAAATATTATCCCGAAGAAACACCTGGATAATATAGTGGCTCATTTAAGCGGATAATTCCCCTGTAAAATCTTCTTAAAAATATCTTTTTAGTATCTTTTTTAAAATCAAAAGTTCTTAAATTTCTGTAGATATATAAATGGAATAAATTATATGCTATCAGATAAATATAATACATAGCCTGAATAACATGAGGATCACTGCTAAAAACATGATCAAAGTTCCAGTGGGTTTTCAGCCAGTGGAAGACACTGTTTTCTTCATCCCAACGTCTATGGGCTATCTTCCAGGCAGTTAATGCTTTCAGTTGAATCTTTTCCATGGTGGTAGCAAAATAATGAGTTGTAGTTTCCTCCTTAACTATATCTTCATCTTTATTAACTACTTTTTTTCCTTCTTCTACTTTTAATACTCTAAGTGGCTTATCTACATCAGACCAGTTAAAATTCTCTTCATCCCAGATTTTAAGATCATAAAAAGTACCTGTGGTTCTTTTTTCATCTCCGGGATTGATACCTTCATATATATGATCAGGCTCTCTGTTTTTAGTTAAACCTTCAGCATCTTTTATTAAATTATTTTTTTGTTTAACTCTAACTACTACGTCTTTATTATTTCTTATACAGGTATTGATAAAGGGTGCATTTATGTAGAGTGAATCAGCAACAATTACATCACAATACTGGTGATGATCCCTGTTGAGACTCCTAACAAGCTTCTTAGCTGCATTTAATTCACCTTCTCCAGCCTCAATTCTCTCCATCTTTAAAATTGGAGCAAAACCCTCACCAACATAAGAGGCTGCTATCATTTTTTCATGATATTTTATTGACTTACCCTCATTGTGCTCATATTTATGAGCATTTTTACCTAATCTCTCACTTTCCATACTAAAAACATTGCTGCCATCTATTGCAACTACCTTTAAACCATCTATTGTATTCGCATTTAAGGATTTATTATATCTGGCTTTCTGGATAGTGTCTACTGCTATCTGTCTTAGATCATCCAAATCAGCATGCTTTAGGGCATAGGATATGGTATCTGCAGATGGCAGATTTGTATTCTCAAAAAACTCATCAAAATCACCATCATTAATTGCATCTTCCATAGTTTTAAAATTGTGCAATCCAGACATTAAAGAAAAAAGATTAACTAAAATTACAGTTGGTAGTTTTACTGAAGGATGAACTCTTTTATCTTCAATTTGCTCTAATTTTTGAATTAAATCGTAGACTCTGTTACAATATTGATAACAACTTAATGTATGATTTTTAGTTTTCATTTTTCCCCGTCTCCTTTTTTGTGTGTTTTTCTCTTCAATTAACACTTTCAAAAAAGGGCGGGGATTTCCTTTATTAAAGCCCGAATTATCAATCATCATAAGGTTTTTAATTGGGTTAATTGTATGACTAATATTTCTAACATTCTTTATTTTGGCACTACTACTGAGAATACTGTCTGAACGGTATTCGCTTTATTTTTTAAAAATCATTTGCGGAATCTCTGA
>Ga0208153_100079_pt1 | contig 41342 bp, 38 predicted proteins | sample Wag42014_10_18_FD_187331 | JGI IMG/M metagenome (GOLD analysis project Ga0208153, IMG submission 187331) | Deep subsurface shale carbon reservoir microbial communities from Ohio, USA - Utica-2 Time Series 2014_10_18 (SPAdes) (version 2) ... | reverse complement strand
GGATCCCCTGTTTTCTGAAAAAGACTACTGTAACCCGAATCCTGCTTGGGGTAATGTGTTATGGTCTGAAAATCCTCCTCAGAGTCAAATACTGTTTAAATAACAGGGGGTGAAACTAAACACGCCCCCTATGACGGAAAACTTTTTAAGCTGACCTTAAAGATAAAAATCGGGATGGGCCGGTAGCTCAGCTTGGGAGAGCGACGGCTTCGCAAGCCGTAGGCCGCGGGTTCAAATCCCGCCCGGTCCACCATATATTTTTCTCTCAGAATTTAACAAATATTCAGACATACAAGGCAAAACTTTTTTAGGTGCTCCGCTTTCATGCACTAAGGTGGTGTTCATGGATAAGTATGAAGTTCTTCAAGACCTGATGAAAAGGAGAGGCTTTGCGTGGGGCAGTTTTGAAATCTATGGTGGAGCGAGAGGTTTTTACGATTACGGTCCTTTAGGGGCTACAATAAAAAGGAAAATCGAAAGGAAAATCAGAGAAGCTTTCATAAGAGAGGGCTTCTTTGAAATTGAAACGCCAGACATTACGCCGGAGGAAGTTTTTATCGCCTCTGGTCACGTGGAGAAGTTCGTTGACCCGTTAACCGAGTGTAAAAAGTGTGGCTCAAGGTTTAGAGCCGACCATTTGGTTGAAGAATCCCTTGGCATAGATACAGAGGGGCTCAGTGCAAAACACCTGACACAGCTCATAAGGGAGCACGGTATAAAGTGCCCCGAATGTGGCGGAGAGCTCAGCGATGTGTGGTATTTCAATTTGATGTTTGAAACTTACATCGGGCCTTACAAAGATAAGAAGGGTTACCTGAGGCCTGAGACTGCCCAGGGGATATTCGTGAACTTCAAGCGCTTGAACAACTTCGCCAGAAACCAGCTCCCATTTGGAGTTTTCCAGATAGGGAAGGCCTATAGAAACGAGATTTCCCCAAGACAGGGAATGCTCAGGCTAAGAGAATTCACGCAGGCTGAAGCGGAGATATTCTTCAATCCCAATGTGACTGAGCACCCACACTTTGAGGAAGTTAAAGATGAGGTTGTCAGGCTTTATCCAATAGAACACCAGCTCAAAGACCTCGGTACGATTGAAATTACTCTCGAAGAGGCTGTGAAGAAGGGTTACGTGATGAACACATTCTTTGCCTATTACATGGGCATGGTAAAGAGAATTCTCCTCGACATAGGCATTCCCGAGGATAAAATCAGGTTCAGACAGCAACTGCCGGAAGAGAGGGCGCACTACTCAAGCGACACATGGGACGTTGAAATCCACAGCGAAAGGTTTGGATGGGTTGAGTGTGTTGGTATAGCGTATAGGGGGAACTACGACCTGAGCAGGCACATAAAGGAGAGCGGAGAAGATTTAACAGTTATGATTCACTATAAGGAGCCCAAGATAGTCAAGAAGCTTAAGGTTTCCCTCAATATGAAGAGAGTCGGGCCCAAGCTTAAGAAGGATGCCGGAAGGATTAACAAGAAGCTGCAGGAGATGAGCCAGGAAGAGCTCAAAAAAATAGTTGAGGGACTTAAACAGGTGGGAAAAGTCATCATCGACGGCTACGAGCTTGAAAAAGACGACTTTATCATACAAGAAGTCGAGGAAAAGATAACCGGTGAGAAGATAGTGCCGCACGTCTTGGAGCCGAGTTTTGGTATCGACAGGCCCTTCTACCTGCTCCTTGAGAATTCCCTAGCCGTAGACGAGGACGGAAGAGTTTATCTCAAGATAAAGAAGGACATGGCGCCAATAGAAGTTGCCGTGCTTCCTCTCGTAGCCAAGGAGCCCCTAACGAACATAGCCTATGACGTCTTCAGAACCCTGCAAAAAGAGGGCTTCATAGTGGTCTATGACGAGAAAGACACTATTGGAAGGAGATATGCGAGGTATGACGAGATAGGGACGCCGTACTGTGTGACAATAGACAACCAGACACCCGAAGACAATACCGTGACGATAAGGGATAGAGACACGAGGGAGCAGATAAGGGTAAGCATTGAGGAACTTCCGAGGAAACTGAAGGAGCTGATTTTCGGAGTTTAACACTTGATCTGAAGAGCCTTTTCTATTTTCTCTCTCAACTCCCCCCAAGCTGCGAGATGATGACCCAGACTATTGAAAGGTCACCTTAAAATCCTGATGGTAGTCTCCAGTATCTCGCTCAGAAAGAAGCAGAGATCGCGCTTAGAAATAGACGAGCTCTCCCCTTTAAGTGTAATATAATTTTAACGCTCTATCCAATATTAATTTATCTAATATGATTAAAAAAACTATAATCGAGTGAAGATCATAATCATTAAAATCATTATTATTAAATATTAAATAATATGTGATAACAAAGTTTTTAAATAATAGGTGGTAATAAAGTTTTAATGAAAGCTACTGGAGGTGATACGAGTGGATATAGGTTCACTATTTAAAAAAGAAAAAATGCTACTTGTTGTAGCAATAGCATTCTTAGGAACTCTGATAGCACAATCTTCCCTTGTGGTACTTTCGATTCTATCAATCACTAGAGACATCAATGTCCCCTTGTTGCTCGAGAAAATTTCCTCTGATGGCGCAACAACATTTAAGGCAACCCCATTGCTTATTTTTCTAAGCTATGCCATCACAGCAATACTGCTCTGGTACAGCAAGCCGACTCCACAAGGATCAAGGCAACTGAGAATAGTCCAAGTTATAGTCGTAGTACTGGCAATTTCAATCATTGTTCTAATCTTTGGTTCCATTGTGGCCTGTGGAGTGGTGTGTCCAAGACTAGCATGTCATGGTGCCATGGATTCGTGCACTTGGCACACTGGACTCTTCTATGTGAAATACGTGTGCAACTGTATAGTATCTTAGCTCCCTGATTTTTCATTATTATCTGGGGGTTCAGTATGAGAGGCATGTCTTTTCTGGTCTTGATCTGGTTTAAGACCCTCTTCAAGAGATTTAGCTATATTACCTTCCTATTTGTAAGTATTGGAACATTTTACACCCTCAATATCCTATCACCGCTGCTCAAGGAGGTGCCTGAGAACATTTTAATGGTGAATATGTTAATAATGACAACCGTTGTTGGAGTGATTTACTCAATCGAACACAACCCTCGTGTTATCTTGAGTATTAATTATATGCCTGCTCGGGATTGGAGGATTACCATATTAAGTCTCCTATCATTTTTACCGTTTCCTACCTTTGTCTATATCTCTCAACTTATTGACTTTTCCTATCTTATTCTGTCAATTTTCTTATTCTTGGGTCTCGTAGATATTTCGCTGTTTATCATAATAGGCTTCATAATAGCGTCTGTGCTCTCCCCCAGCTATGGCATTCTGTTTTTGATCATTCTGTTAATCAAACCCCTGCCAAAATTGCTGCCCCAAAGGAGGATAGTTATGTTTTGGATTAAAAAAAGACCGATCACCGTGATCAACCCGCTATTCCTATGGCCTTTAGGCATCATCTTCATTGGTATGGTGTTCATTACTCAGAAGGTTCAAAACACAAAACTTTGGGTATCCCCAGTTGGGGGAGGAGCAACTTACTTTTCTACAGTCGCCGTCAGCGGGGACTTCCAGACGCTCCTGCTTGGAGGAATTTTTACTTCGTTATCGGCGATTTTATCACTAATGTTGCCAGTCTTTTTCTCTGGAGCTGGCTATTTGGATAACTATCTGTGGAGTCTGAAGGTTCTGAGGGGAAAATTCTGGGAAGGTTTTGTGATGGAAATTCTCCTGAATACCATTTTTGGAACTGCAGTAATCCTGGGTGCCTTTACACTCCTAAAGTACTTAGGAATTGGTAGCTTTGAGGGAACCGCACTTGTTGTATTCCTTAGTATCCTCACAGTATCCGCAGTTGGTCCCTCATTGGATACAGGGGAGTCTTTGGGTAGCTATTTGCTTTTTTATTTGGTTTCAGTTTTTATAATCGGGAGGTTGAGCATGTATATACAACAGAAATACCTCATCTTTATGCTCTTGACTTTAATCTTCCCCGCCCGCGTAGTTTGGCTCAAGCTAAAGTTGTCCCGGAGGTGAAAACATGAAGTTTTGGGAGTTCACTAAAGCCATTGGAAAACCCTTAGTTGGCATGTTCCTATTCCTATTGTTATTCCTGACAGCACTCGGTGGAGCAATGTACCTGAACAAGTTTGAATGTCTCATTAAAAATCCCATCAACATTGAACTTCTCATTTCGGTGATTCTAATGATCTATTTCCACGAACTTGGCCACTACATCCCGCTTAGGAATAGTGAAATTGAGGTTCAAAGAACCGGGATCGGCATAACAATTTCTACAACTGCATCCATACCTTTTTCGGCGGTTTTCCTTAGCGCACTCCTTCCGTTGGCTATAGCGCTTGTGTTTACTGTGATTTCCAAAAACCTAGTCTTTATATATCTCTGGTTCGGTATCGGAGCTGCCGCTCTGGTAGATGCAATAGGGGTGATGCAGGGTGTTAAAAGTTAGCAACCTTATAGCTGGATACAGCAAAACCCCAGTAGTTGGCCCCATAAGCTTTCAGTGTGAAAGAGGAGCAACCGTAATACTGTACGGGCCTAATGGGACAGGAAAAACAACGCTTTTAAGAACCATTGGCACACTTTTAAAGCCATTGGGCGGGAAGATAGAGTTGGATGGACAACCAATTGAGAGAGTTAAAAAGAAGGTTTTTCTCTTAGATGAGCAGATAAACCTGCCAAAGAGCCTGCGGGCATTAGAATATGTAACAGTGATAAGTACCCTTTATGGGACGTTCTTCAAGGATCATTCAGATATACTCAAACGCTTTGGAATTAATCCCAAGGCGTTAATCTCTCACTTATCCCAAGGACAACGGAGAAGGTTGCAACTGGCTGGTGCGCTGGTAGCCAAAAATGCTGAGCTTTTCCTTATCGACGACCCGACCGTGGGTCTTGATGATTATAGTGCTGAAGTTTTGATTCCCTGGTTAATAGAAGAACTGAAAAGAATGGAAAAAACGGTTGTCATAGCAACCAGAACGGAGCCCTTGGTGAGAGTGCTCGGAGAGAGTGCCGAAGTAATCAATATGATCAAATACAGCAGGGTTCTACCTAATCAACTTTAGGGAGCGATAACTCCCACCCTGTGGTCTCTCAATCCTGCTGATAGCATCTTTGAAGTGAAGATATAAAAACCTTCAGCCCGGACCATGATTGGTAGATATGCTCCATCTCATCTACAAGCGCATTCCAAACAGAGTCCTTGAGCGAGAAGACGAGCTTATCGCGGACTTAGGGGACATAATAGTAGCAAAATCAAAGTTCGAAGGCATGCTTGCTCCGCTTTTTGTAAACGGAGTCAAGGTCATAGAGAACGAGTACACGATGGTGTATTTTGCCTTTGTTGGCGAAAACTATGATATCTTGAAGGTTTACGACAGGGAGGGCAACTTTAAGGGCTTATACGTTGACGTCCTGGCTTATACCAAGAGGGAAGGCGACACCCTTGAGATGCTGGATTTGTTCCTAGACATTTTCATTTTCCCCAACGGGGAAATTTTCCTTCTTGATGAGGACGAGCTTGAGATGGCCCTTCTCTATGAGCTCATAGACAAAGAAACGTTCGATTTTGCGTATTCGAAAGCGAGGGAAATCATAGAAAAATTCAGGAAAGGATTGTTCCCTCCAGACGTTGTATGGCAGTATTCACTTTCTTCTTCTGGAGATAGTTCAAGTTCTCACTGAGCCCTTACCTTTTCTTTTGAAACCTCGCCCCTCAGGCGGGGAGGAGGTCAAATTTAAATACCATTTTCTCTAGATGTTCCCGGTGATTGCATGATCAAGGAATCCAAAGATGGAGTGGTAATCCAGATATACGTGCAGCCAAATGCAAAGAAAACTGAAATTGAGGGCATAGATGAGTGGAGAAAAAGGCTGAAGGTCAGGGTAAAAGCTCCACCTGTGGAAGGGAAGGCAAATAAGGAAGTTGTGAAGTTCTTTTCGAAGCTTCTTGGTGCTGAAGTTATCATCATAAGGGGCGAGACAAGCAGGGAAAAAGACCTCCTTGTGAAAGGACTAAGCTTGGAGGAAGTAAAAAGAAAACTCGGAATTTAACGGTATTTAAGGAAGGCGATGTAATAGAAGGTTGCTCCAATTATGACAACCCCCGCAACGAAAAGGTAGAGGGCCTTTTCGGGCTTCTCCCTTACGCTGACCGAGTAGCACCCGTTTGAGATAAAGTATTCCACGTTTGCTTTTCTAACAAAGATATGCTCCCCTTTTGCCGTGAAGACTTCTTCACCGTTTTGATAGACTTTCAAAAACCCGTCCCGTACGCTCACCTCATAGCTCCCCAGTTTTCCAAAGCTGCCCTCACAGAAAGTCCCGGAGATAGTTTCGCTAGGATAGAGAAAGAAAGCAAGGATAAGTATCAGACCCAAGGCAAGGAGGTGCTCTTCAGCTTCCATGAGGAAAAATCTGTAAAAAAATTATAAAAGGTTTGGCTTCACTTCAAAATCCCAAGGCTCTTGTTGGTCTTCTTTATGCTCTCCCATTTGTCGGCGAGCTCGAACATAGCCCTTATCGCGTCAACGTTTTCCGGCACAACGTCGCTCTCCTGGTGAACAGCCTGAATATAGAAGAGTCTCTTGCCTTTCACATTTATGCTCTCCTTCCACACGCCTATCTCATAGAGGTTGTTCCACTCCCTGTGCAGGTCTCTTGCAAACTCTATCAGCTGGGCTGTACTGTCAAAGCCCTTCTCTTTCTCGAAGAGCAGAACCCTCGTGGTGTTTTCGAAGATGTCAATGACGTCTTCCCGTGTAAGGGGCTTTTTGAGCTCCACCATTACGCTGTGGACGTGCATCAAGGTTGTAGGTACTACAAAAGCCATGGTCTCTATGTTTATTGGGATAACGGTCTGGACGTCTGGGCCGTGGTGGGAGGGAACTTCAACACTTGGCTTTATGGCATTAACGGGACCCCTTTTTATGTCGTTTGGGTCTGCTGCACGGCGAATCATCACAGCGTAGACATAGTCGATGTAGTCCTTTATTGCGTTGAGAGTTCTTGTCAAGCCCGTGGTGTTGCAGGAGACAACCCTCACGTAGTTTTTACCCAGAGCCTGTTCATAGTTGGCCTGTGCAACGAAAGAAGCCTCCGCAATTTCCGCTTTCTCCCCGCCCTGGAATATTGCTTTAACTCCGGCTTTCTCGTAGAGGGCTTTGTTCTTCTCACCCATTCCTCCGGGGGTTGCGTCTACAATCACGTCAACTTTCTCAAGCAAATCCTCGAGGGTACCTGCTACCTCAAACCCCGCCTTCTCAAATCTGGGTAAAAATTCGCTAGATGCAGCATAGACGGGTATTCCAAGCTCCTTAGCGCGGTAGGCCTCAAAGTCTGGTTTTGTCTTTGTAACTCCTATTAGTTCCATATCATCTTGTTTTGAAACCGCATAAGCAACTCTCTTGCCTATGGTTCCATAACCGTTAATTCCTACCTTCACCTTCGTCACTATAATCACCAATAGTTTTACAGCGGTAAAATACTTAAGCATTGTTTTCACTGGGAGTGAGAAAATCAGAGATACTTCTCAAAAAACTGCGGAATCTTTTCCTTGTACTCCTCAGGCATAAGCTGGATTTTCCTTATATGTGCCGCTTCTGTAATCCAAAGCTCAACATCAGGATTTATTTTCCTGTTTTTCTCGTAAAACTCCTTAACCTCCTCGACCTTGAGTATTAAGGGGTTATTTGGTTTTTCTAACTTATCTTATAAGTTCTGACTGCTAAGGTTTATAACTTTCAAGAGCAGAGAATATTGCATGCCGGTGATAAGTATTGCAAATCAAAAAGGTGGAGTAGGAAAAAGTACCACCGCAATAAACCTTTCAGCTGCTTTGGCTCTCAAAGGGAAGAGAGTTCTTCTCATCGATATGGATCCTCAAGGGGCAACGACTGTTGGTCTTGGACTTAGGGAGGCAAGTCCGACTATTTACAACGTAATAGTGGATGAAGCGGACATTGAAGATGCAATAATCCCTACGGAAATAGAGGGGCTCGATCTGATCCCGAGCAACATTGCGCTTAGCGGTGCTGAAATCGAGCTCAGCAGTCAAATAGGAAGGGAATACATCCTGAGGAACAAACTTGCTAAAATTAAGGACAATTACGACTATGTGATAATAGACACGCCACCGTCTCTCGGCATTTTGACTATGAACTCCCTTGTGGCGAGTGATGAAGTTATAATCCCAATTCAGGCGGAGTACTATGCTCTCGAAGGTATAGGGCTCCTTTTAAAGGCTATAAAACTTGTCAGAGAAAGATTGGGTATTCCAATTGAGATTAGGGGTTTCTTAATAACCATGTTCGACAAGAGAACCAACATATCCAAAGAAGTTAGGGAGGAAGTCAAGAGAATCTTTGGAGAAAAGGTCTTCAAGACAATGATCCCAAGAAATGTACGGCTGGCTGAAGCACCATCCCATGGAAAGCCGATTTTCCTATACGCTCCGGACAGCAGAGGTGCCAAAGCATATATGAAGCTTGCCGAGGAGGTTGATGGAGTATGAAGAAGAAAAAAGCCCTTGGAAGGGGATTGGAAGCAATAATCTCCGAGCCGATGCCCACGTTAGAGGTTCCTTCAAAGGAAGAGATAAAGGGCGAAATAAATGAAGAAGCTCTCGAAAGAAGCCTGCAGGAGGCCTTAAAGAATCCAAGGATTACCCTATGGTCTCCCGAGGCTGCAGCAGTACTTAGGTATCTTAGAAAGACCATTCCCGAGTTCAGCATATCAAACGAAGCGAGCAAGCTTCTGGAAAAAGCAATAAAAGAGAAATATCCGGAGATATGGGACATAGTCAAAAAGAAACTGAAAGAACTCGAATAGCCTTCTTCTAACTTTTAAGTTATAAGTGGGAACCATGATAATAGCTCACAGGGGTCTTGGAGAGCCTGAAAACAGCATGCTTTCTTTTAAAAGGGCTGTTAAAAGGGGATTTGGGATAGAGTTTGACGTGTGGAGAACAGCGGATGGAGAGCTCGTAGCCATGCACGACCCGGAGATATCTATTAATGGAGAGAGATACTCCGTAAAAGAGCTCACTTTCGGAGAACTCAAAGCACTTGCAGTTTCGAGAGAGCACATAGTGAAAATAGAAGAGCTGTTTAGAAAATTTCCTGATGCTCTTTTTAATGCGGATATAAAGGATGCAGAGGCTGTTGAAGACTTGGGGGAGCTTATACGCAACTATGAAATTGAAAAAGTGATAGTATCAACAACAGAGATTGAAATGCTCAAAGCTTTGAGGGCCCGGGATAAAAAATTAAAGCTGGCGTTTTCTATAGTAAGACGAAGTGATGTTCCAAAAGTTCCTCTCCTTAAACGGCGTTTTAGGATATTTGCCCTTCATGTTCCTATAGACGGAATATTCTATGTAGGTTTTGCAAACTTTAGGTTTCTCCTTAAGTGGATCAGAGGCATGGGGATGAAAGTAGGCCTCTGGAGCTATGAAGTGGATGAGCTTAAATACGTCCCCTTGCTGGCTGATTTGGGGGATTATTTCATTTCCAACCGACCACTGGATGTTAAAAACCTCTTGACCCGCCTGAAGGGGGACTTTTAGTCCTGCGGTGTCATTTCTCCCTTGACAACAAAATCTCCCGTATAGAAAGCAAAATGCAAAGGGCTTCAAAGTAGGAAAATTCGGCTCGCCGTCGTCTGCTGTCCCATTTCTAAGAAACTTAGAAAGAAAAGAAAAAGGTCAGTTCTTGGAGCTCAAGAGTTTTAGGGTTTCCTTTAGCTGGGTGTATCCGGACTCCAAGTAGGTGTCTCCTTCTTCAGGATATCCGTCAGCATAGGCGCTCCAAGCCCTGTTTAAGTGCCTTTCGGCCTTGCTGAAGCTTGTCATGACTTCTCCGTAGAACTTGATTCCCTTTATCCTGATGGGCTGGGCCTTTTCTGCAAATGTTTCCAGTGTCTCCAAGATTTTGCCAAGTCTTTCTCTAGCCTTTTCGAGGTCAGTTTCTTTTTCTTTCATTACTTTTTCAATCTCTGTAAGTGCGTTTTCTAAAACCTTCTTAAGCTCTGCTTCTCCCCCTTCTCCTTTAGCCACGTTTCTGTGAAGCTCTTCCTTCTCTCCCTGTCTCCTAAGGACTATTCCAGCGCCCATGATGACTAAGGCGCCACCAACTACTGGCCAGAGTGGTGGATTTCTAGCGGAAGCTATAGCCCCTGTGATTAAACCGGCTGTAAGCATAACATTTCCAATTAGCTTTTTCATGTTCATCACCTCATGGTTGCAGTACTCCGGCAACGGTGAGCACTGCGAAGAGCAAGGTCATGGCAGCTTCTCCAACCATTAGACCAGCGGCAAATGGGAGGACCTTTTCAACGATGAACTCGTAGCCCTTCTTCCTCTTTGCAATCTCGTTCACAACACACCCAATTCCGTAGGGGATAATGTACAGCATTGGTAAGTACATTGAAAGGCCCACGAGAACACCAAGCCCTGGAACTCCGCTGAGAGAGAGCGCAAAGCCTAAGAGACCTCCAGCGATGAACTTGTCTATAGGTACACTTCCACCGAGCACTGCCTCAACCATTGACTTGAGGGCCATTGCCTGTGGTGCTGGGACCTTCTCGTTTCCAATTCCGTAGGCGTTCCATATAAGGCCAACAACTGTTAGAGCGATTATTGGGCCAAGCCAGGCGGTTAAGAGCTCAACTTTCTGCTGTCTTGATGGGATAGCTCCGACCATGTGACCTGTCTTGAGGTCTTGCATCATATCTGCGGCACCAGAGATAGCAACACCAACGGTTGCACCCATAAGTATCGTAAGCGGCACGTTCTTGTTGGTGAGGTAGAGGAGTATCATGACTGAGACCAAGGAAAGACCTGATACTGGGCTCCAGTCGGTCATTCCGGTAGACATTGCCACGAGAAGTGAGGCTATGAATATCCAGGCGACACCGATGAGGGCCGTGAGGAGGCTTCTACCCAATCCAAGGCCTCCGAGCTTGTATGCTGTCACGAGGAGCAGGAGGAACGCGAGGGTTGCTCCACCGATGAGGTAGTATATCGGCAGCTCTTCGTTGTTTCCGTTGCTGTCCTTTACCTTGCTGGCCTGTGCAAGGCTTTTCATTGCAACTGCAATAACTGGAAGTGATAGTATAAGTCCTGCTATTGAACCACCGAGGAGCATACCTATACCAAGAGGTCTTGTCATGTTGCCGTAAACGTAGCTGCTTATAGCCGCTCCTTGAACTTCAGCGGGAAGCCATCCGAGGGCTTTGACCACCGGAGTTATGATGTAGTAGGAGAGTATACCACCGGCAAGAACTATCAAACCATTTCTTCCAGTGATTAAACCCATACCAAATACCATGAGTGAGAGAGCTATAGTTAGGTTAATCCATTCTGGAAGGTGAAGTGCTGAGCCAAGGTCAACGACCTCGGGTATTATGTGGGGCAGTCCAAACAGTGGGAACTGCTGGATGAGATAAATTATGGCACTGATAACCATACCAAAGAACAGCAACCTCGCCTTCTCTATACCACTACCAGGGGTTTTGAGGATGGTAGCAACTGCAGTACCTGTTGGGAACCTGAGCCTGTCTATTTCGATCATCTGCTTTCTGAGTGGGATTATAAAGGTTATACCCAGAATTGCTCCAGCGGCTGTTGCTAGGAAGAAGTACAGTGTGTTTATCTCTTGGTGAAGGCCCATGATGTAGAGTGCTGGTATTGTGAAAATGACACCTGAGACGGAGATGTTCACTGCTGAAGCGACGGTTTGGACTATGTTGTTCTCAACGACTGTACCCTTCTTGAGTAGTCCCCTAAGAATGCCCCAACCAACGATTGCCGCTATTGCAGAGCCTCCAGAGGTGAAACCCATGATCATTCCAGCGTAGGTAAAGCTTGCGGCCATAAATGCTCCCCAGAGAACACCTAAGATTACAGCGGCGGGAGTCACTTCTCTATAGTTTTCTTTTCCCTTTGTAACACTTTGTCCGACGTATTTTTCCATTTTTCAACCCCCTGTACATTTTTGTACATATGGTCTGGTCTATATACTTGGGATACAAAAGCGAGACATTCTGTCTTTTTTGCACATATAAAGTTTTCCCGCCCGACTTTATCCGCTAATGGGGATTGTAAACCAGTAAAACTTATAAAAAAGCAGTTATGTTGCTTTTTTATCATAGAGCATATAAAAAGCACAAGGGATAAGAAAGAAATTCATGAATGTATATTTATATATCGTGGATGCTCGAAAATTATCGCGATTTGGAAAAAATTTCTAAATAATTCAAAAAATTCCGAAATTATTGGAAGAACTCCCTTAAAGAGAGCTAAACTTTTGAAGGAATATTTTTAAATCGGTTTTAAATGGCTCCCGGGAGCTCTTTATTTCCTCTTCTACTAGCTGGATAAAAGAGGCCTCGTCTTGGACTTTTGAGCCTATTTCCTCAACTTTTCTCTTTAGTTCTTCGTAGTATTCAATGTATGGCCTCGCCTCAAAGAGGGCTCTCTCTATTTTTTCCTTCATGCCTTCACCTCCTAACGAACCAGTACCACCATGCTTTCTCTAAATCTTCTCTCTGCCCGAGCATTATGAAGTACCTAATAAGGGCTATGTTGATAAAAATCAGCAGTATCGTGAAGATGTAGTACGAGGGGATTGCGAGGCTTAGGAATGCGAAATAGTCCCACAGAAAGTGAAGCAGTATCGCGAGGACAAAATAGCTTGTGATGCTTTGGACTTTTCCCTCTGCCTTTAAGCCATACCCAACACCAACTATTGCGCTCCAGGTGGCGTGAGCGAAAGGTGTTAAGAAAGCCCTCACTATAGTGGTGCCGACTCCAAAGCCAATCCCGTACAGGAAGTTTTCCGTAGCCGCAAATCCCAGCCCGGCTGCAACACCATAAACCACACCGTCCATTATCCCGTCCATTTGACCTGCCTTAAATGGAAGCCTGATTGCTAGAGCCTTTGCTGGTTCTTCCACAATGCCGGCCACAAGTGCCATATAAAATGCAGTCGCTGGTAAGAGAGCATATCCAAACTCTCCTTGTACCAAAAAGGCCTCCAAGAGCATTGCAACACCAACAGACAGGGTGCTTCCTAAGATGAATGTTGCTATAACATAGCGCTTGGGTTCGGGTTCGTATTTATCCGCATGATAGAAATACCAGAGCAATGCTAAGGCTGGCGCGTACGCGAAGAATATTATAGCACTCAATACGTCCATATCTATCACCTAGAGAATTTTGGTTTCTTCTGATTTTAATCCTTGTGGTCAAAGTCTTTGGAGTGCCCTGATTAGATCTCCAAGCTTTCCAAAGTTTAGGAGTTCTTCATCCAAAGGGACAAAAACCTCAAAGCTAGAAAGGCAAGCGTCTTTAAGGAATGGGGAAACAATCTCTCTGAGGATGTCGTTCCCATATGCCCATGGAGAGAAGGCAGGGAGTACTATTAGAGTTTCGCTCACCAAAAAGATTGGAACTTTTATCAATGCTCCAACCTCGTCCCTAAGTCTTATTGCGGGATGCTCATGCCCTATTATGAACTTCTCCCCCTCAACAAGCTTGTGGCCGTGGACTACTTTCCAGCCCTCAAGTTCAATTTCATCAACAACTTCCACACCGAGCTCTTTAATCCAGCTTACACCTACGTCGTGGTTACCCCTCACAACAACTGCTTCCTCCACGAGGGGAGTTATCTCCTCAAAGAACGCCCTGAGTTCAAGCTTCTCTCGCTTGAGTGGAACGAACGAATGCTTGAGGTCGCCGTTTATTATCAATCGTTTTGGTCGTTGTTCCTTGAGAAGGGCAGCAACGGAGGTTACCATTTGCCTGAAGGCTTTTGGAAGATAAATTCCTTCTTTTGCCATGCTCTCCTCGTATCCAATGTGCAGGTCAGCTATTATTATTGAGTTTCCGATCTTAACAGCCTTCTGAGGAAGGAGCTCATGCATGGTTGGGGTTACTCCCCAGTATTTTTAAACATATTGAATTTTGTTAGGCTAACCGAAAAATATTTAAGTCTGAATTGGGAGCTAAAGCTGGTGGTATTATGGCTTATATAGGATTCGCAAAGACTGATCTAGCTCCTTATGAGACCTATGACAGAATACTAAAAGAACTGGAGAAAAGAGGTTTTAAGATAAAGTTTTCCAAGCATCACTGGGCTGGAGATATGCCCTTTGGCCTTGTTATAGTCGAAAGTGACAAAGGCAACATAGCAGTAAGGTGGGCACTTGGAAAGGCCTTTGAACTCAAAATTGAGGAGGTAAGCGATGAAGACCTTAACGAATTCATTGATGACACACTTGAGTATATAAACGGGGATTAGCTTCTCTCGCTTTTTATTCTCTCTATTACATCAAAAATGCTCCAGAGATCTTGGATAACGTGAAGGTGCGGGATCTGGTCTAAAATTTCTTTGGTAACGTATTTTGCCGTTGGAGGGAAATAGTACCAGACGTACTCCGTGTTCTCGTCTCCCCTTCCTATAAAACGCCACGGCTTGTCGTCAACCCATACAAAAATCTCGTTTCCATATCTCTCTCTAACAAGCTGAAATGCCTCGCAGAGCGTCATCTCCCTTCCAAAAATTATCACATCATCAAAAAGTTCGTAAAAGCCCCCTATTTTCAGTCTGTATTCCTTCATGCCATCTAAAAAATCCTCCGCAGAAAAGGATATCACAATGTGGCCCTCTTCTTTAAGCTTTTTCAGAAGCTCTTTGGAGTCGTCAATGGGTTTCGTAAGCTTTGCTCTCTCTTCAAACCACGTGCGGGCGAACTTAGTCTTAAAAAACCTCGGCTGTTTTATTTTACCAGTATGGTTTCCAAATTTGGGCCGTTCAAAGTAGAGCTCCATCTTTGTGAGAATTTTAGCAAATGCTCCTTTGAATGGAAGCCATGGAAAGTGCTTCTCTAATGCTCTCCTGAATGCTTCCTCTATTACCGAGTAGCTGTCTACAAGCGTTCCATCAAAGTCAAAGGCTATTATCATTATTAAACCCTCCATTACTCTGCCACTAGCTCAATGAACGCTACTCCCTTTAAGTTTTGTCCTCCACAAAGCATATATTTTAGTGAGGCGAAATGTTTAGACGATAATCTCAAAAAGGTGATGTCTATGGGTAAGCACTACCTTCCAAACTTGGCACATAAGGAGGAGATGCTCAAGGAGATTGGCTTTAATAACATTGAAGACCTCTTCTCTGATGTTCCAAAAGGCTTTGTCAAGGAGTTTAACCTTCCAGAAGGCAAGAGCGAATACGAAGTCTTCCTTGAGATGAACGAGATCCTCAGCAAAAACAAGACCGTTCTTGAGATGCCGACTTTTCTCGGTGCTGGGGCTTACTTCCATTACGTTCCAGCCCACGTTAAGTACCTCATAGAGAGGAGTGAGTTCTTAACCGCTTATACCCCCTACCAGGCGGAGATAAGCCAGGGAATGCTGCAGGCGCTTTTCGAGTACCAGAGCTTGATAGGGGAGCTTGTGGGGTTGGAGATTGTAAACTCCTCAATGTACGATTGGGGAACTGCACTTGGCGAAGCAGCAAGAATGGCGGCAAGGGTTAAGAAAAAGAACAAATTCGTTGTTCCAAAGCACATCCATCCAGAAAGAGACAGGGTTCTCAGAACTTTTGTGGAAGGGGCGGACATTAAGATAGAATACGTAAACTGGAACGAAAAGGGCCAGGTTGATATTGAGGACTTAAAAGAGAAGGCAAAAGATGCTGCTGGAGTCTACGTTGAGCTCCCCAACTTCTTCGGAATAATCGAAGAACAGATAAAGGAAATTGGAGAGATTGCCCACGAAAACGGTGCTCTGTTTGTAGTGGGTGTAGACCCGACGATTCTGGGCATAGTAGAGGCACCGGGCAACTTAGGAGCTGACGCTGTGATCGGTGAGGCATCTTTCCTTGGAAGTGCCCTGAACTTCGGGGGTCCGAGGGCGGGAATATTCGCTACCAGAAATGAAACTGCCCTCGTAAGACAGATGCCTGGAAGAATTATCGGAATGACAAAAGATGCAGAAGGCAAAAGGGCTTTTGTCATGACACTTCAAACAAGAGAGCAGCACATAAGGAGAGCAAAGGCAACATCAAACATCTGTTCAAATGAAGCTCTTGTAGCAGTTGCAGCAGCAATCCACCTAGCTTCCCTCGGGCCAAAAGGCCTCCAGAAGCTTGGAGAAGTAATATTGAAGAACACTGCATATTTCAAGAAGAGGCTGAATGAGGTTGCTGAGATACCATTTGATGCAGTTAACTTCAAGGATGTCCCGGCTACGTTTGAAATCCCATATCCGGTTATTCACGAGAGGCTCCTTGAGAAGGGAATACACGGGGGTTTCTATCTAAAGCCGCACTTCCCGGAGCTCGGCGAGACTGCTTTGCTTGCAGTAACTGAAACAACAAGGAAAGAGTGGATCGATGTACTCATAGAGAATGTTAGAGAGATAATAAACGAGGCAGAGCTGTGAGGTGGTAAAGATGTTCAGACAGGCTAAATGGGATGAGCCCTTAATTTTTGAACTCTCAAGACCCGGAAGAATTGGTTTTACCCTCCCGGAACCAATTGAAGACGTTGACGTTCAAATCCCTGAGGGGCTAAGAAGGAAAAGCCTTGAGCTTCCGGAGCTTAGTGAGCCGGAGGTCGTTAAGCACTACACAAGGTTAAGCGAGATGAACTACGGTGTTGATTCCGGCATATACCCACTCGGTTCCTGTACTATGAAATACAACCCCAAGATAAATGAGGAATTTGCAAACCACCCGAAAGTTGCCTTTATCCACCCCTACCAGGATGAAAGAACAGTCCAAGGTGCCCTGCAGATAATGTGGGAGCTCGAGCAGTGGCTCAAAGAGATTACCGGAATGGATCGCTTCACTCTTCAACCGGCTGCTGGTGCCAACGGTGAGTTTACGGGAGTTATGATAATGAGAGCTTACCACCTTGACAGGGGAGAAACGCAAAGAAACGAAATAATAGTGCCTGACTCAGCCCACGGTACGAATCCTGCTTCAGCGGCGATGGCGGGCTTCAAGGTCGTAGAGATTCCTTCAAACGAACAGGGTACGGTCGACTTGGAGGCTTTGGAGAATGCCGTAAGCGAGAGGACAGCGGGAATAATGCTCACAAATCCCAACACCCTGGGAATCTTTGAAGAGGACATTCTGGAGATAGCGAATATAGTACACAAGGCTGGAGGACTGCTCTATTATGACGGTGCAAACCTAAACGGAATTCTCGGCAAGGTGAGGCCCGGAGACATGGGCTTTGATATCGTCCACATAAACCTTCACAAGACGTTCTCAACACCTCACGGAGGCGGTGGTCCGGGAGCAGGGCCTGTCGGTGTAAAGGAGCACCTTGTTGACTATTTACCCGTCCCACTGGTGGAATTCGATGGGGAAAAGTACTACCTGAACTACGACCTGCCAAAGAGCATTGGAAAGGTTAAGGAGTTCTATGGAAACTTCAATGTGCTCGTTAGGGCTCTCACGTACCTCAAGATTATGGGAAGGGACGGACTGAAAGAAGTTGCGGAGATAGCTGTTTTAAATGCCAACTACCTTACACAAAAGCTAAAGGGCACGAAAGGATATGAACTGCCACACAAGGAGCTCAGAAAGCACGAGGTTGTGTTCTCAGCAGAACCAATGAAGAAGGAAACTGGCGTAAAGGCTCTGGACGTTGCCAAGAGACTGCTCGACTTTGGACTGCACGCCCCGACTATTTACTTCCCGCTCATAGTACATGAGGCATTGATGATTGAGCCAACGGAAACTGTCACCAAAGAAGAGATTGATGCCTACGTCGAAGCACTCAAGAAAATAAGCGAGGAAGCATACACCAACCCTGAAATCGTCAAGAGTGCTCCACACAACACGGCAGTTAGGAGAGTTGATGATGTGCTCGCAGCTAAAAAGCCAATTATAACGTGGAGAATGTACAAAGAGCTCAGGGAAAAGGGGGAGGTCGACTACTGAGTCCCCTTTTTTCTTCTCCTTTTCCAAAAACAATATAAACCTTTTTTAGCTCTCTTCTTTGGGGGTTCTATGGAAGTTGAAAAGCTAATCAAAAAAGCCGAGGAGCTCAGTCAAAAGTATGGAATACCTTACTACGAAGTGAGAATAGCTAAAATAAGCGCGACTCATATTGAAATGCAGAATTCTCACTTTGAAGACATTTCTTCGAATGTGGAGATCGGGATTGGTGTTAGGGCCTTTGACGGTTCTTGGGGCTTCTCATCTGCAAATGACCCAAGAAGGGCAGAAAAGGCACTTGAAACTGCAATGAAGATTGCAAAAGTCACAAGGGGCAACTCAAAAATTTACATCGGAGACCCGGTCAAGGATGATGCTGAAATAAAGGTTAAAAAGCCGTTTTCTGATGTAGATTTAGAAGAGAAAACTGCCATCCTCAAAGAGATAGATTCCCTGCTGATGGGAAAAAACCTGCCCAACAGGGAGGTAACCTACGGAGATGGAATAAAGGAGCAGTTTTATTTTAACTCCATTGGGAGTGAAATCAGAACTGTGGTTCCAAAAATTCGTCTGAGCTTTTCTGTCACTGCAAAAAAAGGCAATGATATGCAGACCTACTGGAAGGTCTTCGGAGGTACTGTGGGGTGGGAAATGATAGAAGGGATAAACCTCGAGTACTGGACGTCTTTTGTAAAAAGAAAAGCCAGGGAGCTTTTGGACGCATCCCTACCGCCATCAGGAGAGTTTGACGTAATAGTTGACCCCGAGCTTGCGGGAGTTTTCATCCACGAAGCCCTTGGGCATGCGGCAGAGGGAGATGCCGTTAAAAACGGGGAGAGCATACTTGAAGGGAAGCTTGGAGAGGAGATAGCCGTGGAAGAGCTCACGGTGGTCGATGACCCGACTTTGCCGGGGAAGTTCGGCTCTTATATCTACGACGATGAGGGGATTAAGGCGAGAAAAGTAGAAATCATAAAAGACGGGATTTTGAAAGAGTACCTCCTCGACAGAGAGACTGCGGCTTTCTTTGGACTTGAGCCTAACGGGCATGGAAGGGCTCAAAGCTATAATTATCAACCCCTAGTCAGGATGAGCAACACCTACATAGAGCCGAGGGACTGGAGCTTTGAGGAGATGCTCGAAGAGGTCAAAAACGGCCTCTACCTTATAGGAGACAAAGGCGGACAGGTGGACATAGCAAACGGCACCTTTATGTTTGGAGCAAAGGAGGGCTATATAATCGAGAACGGGGAAATAAAGACACCCATAAGAGATGTGGCACTTTCGGGCAAGATTCTGGATGTCCTCAAGAACATAAGAGCTATCGGGAATGACCTCAAAATCGAGTTCCCGGGCTACTGCGGAAAAGGACAGTGGGTGTCTGTTGACGATGGGGGGCCCCACATTTTAACGAGGGCTTTAGTCGGAGGGCTCCTCTGAACCCCAGATTTTTATCCATATTCTGCCCCAGCTCTTCCATCCGTCTTCTCCAAACACCACCATGTAAACATAATAGCTCTGACCAATGTGTGCGTTTTTAGTATTGATTTCCACATCAAAGGTCGCATTTTTCTGGGGAGATAAAAGCTTCCCTTGGAGTTATCCCGACACTTATGTTCTCTATTTCTTTTAGCGTTCCTTCCATATAATGCCAGCTTTCGCTCATATTGGGACTTCCCAAGAAGGCCTTTATCTTTATTTTCCCTGCATAGTAGCACGTTGTGTTGTCTATTTTGTATTCCTTGGCGAAAACTACTCCTTTAATTGTTATTGCAGCGTTAGGAGGCATTAGGAATGAGGGATTTTCTGCTAATATTTGACCGTCCATTGAGTTAAAAATGACGTTTTTTACATTGAACTCTCCGTATCCTGGATGGGTAAGGGGACACGGGACTAAAGATTCCGAAAAAGGACTTTGAGAGATAGTAGAGGGTGTATTTGTCCCTAAACATCCGCTCAGGATAACAACAAGAGCTACAAGTAATGGAAGAGTTCTCAATTTCTTCACCTGATTATAATTTCGATTATTGATATATAACTCTTTTACCAAAAACCTTTAATTCCCTTCGGCTTATGAGAAGCGGGAGAAAAGATGATAGACGAGTTAGTTAAAATCCTAAACCGCGAGAACGTTGAGTGGGAGATTTACTGGGAAATCGGCAGAGGGAGCTCGTTTAAAATCGAGAAGTGTGAGCTGGAGAGAGCCCAAAGGAAATACCATTCTGGTATTGGTCTTAGGGTGGGATACAACGGAAAACAGGGTTTTTCCTATATCACAGGACTAACTCACTCAAAAGAAGAGCTTGAAAAGTTTGTTAAAAAGACCATAAAACTTGCAAAGGTCAGAGAGGTAAAGTTTTACGGATTCCCCGAAAAAAAGCCTGTCAAAAAGGTTAGTGGAATTTACGATAAGCGGATAGCGGAGCTGGAGTTTGAGGAAGCTTTGGAACTTGGAAGAGAGATCTCCAGAAAAGAGAGTGAGCTGAGAGAAAAATACGGGGGAAGCTACACCTTTTCCGGAAGGCTGGCTTTTGGGGTGGCAAGAGACGGCATAGCGAACTCAAACGGGATCGAGATGGAAGAGGAAGGCACAGCAATGAGCTTTAGCGTTTACATAGTTAGGAAAGACGAAAAAGTTGGAACGGGGGACTACTACAAAGCCTCAAGAACTATGATGGACTTCGAAAGAGAGCTTGAGAAAGGGCTCGAAAAGGCTATGCAGGAGGTTGAGCTAAGCTACAACGCAAAACCGCTGGAGCCTTTTGATGGAGAACTCGTTCTAGAGCCGCACTCAGTTGCATCTCTCGTCGGGCTGTTTATTTCAAACCTAAAGGGAGACAACGTATACCACAAAAGGAGCAGATTTAACAAACTGGGCGAAAGCGTTGCAAGTGAAGCGTTTACGCTCATCGATGATGCCACGCTGGAAGGCAAAATCGCGAGCTACTCTTTCGATGGCGAAGGAAATCCCTCTCAAAGGACGGTTTTAGTTGAGAATGGAGTACTAAAGAACTTTCTTCTTGACGAGATGTATGCTCGTCTTCTTGAAATGGAGGGCACGGGAAATGCCGTGAGAGACTTTAGGACCCCTCCCCACATAGGGACAAGCAACATAATCGTGGAGGGAGAGGAAGAGAACCTTGAGGATTTTGAAGGGGTTATAATAAAGAAAGTCTTTGGTGAGCACACTGCAAACCCAATAAGCGGGGACTTTTCACTAACGGTTGAGCTTGGCTATGTGGTCAAAAACGGTGAGGTCATTCCATTCAAGGACAACATGTTTGTGGGGAACGTTTTTGAGTTCATGAACTCCATAACGGCTGTAGGAAAGAAGAAGGAAGAGCTCGGGGCGTTTATATCTCCCAGGGTGCTCGGTGTGGGAAAGATTGTTTGAAGAAAGGTTTAAGTTGTTCTGCGTCTTAATTTTTATTTGGTGATAGCATGAGAGTTCTGGAAGAAAGGCCTGTGAAGATTAAGGTAGTTAGAACTAAGAGGGGAGCGATTCTCCACATGATAGAGATCTCAAAGAACCACTTCTTCCTCGAGCAGAACCCGCTTAAGGATTCAAAGTACGGTGTAGCTTATAGGAAAATAAAGAACAAGTTCCCCGAATTCTATATGTTCTGGGAGATCAAGAACAACCGATACACAGGAAGACTTTTGGTAGGTTCTTTCCTTGAAAAAGAAGAAATAGACGAATTCATTACGCTGGTCGCTCAGACAGATGAGTTCAAGAAATTTGAGCACATACTCGAAGAAATCGAGGAGGAAGAAGGGGAGAAAGAGGAAGAGACAGCTACCTAGCTGGCTTCCTTCCCACGATAATAACATAACCGGTATAAGGGCTTTCAAAAATCTTCATTGACTCCCAGGCATTTTTCAGACCCTTTAATCCTTCTTTTCTAAGTATCTTCAGGAATATTTTCAGCTCTCCTATGATGCCAACCTCTTTCCTCATCTCTTTCATCCACTCGGGAATTAGGTGGGATTTATCAATCACAACGACATCAACAAGACCTGCTTGTTCGAAAAGCTTCTTCCATCCCTCGATGGTTTCCGGCTCTTCTCCCTCAATTTCTTTGAGTTTTAGCTTCAGCGTTTCGGGAGTATCCTCTTTCCAGGCAACGTCGTGTATCCCCACATAGCCATTTGGCTTAACTACACGAACCATTTCCTTTAATGCAACCTCCTTGTTAAGGAGACAGAGCGTGCACTCCGATATGACAACATCAAAAGTGTTGTCTGGAAAGGGCAATTTATGAGCATCGGCTAAGATGAAAGTAGTTTTACCTTCCAATCCTCTCATTTTTGCTTTATTCTTTGCTTTCTCTATCATCAGAGGAGAAGCATCAACCCCTACGACTTCACAACCAAAGGTTTCCGCTAAAAAGCACGCAGTTTCGCCAGTGCCACATGCCACATCCAGAACTTTGGATTTTTCATTAATGCCGCAGAGTTCTGCTAGCTCTCTCGTAATTTCCAATCCGCCGGGATGGAGGACTTCAATACCCAAGTTTTCTTCCTCTAAAATTTCTTCCAGGCTCATGACTCATCAAAAAGGATATGGCACAAAAGTTTATACATTTAGCGGCTCAGGGTTTGACCATCATCACAGTTCAGATACCCTAGAGTTCTTCATCGCCTATCTAAATTTGAGAAGCGCTTTATAAAAATTATTGGAGGGGTCGAGAGATTAAAACAAAAGGGAAAAATCAGGAACTCTTCCTCTTTTCCTCCAGATATTGTTTGATTCCCTTTGCGGCTTTTCTTCCATCGCCCATTGCGAGAATTACTGTGGCTTCTCCTCGTATGGCATCTCCGCCGGCAAAAACACCGGGAATGTTTGTCATCATGTTTTCATTCACCTTTATTACACCGTGTTCATCGGCTTCTATCTGTGGAAGTGTCATTCTCAAAAGCTTGCTTGTTGTTTTGCCTATTGCTATTATAACGGTATCCGCCTCAAGTACTGCTGTTTCCCCGGTGGGCACAAGTTTTCTCTTTCCTCTTGCGTCTCTTTCTTCAAGGGGTCTCATTTTCTCGAACTTAACGGCTTTAACTCTTCCATTCTCATCGCCAATGAACTCGACCGGATTGAGGAAGAACTCAAACTTAACACCCTCTTCCTTAGCATGTGCAACCTCTTCGACCCTCGCAGTAACATCTTCTTCTCCCCTTCTATAGGCTATTGTGACCTCTGCCCCAAGCCTCCTTGCGGTTCTTGCAGCGTCCATTGCGGTATTTCCAGCACCGATGACTATGACCTTCTTGCCCACCTTAATTGGAGTCTCGTACTCAGGGAATGCATAAGCTTTCATGAGGTTGACCCTTGTTAAGAACTCGTTCGCTGAGTATATGCCGTTCAAGTTGATTCCGGGGATGTTGAGGAGCTTTGGTGTTCCGGCACCGGTTCCTATGAAGACGGCATCGTACTCCTCAAGGAGCTCATCGAACGTTACCGTCCTTCCTACGACATAGTCGGTTTTTATCTCAACGCCAAGTTTTTTGAGTTTTTCAAGCTCCTTTTCTATGGTTTCTTTTGGCAATCTAAACTCGGGAATTCCGTAAACCAGAACCCCACCGGGTTTGTGGAGGGCTTCGAATATTGTAACCTGGTAACCTTCTTTTGCCAGCTCAGCGGCACAAGTAAGCCCAGCGGGACCGGCTCCGATAACAGCAACCTTTTCCTTCTTCTTTTCAATCTTAGGGGTAATTTCCTGAAGCAATTTTTCATCTATGCCTTTTTCCCTTGCATAATCTGCTACAAAACGCTCAAGCTTTCCAATGTTTATAGGCTCGCCAACCTTACCCATCACACACACTGCCTCACACTGGTCTTCTTGGGGGCATACTCTACCGGTAATTGCGGGTAAAGTGTTGCACGCCCAGATAACTTCTAATGCCTCTTTAACAGCTTTTTCTGGGTTGTCCCTGTTCTCGCGGAGCTTCCTTATGAAGCCGGGAACGTCTATGTGGACGGGACATCCCTGGGTACAGGGAGCGGGACTGCACTGGAGACATCTCTCAGCTTCTTTAACGGCAAGCTCAAACGTGTAACCCAAGTTAACCTCCATAAACCCCTTAAGCCTCTCTTCCACAGGTCTCTCCGGAGTGGGGACTCTTTCCTTGATAAGCGTCATCATTGAGCACCTCCTTGCTGAAGTTTGGTGAGATAATCTTCCAGAGCCTTCTTTTCTAAGTCGGCATAGAACTCAGATCTTGCAATAAGCTCCTCCCAGTTTACTTCATATGCATTGAAGCTTGGGCCATCAACACAGGCAAATTTAACCTCTCCTCCAACTGTAACTCTGCACGCACCACACATGCCTGTTCCATCAACCATTATGGGGTGAAGGTCGACTTCCATAGGAATTCCGTACTCCTTAACCACATCAAAAATGGCTTTTTGCCCTCTTGCCGGCCCAACCATAAAGACCAGATCAGGCTTTTCTTTTTCAATGAGCTCTCTTACTTTTGCTTGTCCCCTTGTGACGAGCTCTTTAAATATTTCTGGCATACCCATGCCTTCTTTAAGCGGGAAGCTCTCCACTATGTGTTTTGAGACTGCCTTTTCCAGGTCTTCTTTAAGAATAATCATTGGTTCCGGGACTATGTGGAGGGTTATTACTTCGTTTCCAATTTCCTGCCATGCCTTAGCTATTGGATAGACCTCCACTATTCCGGTTATCATTCCTATTGCCAAAATCTTCCCAAACTTTTTCATCGGTGCGGGATTACCAAGGGGGCCGGCTATGTTTAGTATTTTGTCCCCCTCTTGTAGTTCCATGTTCATTCTAAGGGTGGTTCTTCCTCTTATGAAGGTCACGAGTGTTATCCACCCCTCCTCTGCATCCCACATTACGGGAGTTAAGGGTATTCTTTCGCCGTTTTCAAATGCTCTGACAACAACAAACTGCCCAGGCTGAACCTTTCTAGCTATGTGCGGAGCGTGAATTTTATACAGCACATTATTGGCTGCAATTTCTCTCTTTTCCAGTATCTCGTACACGATGAACACCTCCGTACATACGTTCAAGTTTGGCTATCTACTTTTGTTCAAAACCAGAGGTATTTATAAAAATATTGTAAACCAAAGGTTACATTAGCAGAATGGGTTTATGGATAGAAGAATTTGACAGCTTCATAGTGGCTCGGGCAGAAAAAGCACATGAGAAAACTAAAGTGACTGTTGAATGTTTCTTGTATCACGTTTGGATTTCTCTTTTTTGGTTTTTCTGTTTTCTGAAGGATTAATTTTGAGTTTAATGTCCTAAGCTTCCTCTGGAAGTCTTTAGTAACCAAAAGTTATCATCAAACAAAAGGTTATAAAATTTTTAGAGTCTTGTAACGAAATTTTTTCGGAATTTTTAACAGAGCACTTTGAGAACTTCTCATATAGTCTCTCCTCGTGGAAATTTAGCCTTTTTGGTTTTAAGCGGATTAGAATCTCTTAAATCAAATTTAATCTTTTGTTTTTGCTCTGGAAGTCTCGTGAACAGGAATGAACATTGGAAATTCTGAGAGTTTTGGAGGGTTTAGATGGTTTTGTCTCTTCATTCTGTGCTGGGATTAAAGGCCTTTAAGAGCTTTGTTATTGACCCTTTAACGAAAGCCTTATAAGATTCAAGCCCTCTAATAATGTTATAGGGGAATTCGAGCAAAAACCGCCCCTGTTCCAATAAGACTTCAAAAGAATTGAAAGCTCTTCGACTGCCTGTATCTCCTCTGCTGTTACGGGGTTCCAATAAGACTTCAAAAGAATTGAAAGTCCACCCACCCGCCCCGGCGGACTTTCGGCGGTTGCCTAGTTCCAATAAGACTTCAAAAGAATTGAAAGTTTTGTCCTGCCCCTATGCGGGGCATTATATAATAGGTTCCAATAAGACTTCAAAAGAATTGAAAGGTAGTTATTTTTATCTCTTTAACTTCCTCCCGCTCCAGTTCCAATAAGACTTCAAAAGAATTGAAAGGTTTGAATGACGGTGGTAAAAATGGTGAAGATTAAAAGTTCCAATAAGACTTCAAAAGAATTGAAAGCCATTTCCCAACCACCTGCGTGCGTTTTTTTGACAAAAGAAGTTCCAATAAGACTTCAAAAGAATTGAAAGGGGTAACTCTTCAATAACATGTATCGGCAGTGGCGGAGGGTTCCAATAAGACTTCAAAAGAATTGAAAGCTTTCTCTTCTGCTCTTTTTGTATTAATTGCTTGTTCGGTTCCAATAAGACTTCAAAAGAATTGAAAGTTCAAGTGCAAAAGCGTAAGCTTTATATAAAAGCTACGGTTCCAATAAGACTTCAAAAGAATTGAAAGGATAAAATGTTCTTATTATCTTGCTGTCTGTGTATTCAAGTTCCAATAAGACTTCAAAAGAATTGAAAGGTAGTTATTTTTATCTCTTTAACTTCCTCCCGCTCCAGTTCCAATAAGACTTCAAAAGAATTGAAAGTTTATCCTTATGTGCTTTTTGCCGTTTTCGTGAAAAAAGTTCCAATAAGACTTCAAAAGAATTGAAAGATTCTTTTGCATTGCAGTATGCATTTTTCGCGTTTATGTTCCAATAAGACTTCAAAAGAATTGAAAGAGATGTGGAAAACAGATGATAGTTGCGCATGCCGAATGTTCCAATAAGACTTCAAAAGAATTGAAAGAAAAATTCGGAGTGCGGTATTCGAACTGTAATACACGTTCCAATAAGACTTCAAAAGAATTGAAAGCTTTTGTATAGTTCAAGTTTTGCATTAGCGAGCGGTGTTCCAATAAGACTTCAAAAGAATTGAAAGCAGAGAAAGTACTTAACTACCTAGGCTACTTGGCTAAGTTCCAATAAGACTTCAAAAGAATTGAAAGCTATTCTCTTTCAAAAGGTGTTATTACGTAGTGCCTCCTGTTCCAATAAGACTTCAAAAGAATTGAAAGTTGTCAATGATTGCTTTATTAGTTAATGACAAGTCAATGTTCCAATAAGACTTCAAAAGAATTGAAAGTCTTTCGGCAAAAGCTCATAGTTAAGCACTTTTGCGTATGTTCCAATAAGACTTCAAAAGAATTGAAAGAAACCATTTTACACAACAGATGAGTTAAACGCTAAAGGTTCCAATAAGACTTCAAAAGAATTGAAAGCGACGACATCGCTGCAGAAGCAGGTAAATCTCGCACAGGTTCCAATAAGACTTCAAAAGAATTGAAAGCAACTCAATACTATTTAGAAGATTTTGATATGTTACTGCACGTTCCAATAAGACTTCAAAAGAATTGAAAGTTATTATATAAGCTCCCGCTTAGGGGTGGCTCTTGTGGGTTCCAATAAGACTTCAAAAGAATTGAAAGTAGTGAGCTTTGCATTCGAATAAACACCTATATATAATGTTCCAATAAGACTTCAAAAGAATTGAAAGTTGAGGAGATCAAGGAAGCCTGCAGGAGGCTGAGGGCATGTTCCAATAAGACTTCAAAAGAATTGAAAGTAGAACTTTTTTTCCTCACCCTCCAGCATCACCATCACGTTCCAATAAGACTTCAAAAGAATTGAAAGTTCCGTCTGCAGTTGGCTTTAATGCCAACTTGAAAAGTTCCAATAAGACTTCAAAAGAATTGAAAGTATGTAGCCACCTGTTTTTTAACAGCCAGGGCAGCGTTCCAATAAGACTTCAAAAGAATTGAAAGACTTTTGCCCGTGCCCTCAATAACGAAATCTATGCGGCGAGTTCCAATAAGACTTCAAAAGAATTGAAAGAAGCCTAATGAGCAGGGGAGGGAAAAAAGGGAGTATGTGTTCCAATAAGACTTCAAAAGAATTGAAAGGCGTTTACCTTGGAGCTTATAAATTAAGGCTTTGAGTGTTCCATTCTCTAACATGCCAAATCAATGTTATTAAGTTTTGATAAGAAAGAGATAAATGAAATCATCTCTTCCTGACAAAAGTTATATACCCCGTATGAGCCAGCATGGTTGTCCTGGGTCTTATGCACTCCTCCTTAATTTCTTGCTCTCTCACTAAACACTCAATTGTCTTTGGCCTTGTAAAGTGTGCTTTATACTCCCTTAGCTTCTTATACAACCTGCCAACCTGATTTATACAAGGGGTGTACGCAACAAAAAATCCTCCCGGCTTTAGAGCTTTTATTGCATGTTCTACAACGTTCTCTGGCTGTGGAAGATCTAGGATGATATGATCAACATTATCCTCATCGATCCCATCATAGATGTTCTTTAGCTTTATCTCGACCCTATCCGCAAAACCTGCCCACTCTATATTCCTCCATGCAAGCTTTGCAAAATCTTCCCTCACTTCATAGCCAACTATTTTCCCCTGAGGGCCAATAATGTTAGCTAAAAAAAGCGTCAATGCCCCACTCCCAACCCCCGCTTCCACTATGACATCTCCAGGAGATATTCCAGCAAATGCTACTATCTGGGCGGCATCTTTGGGATGAATTATCTGGGGACCTCTTTTCATCTTGTCGATGTAGTCTATTATTCTTGGCTTGAGAACCCTAAATTGGTATCCCTTATGAGATTCGACAAAAGTCCCAAACTCCCTCCCTAAAAGCTCGTTTAAATCTATTTTGCCCAGATCTGTGTGAAACTCTCCTTCTTTTATCGTTATGAGATATCTCTTCCCTCTAGGATCGAGCAGCACAACTTTGTCTCCCTGTTTTATCATTTTAATCACCGGACTAATCCTCTATTTCAAGCTTGTAAAGATTTCCCTCTTTTTGGATTTTTATCAGTTTGCTTGCCATTTCCCTCAAGATGGCAATTTGCTGTTTGTTCAGGATATCTCTGTTCACAAAGTAAATTGAAGTCCAGTCTTCAAACGGAAGCACACTTCTTGTAAACAGAATTGCTCTCAGGGCATTATCTCCCCCAAAGTAAATATACTGAGAGATGCCGAAGGTTATTGAGTACTCAACTTTTGCTGAATGAGAAGAAAGCTTCATCAGAGCGTCATAATAGCTTTTCATGAACTCAGAAATTTCGTACGTGAGGGGGATTTCTTCAACTATGGAGGCATAGCTTGTTCTCCCGGGCCCTATTCTTATTGCCTTTATCCTCTTTGTGGACTCCATAACTTCTTTGTATTTTTGGGGAGAGCTTTTTCTCAGATAATCCCTAAACAACAAATCTCCTACCCCAAAAAAGTCGTCTATCAAGATATCATGACTGGAAAATGAAGGTATAATTTCTCCCCATACCAAGTCCCCGAGAGGATAGAAGGAAGGGTATTCCACGAGAATGAAATCGCCAAGTGTGGAGTGTTTTTTTAAAAACTCAGCAAGTGAACCGACCTCCATACTCTCACCAAAGGATTTTTAACACCAGGGCTTTTAAACTTTTGTAGGTGTTCAAAATGGGCAAGTTCGTAATATGGGCAAACGAAATAGATGCCAGAATTTCGAGAAAATATGGCAGGGAAGTTCCGAAAAATCTTGCAGTGGAAAGGCCAAATATAGACGAAATAATAGATGCGGCCAAAAGTCTTGGGATTACGGTTATCGAGGTAAATAGAGACGCTCTTAATCCAAGGCTTGCAGGAGTAGACGAAGAGTTAAGAACTAAAGGTAGGGTTATAGTCGAAAGCAAGCATGGAAAATCGAAAACTCTAAAACTAATAGCCCAAAAGGTTAGAGAATTTAGGAAAGCACGCAAGAAAAAATAATGGCCTTTACTCTTCTGTTTCTACAACTATTGCAGTTGTTGTGTCAATTACGCCGTCTATGTTGTGTATATCGTGGAGGATTTTTCTTGTAAGTTCTCCCAAGTCTGAAGCATTAATCTCCACTATTGCATCGTACGGGCCAGTGACAGCATCGGCTTTTAAAACTCCTGGAATTGCTTTTATTTCTTCTATTACCTTCTCAACTTTCCCAATCTCGACTGTTAACAAAATGTATGCCCTAACCATTTACATCACCAGATTTTGTTGTCATTCTTTGTTAGAGACGTTCTATAATTTAAGGTTTTCGCATTTATTTTTAGCACACTCGGCAAGAATTGTTTCGTGGTTGGGTGCAAAAACATTGCTAAATAGAAAGAAACAACCAAGTTATATTGTGTTGTTTGCTGCACAATAAGTATCATGGGCGTAGAAAAATTTATTAGAACTCTATGATAGAGATATCAATGACCTACTTTGTGGAGGGAAGTAGATGAAAAAGCAACTAGCAACCATATTAGTCTTGGGTGTTTTGATTTTTGCCGTAGTGGCAAGTGGCTGTATCGGTGAATTCTGAACACGTTCCACTTTCGCATATGTCTAAGTCTTTCATCCAGAGTTCTTCCCGAAAGCTCATACACCCTTTCAAAGGTCCTCTTAAGAAATTCTTCGAGGTTTTCTTCGTTAACAAGCTTTGGAAGAGGGTTCCTCGCTTCTCTTGGGAGTTCTTTGTTGAATTTTCTTATAAGAACACTCACGTGCTCTATTTTCTCAACTTTTTTGGAAAAATATGCATCCAGCATAAAGCGTTTTCCCTTTACCTCGAAAACGATATATGGCACCTCAATCTTCATGAGAGACAATATCTCAAAAAGCTATATAAACGCTTTTCTCTTATGTGAACTGATGGGCTATGAGGGTGGAGGAGCTTAAATCACTTGGAGTCGATGAGAGAGTTATAAGGCTGATACGCGAGAGAGGTATAGAGGAACTGTATCCTCCTCAAGCGGAGGCTTTAAAGAGTGGTGTGCTTAACGGGAAAAACCTGATTTTGGCCATCCCTACAGCCTCTGGAAAGACCCTTGTTGCGGAAACAGTGATGATAAACAAGATTCTCCGCGAGGGAGGAAAGGCCGTATACCTTGTCCCCTTAAAGGCACTTGCCGAGGAAAAGTATAAGGAGTTCAAGTTCTGGGAACGGATTGGGCTTAAGATAGCGGTAACAACCGGAGATTACGACAGCACCGAGGAGTGGCTTGGGAGATATGACATCATAATCGCGACATCAGAAAAATTCGACTCTCTGCTCCGTCACAAGTCTCCTTGGATAAAGGACGTCAAGCTTATAATCGCAGATGAAGTTCACCTTCTCGGCTCATATGACAGAGGGGCTACCTTGGAGATGATTCTAGCCCATTTAAGGGATAAAGCCCAGATTTTAGGACTGAGTGCAACAATTGGAAATGCTGAAGAGCTTGCGGAGTGGTTAAACGCGGAGTTAGTGGTGAGTGAATGGCGCCCCGTAAGCCTGAAGAGGGGCATCTTTCATCACGGGCAGCTTTTCTGGGAGGACGGGAGTATTGAAAAATTCCCGAGTCAGTGGGACTCTCTCGTTATTGACGCTTTAAAAAAAGACAAACAGGTGCTTGTCTTTGTCAATACACGAAGGAGTGCCGAAAAAGAAGCCCTTCTATTGGGGGGAAAAGTTCAGAGATTTTTAACCAAACCCGAAGAGAGGAGATTAAAGCAGATAGCGGATGAACTTGAGAGCACTCCAACCAACGAGAAGCTTAAAGAAGCCCTAAAGAAAGGAGCAGCTTTCCATCATGCAGGCTTGGGAAGGGAAGAGCGCTCTATTGTGGAAGAGGCTTTTAGAGAAGGCCTTATAAAGGTAATCACCGCTACCCCGACCCTATCTGCTGGCGTAAACCTCCCCGCGTACCGTGTCATAATACGGGACACAAAGCGCTATTCTGACTTCGGATGGAGAGACATTCCTGTTGTGGAAATACAGCAGATGATGGGTAGGGCAGGGAGGCCAAAATACGACAGGGAAGGCCAAGCAATAATAATTGCGGGGACTGAAAAGCCAGAGAACTTGATGAAAAAGTATGTCTTTGGCAAACCAGAGAAACTCTTCTCTATGCTCTCAAATGAAGCGTCGTTTAGGAGTCAGGTTCTTGCCTTAATAACCAACTTTGGAGTTAGGAGCTTTAGAGAGCTCGTGGAATTCTTGGAGAGGACTTTTTACTATCACCAGCGAAAGAACCTTGAGGCCCTTGAAGGAAAGGCCAAAGATATAGTTTACTTCCTGCTTGAAAACGAGTTTATTGACATCGACTTAAACGACCAGTTTATGCCGCTTCCATTTGGGATAAGGACTTCCCAGCTGTATCTTGACCCGCTAACAGCTAAAAAGTTCAAAGACGCCTTTGAGAAGCTCGAAGAAACCCCAAATGCTCTTGGCATTTTCCACCTTCTGGCTTCAACTCCGGATATGGCATCCCTAAGGGTAAGGCGCAAAGAACAGGAAGACATTCTCGACTATGCCTACGAGATGGAGGGTTATCTCTACCAGAACATTCCGTACTGGGAGGATTACAAGTTTGAAAAGTTCCTTGGGGAAGTGAAAACAGCGAAATTGCTCCTTGACTGGATTAACGAAGTTCCAGAAGCGAAGATATTAGAAACTTACGACATTGACACCGGTGATTTATACAGAATACTTGAGCTGGCGGACTGGCTTATGTACTCCCTAATTGAACTATACAAGCTTTCCAGCCCTAAAAAAGAGGTTCTCGACTTCCTAAAGCAGCTTCACTTGAGACTCAAATATGGAGTTAGAGAGGAGCTTCTTGAACTCACGAGCCTTCCAATGATAGGCAGAAAGAGGGCAAGAGCCCTTTACAATGCCGGCTTTAAGACAGTAGAAGACATCGTAAAAGCAAAGCCCAGTGAACTGCTAAGGGTAGAGGGAATCGGAGTCGGAATTTTGGAAAAGTTATACCAGCACTTCGGAGTGGAGCTCCCGAAGATTAAAGAGAAGAAAAAAGTGAAAAAAGGGACGCTGGATGACTTTTTCAAATGAGCAACTTTTTTAAATCAATCCGCTTTAGGTGGGTGTGGGCAATGATAATCTGTATAGTAGGAATGCCAGGTTCTGGGAAAGGTCAAATAGTGAAAATTTTTGGAAATTACGGAGTTCCTCACGTTTCTATGGGTGATGTTGTGAGGGAAGAAGCTGATAAGAGAGGGATCCCAAGAACTCCCGAAGGAATGAACAGTGTGAGCATCCAGCTTAGACAGGAGCTTGGGGACAATGCCGTGGCAAAATTAACGATCCCAAAAGTAAAAGAACTACTAAAGAAGCATAAGGCAGTTATAATCGACGGAGTGAGGTCTCTAGATGAAATTCAGACGTTTAAAGATGCGTTTCCAGATGAAGAGATAATCATCATAGCTGTACACTCTTCGCCAAGAAAAAGATTCGAGAGGCTTAGCAGAAGAGGGAGAAGCGACGATCCAAAAACATGGAGTGAATTTGAGGCCAGAGACTGGAAAGAGCTCAAGTTTGGAATTGGAAGCGTTATAGCTTTAGCGGACTACCTGATAGTCAACGAGAACCACATAGAGGAATACCAAAAAGAAATAGAGAAACTCGCGGAGAAGCTTGGATTAAAAGAGAGCAAAGCTACCTCTTGAGCCACGCATCCAGTCCGGTTTGCTTCGAGCTCTGATATCTCAAATCCTCTTTTCTATATCCAAATGCTTCGAGAATCCTAAGCACTGCTGGCAGAACTTGGTTTTCGATGTAGTAGTCCGGATCGTACTTGTGCTTTGCGGGGTCGTATTCTGTAAGCAAAACCACTCTGTCGCTAATCTTTCCTCCACCTTTAAGAACGATGTAGCTTATTATTGTGCCCGGCTTTACCTTGATTCCCTTTGCGGCGAGCCGTTTAGCTATCGCGACATGAGGGCCAATGGCTTTGTAGTCCTTTAAATCCCTGGTAATCTGCTCATGGATAACAAGCTTTTCAAGTGGAACCCTGTATTTTGCTATTTTCTCTACAACATCTCTAACAATTTCTACAGCTTTTTCAACACTTCCCTCTTTAAGTATCGCCTCCAAAACCTTTGCCTGGGTCTCTTTGGCTATCTCGCTCCAGTCCCTCCTCACAACTTCCAGACCTCTTGTCGTTATCCTACCTTCTTCATCTATAACCGCGTAGCGCTTTTTCGTGACAAAGAACCCTCTCAGGTAAAAGCCCTCGTACTCAAGTTCAAGCAGGCCCGGGAGTTTGGAGTTTATGTACTTGAGGAATTCTTTAGCCTTCTGTTTAATAACATCCGGCTTTTCTCCAGGTATTGTTGCATAGAATCCGTCAGTATTGTGTACCAGGATGTTGTTTGCAAAGAACCTATGCGTCTCTTCGACTTCAATGTCATAAACGTAGCCCTCGTATGGTATCTCTTCGACTTTTTTCACATGCACAAGATCAAAGCCAAAATCTATGGTATTCCTTTTTACCCTCGCTGATTTTAAATGTTCTAAAAGTCTCTTCTGCTTTCTCTCGATTAAAAAGCCTATCCTTTCAGCAAAACGCCACTTATTTTTGATCCTTAGATGCTTTGAGTAGGTTCCAGTAGAAACACCATTGTAGCGATTTGGAGTAGTCTCAGCAAATATTGAATTTGAAATTCCAACAATCCACAGAAGCTTCCTTACTTCCCTTAGAAAGTCAGCATCAATGTTTGTTAGCCTAATCTCTGGAACTCCCTTCCTGATAGTTACAGTACCATCAGCTGAAAACAGTCCTCGTAGAAATGCCTCTATGTAAGTAACCGGAAGCTCATACATGAACTCTGGAATTTTTCGTCTTCCTTTTTCGTCCTTAAAGTGCCTTTTCATAAACCTTACAAGGCTCTTTGCTAATATGTTGAAGTCTCCCCTCTCGTTTTTTGGGTAATAGTTTGAGATTACTCCATAAGTTTTTAGGGGTTCCAGAAGTTTTTGCTTTATCTCTTCTGCATCTTTGCCTGTTGAAAGTCCAAGATAATACTCTGCCCAATGAGAGTTTCCACCCCAGTTTCCATCTCCTACAATCAATCCTACGAGCTCCCAGAATTTTACCGCTATTTCGTTAGTTTTGGTATTCTCATTCTTTAACGGTGCATTTGGGCATATGAGTGATTTTACTGCTTTGCCTAATTCAAAAGGCTTTACTTCCTTTAGTCTTTCCCCGATTTTTTTGGCAGTTTTCTTTTTTGACGTGTTTAGATAGCCTATGAGAGAATGATCCTCAGTAACATCTATATACCAGCTGTTGGTCAGCCAGATGCGGAACATTCTTTTATTCGCTCTGTGCCTCATCACGTAGGGAACAGGCTTCCAGACAAGCTTTCCGTCATCGTCCAGAGTTAGTGCTTCAACACCTTCGAGAATGCAGTATTCTTTTTCGCCAATGCTGTAGTCCACCTTAGAGAAAAGATCCTTTATTTTCACAAATTTAATCTTTCCGTTTTGCCTTATTATGATCTCACTTTCTCCTGAGACACTGTCTGCATAAAGCACTTTAAAGCCGAATTTTTCCTCTATTTCTCTTATCGTCATCTCTATGTAGTGTCTCCCCCATGCGGTAACGCTCTCGGCACATTCCTTCGAATACCATCTAGCCTTAGGATACCCCATATAGCCGTAATAGCTGTTGTGAGCGTACAGCAAGCCAAAACCAACGAGGAAGTTCTCGTTATCTTCGACGCTTAGGTCATAGACGTATCCCTCATACTCTTTCTCTTCAACACTCTTAACCTTGTCAAGAACCACATCCCCATAGATGAAAAACTCCAAGAGTTTGGCTTTCTCCCTGTCGAGTTTTCCCTCCTCAGTGAGCTCTTTAAACTTCTCGAACGTCATGTTCTTTTGGAATTTTCTCCCAAACACTTCTTCGAGAACCTCTTTGGGGATTAAGTTTGAGTAGTATGTATTCTTCTCCCTAGAGGTTTGCAGAAACTGCAGGTCTTCGTTTATGTAGACCCTATAAACCCCACTGTCAAAGCCAATCTTCACGGATGAGATTCCCAACGAGTTCAGCAAGAACACAAGTTGGTTTGCGAGGAGTTCACTCTTTGTTGAGAGCCTAAACCGTTTTGATGGATGTATATCTCCATCGCCTGTAAAATACGCCTCTAAAAATGACCACCGTACCAGTTCGGGAGAGGTGAGTATAACAGAAGGAATTCTCTTGTTTTCCGCTAACGCTCCGCAGAGACACTTCATAACTAAATATGCCATCTTCTTAGGTATATCCACGCAGTTTTTGCCAATCCTAACTCCACCAAAGAATTTCTCCGCAACCGTTTTCATTTTTTCGATGACACGTGGGTCTTCGTTGTACAGCTTTACTGAGTAGCTAACACCGCCGGTTTTGTTTCTTTGTGCGCCAGCATAACCTTCGCTAACATAATACCCGAGGAGCCTTCCAAAGTCTTCATTGACCTTGAGGATGCAGTTCATTCTAAAACCGTTGAGAGTTCCAATCTTCCATTCTTCTAACTCTCTTTGCGGGAAGTATGGTATAAACTCCTTAATGTCGTTGAACATAACCAGATACTCCCTTTTGTTTCCGTTGTATTTGACTCTCTCTGCAAGTCTCTCGTAAAGCTGTTTGTATCTCTTTAGCCCTTCCCAGTTAATAACCTCGTATCCCCGAGGCAATATCCTTACAAGACCAAGCTTTTCAAGATGGAACAGATAACGGTTAAACGTTCTTATCCTTTTGTTCTCTTCCCCAAAAATCCACCTTAGGGTTCTAAGCATCCCTTTAAAGAAGTTCTTTCTTCCCCTGACTGGAACTGTCATAACGATGTCGGCTGTTTCCTTGTCGGGAAGACTTGATATTAATTCGGGAATGTTAAGAATAGTTTCCTTTTCATCGAGCTTAATCTTCTTTGGCACCACAATTAGGTCGCCTTTCCTTATCTCGTCTCCAGAAACTTCCATTATTTCTCCATTTCTAACCGTAAACAGGCTGTGACTGGCAGTTATGTTAATTTTTCTGCCAGAACTAAGCTGAATCTCATAAGCTTTCCCTTTGTACTTATGTCTTATGAGTGCCTTCACCTTTTTAACTTCACTTTCTTTGCTTTTTCTGTTAAATGAGAACGCATAAAGGTTGTCCACTTCGAGGACTTCGGTATTATCCACTCTCTTAACTCTATCTCTCTGCTTTTCTATATGAGAGTCTATAAACTCGCCAATTTTTACAAATTTGACTTCCCTATCTTCTATTATTGGTAACCACTCGTTGGGTAGAATGCTGTTTGCAAGCAATTTAACTGCCCTTTGTCTATAATCGAGCATTTTCTTTTCGATTGGATCAATTGTAGCTTTCATCTTCTTTTTTATCTCTTGCCTCATATTGATTAGGTCACCAAGTATGGAGGGAATAAACCCCGGAAAGTCCTTGCAGAACTTATATCCCACTATTGGGGCAACGTCGTAATTTTTACACCCCTCCTTTTCCAGAGTATCGGGGGATATATTATGCGTGACTATTATAGATGGATACAGGCTGCGGAAGTCGAGGTAAACGATGTTCTCCCATAAGCCTCTTTCCGGTTCCTTTACATATCCTCCGAGGTAAGTTGTTCTCAGACGCCTGCGGTATTCCTCATCACTGGGTTTGTTCGGTGCTAGTTCGTTTCTCTGATATGCTACCCTTAGCAGGTACCACTCCACAAGGTTGCCCGTGCTTGACCTCGAGACATCCCATACGCTCTGGCCTATCAGCTTTGCCAGCTCGGCCTCCATGGGGAAGAACTCTTTTCCAAGCTCATATGTTGCCTTAGCATCCTCCATCGAGTACTGGGCAAGTTTTTTCATGCTTTCCTCTGTTTCCCAGATAGCGGCAATTTCCTCTGCCTCCAGTTTGCTTTTGGTTTTTCCTAAAACAGCTTCATAAACCGCCTCAAGCGTATACGTTGGGAGGTTTATTGTCCTTCTCACGACAGGGAAAAGGTCAAAGTGTATTCTACCCTTAATTTCCACGGCAAAGCTATCTCCCATCCTCTGAATTTTAGGTTCGGGGTGTTCTTTATCTCTTCCCAAAATGAGGCGAATTCCCAGCTTTTCTGCCCGTTTTATAAGATAGGGCAGGTCAAAATTGTCTCCGTTATATGTGATTATCACGTCCGGGTCTTTTTCTTTGACAATCTGAATAAAGCGCTTTATCATTTCCCTCTCGCTGGATACAACCTCAACATAAGGCAGATCAATGTTCTTCCATGTAATTACCCTTGCCTCTTCCTCATCGGCATAACTAATCATTATTATCTCGCCCTTTCCGAACTCATCCCCCTCATGATAGAACGTTTCAATGTCAAAGGCAAGGAGCTTGAGCTCCTCCTCCCCTTCCATGGGAATCAGACCCTTGTCTATGAGATAACGCTTGGCGAAGGGTATATCATATTCGTAAATATCAACCACAGCTGGATGTTCCCTTATTTTGTCCCTCATAGCTGGAACGTCTTGGGGATGCTCAAAAATGAGCTTCCATACCTCAACTTCCCTTCCCAAAAATTTCTTTCTAACCTTTTCTGCGTCAAGCACCCTCACGGTTTTTCCGTGCCTCTCGCCTCTTATGGACTTTATTTCTTCAATAGCAGAGTCATCTTTGAGAAGAGCATAGATATAGGGCTGAAAGTGGGGGTCGAGTTCTATTTTAAACTCCCCATTCTCCTTCTTAAAAATTCGGATTATTGGTTTACCGTCCTTTGTTATGTAGTCAGTGTCCAATATCACAGTTCTCACCAGATATAAACTATGGCTCAGATTAAATAAAAGTTCCGCCAAATTTTTAAACCCCCGTCCAAATCGAAAATCATGGAGTTGTTTTACAGGATAACCCTTCACGAACTCATTGCAGATGTGCTGACCCTCATAGAGGAGCGTGAGCTTTCATCAAAAAACGCTCTGGAAAGAGTATTCAATAGAGTTAGCGGAAAGGACAGAGAAAGAGCGAGAGGTTTAGCTCACGCTTACGTTTTTGAAATTGAGAAATGGAGGAAAAAAATAGATTTCATTGCAAATTCCGTCCTCAAAGGAACCAAGATTGGAGACCTTGAGCTGTATCTTGCCAACCTCCTGAGGATTGGTATATTTGAAATGAAGTTTAAGGGTGTTAATCCAGCAATAGCCACAGATTCGGTGGTTAGAGTTGTAAAGGAAAAATACGACTTAAACAGAGCAAAATTTGTAAATGCTGTTCTCAGAGAGACAGAAAAATTCGATCTGGAAAAAGCTCTAAAAAAGCTTAAAGAAAAGGATAGGATAGAGTATCTAAGCGTAAAATTTTCCCATCCACGCTGGTATGTTGAATACGTAATTGACCTTCTCGGCTATGAAAGTGCGATAAGACTCTTGCTGAGCAATAACAGACCTCAAAGATACTACGTTAGAGTCAATCCATTAAAAACTGACATAGACAAGCTTGCGGAATATTTGGAAGAACACGGCGTTAGAACGGCAAGAACCCCAGTTGATGACGTTCTAAAGATTTTGGAATACGAAACACCTATAACCCACCTCGACTGGTACAAAGAGGGGTATTTTGTAATTCAAGACCTCGCAAGTGCCTACGTTGCCCACGTTCTTTCCCCAGAAAAGGGAGAGAGAATCCTTGATTTAGCCGCAGCTCCCGGGAGCAAAACCTTCCACGTGGCTCATTTGATGGAAAACACCGGAGAGATAGTAGCCGTTGATTATTCTCTCGAGAGATTGAAGAAAATGGAGGCAAAAATGAAAGTTCTTGGCGTAAAAAACGTCAGGCTTGTGCACGCTGATGGGATGAAGTTCAAAGACAAAGAGGAGTTTGACAGGATAATACTCGATGCCCCCTGCTCTTCTTCGGGGACGTACAGACAATTCCCGGAAGTTAAATGGCGTTTCGATGAAAACAAGATAAAAAAGGTCATTCAGGTTCAAAAAGCCATGTTGAGAAATGCCTATAGAAACCTAAGGAAAGATGGAGAAATGACGTATTCGACATGTTCAATAAGGGTCGATGAAAACGAGGAGAACATAAAATACGCAATAAGTAGAGTGGGCTTTGAGCTTATCAACTACCCCTTTGAGTGGGGAGAAAGGGGATTCACTGAGATTGGAGATAAGGTTTTCAGGTCTTTTACACACTTACACGACTGCAATAGTTTCTTCATTGCAAAACTGAAAAAATAAAATCAACCCATACTTTCTTCGAGGACACCAACTGCGTCTCTCACATAGAAGTACGCTTTTCTCAGGTTTATGAACACTTTTATGCTGTTTAAGTTCCGGAATATTGGGCCGTTTTCCTCTGCTTTTGCATAGTACTGTTCTGCAAGGGTCTTGTGAAACAGTGCAAGCTCTAAGGTCTCATTATCTAGTTCTCCAGCCTCAGGACTACTGTACAATAAGTTAAACCTTTCAGTAGCTTTTTGGTATTGTCTGTAGTAAAAGAAATTCCAGATAACGTAGTTAAAGGACTTCTGAACAGCTTCAGGCTTTTCTTCTTTCTTTTTTGAATATTCCAAGTTATCCACAATTAGTTCCTTAAGAAATGCTTTCCATTCTGGGCCTCCATATCTAACACTGTACTCGAAGGTAAGCCCACTAACTAAAACCCGGCCACGTCCGAGGGAGTATATTATCGTGCTTGGTTTGGTGTAGTCTGGAGTAGTCCCATCTCCTTGAACAGTAACTATCTCTGCATCTGCCGGAACGTTAATTAAATAACCATGGCTTGCGTAATTACTGTAAAGCCAGCTTCCGTTCTTGACAATGTAATCATAGTTAGAGTATCCCCTCGTAATTGAAACACCACCGGGAAGTGAAGTTGTCCAAAGCCCTCCATGCCATCCCCAGTTGGCCGCATGAATTTGAAGAACCTTGCCTGCTTTTACAAACTCCTCAAGCTTTGGCATTTGAGGCCCAAGATCATTATAGAAGACTTGATTCTGATCGCTTGCAATTAAGATCATGTCATAAGTGTTTATTAGATCAGAGGTAGTTAGGGAGTTTAGTTGATCTGCAGTCATGACATCATAAGAAACTCCTAGTTCAGTCAATACCACCTCATTTGTATCAAAATTCCATGCATCTACATTTTTTAGTATGAGTACTTTCTTTCCTGTAACTCCTTGGGCTGCAGAAAAGCTAAGGCTACTCAAAACAAACAAAAAAATGGTTATAAATCCCAAAACTTTTTTCATTGCATAATACCTCCAACTTATTATTATACCCTAGTTCCCACCATCTGTGAAGTTGTATAATCTGTCCAGATTCACGGCCAGAATCGCCCCTAAAATCCTGACAACCAACCCCCTCAAACTAACACTCCTGCTCGGCTTCAGAAGAAACTCAGAAAACTTCGAAAACAAAGTCTCAATCCTCCTGCGAAAGTCAGACAAGTACTTGTAAAACTTCTTCTCCTCCAGATTACTAACCTGATTCTCCCGCTTCACCGGCGTGTAAACAACGCCAAACTTCAGGAATTCCTCCTGAAGTTCTCTACTAACGTAACCCTTATCCAAAAACAGAAAACAGCCAGAAAACTCCTCAACAATCACCCAGAACTTTTCCCTGACAACACTCACATCATGCTTGTTTGCCGGATCAACGGACAGCAAAGCCAACAGGTTCCCATCAGAGTAACAGGTCAGCTTGTACCCATAGT
>Ga0208153_100078_pt1 | contig 42115 bp, 36 predicted proteins | sample Wag42014_10_18_FD_187331 | JGI IMG/M metagenome (GOLD analysis project Ga0208153, IMG submission 187331) | Deep subsurface shale carbon reservoir microbial communities from Ohio, USA - Utica-2 Time Series 2014_10_18 (SPAdes) (version 2) ... | reverse complement strand
CTTGCAAAAAACATACAACTTCTGTAATTCTAATATTATTCTCCAGTTCAATCATTTAATTAGGATTTTTATTTATGGAGGAATGAATATGTTTTCATTACAATCCGGAGGGTTATCCAGAAGAAGTTTTCTTAAGTTTTCTGTTTCAGCAGCATCAATAATGGGACTTCCCTACGCCAGTGGTGTCAAAATGGCGAAAGCCGCTGAACACAAAAACAGACCACCTGTAATATGGCTGCACTTTCAGGAATGCACAGGATGTTCGGAAAGTATTTTAAGATCCACTCATCCAGATGTGGACTCACTACTTTTTGAGATGATTTCATTGGAATATCACGAAACTCTTATGCCCGGCTCAGGAATTCAGGCTGAAGAAATTTTACATCAGGCACTTGAGAAGTATAAAGGAGAGTATCTGCTGGTAATCGAAGGCTCTATACCTTCTGATGATAACGGTTTCTGCAAAATAGGAGGAAAAGAAGCATACAGTATGCTCAAAGATGCCTCAAAATATGCAGCAGCAGTAATCTCAATCGGCTCCTGTTCGTCTTTCGGAGGAATACCGGCTGTTATACCTGAATTAACAAATGCAAGGAGTGTGGAAGAACTGATAAAAGACAAACCGGTTGTAAATATTCCCGGCTGCCCTCCCAATCCTTATAACTTTCTCTCTACCATACTATATTTGCTCTCGTTTGAGAAACTTCCAAAGCTGGATGATAAGAAGCGACCTCTGTTTGCATACGGAAGAGTTATACATGAGCATTGCGAAAGAAGACCTCATTTCGATTCCGGAAGATTTGCGGAAGAATATGGTGACAAGGGACACAGGCTGGGATATTGTCTGTATAAATTAGGCTGCAAAGGCCCTGCAACATTTGCAAACTGTTCAGTTCAGCGCTTTAACGATGTGGGAGTTTGGCCTGTTTCGATTGGTCACCCCTGTATCGGCTGCACGGAAAAAGATATCCTTTTCAAAAGAGAAATTTCCGACCACATTAGAATCCACAATCAGACACCTCCCAATTTTTATCCTTCAGTTGCTCCCAAGAAAAAAGATAAACCCGTTGACTTAAGAGCTGTGGCCGCTGTCAGCGGACTTGCCGGCGTTGCTCTCGGAGCAGGTGCTGTTATGATAAAGAAACTTCCCGATGAGGGAGATGACAATGAAGAAAAATAGAAGAGATTTTCTGAAAATTTGTGGAATCTCTGCTTTGAGTGCAACTGTCCCTGCTGCCGCAAATGCTTCAAATAAAAAGGTTTTCACCGATAATGAAGATTTTTCTATGCTTTATGATTCCACTATATGTGTAGGATGCAAGGCATGCGTTACAACCTGCAAGCAGGTTAATGACCTCGCCAGCGAACAGGGAAAATTTGACGAGGAAAATTTATGGGATTCCCCGGAAAAACTGGACAGTAATACACGGACAATAATCAAGCTTTATAAGGAATCACCTGAAAAGCATGCGTTTGTTAAAAAGCAGTGTATGCACTGCGCAAAACCCTCCTGTGTTTCAGCATGTCCGGTATCGGCTATGCAGAAAGCTGACAACGGTATAGTATTTTATGACAAAGATATATGCATAGGCTGTCGTTACTGTCTTATAGCATGTCCATACAATATCCCCAAGTTCGAATGGAAAAAACCTATACCAAAAATTGTTAAATGTGATATGTGCAAATTCACGAATTTTAAACACAAAGGTATCACAGCATGTGCCGAAGTCTGTCCAACAGAAGCCATTCTTTTCGGTAAACGCGGTGATTTGATCAAAATTGCAAAAAAACGGATAAAAGAACATCCTGACATTTACATAAACCATATTTACGGCGAACACGAAGTTGGAGGAGCAAACTGTATTTATTTGGCCGGAGTGAATTTCAATAAACTCTCCTTTCCAAATCTACCCAATCCTTCTGCAGCCGCACTCTCAGAAAATATTCAGCACACCATTTACAAAGGGTTTATAGCGCCCATTGCTCTGTATGGGACACTTTGTTTCGTAGCTTTCCGCAACAGAAAGTCGAAAAAGGAGGGTGATAATGAGCAGTCATAAAGAATACGAGATTTTAAACAGAAAAATTATAACCCCCTCTTTCGTAATACTCTCTATTCTTACGGCAATAGGTTTTTATTTTATAGGAGTAAGATTCTTCGAAGGAATCGGTGCCGTATCAAACCTCAGCGATGCTTATCCCTGGGGTATCTGGATAGCTTATGATGTAGCCACAGGCACTGCAATAGCCTGCGGAGGGTATGCTGTAGCTATACTGGTTTATATCATGAACAACAATCATTATCACCCCCTGATGCGCTCAGCTATGCTGACAAGCCTTTTCGGATACGGATTGGCCGGCTTTTCGGTAGTTATAGACCTGGGAAGGTTTTGGAATATGTTTAACCTTTTAAAGCCGCAGTTCTGGCAGCTGAATTCTATAATGTTCGAAGTCGCAATGTGTGTTATGACATACACATTTGTATTATTTCTCGAATTCAGTCCGGCTATTTTCGAAAAACTTCAGGAATCAGAAAATTACGGACTGGCCAGACTCTCGGAAAAATTTTCAATATTCCTGGATAAATACCTCATCTTTTTTATAATTCTGGGGATCACACTTCCCACAATGCATCAGTCCTCTCTGGGCTCAATGATGATAATTGCTGCATTCAAGCTGCATCCGAACTGGCATACCCCTATCCTGCCGCTGCTTTTTCTGATAAACTGTATTTTCATCGGATATTCAATAGTGATTTTTGAATCAATCACCTCATCATTTAAATTCGGAAGACCTTACGAAACAAGTCAACTGGCAGGACTTGGCAGAGTGGCCCGGTTCCTGGCTCTGGGTTGGATCGTAATAAGGCTCACCGACCTTTTTGTAAGAAATCAGTTAATGGAAGCTTTCAGCTTTGACTACTATTCTGTTATGTTTCTCATAGAATCCGGCCTGATAATATTAGGTTCTGTCATACTGATGTCCAGGCACAACCTTAAATCACCCCGAAAGCTTTTTATCAGTGCCTGTCTTATCGTTCTCGGAGGTGGTCTGTACCGCTTCAATACGTATATTATAGGTTTTGATCCCGGTGTAGGTTTTTCATATTTTCCTGCTTTCGGCGAATTTATGATAACTGTAGGAATCGTCTCCTTTGAAATTCTGTTATACAGCATATTTGTTAAAATTTTCCCGGTACTCCCGGCAGCTCACAAAAACGAAGCAATAGGAGGAAGCAATGTCTAAAAAAATAACCATAGATCCTATAACGAGAATAGAAGGACACCTGAGAATCGATGTGGAAGTTGACAACAAAAGAGTTACAAATGCCTGGTCATCTGCACAGATGTTTCGGGGTATTGAAACAATATTAAAAGGTAAACGTCCGGAAGATGCCTGGTCATATGCTCAACGCTTTTGTGGAGTATGCACCACTGTTCACGCTATAGCCTCCATTCGATCTGTTGAAAACGCGCTTAATGTCGAGGTGCCGTTAAATGGACAATATCTGAGAAATCTTATGATAGCTATGCATTCGATGCAGGATCATATTGTTCATTTTTATCATCTCTCAGTACTTGACTGGGTGGACATTACATCATGCCTGAAAGCTGATCCCAAAAAAACCTCACTGTTGGCAGAAAGCATTTCCGATTTCGGCGGTCACGGCGTCGGGGATTTTAAGAATGTTCAGGAAAAACTGAAACACTTTGTCGACAGCGGAAGACTGGGAATTTTTGCATCCGGTTACTGGGGACATCAGGCTATGAGGCTCAGCCCGGAAGAAAATCTTTTATTATTCGCACACTACCTTATAGCACTGGATTACCAGAAAAAAGCCGCTCAGGCTGTTGCTGTAATAGGCGGCAAGAACCCACATATCCAAAATCTTGTGGTGGGCGGAGTTGCCACAGCAGTTAATATGGACAATATGGCAACCCTCAATGTTGAGCGCCTCAGCCTAATCAGGGAAAAACTGGACGAAGTAAAAAACTTCATAAACAAAGTTTATATGAACGACCTCGTTCTTCTTGCCAACAGGTACAAAGAATGGTTCGATATCGGCCGTAGCGTTGGTAATTATATTGCAGTTCCTGAATACCCTGTGGATACTTACAGTAAAGAATTTCTTATACAGGGTGGTATCTTTTTTAACGAGGAACAAAATATTCATCACAAGATATTGGGGCATTCAGACGATTATCTTATTAACAATATAACGGAATCTTCCGAATTTGCGTGGTATAAAGACCCTGCCCCTCTTCACCCCTGGGAAGGCAGTTCAGATCCACAATTTACAGGATATGATTATAATTCAAAATATTCATGGTGCAAAGCACCACGATTTAAAGAAAAAGCAATAGAAACTGGGCCGGTGGCACAGGTTCTCGCCGGATATTATACAGGCAACAAATTTATTAAAGATGAAATGGATTTTTACAACTCAACACTCTCCATAGACAACAGCAAATACAACTCAACCATGGGCAGATTACTGGCCAGAGGTTACAGAGCTAAATTTTCAGCGGAGACAGCCGGACATTTCTTAGATAAACTGATAAATAATATTGCGGCAGGCGATAGTGATTACGCCAACCCTACAAAAATACCGTCAGGTGAATACAAAGGGGTCGGTTTTCATGAGGCGCCGAGGGGTATGCTGAGTCACTTTATACATATAAAGGACAAAAAGATTGAAAATTATCAGGCTGTTGTTCCGTCAACCTGGAATGCCTCTCCAAGAGATGAAAACGGAGTAATGGGTCCATATGAAAACTCACTAATTAACACAAAACTTGCTGAAAACGAAAAACCTCTGGAAATTTTAAGGACTATACACTCGTATGATCCATGCATTGCTTGCGCCGTTCATGCCGTTGATCCGGACGGTGGGGACATTGTAAAAGTTAAAGTTTTATGAAAATAAGTATATTCGGCGCCGGCAACATCCTTCTCACAGATGAGGGCTTCGGGGTTCATTTTGTAAGATATTTACAAAACAAATATGATTTCCCGGAAAATGTGGATTTGGTGGATGCAGGTACAATGGGGATGCTTGCATCCAATTTTATTGAAAATTATGATTATGTTTTTATTATCGATGTGATCGAGGTAAAGGAAAAACCCGGTACAGTTTTGATTTATAATTATGACGATATCAGGCTGAATAAAATGCCTGCTAAACTCTCCCCTCATCAAATCGGGGTCCAGGAAATGCTTCTCATGTGTGACATGAGAAATGCATCGCCACACAATCTAAAATTTATGGGAATCGTCCCGGAATCAATGGAAATCGGGGATTCTTTGACAGAAACATCCAAAAAAGGCATAGAAAAGGTCGAAGAAACTCTACTGAAAGAACTTAATTCATTAGGAATATCCTTTTATAAAAAGAACTTTGCAAATAAATGTGTTTAAACTTTTCAGATATCAGGCCAAAAGTTAGGGAAAAATTAGAAAAGTATGACGGGATAAAAGAAAATATCCCGCCATATATACTAATAATTACTGCAAATATGCTTAATAGGTTATATACGCCTCACCCACTTCAACTCCTCCCTCATAATCTACTCTGAATAAAGCTTTATTTCCTCCTACCGGCCAATAAAAACTGACATTATCATTGTCTTGAGCATCATAACCGTAAATACGATACAAGCCGTCAGATTTATCCACATCAAAAGTCGGGGTTACTGTTATTTCTTTATTTCCTTCTTTATATGTTATTGATGTATATGCCTTATTACCATCTATTACCATATTTCCCCTTTCAAAAGGTAGGGTAGTAATCAGATTGACTGTGCCGTTATCGTTTATATCCAGAATTCTTCTAACAGCTAAGTTCAATTTTCCATTAAAATCAGGAACGTTTTCGCCGTCCTTTCTTAAATAGCCCACCGTAAGAGCCATATATTTTTTGCCGGTACTATTATCTACTTCCCAGCCCTGGCCGGCTCCGCTTTCAAACATCTCATAAATACCGTGCCCTTCACTATGAGTAAACCCAATAATATCACCGTTTAAATAGAGCGTTTCATTGTCTAAATTAATAATAGGATTATCAGTATTTATCGTTATATTTTCAGTGTATGCTACAATTTCGCCCGAACTTAAATCAAGATCGGCAAAATTAGCTTTGTAACTGCCGTTATCTAAGTTTATAAAGGAATTTTTGTTTGACATATATATAGTTCCTATAGTCTCAATCGTACCATTATCAACTATAATGGATATACCGGCTCTTGTGCCTATATGTTGCAGCAAATATATATCTACATTATTTGAGTCACTAAACTCAAGCATAGCAACATTACTTAAAACACCACTTCCCGCCGGAAGTATCCGCCCCTTTTCAAAAGCAGGCTTTATAACTCCTCCTCCTGAAACAAGACTAACAGTCATATTATCTGCAGTTATTGTACCGTTATCATGAATATCAAGAATATTTAAACTACCGTACACGACATCATTTCCATCACCGAAAACATCAGAAGATATGAACCTTTTTTCACCTGAATAATAGGACTGGAATTTATCCATTAATTTTTGCGAAGTTAGAAAGTTTGACGGCAGTATACTTGTAACAGCAAGGCATATATTTGGCTTAGAAGTCTGATTCCCAGCACTCACAACCAACCCGGATCCGCCGCCTAATGCTTCCAGATTCATAACACCTGTAGCAAAAGTAGAACCAAACATCATAGTTCCGCCATTTATAAGGCCGATTTCATCACCCTGATATAAAATCTTTCCCTGGTTATCAACAGTTACATTATTATACATCAGACTTAAATCTGTTAAATTATCCCATAAATTCGAATATCCCGTATCTCCGATCTTTATCCCACCTTGTTGACTAATGTTATCACAAACACCATAACCTATAATTTTGTATTCCTCCGGAACTAAACTGGAAAGTGAAGTACCTGAGAATAAGACTTCGTTTAATTTACCCATTAACTCTGTATTTGAAACCGGATCAGAATATAAATCATTTACTGTAACTCCAACTCCCATTCGATCTGCTATATTTTGAGCCGCTTGTGTAATATCAAGACCGGTATTTTTAAAAGCAAAATCCTTAAAAACTTCATTTGTCAATGGAGAGATATTATAAGTATTATTGTCATTTAGCTCGCCAATAAATACCATCGTTGGTGCTACCAAACCGGTGTCATTATCTATTCCACCGGAAGATTTCAAGTAAATTTTTAAAGGCATATCTGCGGGGTCTACATTAATATCAAAATTTCCATTTGCATCAGTTGTGCCACTTCCTACTACACTTTCAAAATTGCTGTCTGAATAAACTTTTACCTCAGCATTACTGACATAACCGTCAATCACTTTTCCGGATAACTGAACCTGTTCATTAACATTATTAGAACTGCTGTCAGAGCTGTTCGAGCAGCCTGTGAAATAAAATGCAAAACAAACAATAAGAACCAAAAGTATTATTCTGCGCATATTAAAAATCCTCCTATATTTTTTAATGAATCATATCAGAAAAGCCGTCATAATACAGTCAGCTAAATGTAAACCAGCTCTATTTCTGTAGACATTCTGTAGACTTTTTAAGGAATTTATTATATTTAACTGTATGAAATTAAAAATACCGGCCAAATGGCTTTTTAAGAATGTTGATTTTTTAAAATGCAGTTTCCCATTTGCTGCCCTTTTAACCTGGATGTGGCTCATCCCGTTAAACGGATATTTGAGCAGCTATATTTCAATAAATAACCCCTCTTTTTCTTTTATTTCAGGCCAGGGCATTGCATTACTGATTATTGGAATATCCAAAAGCTGGAATCTGATCACAAAATTAAAAACACTTTCAATAATACTGACTGTGGTTTTCTCATTATTACTTTTCCCCATAAACAATGCATTTGCACTAAATATTATTTTAATTACGATAGGTATATCATCTTCCCCTCTAATACTGTTTGCAATTCTATATCTCAAGAATACAAGGGAATTGTTTTTAACTGCTTTAAGTGCTTTTGTTTTATCATTTTCTTTGTGCTTTTTAACAGAAATAACTCCCATCAATTATCAGACTAAAATCATATTTGTTCTGCTAATTTTTGCATCAGGAATGCTCTCATTGAAGCCTGCAGCTTCAGAAAATTACCAAAAAATAAACCTTGGCTCCTATTATTTTCTTTTGACTGTATATTATATAACCGGTGGCATGCTGTACTCTTATATAATCCAAAATCTCATACAAAAAACGTTTCTAAGTATCCCTGAGCATTTCTATTACTTAATTGGCATTTTTGCAGGTGCCTGGATGTTTAAAAACAAAAAAGAAGCGCCTGTCTTAGGAGCAATAGCATCAGGTATACTTGCATTTAGCTTTATTCAGGAAAAACAGCCTCTGCTTCACTTTCTAAGTAATTTCATGCTCCTCACACTTACGAAGTGTGAGCTAGGGTCTATTCTATAATATTTTTTATTATTAGTTAATTATAAGATCAATAATCAGGAAAATATATCTGCACTTACGAAGTGTGGGGTGGGGTATAAAACTTAAAAATAATTAGAAATTTTTAAGTATGTATTATTTACCAGCCTTTATACCGACGAGTTTTATTTTAATAAATCTAACAGTTTTTCCTTGTATATTCCGGCTCGAAAAAGCCAGGTGTCCGATATGAACGGAGCCACCCTTCCGGAACTGAGAGCCATTTAATTCCGATAGCAAAACCAGCGCCAGTAAAAATTTATTCTATCGATTTATTCAATTATTTCTTGCAATTTTCGTGAATTCCTGTTTGCAACTTCCGGGAATTCCTCCTTCAACTTTGCCCATTTTTAGTATGCAATAAATAACACTGTCCGAAAATCTCCGATACGGTGTCCGAAAACGGAGCGATACGGTGTCCGAAAACGAGCGATATGCTGTCCGAGTTACTCCGATACATGCAACTTATCCCCAAATGCATAAATACGCAGGATTTCACGATAGTCGTTCATGTACGACTATCCTATAAACGTATTTGCGCTAATGCGCATTATACTTTTTAAAGGATTTTGTGAAAAATGGCTCTCTCTACCGGGACATTGGCTCTATTTTACCGGACTGGTGGCTCTCAATCACCGGACTGGTGGCTCAATTTGACCCGGAATACTCAACTGACTTCTTTAACTCTTCCAAATCTTTGTCAAATATGTGCTTAAATGTTAACATAAACGCATAGAAAAACATATCAAGTATATTTTCCTTGCGAAGATCTTCAGCATCCCAATCATTTGTATCAAATAAAAAATAACGAAAATCTAAGCTGTATTTCTTTAAACCTTCTTCTACATTTATAAAATCGAGACCTTTGCATAATCCCATAACTGTCACCCTGTAGCCTCTGAACGTAGTGAAGATAAATTTGCCGTAGGCAATCACCTGGTTCAGGGTCTTGTAATTTGTTGATATTCATAGATCCCGAAACAACTGGTTGTTTGCACAAATTTTTCAACCTAAAGGTTGAAGCTACGGGATGACCTCTTAAAATTGTGCAAAGCTCTCGAATTTATACCTTTTGATAAATCTATACTGTTGTAGATTTCTTCCGGCAGCGTAACCTTAAGAAGATTTTTTGCAGTATATTTATATTTCAGGATATCCTTAAAAGTACCGTCGTGTATATCGTTTATTTTAGACATGTACTTTACATATATGGAAACTGGGAGGTTTTCAAGGTTAAAAAACAAGCCAGCTTAGCCTACACTTCGTAGGTGTATGACACGTATAGATAACTGTCATTCCTCGCCCTGTTAAATGCTGCTGGACAGCCCGGCAAAGCCGGAAGACCAAAAGCAGCTCGGCTCACCCATTCAAAAGCGACTGCAGAATATTTTCAAGCTTTAAAAAATCAAAAGGCTTCAGAATACATTCATCAAATCCATACTCTTTATAATTTTTCATAATATCATTTTCTGAATACCCGCTTGTAACAACAGTTTTAACATTCCCGTCAATTTCTTTTATATCTTTCAAAATCTGCTCACCGCTTCTGGATCCAGGAATGGTAAGGTCAAGAATTACAATATCAAACATATTTTTTCTGAATTTTTCGAAAACCTCGTTTTCACTTGTAGCAGTTGTCACATCAAATCCCACCATTTCCAGATAAATACGCGAACTTTCCAGTATAGACACCTCATCATCCAACATAAAAATCCGTTTACCCTTAAAAACATCCCTTTCTTCAATATTGTACTTATCTACGGCAGATGGATTATCATAACTATCGGATATATTGCTGATATCCCTGTCTAAAGGCAGATACACTGTAAATGTAGTTCCCACTCCCTCTTTTGAATCCAATTCGATCGTACCTCCATGCTTCGCAATTATCGAATAAGATGTTGCCAGTCCCAGTCCGGAACCTTCCGCTTTCGTAGTAAAAAAAGGATCAAAAATTTTCTGCTGAGTTTCCGGTGGTATCCCCGTACCTTCATCTATAAACTTAATCATTAAATATTCACCGGAATTCAGTTTTTTATTATTAACAATTTCAGTCTGTTCCACCTGTATCAAAAGCTTACCGCCGTTTTCCATGGCATCCATGGCATTAACTGTCAAATTTTGAAACACCTGACTCATCTGGTCACCATCAACATATAGCGGTGGAATATCCGAACCAAACTGGTAAACAACTTTTAAATTCGAGCCTGCCAAAGTAAAATCAACAGTATCCTTTATGATATCTTTTATCTGGGTTATTTTTTTGACAGGGGAACCCCCTTTGGAAAATGTCAAAAGCTGGTTTGTCAATTTTTTAGCTCTGTCTATAGAATTATCAATTTTTTCATATATTGTCTCAGCTTTCTGTTCATCTTTAATTATTCTGGCGAGTGAAATATTTGAATTTATTGCCGTTAAAATATTATTAAAATCGTGGGCTATACCTCCGGCTAATATACCCACTGATTTAAGCTTTTCCATTTTAAGCAGTTCCTTCTGCATCATCTCATTTTCCGTTACATCCCTGAAAACAATAACAACCCCTATTATATTTTTTCTATTATCAAAAATTGGAGCCCCGCTGTCGGAAATGATATATTGATCTCCGTTTTTAGAGATAAGCAGAATATCATTCTCCAAAGTTATATTTTTGCCACTTTGCATTACCTGTTTGAATGGACTTTCAAGTCTTTTTCCCGTCTTTTTGTCAACTATCTTAAAAACACTTTTCAAATCTCTGCCTACAGCTTCATCCCTTGAATATCCTGTCAATTCTTCCGCCACTCTGTTTATAACTACAACTTTCCCATTCACATCAGTTGAGATTACAGCATCCCCAATGGAACGGAGTGTAACACTTAAATACTCTCTTTCCTCCAAAATTTCTTTTTCATAACGCTTGAGTTCCGTAATATCTCTGCCGAGAATGACTAAATTTTTTCTGTCTACACTTTCGAAAAAAAACGGAACTTTAAACATATCGAATACATATTCAGCCCCGTCAGGAAAACTAATACGCTCTTCGGATCTGTATATGATGCCCCTCTTCCAGGCTTTTTCATCCATTCTGAGGCAATTAAGAAAAGCTTCTTTATAGCTTTCATCCACTAATTCAGCCAATTCAGCATCAGTCTTTTTATAATAATCAACATTTTTAAGTGAAAATAATTCAAGTGCAGCTTCGTTTGCAATAAGCCAGCGTCCTTTTTCATCTTTAAAACAGATAAAATCAGGCGAAGCGTTTATCAATGCGTTCATACGCTCTGCACTTTCAGCAATAGCTTTTTCCGCTTTTTTTCGTTTGGTAATATCAGTTACCACCAGAATTATCGCATTGACAAACCCATCATGGTCGTAAACAGGATTGATGGTAAATAAAGCCGGAAAATTATCACCGGTTTTTTTCCAAAAATACATTTCTCCCTTTATTCCGTTGTGTTTTATTTCAGAATTTTCCAAGTTTATTTGATTAAGCTGATTTTCAATATTTTCCCTTTCGGTTTCAGGAAACAGATCTAATATCGATTTTCCTGCAATTTCTTCCAATTCATACCCGAAAAGTCTGGCGGCCCCATTGTTAAAAATAACAACTTTCCATAATCCGTTTACAAGTTCGGCTTTAATGATTGCGACATCTTTTGCCGCTCTTAGTATATCCAGCAGGTTCTTTTCCCGTTTTCTCAAATCCATTGTTTTTAAATAAACCTGCTTTTTCAGGCTTATATTCCAATACCAAACCGTAATAACCATCCCAACCAATATCAAAAGAAATAAAATAAAATATGGGATATATTTTGCATAAGCAGGAGTCAGCTTTGTTCCCATCCATTTGTGCTCAATTTTTTTAAGGACTCCTGTATTTTTAGCTTTTCTCACCGCCTTATTAAGAATAGAAACAAGGATATCATTGCCTTCAGCAACAGCCATGCAGGCTTTACCCACATAAAGAGGATCGCCCACTATTTTTATTTCACTCAGCAGATTGTTCTCTTTCAGATAGTGGATGACAATCTGCTCGTCAGCAACAGTAGCATCAGCTTTCCCTGCTAAAACCTTATTTGCTGCCTCTTCAAAATTATCCGTATATATAATATCATAGTTTATATTTTTGCTTGCCAGAAAATCCAAGGCATAATCACCCCTCAAAATTGACAGAGCCGCCCCATTCAAATCCTTGATTCCCTGGATTGTTGTATTGTTATCTTTGACAAAGATAGAAGCGGGGACATGGAATAAAACATCAGTGAAATCATATGTTTTATCTCTTTTGTTGGAATAAAAAAATGTGGTTATAACATCAGCATCTCCTGATAAAACCATTTTTCTTGCATTTGCAAAAGTCGTATGAAGAAAACGGGGCCGAAAATCATATTCAACCCCCATCCAACGTATCAGCTCAATATTCATGCCGGTTATTTGACCGTAATTGTTCAGGTATTCAAATGGTGGATATCTGTTCTGACTTACAAATGTAATTGTCTTTTTTTTATCAAGATATGCCCTTTCCTCAGGGGTAAGTTCGCTCTCATTAAAACAGCCGCTTATAAACAGGAATGCCGCAAGCAGGACTAAAATAAAGAATTTGCTCTGCAAAATTTATCTCCTAAAAATCTTTAAACTTGTCTTTAAGATTGTATCAGAAGTTGCAAGCCACCCTTAACTTGTTGCAGATTAAGGTTATTCAAGAACAAAAATCACAACAAAAAATGATTTATAATAATTAAGATAACCTACAATTTTGAAAGAAGCAACGAGAAAATAATACCTTTCGTATGAAACAGTTATATTTTATTGATCAACTGAGCAACCTAATTAAATAATTTTAAATTATAGTTTACAAAATCATACTTTTTTATTAGCATTAAATAATTTCACTAAAATGTTTAATTTGGGGTAAAGGAGACCTTTCATGGAAGACATTCATGAACTAAGCGGAGCTGTAGCTCAATTTCTGCTGTATGCAATCATATTTTTTGGTTTAGTAATTTTTAAATTTCAATTTGTAAGAAATAAAATATCAAATTATCTACCTGCAAATTTTTTTAATAGAAAAAATATCATCAATATTCACAAATGGATGTCAATAATATTTTTATTATTTCTTGTGTTGCATTATTTCACCACAAATAAATCAAATTTCTTTCTTTTGGCGGGGCTCACTGCGGTAGCTTTAATACCTCTGATTACAGGTTTTTTATTGAGACTAAAGAAACATTTCATAAATTATTACACCAAAATAATGTATGCGAAAATAACTATTATTGTAATAGGCGGGATATTACTGTTAATAGGTCATTCGATTGTTGATTAAAGTGTTATGCAATGCCTAAGCTGAAACTCAAAAATCCTACCATATAAAACTTTGAATTATATAAATATGTGCAACATTCTATTTAGCTAACGCTGCTATACAAAAAACTGTCACCCCTGCCCTGTTAAATGACCTTCGGTCTATCAGCTTCGCTGATATTTCACAGGGTAAACCCTGTTAAATGCTACCAAAGGTAGCCCATCGGAGATGGATTTAACAGGGGCGAGCGGAGCCGAAAAAAATTTCTATTCTTATATAACAAATATATGCGTATGCGCGTAGTTCAACCCGTTTCTTTACAATCATTTTTTCTTTTCAAAATTTTTTAAAGACAGAAGTCCCAATATTGATCCCGGCAGAAGCCACCACACCACCCACGGCCCTTGAAGATTCCATAAAGAGCTTGTAATCCATATTGATGGAATCGTCAAAGCGAAACCGACAGCGTTTATTACAGCTAAAGAAGAACCAACGTACTCCTGTGGAGAGTTGACAGCGGCCATTGCGGCAAATTGTGGTGAATCTGCTATCACTGATAATCCCCACAAAACAAGCAGAATCAACAATAAACTCCCCGGCAGCCATGTAAGCAGAGGATAAACTGCACAAATAATACATGAAGTGAACAAAGCAAAATATGCTACAGAAAAGCTGCCGAATCGCTTGCTAAGCCAACCGCCTCCCACACAACCCACCAGTCCCACAGCTATAATGCAGAAAGAAACCCATGGGATTAGTGTTGCAGATAAATCCATTCTGCCAATTTCCCTTGTGACAAGTAAAGGAGTGAGCATCCAAAAAGCATAAAGTTCCCAGCAGTGTCCGAAATAACCTCCGGCTACAGCCCTGAATTCCGGAAATTTCAAAGCTGAAAGACCTTTTAAAAAATGTACTTTTTCTTTTACCTTGGGCAAATAGGGCCCATCTTTCTGGATTAATATTAAAATACCACCCAAAATGGCCAATAAAGAACTCACTAATAACGTCCACTGCCAGGCAAAACTTAAAGTGATTCCTCGCATAAGATGAGGTAAAGCAGTTCCTAATGTCAACATACCGAGCAACCATGAAAGAGCGGCTCCGGCATGTTTGGGAGCCCAACTGACAACCAGTTTCATCCCTATTGGGTATATCCCTGCCAAACAAATTCCAGTCAAAAATCGTAATATCATACTCAGATATATTGACTTAATGGTAAACACAAGTCCGACGTTTAATATAGCACCAATGAAATTTGCTACAGCAAAAACTTTACTTGCTTTGAATCGATCAGCTAAACCTGTTATGGCTATACTCATTGTCCCGGTTATAAATCCGGCTTGTACCATAAGTGTGAAGTATCCCAGAGTTGATTCGTCAACTCCCATATCATTTGAAAGGGAAATCCACACCCCGTTTATACTGAACCAAAGCGAAGTACCAAATAACTGAGCAATGACTATAAATGGCAGAGGGTGTTGCCTCATAAAATTTTTCATAAAAAAGTCCGTTTATATGTTAAGTTCTGCACTTGCACCTTCTGCAAGTCTTTGCTCGCCCAGCTAAACCCGGTTTCACCGGGCAGTAGTGATAACGACGAAACAATCTCTGGCATCTATACAAGATTGCGAAACTTGAATAATTAAATTTATTGTTATTTATTAAATTTGTAAATAATTTTGTAAGAATGTTGTCTTTACACTCAGGCCTACACTTTGTCAGTGTGGGTGGGATACGTCCCTCATAATGTCGTTTAACAAAGAAACCTCTACACTCGGGACGATAATTTTGGCATCTCGACCGCGCACTTAAAGCATTAAGTGCGCGGTGCTCGATGGAGTGGAGAGATCGCTTTTACTTAATGCTATATGCTTAATAATGAAACGAGGGGGTGTAAAAAGAAAAATAGTTGAAAAAACTGTTTCTTTATTATAAATTTTATTATAATGGTCTGATGATAAAAAGTAGAAGAAATAAAAGTTTTTAAAGTAAAAATTAAATATAACTTTTAAGGAGGTTCATATGAATGCAGAAAATATTATTTGGCATGGACACGATACTTTTGAAATCAGAGGTAAAAATGTAAACATTTTTACAGATCCTTTCCAGATAGACACAGAAAATAAAGCTGATATTATATTGATTACTCATTCGCATTACGATCATTGCAGTCCTGATGACATTTCTAAACTGCTAAAAAGCGATACTGAAATTATCGCTTCTAAAGATTGTAAAGACAAAATCAGCGGCAACGTTACAGGAATGGCTCCCGGAGATAGTGCTGAAATAAAAGGCGTAAACATTGAAGCTGTTCATGCTTACAATATAGGAAAAGATTTTCATCCGAAAGAAAATAACTGGCTGGGATTTATATTTGAAATAGATGGGACAAGGTACTATCTGTCTGGTGATACAGATTTTATACCGGAAATGAAAAATCTAAACAATATAGACATTGCTTTAATCCCTGTCAGCGGCACATATGTAATGACAGCAAAAGAAGCTGTGGAAGCAACACTTGCAATTAATCCTAAATTAGCTATCCCCATGCACTACGGTGCTATTGTAGGGTCAAAAAATGATGCTATACAGTTCAAAGAGAAACTGGAAGGAAAAGTACCGGTAAAAATACTAAATCAAATATAATTCAAGTTACTTTAACACTAATATTCAGACAAAACTATTTCTGAATATTGGTGTTAATATGTTCTATAAAAGACTTATTGGTTTTAAAAGTCTTTTACCGGCATTATAGTGCGTTAATATAGTTTCTTACAACTCAATGTTATGCTAACGCACTCCAACTTTTTATTTGATAATAAAAAATTTCAAGCTTACAGCAGCTAAGCATAATTGCTTTGAGTAAAAGAGATCTCTCGACTTCGCTTCGCTACGCTCGAGATGACAGTTTTTTGTCATTCCTTGCCCTGTTAAATGCTGCTGGACAGCCCGGCAAAGCCGGATTTAACAGGGCGAGCGGAACGAAGTGGAATCGAGGAATCTCTATTCTTATATACCAAATATATCTGCGTTTCTGCTTAAACGTTGCTTACATCTCAGTATTTTCAATACTTTTGTTGTTATCTTTATTATTACATTATTGTATCACCAAATAAATCTAAAATCGTATAAGTAGTTGATAATAAAAGCGGGCGATACAGGACTCGAACCTGTCCACCGGGTTCCGGAGACCCGTGCTCTATCCACCTGAGCTAATCGCCCTTTTAAGAACAACAGTAGAAAAATCTTCCATAATTTCGTTTCTAATCAAAACAAAATCTTTTTTTCCACAATATTTTTGCCTGATATCGAAATTGTTCTCAACAGGAATACCTGATAAGACAACATAACTGCCGTCAACGGTAATTCGCTTTATAAAGTCATAGAGTGAGATAATAATATCAAAATATATATTTGCAACTACTAAATCAAATTTCCCGCTGATGCTTTCATAATCACCACAAATTACGTTATTAACACAGCATCTGTTCAGACGTAAATTATAACTGGACGTTTTACATGCATCAAATGATATGTCAAATCCAACTACATGTCTTGCACCCATCTTTTCGGCCATTATCCCGAGGATTCCGGTACCACAGCCGATATCCAGTACATTTTTATTCCTAATATCAATATGTTCCAGCTTATTTAGACAGCTTTTCGTCGTTTCATGTTCGCCACTCCCAAAAGCTCCCAGAGATATATAAAGACTATTTTCATCATACTTTTCAAGTTTTTCATCTATTCCCAGCATAAATACCGGAAAACTAATACCGTCAATTTTTCGCATACTTTGAAATAATATTAAGACAATTTTTTTGCAAGAAATGAAGCAGGTAAAACCGCTCCATTATTCGGTAACCTTCAAACAATTATGCACCATAAATATAAAAATATAAGCTGATTAAGGGTTATTTTTCCTGAATTACCGTTTAAAAGCTATAGCGCAGCCCAATGGTATTGGCATTGTAAGCTTCATTCATATTCCCCACAGTACCGTCAGCTCCTGAACGGTGATGCAGTCTGTATACAAGCTCCCAACGAGGAAATTTTTGTAAAGAAAAAGAAATTTCCGGCCCTAAATAAAACAAAACATATGCATCTCTATCTTCATGAGGATTTTTCGTCCTTTCTCTCTCTTTACCCATCGTCTCATTCACCCAGCTTACCCCACCGGTTATACCTACGCCTATTCTAAGGCTTCCAACCGTTATTCCTTTATGACGAAGGAATAACCCACCCCACCCTTCATAGGTACCTTTATCGCCAAAGCGGGCGGCAAAACCAACTTCCGGCCCGTATTCTATATCAAAAAACAAATTACCAATATGCCTGCTGTAAGCCAAAGCAAGTAAATAGTTATCTTCATAATCTGATTCTATAAAGTTAGCAGTTTTACCCATACTGTCACTTGTGAAACTTCCGGTAAAAACATGCAGTTTGTTTTTATATGTCTCTGCAAAAGCAGTAAGGCTAACCATAAAAAATACTAAAACTATTATAAAGCGTTTCATGGTGTCCCCCTATCAACATAATATCGATAAAATTCTTTCTTTTATACTTAGCATTTTTCAGATGGAAAATAAATATAAAAATTCGTACCCTTGCCAGGAGAGCTTTCCACCCGCAATGTACCACCGTACTGTTTAATAATCCCATACACCATAGACAACCCCAGACCTGTTCCCCTATCTTCGCTTTTTGTACTGTAAAAGGGGTCGAAGATTTTATTAATATCCTTTTGGGATATACCGATACCAGTGTCTGAAATTTTTATACAGATAAAGTCCCCCGGAGTAAATTCCAAAAGGAAATCTGCAGACATTTTATCCAAATTAATTTTTTCGGTTTCTATAATTATTTTGTTGTCTTCACTATCACTCCTATCCTCAACAGCGTCTCTGGCATTCAAAACCAAATTGGTAATAACCTGCTCAAGTTGCGTTTTATCACAGAGAATAAGTGGCAAATCTTGTTGAAATCGGCAAACAATTTCACAGTCTTTGCCAATAATTCGCTCAAACATCCCAAGCACTTCCTCTATACTCTGGTTAACATCAACCTGCTCTGGTTTTGATTCCTTTCTCTTTGTAAAAACATGCAGCTGTTTTACAATTTTTGACGCACTTTCACCGGCACTCAGGATTGACCTCAACGTTTTTTCAACTATTTTAGGTTCATCAAGCTTTTGCAAACCAAATTCCACATTAAAGAAAATCGAAGACAATATATTGTTAAAATCATGGGCTATTCCGCTGGCCAATCTCCCCACTGACTCCATCTTATTGGCATGAAGAAGCTGTCTTTCAAGTTTTTTTCTTTCTGAAATATCCCGGAGCACCCCTTCAATAAAAATATTTTCATCCTCATTATTTTTTGATATATAAGCTGATATAGAAACATTGAACATTTCTTCCTTTTCATTTACCAGTTCTATTTCGTAGTCGTTAATCTCACCTTTATGTAATAATTCTTTGACAAGATTTTTTCCCTGATTTTTATCTTTGTAAATACTTCTCAAATCCAAGCCAATCAACCTGTTCACAGGAATATTTGTATAATTTTTCACAGAGGGACTTATATCCAGCAAATTCCCATCAATGGATGATTTAAAATATACATCCTGTATATTTTCAAAAATCCTCCGGTATTTTTCTTCATTTATCTGAAGTTGCTCTTCAGCCTCTTTTTTACCGGTAATATCCCTGCCCAAAACAATTATACCTCTCCTGCTGCCATCATCGTTAATCAGCGGCACCCTTATCACATCAAAAACCTTTCTATTGCCGAATTTATCTGTAATTGTCTCATCGTTTCTCATTATTTTTTTACTGTTCCATACATTTTCATCTGATTTCATAAACTCTTCAAAAATATCTCTGAACTGCGGCTTAACCTTTGCAATATCAAGGTCAGTCTTGTACTTATAGTTAGTATTCTCCAAATCAAAAAGTTTTAGGGCCGCATCATTAGCCTCTAGCCAGCGCCCATATCCGTCTTTAAAACAGATTATATCAGGTGTGGCATTAATTAATAGTTTGAGACGTTTCCTTTCCTCCTCATAAGCTTTCCTGCTCAGGACTTTCTCTGTAACATCCAGTAAATTAAGGATTAAATGAGTTACGTTACCATCATCATCCTTTACAGGTATCAGACACCAATCCCAGTAAGTAGTGCCTTTTTCCGGATGCTCAGGATACTCAAAGGGCTTTTCATAATCCAGATGCGGTTTTCCAGTCTTTACAACATGCCGGAATATCGATTCATTTTCTTCATCGGGATAGAGTTCAAAATGGTTTTTTCCCACAAAAAAATCCGGGATTTTATTATCCGCCAGGGCATACTGCCTATTAACTTTTAAGAAATTAAAATCTCTGTCCATGTATGCAATAAGAGTATAAGAATACTCAAATATATTTTCAAAAATTAGCAATTCATCATTAATTTTATTTTTATTCAAAATAATACTCGCTTGACCATAACTTATTTAATAATCCAGATATTTCAAAAACTTGGCGGTGTACCAACCCAAAAAGCCCTGGTCATTTTGTCAGTTTTGTTCCTAAGGCGGTGGGGAAGATTTGAACTGAAGTATATAGCATCACCCTCTTCCAGTACATGTTCATCATTGCCAATCACAACCGTCATCGTACCTTCAAAAACATACCCAAACTCTTCACCTGTATGCCTGTAAAAATCCGTCCCCGTTTCAGAATACGGGTCAATTTCTATGAGTAATGGCTCCATTTTTCTATTAACAATTTTGGAAGCAAAGAACGTTATGCTCATTGTTTTATTTTTAAGAACTTTATAATCTTTTTTATCCAACGTGTGGACAATATTCCTCTCATCTTCAAACAACTCACTGATTGTAGTACCCAAAGCGTAGCAAATTTTCTTCAGTGATGATATTGACGGAGAATTCTTGCCGTTTTCAATCTGACTTATAAAGCTCTTTGTAAAGCCGGTTTTCTGGGAAATATCCTCCAGCGTCATACCCAACTTCTTCCTCATGTCCCTCAATTTAGCACCATAACTCATTTTAACTCCTTGCAATATGTTATTTTTTACATTATATATTAAAATATGAGCAAAAGTCAAGCAAATAAGTTAAATTTTTATAATCTAAAGTTCTTTTTATTTATAGTAGTTTTAGAGATTATCATTCTTTTTATTTTAATCAACAATCAATATTTAATCCCCTTTATAATTTTACTGCTGCTGCAATTTGTAATAATATCTGCATTGTCACTGCATAAAATTAACAAAATGAAAGAAGAAATTCACACATATAAAATGAATCTCCAGAAAAAATCCAAAGAAAGTGATATGTCGATGCAGGAGCTGCATACAGCCAACGAAGAGCTGAGAGCACTGAACAAAGAACTTATAAAATCAAAGAAAGAACTTGAGGAGCTGTCCGATTACAGGGGACGTTTTCTTGTTAACATGTCACACGAACTGCGTACCCCCCTGAACTCTATAATTGGTTTCAGTACTGTAATGCTGGACAACAGTTATGACATTGACAGAAACGAATATCGGGAAATGGTTCAGATTATTCATGATTCCAGCAAGAAATTATTAACACTTATAAACAATATCCTTGATTTGACAAAAGTGGAAACAAGCACTTATGAACCCAATCCCGGATACATGGACATAAACAATATACTGGAGGCATCGGCATCCATATGCAAAGGGATGTTAAAAAATAATTCATCAGTAATATTCAATTTTAAAAAAGAAGAAAATCTCCCCAAAGTTTGGGCGGATGAAAGGGCTTTGAGCAAAGCTCTTAATAATATTATAGACAACGCAGTAAAATTTACAAAACGAGGGGAGATAACTCTGAAAGCTTACCATGAAGATAAATTTGTAATTATTGAAATCAGCGACACAGGTATCGGTATAAATAGCGAAATATATAAACATATTTTTGAACCATTTATCACAGCTTACGCAGATAAAGATAACAGAACACTTTCCGAAAAAAATGGAACAGGGATAGGGCTTGCTCTTTCAAAATACTTATTGGAAATCATCGAAGCTGAGCTGTTAATAGATTCCCAGGACGGACATGGAACTGTGGTCAAAATAAAACTTAAAAAGCAGGATTCAAATGCATAATGTTGAAAAAAGATTGCAAATGCCGCTTAATATACCTGAGTCATGTTTCGTTGCACCCAATGCGGTTATTATAGGGGATGTGACTTTTAGTGAAAATTGCAGCATCTGGTACAATGTTGTCATCAGAGGGGACGTGGAAAAAATATTTATAGGCAAATCCACCAATATCCAGGACGGAGCCGTTGTTCATGTTACAAAAGATTTATATTCTACTGCTATGGGGGATTTTGTCACCATAGGTCACAATGCCTCCCTCCACGGCTGCAAACTGGGAAATAATATCCTGGTGGGTATAGGTGCAATAATTCTGGATAATACAGAAGTCTGCGGCAATAACCTTATTGCCGCCGGCTCACTACTCCCTCCGGGGAAAAAATACCCCGCCGGGACACTGATAAAAGGAAGCCCTGCAAAAGCTGTAAGGGATCTCACAGAAAAAGAAATAAACAGTATAAAAGAAAATGCCCAGAGGTATGTAAAATATAAAGATATTTATCTTAAAAATATGCAAACTGATTTATTTTGACTGCTCAATTATCTCTTTTATATCCTGACTTTTCATTCGCACACTGAGGATTTTTGAAGAATCCCCGGAGACACTTTCGGCATAATGTGGTATTTTGGAATTAAAAGCTATTGAATCCCCCTCATTCATTGTAATAATCTCATTATTGAGATATAAAATAATTTTCCCTTCAATAAGGTACATAAATTCATAACCTTCATGACTAAAAAGTTTTTTCTTTTCATTACCAGGCTCAATAGTAACTATGAACGTTTCAAAAATATCATTATCTTTTATATGCGCCAGTTCTTCATATAAATAGCCATGTTTGGCTCCTTCTTTAAAAACATTTTGTCGTTCATCCTTTTTCACAAAATAGTAATCTTTATAATCAATTTCCTCTTCAAAAAAATAGGTCATTTTCACATTCAAGACTTTGGATATTTTGGCAAGTGTACTGATGGGCGGCATAACTAAATTGTTTTCTATCTGGGAAATAAGTGCTTTGGAAAATCCGGTAAACATTGCTACATCCTGAAGGGTAAGATTACGGTCGTTGCGCAGCTTTTTTATCCTGCCGCCTATATTTATATTCATATCATACATATCTCACCTGTTTATGTTTAAAATTATTTATATTTGTTTAGTTTTACTAAAAGCATGATTCTTTGTCAAGCTGCAGACCACTGCACCACAGGACTTGACTACAGTGATAACTGGTGCTGAATCAATTAGCCAATGGGATAGATATAATAAACCTTGCTCCGTATCCGGTATTTTCAAAAGATATTTCACTATCAAACATTTTTTTTAAAATATCTTTAGCAACATAAAGGCCGATCCCTGTGCCCTTTTTCCCCTTTGTCGTAAAATATTTATCAAATATTTTATCTTGAATATTTTCCGGTATACCACCGCCGTTGTCTTCAACTGTTAAATAAAGATTATTCTCATCTGTATACACTTCCGTTTTAATGAACCCATTTTCTATATTCTTGTTTCTAACAATCGCATCTTTTGCATTGGAAATAAGATTCACCATAATATTTTTAAATTCATTTTCAGATCCATGCATATTGACAATGTCAACACTACAATTTCTGCAGTTATCAACATCGCAGCCATACAGTATAATATTATTGGTAAAAATATCATGGGATTTTTTGGGATACATTTCGCTGATATTGCAATGCACTTCAACATGGATGTTATCCTCATGAAACTGGGGAGAATAAATTTTGTAAGTATCAAGTATACTGCTGAGCAAATTAAAATTTTCGCTGCTGTCTTTCGTTTTGATAAAGTCCCTGAAATTATCAATGGTCTCATTTAAAAACTGAACACTGCTGCTCACCTGCTCTCCGATTTTTTTAACGTCTTCACTGGCATCTTTTTGAGACAGATCAATCCTTTTCAGATACTGACAAGCTAAAAATATTGAATTTAAAGGCTGTTTCCACTGATGAGCAATAGTTCCTATCATTTCGCCGAGAAGGCTCAGTTTGGACTGCTGAGCCAGCAGACGTTCGTTATACAGAATTTCTTTTTGCTCTTCAAGTCTTCTGGTTATATCCCTGACAGAGCTATACACCAAATCATTATCAAACAGTTTTGCATTGACTTCCACCGGTACAACGCTCCCATTTTTTGTTACAAATTCATTTTGAAATATAATATTACCTTCATCTACTAAAGTCTTTGTTATTTCATCATGTTTCACCGGTTTACCCAGATTCTGGATCTCAACCGGCCCCAAATCAAGTATTTCATCTCTGGTATACCCCAGCATTTTGCAGCCTTCTTCATTAACCTCTATAAATTTCAATGGTATATATTTTTCAGTATCCAGTCTGTGTACAAAAACAGCATCGGAGCCACTGTCAAAAAGAAATTTGTACCTTCTTTCGATATCCTTCTTTTCCTCTTTCAAAACGGAAAAGGGATGTTCGTAAGCTTCTTTTATAAAAGTCAAATACACCATATAAAAAGAAAAAGCTTTGAACAAATGCCCCGTCATATTAAATAATCCATAAACGTCGGCGTAAAGCGTAAATGACAGCTCAGACAAAGCTGTAAAAATCAGGGCATAACTGAAATATACTTTGGCTTCTCTATAAAAAATTTTTTTTTCGCTTATTCAAATAAATGAGAACCCCCAGAAGTACGGCAACAATTAAATATTCTGAGGTTATTTTAAACGTAGTCAGCCCTTTCCCCTCGACATAACATGCAGGCACTAAATCATATAAAAAAAGAACAAAAATCCCCAATAAAAGCAGTGTAAAACATATCAGCACATTATATTTATTATAAACCTTTTTTACAAAAATAATGGCAGCAACTAATCCGATAATTTCCAGATAACGGGCGGTTATCCATAGCTGTGTGGCTAAATTTGCACTTTCAATAGGCAGAATATTCACGCCTTTGTATGTGAATGTGTGAAAAAGATCCACTATTGCCACAAAAAGGAAACCGATACCTATTATGCCAAAAAAACCGTTCTTCAAATCATAGTAGGTATTCCACGCCAGAACAAAGACACTGGCTGCTATAACAATAGCGTAAATTTCAACTATAGAGTGAAACAGAAGGTAATAATCCCTGCTGATTATATAAAGTGCAAAAACCGGGATCGAAAATACAACTAATTTGCGAAATATACTTACGTTAAGCGATTTCATACAGCAATCCGCATTAATCAATATAAACACACTGCTTAAAGTGTTAAATTAAACCACTTCTACTTAATTATAGCCTTTAGAAATTCAAAACTCAACTAATACTTGAATCTTTTTTAACAATTACTCGGAAATTTCGAGAAGTGCCTGATATAGCTTATCTATAGACACAGGTTTGTAAACTACTCTTACATTGTCCAGATTATCGGCCTGTTCCCTGTAAGCAGTAGTTATTATTATGGGAAAATCCGGGTTTAGGGATCTTATCTCCTCTATCAGTTCAAACCCAGACATATTCGGCAGAGATAAATCGGTAATAAGAATATCAATATTTTCTTTTTTAAAAATATCCACAGCCGCGGCACCATCGGCAGCAGCGTAAATATTAGGAAAAAAACGGCGGAGCAACTTCACGGTAAGTTCACGGGTAAGGGGCTCATCCTCTACATACAAAATTTTTTTATTAGAGCCTTTTTGCATTAGTATCCACCTTTTTCTTGGGTAAAGTCAGGATAAACGTAACACCGTCATAAGTATTCCTGAAATTTATCTGTCCGCCCATATGCTTATCTATGATATTTTTCACAAAACTGAGCCCAAGCCCAGTACCTGAGCCTTCATGCTTAGTAGTGAAATAGGGGTCAAAAATATTATTAATAATATTTTGCGGTACTCCTCCGCCGTTATCGTCTATAAAAATAATTATATTTTCCGGATTCATTGCATCAACTTCGATCTTGATAATACCTTTTTGCACATTATTAGCAGCTATTGCCTCCATTGAGTTAGTAATAAGGTTTATCAAACACTGCCTAAACTTATCCTTGTATCCATATACAAAAGCCACCCCTTTCTCACAGCCATTTATACATCCGTCCTCATAATCAAACTCCGTCTTTTTGAAACTGCAATGACACTTCAGCGAATATCTTATATTCTTGGATGCCAAGTCAGAAGACATGATATTAATCACATTGAGCAAAACATCAATAATGTCAAATGTTTCAGGTTTTTCTTGAGTAGCAAAATAGTTTCTGAATTCATCTATTGTGGAAGACATGGAATGTATAAGTTCCATGGATTCCTTTTCAAATTCCCTGACATTTTCATTTGTAAGCTCACCATGTTCATACCAAAACCTAATACTCTGCACATACAACCCCAAAGCATTTAAAGGCTGTCTCCACTGGTGACCTAAAGCACTAATCAACTGTCCCATATCAGCAAATTTCTTCTGTTCCAAAAGGGCTTTTTCGTTCTTCAGCCTTTTATGCATTTCCTTCTGAACTCTGGTCTCCAGCTTTTGGTTCAGCTCCTTTAACTCTTTTTCGATGGACTTGGTTTTGGTAATATCCAAAACAATTGCCACAAAAAGTATCTCACCGTATATATCCATTTTTTGCAGATGAACTTGGGCAATATACGTACTTCCGTCTTTGCGCCTATGATTCACCTCAAAAGCCAGATATTCAGCTTCATCTGTAATCAGACGGTTTATCTGCTTCTTTAAATCAGCAACAGATTTAAAGTCAACAACAGTATCCAGCGGCGTCATCTGCTTAAGTTCCTCTAAAGAGTAGCCAAGATTTAAACTTGCTCCCCTGTTAACATCAACAAATCTAAAATCTTTCATATTAAAAATATAGATTTCGTTCAGAGAATTTTCAAGAATGTATCTATACTTTTCCGCCTCTTTCTTGGCATGCTCCAGGTCACTGACATCGCTGAAAATTACAGAAATTCCTTTAAAATCACCTTTGGCATCATATATTTTTTTCATCCCAGCATGAAAAGTATGATTGCTGTAAATTACTTTTTCCATTTTTTCTATGCACTCTTCGTCCGTAAATTTTACAGCAAGCTCATACACCCACTCAGGTAGCTGAAAATTATCATATGAGTACACGTTGTCCAGTTTCCCAAAAAGCTCCGCTGCATAATTGTTAAGCAGCTCCGGTTTGACCGAGTCATCAAAAAACACTATAGGCAAATTAACACTATTCAAAATCTCAAGATATTTGTTCTTATCCTCAGAAAACTTCCTGACTTCTTCGAAATAATCACTTTCTGCAACATCATGTTTCTTATCCTGCCAGGCATTTATTATAGAAATTTCACCTTTCTCAAAGGCAAAAAGAAGAGGCCCTATCTCTTTTTCATTAAAACCGTTCTCCTTGAGCATATGCATAATTTCAATCTTCAAATGTTTGAACAGCCCAAGAAACATCTCCAGACTCAGCCCCCGTTTCTTGTGTTTCTTAACTTCTTTCTGAAGGAATTCTTCAAAGGGGTTGGATGAATAAGCTGCATCAGGCTTTAATTCCACTGGGCGTTTGTTTTCCAGAAACCTTTCCAGGCTAAGCAGTATGTCTTTTATATACATTTCCCAGAATTTCGTGGATGTGGGGGTGTAGGCAAAATAGCCGTTCTTCACAGCTGTCCTGGCAAATCTTTTCGTCAAGTCATCGAAGTTTTTATTTAAAAACTGTACTATACTATTTAAGTTCATAATATTATTTTAACTAATCTTTGCGAAATTATCAATTATAATCAGATAGTTAAAAAATATTCCTTAGCTCGTTTTCATCCGAAAAACTAAGCAGAAACGCATATATATTTATTACATAAGAATAGAGATCCCTCGGCTACGCTCGCCCCTGTTAAATATCAGCTTTCCTGATAGACCAAAGGTCATTTAACAGGGCGAGAAATGACAAAAAACTGTCATTTCGACCGGAAGCGGTCACATAAGCATTTATGTGACCGGTGGAGCGGAGAAATCTCTATTGTGAGACCTTTGCACAACTCTATTTAGTCATGCTGAATTTATTTCAGCATCTAATTATATCAGTAAGTTATGAGACCCTGAAACAAGTTCAGGGTGACAATTATGGAATTATGCAAAGGTCTCATTGTTGTTTAGCAAGAGACCTCTCGACTCAGCTCGAGGTGACAAAAATCATTGTCATTTCGACGAGGCGACGATAGTCGATGAGGAGAAATCTCTTTTACTTAATGCTATATGCTAATAAATATGCAATTATGCTTAGCTCAGGCTGCTGTTGTGTTCATTAAGCATATAAACATATTTATCAACCTCGTATCGGGACAATTTTCTATTATGCAAAAAAAATTCTCCGATTTTCGGTTGCTCTTTCTGCTGCTGATACAGTAAAGTTTTTAACTGAAAATTTGACAATCTGTTAAAACGTATAAAAACTTCTCCGATCAGTTCGTTGTATTTTTTATATTTGCCGAGAAGGTTAATTTCCCCGTCACTCAAATATTTCCATCTAAGTGCTATTTCGCCCAACTTGTCCCTTTGTTGTCTCTGCCAAACAATTGACTTAATAAGCTCATTCCATGATATCACCTTGTTATAATATAAAAATTCGGCAAATTTCAGTTTTTTGTTCGGAACAAATATCTTTCTTTCGCTATTATAGCTGAAATCAGTATTTTGTGGCTGCTTATAATTAGTCTTTTCTGTTTTTTGATGTTCTTTGGACAAAATAAATTTAACAAGTAATTCATATGAATCAACAATACTGACAAATTTATCCTGCCTTTCTTTCAATTCATGGGGATTATTACCGGAATAAGTATCGGGATGATACTGAAGAACTTTTTTTCTGTAAGATTTTTTCAGCATATTCATATCCACCTGCTTAACAAAAGAACTGTTAACAGTGTATATACCGCCAAAGATAACATTACATGCACGAAATATTTCACTTAGTTTCATGAGAAATTCACGCCCTTGAAAAAGTCATTCATTTTTCATCACTTTGTTCATAACATGTTTTGATATACTTTCCAAAGGGAGGACAGCATCCACAGCTCCTAAATCAATTGCAACTTTTGGCATTCCAAAAACCACACAAGTAGCCTCGTCCTGGGCTATTGTGTATGCACCGTTTTTTTTCATTTCAAACAGCCCTTTGGCGCCGTCATCTCCCATTCCTGTCATAATAACACCTATAGCATTTCCGCCAACATAATTAGCTCCTGAGCGGAACAAAACATCCACCGATGGTCTATGTCGGCTCACAAGTGGGCCATTTTTTACTTCCACATAGTATCTGGCACCACTTCTTTTTATCAACAGATGTTTATTTCCTTTGGCAATAATTGCCCTTCCGGGCACCACACTGTCACCGTTTTCAGCCTCTTTTACGGAAATACTGCACAAAGAATCAAGCCTCTGGGCAAATGAAGATGTAAAATTCTCCGGCATATGCTGAACAATCACTATCCCGGGACTATTTTCCGGGAATCCTTCCAGCAAAATTCTCAGTGCTTCCGTGCCGCCTGTGGATGCACCAACCAGTACGACTTTTTCTGTAGTTTGTATCATTGCCTTGGATGTTCTGGATTTTTCAACAACATCCGCAGACATCTTGGGTGCCACAGATCTGCTCTTGGTTAATTTTTTCAAATTAGCTTTTGAAGCTGCTTTTACAGCATCTATAATTTTGATCTTGGATTCTTCTAAAAAATTTTTAGCCCCAATTTTGGGTTTTTCGATTATATCCACTGCCCCATATTCCAGCGCCTTGAATGTTGATTGGGAATTTTCCGTTGTAAGACTTGAACACATAACCACCGGAATAGGATGCTGACTCATCAGTTTCCGCAAAAAAGTAATACCGTCCATTCTGGGCATTTCAACATCAAGAGTAATAACATCAGGAATAAAAGTTTTCATTTTCTGGGCTGCACTTATCGGATCCTGAGCACTGACAATTTTTCCTATACCGGGATCTTCTTTCAGGATACTACATAAGGTCTGTCTGACAACGGCAGAGTCATCTATTACCAATACATTGATTTTGTTCATTGTTATTTATTTTTACCTCTGCAAAAAAACTTTAAGTTATTATAACACCGGTATTGAAAATTTCCAACTAATCTATCTTTTTATATACAGAAGGTGCCACCCGCTTGAGAGGTAAACCAAGATCATGGAGAGATTCCGAGTGGCCCATAAAATAATAGCCACCGTGAATCAGATGGCTAATCTGCTTTTTTATAATCTCGAATTGATTCTCTTTGCTGAAATAGATCAGTACGTTTCTACAGAATATTCCGTGGAAACGTTCTTTGATATAATACTTATCATCCATAAAATTAAGTCTTTTGAAAAAAATTCTGTCTCTCAGAGCTTTTTTGACTTTTACCAGCTGTTTTTCAGGATCTTTGCTTTTGAGAAAGTAGCGTTTCTTTATGTCATAAGGTATATTGTTTACTTTATCAATTTCATAAATACCTTTTTTGGCCTTTTTGAGAACATTTGTGGATATATCGGTAGCATATACGAAAAAATCCGGAAACCATGAATATTTCTGGGCGTCTTCAAATACTTCAATCAGAATGGTATAAGCCTCTTCTCCTGTGCTGCAGCCTGCACTCCATATTTTAAGGGAATTATTATTTTTAATATCATCACTTTCAAGCATCTCCGGTATAAAAACATTTCGTAAAAAATCAAAATGATCCGGTTCCCTGAAAAACTCTGTCTTGTTGGTGGTAACAACATCTATTAAATTTATAAGCTCAAGACTTCCTTCTTTGGTATTAAAAACAAAATCAAGATAATCTTTATATGAAGAATAACCCAAATATTTCACACGCTTGCGTAATCTGCCTTCAAGCATTTGCCTTTTTGAGTGGGGCATTTTTATACCACACTCTGTTTCAATGAAATTTTTGAGGAAATTAAACTGTCTATCGCTCAGTGATTGCTTATAAATCGATAATTCATCAATCATTTATATAATCCGGTTGACACTTTCTTTTTGTCGCACCCACCCAATTGAAGTAGTCAACCATCTTTTTGGATTCATTATAAAATTCACGGGCAAAATATTAAGCTCATTATGATTTATTCAACATTTCCACTTATTCCGGAAATATCCGCTATTTCATCAGAAGAAAAAACTTTGTCTATATCAAGAATTATAACAAAATCATCATTTTTCCTGGCCATGCATTTTATAAAATCAATGTTCAGCTTAACCCCTATTTTTGGTGTCTCCTCAATATCGCTTTCATCAAAATCTATAACCTCTTCCACAGAATCGGCCAAAATACCCAAAGTGGTGGATTCGTCATCCACGGTTACCTCAATTATAATAATACAGGTATCAATAGTTTTTTCCGTTGCCTTCATCCCAAAACGCATTTTCAAATCGATAACAGGAGCTACATTACCCCTGAGATTTATCACACCCAGCATATAATCAGGTGTCCTCGGCACTTTGGTAATCTTTGTATAATCAAGGACTTCTTTTACCGACATTATATCAATACCGAAGACTTCATTATTCAGTTTGAATGTCAGTACATTTATAGCCCCATCAATTCCCTTGCCTATATCTTCAGACATCTTGTCCTCCCTGAAAATTTTCACACTGCAACATCTATTAGTTACTTATTCCTGCATAATTAACACAAAAATGAAGTCCCTTTTTTTATAAAAAGGGACGGCCGCTCTACTGTCAATTAAAAGTTTTCAAATTCATCATCACTATCATCATCCAGGTTTAAATCGATACCTTTATTTTTACTCTTTGTTCCGTCATGCTGACTCTTTGAGTGAGATTTTGAACCTTCAAGTGCTTTTTTCTCACCAGAAGCAGATTTGGAAGCCTTCTTCACTTCCCCGGCAACTGCTCCGGGATTCCTGCGCTGCCTGTTGGTTGCATTGGTATTATTAAGCTTAAAAAATTCCATAGTATTTTGAAGCATCTCTGCCTGGGAGGACAACTCTTCGGCTGTAGATGCCATTTCTTCCGAAGCTCCGGCATTCTGCTGGATTATTTGGTCAAGCTGTTGGATCGCCTGGTTTATCTGCTCAGCTCCAGTCTTCTGTTCATTACTGCCCGCAGATATTTCCTGTACCAGCTCTGCAGTCTTTTGAATATCCGGTACAATCTGCTTGAGTAATTCACCGGATTTCACTGCCACTTCAACACTTGAGGTGGATAGCTCACTGATTTCTGCAGCTGCTTCCTGACTGCGTTCGGCAAGTTTCCTAACTTCTGAAGCCACTACAGCAAATCCTTTGCCATGCTCTCCGGCTCTGGCCGCCTCTATTGCAGCATTTAATGCAAGTAAATTCGTCTGCCTGGCTATCTCTTCTATTATTGAAATCTTGTCTGCTATATCCTTCATTGCCTGAACTGTCTGCTCAACCGATTTTCCCCCCTCTTCTGCATCACCGGCTGCCTTTTGAGCTATCTTTTCCGTTTGAAGGGCGTTATCAGCATTTTGGTTGATATTGGATGTCATTTCCTCCATTGATGAGGATACTTCTTCTGCATTAGCTGCCTGTTCTGTTGCCCCCTGGGACATTTGCTGGGATGCAGAGCTTAATTCCTCACTACCGGAGGCCACATTATCCGCTGCTGATTTCACATCTGCCACAATCTCTCTAAGTTTCGACACCATCCCTTTAAGAGCATCCGCCAGCTGACCAATCTCATCTCTCTGATCAAGCTCTAAGTCAGCCTCAAGATTACCTCCGGCTACCTCTTTGGCAAAATCCACTCCCATAAACAGCGGTTTTGTTATCATACGGGTCATCACTACAGCTATTATTATACCGAAAATCAACGCAAATATCAGACCACCTATCATTATGCTGGAGGAACTCTTCAGCAAAGCAACTGTCCCGTTTGCTACATCAAGTGTAGTGTTTAAACCTGCCATCGAGACATCTTTAGAGGCACTAATCACAGTTTCCTCTGCCTGATTAAGCTTTTTGTTTAATTCTGCATTGTGAGAATTATGCTCAATGTAAGCTAACATAGCATTCTGATAGCTTTTAGCTGCTTCCCGTACCTTGGCAATCTGATCCAGATTGTATTGATCCTTACTGGCATTCTTAATCTTATCCAGTGTTTCATATATCTTATCAAACATGGGCAGCGCCTCTTTAGCGTAGCTCATATCAAACCGTGCCTGCGCTTTAAAATTAGCAATCACATCATTTGCCCAAATCGTTTTCTGAAACCTCTTCAGGTTCTGGGATGAACTGTATGATCCCTGTATTTGATTCTGCATTTTATCCACCTGATCAGCAAGATAAGCTTCTATCTGGTCAATAAATGTTCCAGCACTTTTGTCCATCTGATCGCCCGCTTTTAGTATATCCTTATTGTTTGCAATTAGCTCGTTCACAAGATTGTCATAGGTGTTAAGTGCTTTCTCAATCTCGGTTACATGCTCTATTAGAGTATCCAGATACTCTTCGTTGTTTGCAAGATCTCTGGCATTCCCCAGACTTTTACGCATTAGCTCCAGATGCTTATGATATCCGTCAATATATTCCTGCTTTGGATTCATTTGATACTGTTTAATATGCATATTTGCTTCCAAAGCATTACTCTCAATGTTATTGGCTATCTTAACCTCAGGAGCGTATCCCTTTGCAAGTTTGGTGGACTGGGTCGTAATTTTACTCATATTAAAAACCGCTATGGCCCCCAATATTACCGCAATAAGTATTAAAGCTCCGAAACCCACGCCAAGTTTTGTACCGATTTTCATATTTTTAAACATTTAAAGCCTCCGTTTTTATTCAATTAAATAGGACTGCTCCTTTAATTCATTTACATCCCGTTAGCGTCATTGCAACCGAGCACTAAACACCTTAAATGCTCGGGAAGCAATCTCCCTCATTACGTTTTTCTTAACACTTTTATTTAACATACTCTTTTTCCGTTTTCTCATATACTTTAACAAGCTTTTGCACATCCAGGATCAACGCAACACTGCCATCTCCAAGAATAGTAGCACCGCTAAAAAATTCCGCATCACGGTACATATTTCCAAGAGATTTAATAACAGCCTGAACCTCACCATGAATCTCATCAACGACAAGACCTATGGACTGCTCACCATAGTTAACAATTACTATATTTTCATATCTCTGCCCGGATTCTTCCTCATGAAAAATTTCATTCATACGGATAAATGGTAAAATTTTATCCCTTAAAGTTATATAATTTCTTTCATCACTTTTGAGCTTTTTCTCATCGAATTCCACACACTCAACCACCATATCAAGTGGTATAACGTATTTCTGCTCATTAACTTCAACGAGGAACCCGTCAATGATTGCCAGGGTTAACGGCAAACGCACCTTTATTGTGGTATATTTACCTAACTCAGTATCTATTGATACAGACCCTCTTAAATCTTCAATATTCCGCCTTACTACATCCATACCAACGCCACGACCGGAAATATTTGTAATCTGTGCAGCCGTTGAAAAACCGGGCTCAAAAATCAACTTATACACTTCTGAATCGCTCATACCCTGATAACTGCTAATCATTCCCTTTTCCACAGCCTTCTGACCAATGGCATCTTTATCCAAACCCTTACCATCATCGGTAATTTCAATCACAATACTGCCTGCGTCATTATAAGCATTTAGTGTTATTTTACCTTTGGGATTTTTGCCTTTCTGTTTTCTCTTTTCAATGTTTTCTATTCCGTGATCTATGCTGTTGCGTATCAAATGAACAAGCGGGTCGCTTATCTTCTCAATAAACGTTTTATCCAATTCCGTTTCACCACCCTTGATTTCAAGGTCTATTTCTTTGCCGGAATCCTTACTCAAGTCTCTGACCAAACGTCTGAACCTGTTAAATGATTCACCTATAGGAACCATTCTCAATTCCATCGAAGTATCCCGTAGATCGTTCACAAGTCTGTATAAGTTAGAAGAAAACTCTTCAAGCTGACTGTCATTCAGAACTTTTGATTTTTGCAGTATACCTGAGGTTGTGGTCACCAATTCCCCCACAATATTTATAACATAATCCAGCTTTTCAGCATCCACCCTCAAAGACCTGGATTCCTTGCTCTTTTTCTCTTTTACTTTTTTTTGCTTTTGTAAAGCGGCATCCACCACCTGTGGAGATACTTTTTTATCCTCCACAAGCATTTCACCCAGCTTTTGTTTCTCTTCGCCGAAGCCCTCTTGCTGTTTATTCAACACAATATCCAGCTCATTTTCAGTAAGAGTACCACCTTCGACAAGTATTTCACCCAACCTCTCTTTATTTTCAGGAAGCTCATTGATAAGATTGATATATTCTTCAATTTTGGATTTGGGGGGGATAACAGATATATCACAGTCATCCAGGACAAACTCGAAAACATCAATAATTGCCTGGCGTTCAAATTCCGTATCAAAATCAATTTCAAAACCAAGATAACATTTTTCAGGATCCAGCTCATTAAAATCGGGTAAATTGTCCATCACCAATGTTATGCTTACTATACTTCCCAGATTTCTGAGGTAATTTATAAAAGAAGACGGGTCCATACCGGTCAGAAAAAAGTCCTCTTTAAATCGTAAAGAAATATGCCAGTAATCGGTAATTACTCTCAGGCTGTCATCGACATCCTCTTCTTTATTACTATCATCAACACTCTCTGATGTGTTTTTGCTATCATTTTTGCTTGCCGGAACAATATCGTATATACTGTTTAACTCTTCCAAAATAGCATCACCCTGAGCTACAATTGCATCATCGCTGTCATCACCAGTGTCATCTATATGCTGAACAATACTTCCTATATAATCGGTGGTTTTAAGTAATAATGATACAATATCTGAAGTCAGTGTAATTTCGTCATTTCTGAGCTTATCCAGAAAATTTTCAAAATGATGTGTAAAGCTTTCCACATATTCAAAACCGACTATCCCGGCCGAGCCTTTCAATGTGTGCATTACTCTGAACAAATTATTTAAGGATTCCTTATCGCTGAAATCACTTTCAAGATTAAGAAGACTCTCTTCTGCTGTATCCAGTAACTCAGCACCTTCCGTAACAAAAATATCCTTGGGTTCAGTATCCATTTACAGCTCCATATCATACGTGAGAAGTATGTTTTTTACAGGTTTACTCATATCGGATATATGATAGTCTATGCCGTCTTTTTGCAGCTCTGATAGAAATGAGTACAATAATTGAAAGGCTGCACTGTCGAACTCCTCAACGTCTTTCAGGGAAATCTCAACAGAGTTGGAGGCTGCCAATGCTTCCTCAAATGCCATCTTAACTTCGTTAATCGTCGTCACTGTAAAATCTTCTGAAATATCTATCATAACCTTTTCATCGTCTGAATGTATATTTACTTGAGCCATATTATCCCTCTTTAAGGTAAAATCAGTTTATTAATAGCTGCCATTAGCTGCTCCGGTTTAAAAGGTTTCACCAGCCATGCTTTTGCGCCGGCAGCTTTGCCTTCCATCATCTTGGATTTCTGTGATTCTGTTGTCAGCATCATCACAGGAGTAAATTTGTGTGATGGATTTTTCTTAAGTTCCTTAATAAACGTAATGCCGTCCATAACAGGCATGTTCAAATCGCTGATAATTAAATTAACTTTTTTCCCGGAAAGCTTGTCCAAGGCATCTTTGCCATCCTTTGCCTCTAATACTTCATAGCCTGCCTTTTTCAATGACATCTTTACCACCTGCCTTAGAGAGGCGGAATCATCAACTATCATTATTGTCTTTGCCATATATTTCCCCCCTTGTGTTAGTCTACGTTCAAAATTCAATATTTACCCTGCTAAATGCTGCCAAAGGCAGCCATGCAAAGCCGAATTTCACTGGGTTTAGCCTCAGAAAAAAACAAGATTGTCATCTTCACCACCAGATTCTTCTCTTTTATCTTTATCATGAGTTTGATTGGTGGCTTTATCATGAGCTTTTCTCTGCTTTTCCATTACATAGCCTTCTTTTATTTCGTTCATATCAACATAAGCAAGTTTCTTAAGCTCTTCGACAATATCACCGCCGTTATATTCCTTATCGGCAGTTGTGAATTTATCATTAACCTGATTGTTAATTTCCATAATCTTTTCCAGCTGCTGCCTTGTAATATCCTGGAATTGTATATTGGCAAGCAGTTCAGCAATTCTGCCGCTGACTTCTTCCGAATGTTCGGAAACGCTCTCTATTATTTGGTTATTCATATGATCCATCAGCCGGTAACTGTCTGCAATAGAGCTAAGCTGTGTCTCAAGCCTTCTCAAAAGATTCTGTTTCGCTTTTGAAGCTTCCTCATCAAGTTTCTCGGCAAATTTGGATTCAAAGTTATCAGCCATTTGATTGATTGCTTTATCAATCTCACTTGCCGCCTCATTGGATCTGTAAGACAATTTCCGAACCTCATCTGCAACAACAGCAAAACCTCTGCCATGCTCTCCGGCCCTGGCGGCTTCAATAGAGGCATTCAGAGCCAGCAAATTTGTCTGATCAGCAACATCTTTTATCAATGTCACAAGCTCCACAAGATCCTGAACATTGTCCTTTAAAAACTTCACTATTTCCTTATCTTTTTCAATTTCTATAAACCTGTCATGAATGTACTGTTGCAAATCTTTCACCGAAGCTTCATTATCCTGCATAGTCTGCTGAGTTTCCTCTGAAAATTTGACAGACTGTTCTTTGAGTGTTTGTATTTTTTTTAGTAGATTATCCACGGCATCATCAATAGACTGGGCATAATCCATAATTTGGAAGGCAGCATCATCCGTTTCCTGTATGGTGTACTCAATATGCGTATTGGACAGTTTGTTAACCTCTGCCACCGAATCCAGAAACTCATGAACATATTTATAGATTTCGCTAAAATATTCAGATATCTCATCGTTATATTTTTTTTCGAGACTTTCAAGATTGCCGAATTTTTTCCTACTGAAGAGCATATTCATCACAAAAAAAACCACATACGCAAAGAGGATAAGGAAGATATCCTCGGAAATTTCGACAACCTTCTCACTGTCAAACATTAATTGAAGTACATAATGTATGGATGTATTAAAAATGACATATAAAAGCATAGTTATCAGTATTGATATTAAGGCTAATACAGGAAAAGTCTTCTTGTAATGATTAAAAAAATCAGTAATTATTTTATTTGTTTTGTCAATCATATGCCCTCTTTTTTTGTTTTTTAAATTTTATAACGCTTATTAACTTACGTAAAGTAAAAATACCTATTAAGCTTCCTGCATATTTGTTTTCTTTATACGTTTTAGTCGGATTTTAAAATCTGTGGTATTCATAATAATCTTTCTCCCTGTATTTCCTCCCACATCATAGTTCTGAATCCATATCCCCTCTTTTTTCAATATCTCAAAGGCAATTTCTATATTCCTTGCCCCAACATTCAGAAACCTGTTTCTCCGATCCGCAACCTGCAAAACAGCCCCTCCGCCGAATATCTTAGCCGTTATATTGTTCTTTTTGGCACCGTAACTCTGAATTTTTTCAATCAATTTAGGAATTGCCACATTCCCGTATTTCGGTGAAGGCAGACCCTCAGCGTTCCAGAGGGGAAGCAGATAATGACTCATACCGCCGGCTCTCGTAACGGGATCCCAAAGGCATACGGCAACGCACGATCCCAGTAACGTGCTTATTATTGCGGGTGTATCCGAAGTATAAATTGCAGAGGGGAGAAGATAGTGAGATTTCATCAAAAAACTTCCGTATCATCATCAAAAAATATTTCATTGCCATCCGAAGACATTTCATTTGTCTCAAGGTTAAACTCCGGAAGGAATACTGCTATAATAGTACCCCTGTCACTTTCCGCAATATCCAAAGTGCCCCCAAGAAGCTCAATCATCATCTTCATAATACTTACACTGAGATTTTCACCTCTTCCGGCTTTATTGGATTCTATACCAAGAGAAAGAATCTCCAAAAAGTCATTATTAACTTTTTCCTCATCAAAAAACTCGCCGTAATCTTCCAACACAATATTTAAATTATTCTCGGTACGCCAGACTTTAAGCTCAATAGTACTATTTTCTTTGGTATAAAAGATGGAATTGCCCAGCAGATTCATAAGTACAAGATGAAGTTTCGCAGAATCGGTAATAAAAAATATATCTTAATCATTAACTATTTTAAAGTTTAGAGTAAGATGTTTTTCCTGCAGAGAATTTTCAAACATTTCAATAATGTCAAAAACAAATTTTTTGATATCGATACGGCTGCTGTGTATCTCAATTTCACCCGCTTCAATATCAGCGGCTGCAAAAATATTTGAAATTTTTTGATATAAATTAGAAAGTTCTTTATAAAAAATTTTTCCCACTTCTTTCATATAATCCTGATCAACCTGCTCCTCTTTAATCAGCGAAGATGAAAGTGCAAAAAGTGAGCTCAAAGGATCATTTAACTCGTTTTTGAGGTTTGAAATAAAAGTCATTTTCATGGACTCACTTTTTAAAAGTTTCTCGTTTAAATCTTTTATTTTATTATCAACAATATGTAGTGCTTTTTCCGTTTTTTTATAACTGTTTTCAAGTTCGTCATATTCTTTCTTAAGTTGCTCATATGTTTTATCAGCCATAATATCTCCTAAAAACATTGCCTATTTAAATTGTTAAAATTATTTTAATATTAACATAGCTCTTGATTCAAATCAAATTTGATTTGTCCCTAAGTATATATAATGATTCTACGAAAAATTCAGAATATTTGGCTGTTTACAGTGACATCATAGCCCTGCTGTCTCAGGGTTTCCACCACATCACGGATATGCTCGAGCCCCTTTGTTTCAAGACTGAACGTAACCCGGGTAAAACCCACAGGCAACGTATTATCAAAACGGAAATGTTCAATATTCAGGATATTGGCACCGGTTTCGGCAATTACATTGGTGATACCTGCAAGGGCACCGGGTTTATCTCTTAAACTGATGGTAAGTTCAACAAACCTTCCTGTACTGATAAGTCCTTTGTTTATAATCCTGGTAATCAAATTCACATCAATGTTTCCACCGGAAATCACCAAAACACTGCTTCTATACTTAACATCCACAAGCGATGCATAAACGGCAGCTAAAGGCACAGCCCCCGCACCCTCCACAACAAGTTTGGAAAGCTCGATAAAATCCAGTACAGCTCTCGCAATATCATTTTCAGATACTGTAACGATTTCATCCACTACTTTTTTACATATTTCAGTAGTTTTTTCACCGGGGTTTTTAACTGCAATCCCTTCAGCTAATGTTGATGAAAAAGCAGTTGCCGGCAAGTCTTTAAGCACTCTGTACATGCTGCATACATTCTCAGCCTGTACTCCAACTATTTTGGTTGCAGGATTTATTTCTTTCACGAAAGAGCCTATCCCCGATATAAGCCCCCCGCCACCGACAGGTACAATTATCTGATCTATCTTTTTATTTTCACTGAAAATCTCTTCACCTATGGTGCCCTGACCACAAATAACATCTTCATCATCGAAGGGATGTATAAAATACAGTTTCTTCTCTCCGGCCAGCTGGCTGGCTCTTGAATACGCTTCATCATAACTGTCTCCAAACAAAATAACTTCGGCGCCGTAAAGCTCTGTATTTTTGATTTTAACAAGCGGAGTATCCCGGGGCATAACTATATACGCCGGTATATCCAAAAGCTGAGCACCGTAGGCCACACCCTGAGCATGATTGCCTGCCGATGCTGCCACTACACCGCCGTGACATTTATTTTTATTCTTCAGCATAGCATTTAGTGCTCCCCTGATTTTAAAAGATCCCGTTTTTTGCAGATTCTCCAGTTTTAGATATATATCACCTTCATAAACTTCGGAAATTCTATTTGAATAATATAAAGGGATATGTTTGATATACCTGTTTATCCTTTGTTCAGCTTTTTTTATTTCTTCAAACATTACACACCTGCAATATTAGTTATTTTTTTACATTTGTTGTGTTTAAAAAGCTTGGTGAAAAATGCGCCATTTGCAGTGCCTTAAATTATTTTGATTTTTTGTTTTTCTGTATGCTATATTGATTTTTAATGTTACCACAGTAAAAACATAAAACAAATAATAAAAGAGGTTTTTATGCACTTTTTATGTTTGGACATAGGCGGAACAAATATAAAATATGCTGTTATCTCAGACAAACTTGAGATAATATCATTTAACAAATTCAAAACCCCGGATTCCTTTGAAAATTTAATAAAAAAAATCTGCAAGCTTGTGGAAAACACAGACAATTTAAGCGCTGTAGGGGTGGGGATACCGGGAGTATACGACAGTGAAAATGATTGTTTGATTTATGCGCCGAATTTAGAATTTATAAACGAAAAAAAAATCGGTAATGAAATAAGTAAGCAAATAAAATTACCCGTCTTTATTGAAAATGATGCAAATCTTGCCGCACTGGGCGAATATTATGTAATTGAAAAAAACAAAGTACATAATTTTGTATTGATTACCTTAGGTACAGGTGTGGGCGGCGGAGCTATAATACACCAAAAACTTTTTACACTATCAAAACAGGGCAAAAGTAATATGACAACCTTTGAGGCAGGACACATCTCTATAAATCACAATGGAAGACTTTGTGGGTGCGGCCGAAAAGGGTGCATCGAAACATATTGCGGCATAAACGGTATATTAAAAACATACGAAGAAATCAGCGGTAAAAAAGCTGAAAACATAAATATGCTTGTAAAACTGGCGTATAAAAATGACAAAGACGCCCTGCATACTTTTGAAATGTACTCAGAGCACCTCTCCGAAGGAATTGCCTCTTTAGTTAATATCCTGATACCGGAAAAAATAAAAATAGGCGGTGGTCTGTCCTATTATAGTGAGTTCTTTTTTGAAAAAACAGTAAACAAGCTAAATTCCAAAGTGTATCCTGCATATAAGGGGCAGTTCCAAATGGAAATTGCCAAACTAAACAATAAAGCCGGAGTCTACGGTGCCGCAGCACTGTGCATAGAAAAAATGTAGTTGGGGCGTGGGAGGCAAATAGGTAGAGGTAAAATGGTTGAAGAGGTTGAGGGAGTTGAGGGAGTTGAAGAGGTTGAAGAGACCCTCTAAATACACTAATACACTAATACACTAATACACCTCAAGCTTATCAGTTATAAGCAAAAATAAGTTAAAAAACGGACTTCGTTTTTTGAAGAATGGCGTAAAATAGGGATTTATTATTTTTCTTGTGGTCTAATTTGTAGTACGTGCATATTTAGATTTA